>Ga0079306_1001971_pt1 | contig 12270 bp, 16 predicted proteins | sample Methanotroph_Enr_FD_79181 | JGI IMG/M metagenome (GOLD analysis project Ga0079306, IMG submission 79181) | Enriched soil microbial communities from Old Woman Creek wetland in Ohio, USA - Methanotroph_Enrichment_5 | ecosystem: Environmental > Terrestrial > Soil > Wetlands | place: USA: Ohio...
GTGACCGAGTACCCGGACATCATGGCCTACGGCGTCATGTCCACGCCGGCGCTCGTCGTCGACGAGGAACTCAAGCTTGCAGGGCGCGTTCCGTCCTACGAGGACGTCAAGAGGATTCTCTCGGTCGCAAGTGCTCGCTAGATTCCCCATCCTCTGACGGGAGCGCCTCACCATGGACCCGTTCTACCCGTTCCAAATGCTCGCGGACTGGATCACCTACACCGCGCTCGGCTTGTCTCCGACAAGCAAGCTTGGTCTGTCGGTGGACTTCTTCCTGTATGACGTGCCCAAGGTCCTCACCCTCCTGGCCGTCGTCATCTTCTTCGTGGCGATCATCAGGTCGTTCTTCCCTCCCGAGAAGACCCGCAAGTTGCTGTCGCACACTCATCTCTACGGCGGTAATGTCGCGGCGGCGCTTCTCGGCATCGTGACGCCGTTCTGCTCCTGCTCGGCGGTGCCTCTGTTCATCGGCTTCGTCGAGAGCGGAGTGCCGCTGGGCGTGACGTTCTCGTTCCTCGTTGCGTCTCCGATGATCAACGAAGTCGCCATCATTCTGCTCGGCGGGATGTTCGGCTGGAAGATTGCGATGCTCTATATCGTCTCGGGACTGGTCATCGCCATCACCAGCGGCATCATTATCGGCAAGCTCGGTCTCGAGAGCTGGGTCGAGGAGTACGTCTACCAGATCCGAATGGGCGATGCCGGCGAGCTTCCCGATCAGACCTGGCGCGAGCGGTTGAACTACGCGGTGAGCTACGTCGGAGAGATCGTCGGCAAGGTGTGGCCGTACGTGGTGGTCGGTATCGGGTTGGGCGCCGTGATGCATGGCTACATCCCTGACGACTTCCTTGCGAAGTACGCGGGTGCGGGCAATCCGCTTGCTGTTCCACTCGCGGTTCTCGTCGGCGTGCCGCTCTACAGCAACGCTGCCGGTGTCGTGCCGCTGATTGGAGTCCTCACCCAGAAGGGCGTGGCGATCGGGACTTCGCTCTCATTCATGATGGCGGTCGTCGGGCTGTCACTTCCTGAGGCGATCATTCTGAAGAAGGTGCTCAAGCCCAAGCTCATCGCCGTCTACTTTGGGATCAATGCCGTCGGGATCATGATCATCGGCTACATGTTCAACGCGATTCTGGGGTAGCCCCCGCGCACCCGTCGCCGGCGGCTGCGCGGGGGGAATCTGTGCGCTGTAGGTGCAGGACAGCCAAGACGCACGGTCGTCGACAACCTAGGTGGAGGAGATCGGAATGGCCGAAGCGAGCTATAGCTGGCAGGGCATCCCGTGGGGCCAGGCGCGCGTCGCCGGCGGGGGCGGGACACGGTCGTGACGATGACGGACTTCATCCTCGCTGGGGTTGTGCTGGCCCTGCTGCTCCTGTCGGCCGCGAAGAGCAGGCCCAAGACCAAGAAGGCGCTCAAGATCGGCGCCAAGCAGTTCTGGAACGTGCTGCCGTTCTTCGTGGCGGTGTTCGGGCTGATCGGGCTGCTCGAGGTCCTGATGACGCCCAATATGGTGCAGGCGTGGCTCGGCAGCGGCAGTGGCCTGCTCGCACCGTTATACGCTGCGGTCTTCGGCGGGATGGCGACCGGGCCACCGGCTGCCGTGTTCCCGCTGGGCAAATACCTGTTGACCCAGCATGCGAGCGTGGCAGCCGTCGCCACCCTGCTTATCGCCTGGGTTGCCGTCGGAACGGTCACCCTGCCCGCAGAGATCCGGTTCTTTGGATCCCGCTTCGCCCTTTCACGTTGGGCCCTGGCGTTCGTGCTCTCGATAGCCCTCGGCCTGACGATGGGGGTGCTGATGTGAGGAAGCTCGCGACGTGGTCCAAGCAGAACTGGCTGGTTTGGGTCGTCGCGTCGGCCTATCTGGCGATGATGCTGACCCGGCCCACAGATGGCGCGCGGGCGGCGATACTCAGTGCGAAGACGTTCGTTGAGTTGATCGTGACGCTCCTGTCCGTCTTCGTCTTCGTGGGGTTGTTCCAAGTCTGGGTCAACGATGAGTTCATCATGAAGCACCTTGGCGAACAGTCAGGCTTCAAGGGGCTCACGCTTGGCGCCGGTCTCGGTACGGTGCTCCACGGACCACTTATCGGCGTGTTTCCGCTTCTCCAGGCGCTTCTGGCGAAGGGCGCCAGACTCGGAGTGGTGATCGCCATTGTGTCGACGTGGGCGATCAAGCTGCCGATGATTCCACTCGAGGTCAAGTTGTTCGGCTGGAAGTTCGCACTGATGCGCAACGGCCTGTTGTTCGTATCGGCGTTCATCATGGCGCCACTCATGGAGTGGTGGCTCGGCACGGGCTGGGTCGAGAGCTTCCGAGGCGTTTCAGGAGAGGAGTAGGCCATGGCGCGAAGGATATTGTTTCCGACCGATGGATCCGCGACCGCGAAGGCCGCAGGTCGGTTCGCTGCAGATATTGCCAAGGGCGAGGGCGACACGATCGTCGTGTTCGCGGTGGCGGAGAGGGCCGACATCGGAGGCGTCGAGGACGTGGGGGTCAGTCAGGGAATCGCCGAGTTTCTGCAAAGGATCGTCGACGATGAGGCCGCGGCACTGACGGCACTCGGCGTGAGCGCAACGAGTGAAGTTGCAGTCGCGGCGAAAGCCGACGAGGAAATCGTCAAGAAGGCCAGCGAGATCGGCGCGCACGCAATCGTCATGGGAACGCACGGCCGCTCGGCGTTGGCTCGAGCGGTCATCGGATCGGTCGCGGACCGCGTTGTCCGGCATGCTGATGTGCCTGTTGTCCTCGTGCCGCTCGTGAAGGAATAGGCACCGGAGTGGTCTTGGCCCCAAGGAGTCCGGCGTGACACAAGAGAAGACGCCGCCAGCTTCAACTCCGAAGAAAGGCGTGTCACCGACGGTCATCATCGTCTTGGTCGTGGTGGCTCTGTTCGGCGGCATCATGCTCGCGAAGGCCAGAAGCGGGTCCGGGACTGCCTCGACAACTGCAGTGACCGGATCGCCGACGGGGGCAATGGCCCCGGCTGGCGCAGCGAGTATCACCTCCAGCCATAACGACGCCGTCGCCGACTACCAGGCTGCGCTCAAGACGGGCAAGCCCATATACCTGCTGTTTCACTCGCTCACGTGCGATCCTTGTGTCGAGATCTCGGCGGTAGCCGACAAGGTGATGCCGGAATATGAGGGCAGAGTGGTGTTTGTCAACGCCATCAGCGACGACCCCTCGGGTCAACAGTTGGCGTCGAAGTTCCAGTTCCAATACATCCCCACCTCGTTCTTCATCACACCGGACGGCAAGGTCTCTGACTCGTTCACCGGGGCGATGCCCGATGTCGACATGAAGGCGCGGCTCGACAAGCTGATCGCACAGTGAATATCGAATCGCTCGCCACACAAATGACGGATGGCTCATTGGGCTTGGTCGCGGCGTTCGGAATCGCGTTTCTCGGCGGGATGGTCGCGGGCTTCGGCCCCTGCGTGTTACCGATGCTGCCGGCGGTCTTCGGCTACGTGACCGGCCAGGTCGCCGAGACGCCGGACGTCTCTCCCGGCACCGCGTGGCGCAAGGGTTTGGCCCTCTCGGCGATGTTCGTGCTCGGCACGAGCCTGTTGTTCGCGTCGGTCGGCGCTGCTGCGGCATTGCTGGGACGCGCACTGTTCGTGGGCGCGTGGGCGTACTACGCGGTTGCGGCCATCTGCGTGGTGCTTGGCCTTCAAATGTTAGACGTCATCAATCTGCCTTTCGAGGCGTTCAACCGCTATCTGCCTGACACGGCGCCTGAGCGCAGAGGGTTCGTGGGGGCGTTCACGTTCGGCATCCTGTTCGGTGTTGTCGCCTCGCCGTGCTCCACGCCCATCCTCGCCGCCATCGCGACGATTGCGGCAGCGCGCGGCTCGGTGCCGCAGGGCGCGCTCTTGCTCTTCGTTTACGGGCTCGGCAAAGGCATGCCGCTGATGCTGCTTGGACTGGCCGCGGGTTCGCTGACGGTGATGCGTTCGATATCGCGCGCGACGGGCGTGCTCACCAGACTCGGCGGCGCGGCTCTCATCGGCGTTGGGGCCTACTTGGTGTGGGTCGCATGATCTCGGGAGGAGACACGGTGGATGAGATAGCAGTCAAGATCATCAACCCAGAAGCCTGCGGTTGAGGCGGGGCCAGGATGTACTCGGGCGGTCCGCTCGATGAACTGGACTTCGGCGAAGGCTCGACTTGAGCCATGCCCGTCGAATGGCGCCTCCACGTGTTGGAGGAACGGCTCAAGTGCGATTTTGGTGAGGTGTTCGCAATCGAAGCGGTCGACTTGTATGGAGTGACGCCTCTCGAGCAGAGTGCGGCAATCGATGCGATGATCGACACGCAGGGCGATTTCCCAATCACGCTGGTCGATGGGGTCGTGGCCTGCGTGAGCGACATCGATGTGGATGCGATCGCGGCTGAGCTCGGCCGACAACTGGGGGCCGGCCCCGGTCGCACAACCTGACGAGCGGAAGGACAGGAAGATGGCCACTTGGGTCTACAAGTGCACGGAGTGCGACATCACTTTCGTGCAAGAGGTCGAGGATGGATCGGCCGCTCCAGAGGAAGCCACCTGCACGCAGTGCGGCAACAATCAGGCGAAGAAGCAGTTCGAGCTACCGACCTCGTCCGGCGGATGCGGGTGCGGAGGCAGCTGCTGCTAGGCACTCGCCGCAACATCGGATCCGTGCCCTGATCCCGAGCGGGTGGCTGCTAGTGTCCCCGACACGTGTGGTCATTGCCGAACGGGGCGAGCCTCCCCGCCAGGAACGCCTCGACGGCCGCACGCGGGGTGGGAGACTGGTCGTCGAATAGCGGTGTCATATCATGTGCGCTCATCGCGGCGAGGGGGCCGCCGCCCATTCCGACGACGATGGCCGTGCCCACGCCGGCGTTCGCGAGCATCGACACGGTCAGCCCGCATCCGCCGTGGGAATGCGGCGGGTTGACCATGGCTTCGCTCCCGGCGATCTGTCCCTCCGACACATCGACGATCGTGAACGATTCCGCATGACCGAAGTGCGCCGAGCGCTCTGCGTCCAAGCCGCCTCCGCCGTTCGTCGGGACAGCGATTCTGAGAGTGTCTTCCATGTTGGACTACCTTTCCTGGTTGCTAAGCCTTCTTTGACGTGCCGATGTGGAATAGCGCATAGATCGGGCAGAATCCCACGATGCCCGTGACGACGAGAATCGCGCCCAGCACGTCGAGGACAATGCCGATCGTTCCCTTGACGACCATCACTCCGACGACGAGCAGGATAACTCCGACAACTGCTCGGATGACGCGGTCGATGGTGTTCTCGTTGATCTTCATCTCGATCACTCCTAATCAGAACTCTGGGTCGCGAGGAGGTACGTGCGACCCACCCAACAACGGCTAGAGACCGCAGACCACGGGCTTGCTGGCAGTGAGAAGCGAGTGCTTTGGCAGGTCCGGATGCGAAACGACCGACTCGAACCCGACCGATAGGAGCATGCCCGCAATCTGTTCGCTCGAAGCACGCACGTGCTGTGGCGGCCCGCCACGCTCGTCGCCCACGGCCCAGTCGGCCACGAGCAACTGACCGCCGACTCGAAGCAGGCGCCACGCCTCGCGATAGCTGCCCAGCGGGTCGGCGAGTTCGTGATGCAGGTTGATCATGAACACCAGATCGGCCTCACCGGTCCCCAGCGGAACAGCCGTCTCCTGGCCGAGAAGCGGGTGGAGCCTGGAGCACAGGGATTCAGGTCTGTGCTCCATCATCCATCGAACCATGACCGGTTCGACGTCGATGGCGTATACGGTGGCCCGAGGAGCCATCTCCGCAAAACGGCATGAGAACAGGCCGGTGCCCGCCCCGATGTCGACGATCGTCTGCGGGTCGGGATCGCCGAGCGCGCTCCACATCGCCCCAGGGCTCAGATCCTCGAACCGTCCTTCGTCGTTGAGGCGTTCCAGCTTGGCGATGTCGAACTTCATGAAGGCCATCTCACTCCTAAGGCCGAGCGTATTCCGGCAGTATACCCCCACGGGTATACGCTGTCCACGGAGTCGGCCCCGGGCCTCCGCGGCAGCGCTTGGGTTACCGACCGAGCGATTCGAGCGCCTTGCGCATATTTGGCGGCATGCCGGGAAACTCGGGGGCTGAGTCGTCGTGTGGCGGCAACGGGGATCCAATGGCGGCCGGACTCATCACGCAGACGGTCCCGCACTCGTTGCACCCAATACACAAGTCCGTGTTGACGACAGGCACCCCGACCGGAGCACCGCCACGAGGATTTGGCAGTCCAGCCGGGCGCTCCTCGCTGGTGAGCGCACCGGCGATCGGGCAAACGGACAAGCACTTCAGGCACGATCGGTTCTTCGCCCAGGCTCGGCAGCGAACGTGATCCACCTCGGCCTTCACGCCCAAACCCAGAGCGTAGGCTTCTTGTGGCGTGAACGTGTGCAGCGCATCGGTGGGACACGCGGTCGCGCAGAGATTGCAGTTCAGCGTACAGTGCGCGGGCCGCTCGTCGAGCATGGGAGTCCATGGTCCCGCCTTGGACACGAATGACACGCTGGGCCGCAGTACCCCAGTGGGACACTTCCCGTAGCACGCACCGCACCGCACGCACAACTCCGCGAGTCGGGCGTCATCTGTCGAAGGTGGTCGCAAGATCTCGGCGTTCGCCGTAGCGGCGGGAATCAGAGCTGCTGCCAGGCCGAGGCCAGTGGCTCCCACCGCTATGACGGCGTCGCGACGCGAAGTCTCGAAGGCCGGCAGATGAAGCTGTGGCGCGTTGAGCCTGAAGGCGTTTGCTCCGACCTTGCAGGCGTCGGTGCACGCAAGACACGCGATGCACTCGGCAGAATCCGACGCGAAGCCCTTCTCGCGCTCGATGGCCCCAGTCGGACAGACCTTCTCGCATCGGGCGCACGAGGTGCAGGTATCGGGCTGCACCCTCCGCCGGAGTCCTGGAACCTTGGAGACAAGTGCGAGGAGTCCGCCCAGCGGGCAGAGGCTTCGGCACCAGAAGCGACGGCCAATCAGGTTCAGCGCAAGAACGATAGCAAGTGGCACAAGCGACAGGAAGGCAACCGACGGAACGAACTGCCTTCCGAGGCCCACGCCGATGCTTTGGCCAACGGCATCACTGCCGACGACGGGCTTGGCGAGCTCTTGGAGCGGCCGCATCACGATCATGATGGGATCCAGGATCATCGGACCGAGGCTGCCCGCGGCGGCGGCGATCAGCACGACCGTGAGCGTGATGTACTTGCCCGCTCGCCAGCGCGCAGGCACATCGCGACGCCCCCGCTTGGATGCGGGTGCAAGATCGACCACCGTGCCAAGCGGGCAGATCCATCCACACCACACACGCCCAAACACGACCGTCACGACGATGGTCAGAAGCGCCGCGGCCCAGAACACGACGAAAGTGCGCGACGCGAGCACCGCAGCGAGGCCCACAAGTGGATCGAGGCGCGAGAAGACACTCGATGGAAGCCATGCGCTGCCCAACTCCATTCCGCTGACGGTGAGAACCACGAACGTCACCAGGAAGAGAATCTGGACGAATCGCCTGAGGCGCGACCATGTCATCTTCATCCAAGCTGCAGTGAGTCGATGCGCGTCTTGGACACGCATAGCCCGAGCGATACGGGGCTCCGGTGAGGGTACCCCCTTGGGTATCAGCAGCGCAAACGGTCTAGCGGCGCCCACAATCAGCCACCGTTGTGCGGGCTGCCCGTCACCGGCGCGGGCTCCGGTAGGCGACGAAGAAGGCACGACCCGATTGGGTGGAGCGCATCCAATCTTCACAGGGATCGGAGATTCTAAGGTCAGTTGTGTAAGAAAAGCCCCTCTCGAGCGACTACACGATGTAAGTGAAATCGAAGAAGGGGAGTGGGAGAAATGAAGAGGCTCACAATCGCCATTGCGTCGCTCATGGTTGCGTCGCTCATGGTCGCTGGTTCGGCTGTGGGGACGGGAGTCCGCACGCACGACAGGATACGTCTGCGCGACGGCAGCTGCGTAGCGGGAACGCAGCTCCAGACCCGCGACCAGATCAGGGATCAGCTCAAGGACGGCAGCTGTCTCGCGAAACTGACCACCCGTACCCGCGACCGATTGAGGGATGGCAGCTGCGTAGCCAGGACACAGCTTCAGATCCGCGACCAGCTCAAGGACGGCAGCTGTCTCGCGAAACTGACCACCCGTACCCGCGACCGATTGAGGGATGGCAGCTGCGTAGCCGGAACGCAGCTCCGGACCCGCGACCAGATCAGGGATCAGCTCAAGGACGGCAGCTGTCTCGCGTAACTGACCACCCGCACTCGGGACCAGTTGAGAGGAGACGACTGCGACCGGTGCTTCTGGGAGGTTTCGATCAGCGGTCGCGCGTTTGAGCACAGCTCGATCGGCGACACTGGGTTTGGCCGGCAGACCCCTCATCCGGGCCTGCCGGCTGAAGGTTCTTGAGTGTACGAGATGCGGCGTCTCGAGGAGTGCGCATTGAAGCGGTGAGACACGGTGGAACATACTAGATAGCGAGGGAGGCGAGACATGAGCGTTGCTCGCGACACGGTGGCAGGGTTGGCGGTGCGGAGGAATTCCGATGCCCGGCTTCTGGATCACGCCCTCAGAGGTGACGCCGTCGCCTTCTCCGAGATACACCGACGTTTCAGCGGCCGCGTCTTCGCCTTCTGTCTGGCACGTCTGATGTCGGTGGATGCGGCTCAGGATGCCACGCAGGAGGTGTTCCTCCGGCTGCTTTCCGCCGACCCGGACAAGGTCCGCTCGATCTCCGGGTGGATGTTCGGAGTCGCTCGTCACGTGTGTATTGATGTCGCACGGTCTCGGCAGCGCACTGTGCCGACCGACTCCTCGGCGATTGAAGTCGAGATCGGAGCGCACCGTGCCGAATCCTCGGCTGAGGACGAGGCACTGTCCAAGGCGGAGGCGGGCGATATCTTCCTCGCGCTCAGACGCATGCAGCCGCGGTACCGGTCGGTGCTCGTTCTGCGAGAGCTGCATGGACAGTCCGTGTCGGAGATTGCGAACGCGCTGACGATAAACACAGGCACGGCGTACACGCTTCTCAGCCGCGCGCGGGACGCTTTTGGGAAGGCCTACTCCGAGACGCGCGAGCTTCCCGCTCAGTGTCGGGATGCGGTTGAACTGCTCTACCGCGAGACAGGTTCGGGAATCTCGGAGTCAGAGGCCGAGAAGCTCGATGCACATCTTGCGCACTGCACGAGCTGCAGCCGAGAGGCCCGTCATGCCAAGGAGCGGCCGCTGTTCGCAGGGCTCCTGCCGTTGCTTCCCGGGCAGAGGGGACTGCCGTACGGGCAGCTTGTCCAGGCAGTCGGCAGGCTCGGCAGTTCGGTTCCCTCGCTCACCACTGCGGCGGGCGCGGCTCCGTCATCGACCCTGTGGGTGTCCGCCGTGGTCGGCACGGCGGTCGCCGCTGCGGTACTACTCGGTGTCGCAGCAGTTCCGACCGGGAGCCAAGTGGGGTCGACTCCGGAGAGGGACGGGGCCGTTCAGGTCCAGGTCGAAGTCCCCACGTCCATCTCGGCAGGTGGCGACTGGGGGTACGAGCACACCGAATCCCAGGAACTCCGGGCGCAACAGCTCGCGCAGCGTCGGATGCAGGTTGACGGGAAGGCCGCGACCGACAGTACGGCGGGTCAGGGTCTGGGTGGCACCGGTCAAGCCGGTCGCGAGGAATCACCCGGGGCTCGAGCACCGAGAGCATCGCAGGATTCAGGTGGCTCATCTCAGGCGGCCGGAACGAAGGACGGCGGTGGAGCGGACTCACATTCATCGTTGGAGCCCGTCACCAAGAAAGCGCCAACAGGCTCCGGTGCTGCTGCGGCAGCGGTCCCGCTACCCGAGGGATCCTCGAAGGGGGCCGCCTCCGGCGGCACCGCGATCGGGTCGCCCCAAGGAGAGGCCTCTCGTGTGGGCGCCCCGTAGCGCTTCATCTTGGGAGGGTGCCGGTCAAGAGCCCTCGCCGGCTGCCCGAGTGGAGGCGCTCTACAGCCGCGCTCGGTAGCCGCGCTGCAGTGCTGCGGCCATGACCTCAAGCCTCCGCATGTCCTCGAAGGATATGCCCGGTGTCTGGATCACCTCGTGCTCGGATCCGGCTCCGTACAGGAGACCGACCTCTTCGGAACGAGCCGACAAGTCGGTTCCCGGCAACACGCGCAACGTGGAAGATTGGATTACTCCCGGATCCACGTTGAGCAGCCATCTGAGGCCGCCGATGACATCGAACGCGTCATCCCCGGGAAGGCCGATGATGAGGTCGCACTCCACCGAGATGCCCACGTCCTTGAGAGCCTGGACGCCGGCGACGAATCGCTCGGCATCGAAACTTCGGTGGCTCGTGTGCAAGGCCTCAGCACCGATGGTCTGCGGGCCCGTCTCGACTGATACGACGCCTGCGCGCTGCAACTCGGCTGCCTCGGCGGGTCCGATTCGCTCCATATCCACCTCGACGGTATGAGCGTGGACGCCTCGTCGTGCGTGAGGCGCGAGCGCGTCGGCCAACCACCCGAGCCGATCCGGTGTGAGATTGAACACCGAGTCCACGAACGAGAACGTGCTCACCCCGGGCGCCGTGGCAACGGCATCGATTTCGGCTCGTACCCGGTCCTGCGAGAAACTCCGAATCCTCGTAGTCCCCTTGGCTTCAAAGCAGTAGCTACACCGATGCGGGCAACCCCGAAACGTCTCGATATACGACAGGTTCTTGTTCGGGATGAGAACGCCTGAGAGGTAGGGCGACGGAAGGGTGTCGAGGTCGTCGACCAGGGGGCGATCGGGCGCGGAGACGATCTCCTCGCCGTTGCGCGCCGTGACTCCAGGGCACAGCCATGCCCGTTTTCCGCTTACGAGCACCTGCAGAAGCTCGGCGAACGTCACCTCGCCCTCGCCGCGCACAACGATGTCAACCGAGGGATGTGCTCTCAGCACGTCCTCGGCCTGCGGTCCTACTTCCGGCCCGCCGAGGACGATGACCGTCTCAGGGCGGGCGTCACGCAGGATGGCGCATGCCGCGTAGACGGCTTGGGCGTTCCAGCAGGAAACGGAGAAGCCAACCACGTCAGGCTCCATGCGCAGGATTCGATACGCGACCCAGCACGCGTCAACCTCGGTGGTCAGGTCCAGCGTCTGGAATGCGACCCTCTTGCGCAACTTGTCTTGAGACTCGGCAAACGCACGCAGGTAGCCCAAGGCGAGGGACTGATAGCCGGGCTGGTTGAGCGCAACAAGTGCGACCTTGAGGGGGGTCTCAGTCATGCGCACCCGCCGGGGGTTCGAAGCCGCGGTGAACCCGCGAAGCGAACGCGTCGGCATCCGCGGGTACGTGGAAGGCTGCAACGACTGAATCGCCCGCACCCCATGTCGCGCCACCGCACACGTCGTTCAGCGCGCAGGGCTCGCAGACGGCTGTCTTGGCCCCAACGACCGGGCGGTAGATCGATGCGAGATGGAGCTCCCATCCGGATGCAGGGCCGAATGGCATTCCTTCCACTTCGACCCAAGTGGCATTCACGATGCCGGTGTCGCACGCCGCTCCAATCCATGGAGCCGCCGTGGGTAGCTGCAAGCGCCCGTCAACCAGCGCTATGCGCACGAGCGACGCACCGGCCTTGGCGGCCGTAGTGACGATCGACGGGATGTCGTGCAGGTTGTGCCTGCACACAGGGACTGAGACAGAGACCTGCACCGGGATGTCGGCCTCGTTCGCGCTCTCTGCGAAGGTCTTCACGCCGCGAATCGTGTTCTCGAAGGCACCTGGAGTCTCGCAGAGGGAGTCGTGAATGGATGCGACCGACCCCAAGAGCGTGAACTGCAGGTGGCGCACACCACCGGCAATCACTGACTTCGCAGTATCAGGCGAACCCAAGGCGCTGGAGTCGGAATCGAGACGGATGCGTTGGGCTCCCATCTCGACGCAACTGGCGACGATTTCGGCGATGGACGGGTGATGGAACGGCTCGGCGCCAGTCAGCGAGATATTGGGCCCGGGACTGTTGTCCCACGCGCCCACTGCATCGCGAAGGTCGGCAATGATCTCCGAGGCGTTTCGGAGCGACTCACTGCTCGACTCCTGGCAGCGACGACACCCGAGGGTGCCGCCGGCCCCAAGCATGATGTCCACGAATCGCAGCAAAAGCCACCTCTACTCTTCGCCTCATGATAGTTCCGAGGAATCTTCCCAGCCAACTCGTTGGAGTGGTCGCGCAAGTACGACTGGGTAAGTCATGTATAGGTTGTGAAGATTGGGTCCATGGCACGAGCATTGCGCTA
>Ga0079306_1001972_pt1 | contig 12269 bp, 13 predicted proteins | sample Methanotroph_Enr_FD_79181 | JGI IMG/M metagenome (GOLD analysis project Ga0079306, IMG submission 79181) | Enriched soil microbial communities from Old Woman Creek wetland in Ohio, USA - Methanotroph_Enrichment_5 | ecosystem: Environmental > Terrestrial > Soil > Wetlands | place: USA: Ohio...
AGGGCCGTAGGATGTGCTGAACAAAGTGAAGCGCATCTTCCGCGATTGATGCGCTTCGTACCTCAGCACATCCTACGGGCTGTTACTGTAAAGTTGGCTTAATGAAAACAAACAAAGCTGTAAGGCGGATTCGCGCTAGCAATCCGCCATGATCGGAGCCTTGAACCTGAACCCTGCTCGGACTTTTCCACGCGGGGATTTTTTATGTCCGGTTGTAGTGGATATTGTGCGTTGATTGGCGGTTTGCTGAAGCGAAACCGCCCTACGGATCTGTTAATCTACGCGTCAGGAACCCCGCGGGGTTCAAGCCGTTAGCCGGGGGTTGAGCGTAGCGACACCCCCGGATGGCATAAAACAAAAAACCTCGACCCCAACGGGGTCGCAGAAACACAACATTTAAGCGAAGTTTACCATGGCATCCACCTATCTTAGCCTACATTACCATATCGTATTTGGAACCAAAAACCGTGCTCCCCTCATCGATGCAAAATGGCGTCCCCGGCTTTATGATTATCTCGGTGGAATTGTCCATAGACTGGGCGGGTTTTCAAAACGAATTGGCGGAATCGATGACCATGTCCATTTGCTGGTGTCTTTAAAATCCACGCACAATCTTGCCGATCTGATGCGGGAATTGAAGAAATCATCTTCCGTGTGGGTTCATGATACATTAGGAGAAAAGCAATTTGCATGGCAAGAAGGTTATGCGGCTTTCACCGTTAGCGCGTCCGGGCTGGACGCTGTGGCAAAATATATCGCCAATCAAGAACAACACCATAAAATGAAATCGTTCCGGGATGAGTTGGTTGAAATGCTGGAAAAATCCGGTGTCGATTATAATCCTGATTATTTGTAGCCCGAATTACTGCGACCCCGCCGGGGTCGAGATTCTTGGTCTCATGCTATCCGGGGGTGTCGCTACGCTCAACCCCCGGCTAACGGATTAAACCCCGTTGGGGTTCCAGATGTGTCGGGCAACATCTTTTTGTTGCCCAATATTTTGATGTATATGAATATCGGGCATAAACAGTTTGCCCAACGTGACTCCATAATAATAATCGAAATAAGGGCCGTAGGATGTGCTGAACAAAGTGAAGCGCATCTTCCGCGATTGATGCGCTTCGTACGGGCTGTTACTGTAAAGCTGGCTTAATGAAAACAAACAATTAGAGAGATTTATGAGGAATATACGACAACACAATTTTTTTATGCGACAGTTGGTGTCGTATATATTAAGTTATACATCTTAAGAGGCTCGTATGTTGAAAAGACTATTACTTATCAGCATGCTATGCATCCCTGTCGCTGCCTGGGCACTCATTAAGCCTGTTCGAGTTGTTGCACCTGAACTGACTGGGATTTCCTGCATCAATGATACCCTGTGTACTGATGAGGTGTCCCGGTATCAGGAAGCTGCCAAGCTGTACGATGAAGCCTTGCATTTTGTCGACTCGTCGGTTGGCTTAATCGGACATAAGCCGCGCGTTATTTTCTGCAACTCTGACGCCTGCTCTCAATCCTTCGGTCTAGGAAGACGCGCAGGCATGACTATCGGCACTTTTGGCATTGCCATCAGTCCACGTGCATGGAAGCCATACTATGTACGCCATGAAATGATTCACCACCTTCAGAATGAAAAACTGGGCATGATAAACGCGTGGCGTGAACCCAAATGGTTCATGGAAGGTATGGCGTACTGTCTCAGCGAAGATCCCCGGCCAAAGCTATCCGAGCCTTTTGAGCAGTATCGCTCTCAATTTGAGGATTGGTATAGGCTGGTGGGCAAAGAACGGCTATGGATAGAGGCGCGTAACTTATGAGTGCCGTAGACTGGGCTGAATGCAATGAAACCCAGCGTTGTTCGCATCAAACCTGGGTTTCGCGTTGCTCTACCCAGTCTACGGCATTGCCACGAAATGGCTGGAGTTCCAATGTCGATACCTTCAGCGTTGGGAGGGGTGAGACGGTATCTACGCCATTGCTCAGGTCATAAAGCGTCAGCACAAATTTATCAAAAAAATATCAATATGTTATTCTAATTAGTAATTACTGATGTTTAATTTTGCCTATGGGGATTTTATGAAAAAGTTAGTTTATATTTTAGCGTTAGCTGTTGTTTCTAATTGGGTTTACGCTGAGCCGGCACCTGCCGTCGAAGCTGCTACGCCTGTTGAAAAAACTGCCGAAGCTACAAAGGATGGAGCAAGAACAGGCGTGCGTACTCCTACGGGGGATGTGAATAAATTTTGGGATGAAATAGATTGGAATGATATGTCCGCTGAGGAACAAAGACTCTGGAGTGTTTTATCCGATGGTGCTTCGTGGAATAAATTAAGCAAAGAAGAGCGTGAGGCTGCAACTGCTTTAGGCTTTAACAAAAAATCATGGAACAGTGTTCCCGCTACGTCAAAATAGCCAAGTAGGGGGCGCACCGCGCACCCTATTACGAATATCAGAATGACCTAAAGCATTCCAAAGGTCAGTCCATTCAGGTATCAATATTTCCAGAACGGTTGGATCCGAAAAGGGGCGCGATGCGCCCCTATAGGGCTGAAAGCCAATGCAGGACCGGCAAAATCACCAACGCGCACGACACAAAACAACCCATTTTTATGGCGATTTATGCCGTATTCAAGTTGTAACGCCTAAAAAATAAAACATACGGGCAAAGCTGCCGATTAAAACAGATCAAATGGCTTATTCTGAGCGGCCGCAATAAAGACTGCATAACATCAGTTATAATCATGGATAAAATCAAATTGCATGCCCTATCGATCAATGATGCATTCACTCAGATTCAAATTTTCATTAGCACTTATCATCACCAGTATGAGCGCTGTCATCGTTGTCGGTATCATTGCCCAGTGGCGGGTATCGACAAGATTCGATCAAATGGCGATGGAGCGCGCCTTTGAAAATTTTCAAGCGGATGTTACGGCCTATATTGCCTCTTACGGGTCTTGGAACGAGGCGCGACAGGTCGAACGGTTTGGCCAGTTTGTCAGGCGCAAACGCGCGTTAACAGGCACACATCCGGATGAGCCGTTCTTTCCCGGGCCAAAAGATCGGATAGAGCCTGCCGGGAGGCGCTTAAAACCGCCGCTGCCGGATGGGCCGGAGTGGGTTCCGCCGTTCCTGTTCATATTGCTCGATCCGCAGGGTAAGGTGTTACTGGGTGGCGGAAAATATGAAGATGGAGAATTTGTGCCGGTATCGGACCGTTTGGGAGTGACTCCCATTATGCTGGAAAATCAGGTGCTGGCATTGGCGATTCCGCAGGGCAAGCCCAATTTATCTGCGATAGACCGGAGTTATCTGACGATAATCAGGGAAGCACTGATCTATGCATTTATTATTGCCAGCGCACTGGCGATTTTTCTCGGTTTTCTGTTCAGCAAACGCTTAAGCAAGTCGCTTCATGAACTGACAACGGCTATCAGGGCCATGAGTCAAGGGGAACTCCGCCAAACAGTGGCAGTGCATGGCAAGGACGAAACAGCTATCCTTGCAGAAGCATTTAATCGTATGAGTGCTGATCTGGCCCATGCTTACGAGAAACTGGAGGAGTCCAACTGCACCATCAGCGAGCAGGCATTACTGTTAAAAGAGCTGAGCATCCGCGATGAATTGACTCAACTCTATAATCGCCGCTATTTTAATGATCAGGCAAATAAGCTTTTCATCCAGATGAAACGATATAAGCATCCATTGAGTTTTATGATTGGCGATATTGATCATTTTAAGCAGGTGAATGACAGGTTTTCTCATGCCACCGGCGATGAAGTGCTAAAAGCAGTTTCCGGTATATTGAAAAATGGCATACGCGCAAGCGATATTGTCGCCCGTTATGGCGGCGAAGAATTTGTCGTTATTTTTCCTGAAACGTCGTTGATGCAAGCAGTGGAACAATGCGAAAGACTACGCAAAAAGATTGAAAATTTCTCTTGGTCAGCGATACATCCTGAGCTTCAGGTTACCATGAGCATAGGCCTGAATGACGATCTTAGCTTTGATGGCTTTGAACAGATGCTGGCAGTTGCCGATCATAATCTGTTTCAGGCAAAAGCCGACGGCAGAAACCGGCTTTGTTATTAATCTCCGGTGGTGTGTTGAAGCTTCGCAAGAGGGATAAATGAATTTGTGTAACCGCTTATTTTCAGCAGCGTGTTGCCGGGCAACAGCTTTTTGTTGCCCGACATCTTGATGTATGTGAATATCGGCATAAACAGTTTGCCCAACCTGTTTCCATAGCAATAATCAATAATAAGGAACAAAATGAATAAGAAAATTTTAATGTCTATCGCGGCTTTATGCCTCGGCTTATCAGCATGCAGTGGAGAGAAGGAGAATGAAAACCTGGTTAAATCGGCTTTCATTAATAACTGTATAACGCAGGAAAGTTCCACGCGCTCTGCGGAACAGGCCAAATCTTACTGTGATTGCGCAGCTGATTCAGTGTTTAGCAATAGCAGTATTTCCGATGACACAAAAAACCTGATGCCTACTATCAGTGATAAGGACAGTAAGATTTATAAACAAAGCGATATTGCAACGGTCAAAGGGCTGCTTATGGCCTGCTACACCAAAAAGTTTTATAAAAAATAAGTTGCGCCCGGTTAGCTTTACGTTATGTGATAAGGGAAATATGAATACCTATAGTTGGAATGCCAAAGATTATGAGAAAAACTCACAAGCTCAGCAAAAATGGGCAAGGGAACTTATTGCAAATCTAAATTTAACCGGCGTAGAAGACATTCTTGATTTAGGTTGCGGTGATGGCAAAGTAACGGCGGAAATCGCCCGGTTAGTGGGTGATGGCTCGGTTGTCGGCGTTGATAACTCAAGGCAAATGATAGATCTGGCAAAGGAAAAATATTCACAAAACCAGCATCCGAATGTTTCGTTTCAAGTGATGGATGCGAGCGATTTATCGTTTGAAGACTGTTTTGATCTGGTTTTCTCAAATGCGGTGCTGCATTGGGTAAAGAATCATAAACCTGTTGTTGAAGGCCTATATAAAAGTCTCAGGGGTGGCGGAAAAATTCTCCTGCGAATGGGCGGAAAAGGCGATGCTGAAGGGATACTTTCGGTTATGAACGCCGTTAGAGTTGCAAATAAATGGGCGCAGTATTTTACTGGCTTTGAATTTCCCTTTACTTTTCTGGGTGTCGATGACTATCAAGTGCTATTGAAAGAATCCGGATTTTCTATAATTCGCGTTGAACTCATTCCTAAAGATATGACGCATGATGGAAAATCGGGGCTGGAAGGGTGGATCCGAACAACATGGTTACCCTATACGGAGCGAATCCCAAAAGAAATGAGGGATGACTTTATCGAAGAGGTTTGTGCAAAATATCTGGATAAAGTGCCGCTAGCAGCAGACGGTAAAGCTCATGTGGCGATGGTAATGATTGAAGTTGAAGCAGAAAAAATCACATAACAATTTCCCACGCGGGGCGGCGGTTGCATCCCCGCTCCTAACGTTTCTGCGATCCTAGTAAAGTGGTTACGCTTAACCAACGCCTTACGTTTCGGACGGGGCAACATGCCTCGCCCGGCTTGTAGTTACGTTATCTTGCTACTCTAAATAAGCTAACCATGATCTACATGGCTTGAGAAGCAAAATTCACCGGCTAAATGCCGTTGGGATAATCGTAGCTGTAATGCTTGCGCAATGGCTTGATCACTTCCCATTGACTATCCAATCCTGCGTGGAACGACACCAGATCGCCTGGCAGAATTCGTACCGGCTCCCCGTTAGCCGGCGTTACCAAAATCTCGCCTTCCAGGACATAGGCGCATTCGGTTTCATCAAAATCTATTGGGAATTTTGAAATTTCTTTTTCCCAGATTTCCCAGTTGGAAACACCCAGCTCTTTTAAACGCTCTTCACTAGGATTGTGTTCGATGGTAATTTTGCTCATGCTTTTCCTAAAAAATTAAACTTGTTGAAACGGCAATTTTAGCATCAGGCCTGTCTTGTGTCGCCACCTGTGATTAGTCTTGGTAGTGCATAGGATGGGCTGAGGTACGAAGCCCATCAATCGCGAACGATGGGCTTCCTGCGTCAGCCCATCCTATAACTATAACTCTACGCTTGAAGCCAGCCCCAGCGCCCGGTCGATTTCCTCCAGCATATTATAAAAATGCGGCGAAAATCGGATCCCGCCGCCGCGCAAGGCGCAAACCACGCCGTTGTCCTGCAAGTGTTTATACAGTACTTCGTTGGCAACTGCCCGGTGTTTGAAGATGACAATGCCGGATTTCAACCGACTGTGTTGCCCCGACAATAAAACCAGTTGCGCGTTTTTATCAATCGCATCTGCCAAATAATCGGACTTTTCCAAGACCTGCGCTTCGACTGCCGCCATGCCGGTTTCCAGCAATAACGACAAGCTGGCGGAAAACGCATGGATACCCAGCATGTTGGGGCTGCCGCATTCGAAACGGCGGGCCGTGGGATGAATCTCCCACGGCTTGTTTTCGTAATTATGGATGTCTTTCATCATATGCCAGCCGTATTGGGTCAGCTTCAGCTTATCCCTGGCTCCGGGCGCGGTGTAAAAAACGCCCAAGCCTTCGGGGCCGAACATCCATTTATGGCCGTCGGCCATCACAAAATCGGCCTGATAAGCCTGCGCGTCGAACTGGACCGCACCCAAGCTTTGGATCGCATCAATGCAAAACAGGATGCCGCGCCGCTTGCAGAATTCGCCGATCCTTTCCAAGTCCATGCGCAGGCCTGAGGCGAATTGTATGGAGCTGATGGTCAATAAGCGCGTGTTGCCATCGACCAGTGCAAATAAAGCATCCTCGGGGGTATCGGCGCTGTGCAAATCGGCTTGGCGAAATTCCACGCCTTGATCGGCTAAGGATTCCCAAGGCAGCCTGTTGGAGGGGAATTCCTCATTGCTGGACACGATATTGTCGCCGGGATGCCACTCCAAACCGTAGGCGACAAAGGACAAGGCTTCCGAGGTGTTTTTAACCAGCGCAATATCGTCAGCGGAGGGGGCGTTTAATAAAGCCTGCAATTGGCTGCGCAGTTCGGCTTCCTTGCTTAGCCAGTCCAGATAAAAGTGCGAGCCGTAGCGGGTGTTTTGTTCGGCAAACTTGATCACTGCTTCGCCGGTTCTTTTAGGCCAGGGCCCTACGGCGGCATGGTTGAGATAAATCAATTCATCGGTCAGCGGGAATTCCGGGTGTTTGCTGCTATTCATAAAGACAGTCGCTCAAATCCGGTATTTTAACCGGTTTGGACATCTTGCCGTCATGAATCATTTGGAAGGCTTTATCAAAATCCGCGTTGATAAAGCTTTGGGTTAAATGAATGCACAAACAATAAACGGCTGAATAATCATCGCTGCTGCCGGAGCTGCAATGATTGATTTTATCGGACAGGGTGCGCATGACCGATAAGACAAAGCCGTCATGCTTCCATGTGTCCGGTAGATCGGTAACATCGCCGCCTTGTATTGCAACAGCGCCCAACGCGCTATAGGCAAGATTAACCAGTCCGGCCAATATTTTAACCATGTCGCCGGACTTGATTGCTTTTAACGCCGCGCTGCCTTCATCCATCAGTAACGCTTGACGCAAAACAACATCCATATCGGATAACCGCACATTTGCGCCAGATTCTGCTTGCGGAACAGAAAATGCGTCGTGAAATTCTCTAACTAACTTCAGGTGCTTGTTCATGGTTTTATCTCCTGTCCGGTTTATTTAGTCGAGCGCTATTTTTTCCTCGATGCAATGGATGACGCCGATAGCGGGCGCTTCCAACGTCATTTTGACTGCTATGGTTTCGGAACCGTTCAATTTCCCGGTTTCGACGGCTTTAAGCACCGCATGTTCGATCTCGCGTTGTGAGGTGATGCCGACATGTTTGAGAAATTTTCTGATTTCCAAGTTTAAAGTGTCTTCATTCATTTTGACCTCCTAGAGGCAAAGTTTTAGCCACGTGCGTCGTGAACTGTATTATGTCCTAAAGAAAAAAGGAATAAGTAAGTTCCGCTATAACTATTCAGCCCATAATGAAATGGAACGCAGATGACACGGATTAGGCTGATAAACACCGATTAAAAAGTGCATAACAAACTTTGCTTCGGTTTTTTTAAAATTCGCGTGAATTAGTCTAATCCGCGTCATCCGTGTTCTATTAATCGTAGGTCGTATTCATTGAATAGCTACGTTCCGCTTATTAACCGCCACGTTATTGGTAATAACGGTCAAGTCCAGCCAACAGGATTTCCAGGGCATTATTGCTTTCGGTATCAACTGTAATTACACCGGACTGCTCTTGTTCCGACAGCGGCTGCGCCGATTGCAGCTGTTGATGCAGCACGGCTACCGTCGCTTCCGAAGCATCGTTTTGCCGTTGCTTGATGCGTCGGCATAACTCTTCATCAGACGCTTGAAAAGTGATGATATGAAACGGTACGCCGCAGTCAGCCGCAAGCTGTCGAAACGGGGCGCGTTGCCCGGTTTTAAGAAAGGCTGCGTCGATAATGACCGGGAAACCGGCATCAAGTACGGTTTTGGCAAGTTCTTTAAGATGCTGGTAAGTTTTAAGACTTGCCTCTTGGGTATAAAGTCCGTTATCTAGGCCGCTGCCGGTCTGCACTAATGCCCGGTAGCCGAACAGCCGTTTGCGTTCTATATCGGAGCGTATCTGGAATGCGCCGATTTTTTCGGCGAGCTGAGCGGCCATAGTCGATTTGCCTGAGCCTGAATAGCCGTGGGTGATTATCAAAACGGTTTGGCGGCGCTTGGTAAAACGCTCGGCCAGATCGGCAAAAGCCGCGTATGCGCAACTCGATTGCTTGGCTTCGGCATCGTCATGTTGCTGTGCCATGCGTAACAAGGAAACTTTAGCACGCACCAGCGCACGGTAAACCAGGTAATACCGTAGCAGCGTCAGTCCCTGATAATCGCCGGTGTATTGCAGGTAGCGATTAAGAAAACGGTAAGCATAATGCTCGTAACCAAAGTACAGCAGGTCGATAAATAGAAAAGCCACCTCGCTGGTGACATCGATCCAGCGCAGCATTGGGTTAAACTCGATGCAATCGAACAGGGTGATCTTGCCGTTGATCAGCGTCATATTGCCCAGATGCAGATCGCCGTGGCATTCGCGCACATAACCTTGGCGTTTGCGCAGCTGCATTAATCCTGCTTGTTTGCGCCATTCGCCGTCACCCCATTGCTGGATTTTTTGTAGCTGCTGTTTTTGAATATCATCGACCAGCAAGGGCCTGATGTGGTCGAAATTCTCGATAAACCAATGGTTGATGTTTGCGCTATCGCCATAGGGGGCGTTTTCGTCAGTCTGTTCGACCGTTTCATGAAAACCCGCAACAATATCGGCAAGTTGATCGATTTGATCTGCACTCAGTTGGCCGTGCTCTGCGTGTTTGCTTAACAACTGGCCCGCAGGAAACCGGACCATCTTGACCGCGTACTCAATGGGATCGCCAGTGCCGCCTAGTTGGGGATGATCCGGTGTTCCGGTTATCGGCACGACCTCAAGATACAGTTCGGGAGCTAAACGCTTGTTCAGTCTTAATTCTTCATTGCAGCAAAAGCGGCGTTTTTCCAGCGTGGAAAAATCCAGGAAACCGAAATTAACCGGTTTTTTAATTTTGTAGGCGTGTTGACCGATCAGCAGCACCCAGGAAATATGGGTTTCAATGACGTTGCAGGCATTAATATCGAATAACGCATTGACGAGGATGAGGCTTGAATCCTGCGCTGTATTGTTGCTCATGATGATAACCCCGATGCAATCGATAGACAGATGGTATTACGTTCTGGGCATCGGGCGCAATGGCGGAAGGGCAGGGCGGCGGAAATATAGCGTTCTTGAAATCCTATAGCGCACTTGTTCTGGAGTCCAAAGCTGGCTTTGGACACTTCAGAATTGGCTTTGCGATTACAAAATGGATGGGTAGTTGCCGCTTTTTAATATAGTCTCGGCAACAGCTCCTGTATCCGTGCAGTCGTCGATTTGAGGTGCAAGGCGCGCGCGATCATGGTTTTCTTGTTGCTGGAGCGGTCGCCTTAACCGCTTTAGGTGGCGCTGTAAAAGCCGCAGGCTGTGAATAATGACTAACAAGCGGCCCAATATGCTGACGGAGATCGGTCACGGCAGGTTTTTCGTTAATGGTAACAATCGCAAGCGGCGCGTAATGATGTTCAATTCCAAATGGAGGCAGGGCTTCCGGTTTTCCCACAGCTCCAGGCCATTCTACATCGCCTGTTGCAACGCGGGCGGGGATTAGCCAGTAATCGCCTGTGCGATATTGATTTTCCGGGTTCGGCTGAAATTGAATTTGCACTCCATCGGCTAGTTTGATCCAATCATTGTCACTGTTGCTTTCTTGGACGGCTATTTCGTCACTTTCCCATAAACGCGCTTTTGTTGGCTTTTGCTCCCCAGAAGGGACTGCGATATTGATTGGCCCCAAGGATAAAACATCGCCGTCGATATTGATTATTTTTGCCAATGCCCCTCTTTCTCCGCGCAATTCCTGGTTGTCGTTAGTCAATTCCACCCATAATCCGACAATAAAGCCGCGAGGGTTATCGACGGTTAATTCAGTGCCGCTCAATTTTGCGCCGGTAACGACACTGCCGTTATCACGCGACCATTTAAATGTGGCGTTTCCCGCCTTGCCGGGATTATGAATCTCTACCCGATAAAGCTGGTTCTCAGTGCTGCGGTAACTGGCTTCAGCTGAAATGATACAGGGGGCGGTGTCTTTTTTCGGGTCTTGCTTTGCCTGTGCTTTAAGCAGGCCGCGATTGGCGGGTTGCCATTGGTTTTTCCAGGCTGACCAGTATTTATCTACCCACTCTATCCAGCTTTTAATGTCGGCATCATTGACATAAGTTCGCGGAATAAGGTCTGTCGAATTGGGTAAGTTTTTTTCGGTTTTCACCTGCCACACCAATTGTGAGCGCGTCGCCGTATCCGGCCCGCCCAAGGCGACTTCGCGGATGCTGTCATCTTCAATGTAAGTGATATGCCGCTCCCAGACATCGGCATAAATTAAATACGTGCCATTTTCTAAGTCGGTATCCTTGGGCCAAGGATAATCCGGCTGCTGGGAAAACGGTAAATCTTTATCGATTTCACACAGGATGCCATCGATATAATAGTGGCCTTTGCCTATTATGATGGCCGGTTTTTGGTTCAATAAGGATTTCAGCTCTTGTTTGTGTCCAGCAGTAAGCTCTGAAAATTGATCGATTCGTTCCGAATCAACAATAATTTCAAAGCCCAGGTTTCTTCTGAGTACATTTTTGTCGTTATCTTCAATATCCGCCGGTCCGCTATGCTCGCCAAATAAGTCCTTGGTCAAGGCTTCCATATGGTGCAATAAAATAGCTGTCTGTTCATTCCAGTCGGCATCCAATTGCACACGTCCTTGCTGCATTAATACGCGTCTAAAGTGCTTGTTCATATTAAATGTAAGCCTGGAAAAGTCGCCTTTCATTTTGGTTCTCCTGTTGATTAATTTTTTAGTTGGCCTGGATAATGCCGACATCGGCCCGGGCAGGAATATATTCTTCTAAACGGACACGAAGGTTGGCCTCGCGCTGGGACTCAAACAGATCATGGAATACGCCCATTTCTGACTCATCATCTGCGCCGCGTTTGATTTCTTGTGCGCAATCTTCAGTCAGTCGGCAATAAGTGGGCGTACCGTATCGACTGCTGTTAAACCGCGGCTGGACACGTTCCTCAGCATGGCATTGGTCTTGGTCAATCGACGCAGTGCAAGGTGGAGGCTGCCCCTCTGCTTTAGCGGCTTGCAGCGATTTGTTTCCGGCCAACTGTATAGCCAAATCCGGTTGGCAGTTATACCGTTTCGGCGTACGCGACCCCGGTCTGACATAACAAAAGCGCATACAGCCAAGCTGGCGTCTGGCGACGCGGATTGCGCCCATGAAAATGCTGTTTTCGGCAAGGTCAATCGCATGGGTGTCGATGCTGCCAAATACCGTGCAACGCGCCATGGTTAAGACCGCGTGGGCAATACCGGAACCTGATGCGTAAATCGCCTCGCTGGCGGAATCCTCGCAATCGCAACCCGTAGCGTCCACTATGCTGTCGCTGATGCGGATTGGCATGGGATCAAGCCCGACTTCATCGATATTGACTTGAATCGAGCCGACAATGCTGTGCTCGATAGTCAGGCACGGATTGGCGTTGGTAATATCGATGCTGGGCTCTTCCAGCTGATCCGGCTCACAGTCCG
>Ga0079306_1001974_pt1 | contig 12259 bp, 14 predicted proteins | sample Methanotroph_Enr_FD_79181 | JGI IMG/M metagenome (GOLD analysis project Ga0079306, IMG submission 79181) | Enriched soil microbial communities from Old Woman Creek wetland in Ohio, USA - Methanotroph_Enrichment_5 | ecosystem: Environmental > Terrestrial > Soil > Wetlands | place: USA: Ohio...
AAGCAATATTCCGTGTAACATAAATTTAAAGATTTCGGTATAAAGGTACTACTGTTAAGTTCAACTTATGATTGAATGTGCATCTACTTGTAAACAGTAATTTGTTAATAGAAACTGAAAAAAATCAAAATTATTACTTTGATCGAAAGATGAGGCAGAATAAAAGGTCCAAATCACAAGAACCAAATCCCAAGAAACAAGGTCCAAGTCACAAGAACCAAGACCTGCAGAATATTCCCGCTTAAAATCGCAGGGTATGGAATTTGAGACTTGCAATATGAGACTTTGAACTTATAAGGTGAACGAATTCATCCCATTTGCAATTTAATTACTTATTGGCGAACATTCAGCAGGAAACAAACCTGGCAAAAAGTCCCCTTTACCTGTATTTTTGCGGTGAAACAGTAATTGGTATAATACAACGTACATTTACTGGAACACCCCCCCGTATACCCGGTTTCCAGGGTGGCATTAACCAGATCACCCGTACTGTTTCCTTATCTAGATCAGGCTGTAATCCTTTAATAACTTTAACATCTTTAACCGTACCGTCAGACTGTATAACAAAGTAAATATGAATTGCACCGGTAATATTCATACTTCGTGCAATTTCAGGATAATGAAGGTTTGCCTTAATAAATTCCTGCATCGCTCTATCACCACCAGGAAATTGCGGATTTATATCAGCCGAACCATAAATTTCACCTACTATTCCTCCTCCAGCTTCATCCAAACTTCCTTTGCCTTCAGCATTGGTACCTTGCCCACTTATACCCGTTGAATCTTTGCCCACGGTTAATGGTTTTACCACTTTATCCTGTTTATCCTGATCTGCCGCAATTTCTTCATCAGCAACAATAACCGGAGCCTCAGCCGATTCAATCGCAGATGCACCCTTCGTTTGTTCAATGGTAATAGAAGGATAAGGATTTTTCGAAAGATTTACCCCGACTACCTGTAAATCCTGGAGAGAATTGTAGTAATAATTTTCTGACCGAAGTCGGACAATTCTTGCATAAAGTACTAAGACAACCAAAAAGAAACAAAGAGAATAGATAAAGCTGCGAAATAAACGGGCCGGATATGTTTTTCGGATCAAATATGCGCCATACTCCTTGTTACGGCCTTCAAAGGCAAGATCATCAAGGTTTGGTTTAGAATTCTTGTTTTTCAACTCCAAATAGAAAGTAATAATGCCACAAAATTATAAAAAATAAGATGTATGTCAGGAAATTAACGCTTTTTAGCAATTACAGGCTGCACATCAGAATCTGAAACAAGTATTATAATATTGGGTTCACCTCATTTTAAAATCAATTGGCATAACTATTTTGCATGCGATTGGTTTGCCTTTATAATAAGCTGGTCGCCAAACCGGCATCATTTTAACCAACCGGATAGCTTCCTTGTCAAGTTCCGGATCAATTCCGCTAACCACCGTGGCATCTTCAACCAATCCGTTTTTATTGATAATGAAACTAACAATAGTGCTGCCGTGTATGCCAGTAAGGAGTGCATTTTCAGGATAATGCTGGTTTTTATAGATATACGATTGCAGTGCAGAATATCCTCCAGGGAATTCAGGTGCTTTTTCAAGAATCATTATTATTGAATCGGACGATGCTTTATTGTTAAGTATAGTTTTATGTCTATGCAAAAGCTCTTCTGCAAGTTTTTTATATGAAGTGTCGGATATGGTTAAAACAGGTTTGTACTTTGTAACGGTTACTTCTGACCTGCTGTTCAATTTCATTGGCTGTTCAATCGTGTTTTTTTCATCTGATAGCTGTGTCAGAGAAACTTGTTTGTCCTGAGGAATAAAAGGCAGGTTAATTATCGACGGAATTATTTCAGGATTGTATTTGACACTGGAAGTATAGGTATTATCAAATTTGTCCAACCTGGTATTTATGGGATTTATTTTCCAAAAGTAAATTAAAGCAATTGCGAGCAGGAAGATAGCCAGAACTATCAGAAAACTTTGCCTAAGCCTTCGCTGATAGGTAGACCTGAGATAATAACACCCATATCCCTTGTTCCTGTGCTCGAACACAATGTCATCAAGGGTTTGTTTGGGCTGTTTATTTCGACGGAACGCTATCATATAGAGATTTGAGGCAAATATGGAGCCAATTGCCGGACAAAGTTAGACGGAAATAATGTAGCATTGTGCATAAAGCCTCATCCAATTAGTCTAGTTGGTTGAAGCTGAATCCATTATAGATACCGATTTAAATCACCCGGAATCTTATTAATGTATAACGCAATCCGGATTAAACATATTATTAACCCCAAAAAAAGCATTCAGCTTTATAAAATCAATTCGTAGCAGATACCAATTATAGCCAATAAGCTTTAATGCATGTTGATCAGAATTGTAATGCCAAAATTTGTTAATTATAACAATAATTACCTTATTCAGCTTTATCCTGACAGGTCTTTAAAATTTTTAATTAGCTTTGTAACGTTAAAAAAGATGCCAAATGATAAGCATTAAAACAATAAGCCAATCATTGAAAATTTCAATAAATTAATCCGTCATGAAAAAAAACAGTAAACCGAAAAAACGTGGATTCAAACTTAGTTTTGCCATGCTTGTAATACCTGTGGCACTTATTGTTGCTATACTCGTATTTAAATTTATTATGGGGAATCCGGATAATTTTCAGGGAAATAATCCGCATAATGCGGCTTTACCGGGAAACTATTACGGTATAATTTATAAAGGAGGATTTATAGTGCCAATTTTAATGACGCTGCTCTTGATTGTATTCACATTTATTGTGGAGCGTATTATTGCAATTGGCAAAGGAACAGGAACAGGTGATGTAACTGAGTTTGTTCAGGATATAAAATTACTGCTCGAAAAAAATAACATTGAAGGTGCTAAAGAAGTTTGTAATGAACAAAAAGGATCGGTAGCCAATGTCGTTCGATCGGTATTAGAGAAATACCAGCAACTTGAAAAAGACACAACTCTTGTTAAAGATCAGAAACTTACGGCACTGCAACAGGAAGTGGAAGAAGCTACTTCACTCGAATTACCTGCTCTCGAGCAAAACCTGGTTGTCCTGGCCACAATAACATCACTTGGAACACTGATGGGCTTATTAGGAACAGTCTTAGGAATGATCCGTGCCTTTGGAGCTCTGGCCAATGCAGGCGCTCCCGATTCGGTTGCGCTGGCACAGGGAATTTCGGAAGCACTGGTCAATACTGCTTTTGGTATTGCAACCGCTGCTATTGCTCTGGTATTCTATAATGTGTTTACAACCCGGATTGACAAGCTTACTTACAGTATAGACGAGGCAGGATTCAGCCTGGTGCAATCTTACGCAACCAACCATGTTTAGTGCATTAACACTTTTTAAAAGGTACAAACATGCCAAAAGTAAAAATTAAAAGAAAAAGTACCTGGATTGATATGACAGCTATGTGTGATGTAGCTTTCCTGTTACTCACATTCTTTATGCTTACCTCCAATTTTACCAAGAAAGAACCGGTCCTGGTTGCAACTCCTTCGTCCATATCTGAAATAAAAATACCTGAAACCAATATTATGACTGTATTGGTTGATCCTACGGGAAAAGTATATTTCGGAATTGATGGGCAGGACAAACGCAAGCAACTCATCGAAAAAATGGCAGATTTATATAAAGTAACCTTGACCCAGGACGAAATAAAGCGCTACTCGTTGATTGACCTGTTCGGTAACCCCATGTACGCCATGAAAAAATTTCTGAACCTTGCACCCGATATACGCGACCTCCCCCAAAATAACCTGGGGATACCAGCCGATTCAACCAATAACGAGTTCAAACAGTGGGTAAAATCTGCGCATGAAGTAAATCCTGACTTACGTATTGCAATTAAAGCCGATGAAAAGACACCTTTCCCGGTAATAAAGAAAGTGATGAAAAGTCTGCAGGAACTCGACGAAAACAGATATAACCTGATTACCAAGCTTGAAACGGCGCCTGGGAAATAATTATTAACGATAAAAAACCGGAAAAATGGCAGAAGTCAGTCAAGATTCAGGATCACATAAAAAAGGTGGCAAGAGAAGATCAAAAAAATTGCCAACCCGTATCGACTTTACGCCTATGGTCGATCTGGGTTTTCTACTTATAACCTTCTTTATGTTGGCTACATCTCTGATCAAACCTCAAACGATGGAGATCACTATGCCATCAGATAAAAAAGTTGAAGAAGAAGATAAAACGGTTGCAAAAGCTTCGCAGGCGGTCACCCTGATATTGGGGAAGAATGACAAAGTCTTTTACTATTTCGGCAAAACAGAAGGCGCACAGTTAATCGAAACCAATTATGCACCAAACGGTTTGCGCAAGATACTTCTCGAGAAAAACTATGATGTTGCCAAACAAGTTGAAGACCTCAAAGCAGAGAAAGTAAAAACCCGGATGAATGAGGAAATATTTCAAAAAAAGCTCAGTGAAATTAAAGCGAACAAGAACGCTCCTGTTGTAAGAATCATGGCAACAGACGATTCAAATTATAAGAATCTGGTTGATGCATTGGATGAAATGAATATATGCAGCATCAGCCGGTATGCCATTGTTGATATTGATGCACCTGATTTGTTACTCATTAAGGATAAAAACATCTGACCTTGAACCTGTAATAAATCATTTAACCAGCCGAAACAATGCAAAAAATAAACATATTTTCAGAAGAGTGGTGTGATGTTGTTTTCGAAGGCAGGCCTAAGGATTACGGTGCATATATGTTGCGAAAATTGTCATCGAAACGTCATAAAACTGCAATCATAGCAACCTTGGCGTTTTCACTGGCCGTTTTCACTATTCCTGGACTAGTGAAGAGCATTATCCCAAAAAGTCGCCAGGTAAATGTTGATGTAACAAACCTGGCTAATATTAACCTCGAAAAGAATAAACCTAAGGATATTGAACAGCCTTTAGTTGAACCGGAACCACCGCAAAAGATCAAGAGCACCATCAAATTCACCCCGCCTGTCATTAAAGATGATACCGAAGTAAATGAGGAGGAAATCATGAAAACGCAGGATGAGGTAACAGAATCAAAACTCTCAGTGTCTGTTGCTGATGTTAAAGGCAACAGTGAAGATGCAAATGCAGCCGACCTTGCCGATCTGCAACAAAAGCAGAACCAGGTAGTTGAAGAAGAGGTTACTGAACCTTATCGTTATGTAGAGCAAATGCCGGAGTTTCCGGGAGGTGATGAAGCACTTATGAAATTTCTTTTCAATAATATCAAGTATCCTCATATGGCAAGGGAAAGTGGAATTCAAGGCACAGTTTACATAACATTTGTCGTGAGTAAAACAGGGCAGATTTCGGGTGTGAGTGTAATGCGGGGCATTGGCGGCGGATGCGATGATGAAGCTGTAAGAGTAATCAAATCAATGCCTTCCTGGATACCAGGACGACAAAACGGTAAACCTGTACCTGTTCAATTCAACCTCCCGTTGAGATTTACTTTAAATAATTAGGCATTATGAACTTGTTTCAGATGAATAACCCAAACAATCATCTTGCCGGTAAATTGAAGCATATCTTTAATTACCTCATGATATGCGTGTACTTCTGCTTTGGGTTATACTTGTTGATAAAAGGATGGTATGCCTTTACTAAAACCCAGACAATAAGCATAGGTACCTTGCTGATAGTATACTCATTATTCCGTATTTTCAGGACATTGCGTGATAATGATGTAAAAAAGGATAATGATGAACTGTCTGTTTAATTTTGAAATGAAGAAAAGTATAACTGTCGTAACACTCATATTCAGCCTTTTCATCTCAGGTTGTAATAAAAAGACTGGTGACAACTATACAGATACGCCAACAACCGGAAAAGTATCTATTGCGGTTGACGAAACGTTCCAACCTATCATTGATGCAGAGCTTCCGGTGTTTCATGCAATGTATAAATATGCGACTATAACTCCAAAATATCTTCCTGAAAATGCCGCTTTAAATTTACTATTGCACGACAGTGTAAGACTGGCAATTGTTTCCAGAACCCTGAGTACAAAAGAAATAGCCTATTTTAACAGTAAAAAATTCTTTCCGAAGGAAGTGCCTGTTGCCATCGATGGTATTGCTGTACTGGTGAATCCATCCAACCCGGATACACTCCTCTCTGTGAGCCAGTTGCGAAAAATGATGCTGGGTGAGATTTCCGACTGGAAACAGGTAGATCCCGCTTCAAAATTAGGCAAGGTTAAAGTAGTATTCGACAACCCAAACTCAAGCACGGTTAGATTTATCGTTGATTCAATCACAAAAACGGGAAACCTGAGTAAACAATTATCAGCGATGATGTACAATCTTGATGTTGTGGATTACGTTTCCAAAAATCCAAATTCAATTGGTTTAATCGGTGTTAGCTGGATAAGCGACAGCCGGGATCCAAAAAGTCTTTCATTTCTTAAAAAAGTTAAAGTTGCAGGAATTTCAGCTTCGGAAGTTGCAAAACCAGAAAACTCATACCAGCCTTTCCAGGCATATATTGCTACCGGGAAATACCCTCTGACACGGTTTATTTATATGATCATTTCCGAACCCCGCGCAGGACTTGGCACAGGCTTTACATCTTTCGTAGCAAGTGATAAAGGTCAGCGGATTATATTGAAAACAGGGATTCTTCCCTATACTGAGCCAGTACGGATTGTTAATATTAAAAGCGAATAACGAATATTATAAATGAATTTCTGGCATGAAAAATGATACATTATCGAACCATGATGAAATTACAATGAACGCCATAAAATCAATTTTAGCAACTTTCCTGGTATTGCTCGTAAGTGACATACCCGCTCAACCGGTGAATAATGCCGATGCTGTGCAATTATTTGAAATGAAACAATATAACAAGGCGAAATCTGTTTTGTTAGCTAATCTCAAAAATCGCAATCTGTCTTATGATTGGTTATATTTAGGAAAGATTTTTTTCATTCAGGGAAACACAGACTCTGCTAAGATATGCTTTGCGAAAATCGCAGCTTCTGATCCAAAAAGTTCCCTGGCACTGGTAGCACAGGCAATTACCGAAGCGGCCTCTGGTAATAGTCGCCAGGCACTTAGTACACTTGATAAAGCTCAAAGAATTGCAGGCTCAGCCAAAGATGTCAGTTCACTGGTCGAAATTGCGCTGGTACGATACCAGGCCGGCGATTCCGAAGGATGGATAAACCCGCTGAACCTTGCTTCGGAAATAGAGCCAAAGAATCCCAAACCATATTTAATGGCAGGTGATATATACCAAATGTTAGGAGAGCGGTTTAAGAATCAGCCTAAATTTATCGGATTGGCTTCAGGCAGGTACGAGCAGGCATTATATAAAGACCCCGAAAATCTTGAAGCGCGGACAAAAGAAGCAGAACTACTTGTATCCGGACGAAATTACGCAGAAGCTGAAGAAAACCTTGAAAAGGTGATTGCCAAAGATTCAAACTATATTCCGGCACTGAAAATATATGGTGAGTTGGCTTATACACTTGGCAAATACGAAAAAGCCGATAATCTGTATGGGCGATATATGGCTTTATCCGAGTACAGCGATAAAGACCTGTCAAGGTATATTACGATTTTATACTTTAATAAAGAATATGTCCAGGCAAACAAACTTATAACCCGGGTCCTGGATAAAGATCCTGCAAATGCTGTAATGCTCCGGCTTAAAGGATACACTTCTTACGAAATGGGTAAATATTCCGAAGGCCTGGATGCAATGAAAAAATTTTTCGATCTGCGGGCTGCGGCAGATACTAACAAAATCATTCCTTCTGATTATGAATATGCGGGGAAATTATATTTAAGGAACGGAAATGATTCATTATCTATAATATATCTTTCGAAAGCGGTGGAAATGGATTCATCGAAAACCGGTTTGTTTGAAGAAATCTCAAAGTCGTATGAAGAACAAAAGAAATATCTTCAGGCTGTTGAATTCTATTCGAAATACATCGCTGCAAAGAATGGGAATGTTGCCGCTGCTATTTATTTCAGCATCGGCAAAGATTTACTTATGCTGGCGAATAATGAAGCAACCAATACCGATTCTTTAAGCCGCCGGCTATACCTGCATCGAGCCGATACAGCCTTCAGTAAAGTAATCGAATTATCACCAAATTCGTTCCTCGGATACCTGTGGCATGCACGGGTAGCTGCAGCATTCGACCCGGAGACTGTCCAGGGACTCGCCAAAGCAGATTATGAAAAAACGCTTTCTATTCTCGAGCAAAAAACAGATAAGGAGAAATATAAGAGCGATCTGGTAGAAGGATACAGATATATGGGCTATTACACCTACCTGCAATATGAAACAGCTAAAAAGGCCAAAGATGATGTTGCTGAGGAAAAGGCAAGAACCAGCTCCCTGACTTACTGGCAAAAAGTTCTCGATCTTGAACCTGAGAACGATGTTGCAAATCAGGCCCTCAAAGCATTAAAATAACATTAAAATTGCTCAACCCTATCAAAGCAGGAAAAATAAAAACATTTTCACCGGCATTTTCAATTTTAAAAGCACATAAGCAAAATGCATTTGTTATCAGACATTTATATAGTTTAAAAATATACAGATTACAGTGGTTTTGGGGTGATTACTTGTTGTTATGTGAGTTCACTCATATGAAGACCTCCATTAATTTGGGCGGTCTTTTTTTTTGTCATTTAATCGTAATAATTGAAAATAGATCCACTTTAACTGATAATAAGCCTATATAAAAATGAGTTTATTACCATTTTTAAAGGTATGGTCTAAGGGCAAATCATTTATTTGTACCAGAATACTATTTGGAACTTTGCAGGATGAACTATTTTTGCTAAAACTGTGGAATACGGTTATTTGTAATTTAAAGGATTATTAATATAAATTATATTGTTATTTTTACAAACAAACCGGAATTTCAATCGTTAATAGTTTCACAATACTATAATAACATGCCAAAAGATTATATCCCCATATTAATTCAGTCATTAGTTGTACTCGGGTTTGTAATAACCACGATGATACTTACACATATACTGGGGCCAAAACGCTCATCAAAAGCTAAACTCGAGAATTTTGAGTGCGGCATCGAAGGAATGGGTAACGCCCGCAGCCCATTCTCAGTAAAATATTTCCTGATCGCGATTCTTTTTGTTCTTTTTGACGTTGAAGTTATATTTATGTATCCCTGGGCCGTTAACTTCAGGGCTTTGGGTAAAGATGGCTTTCTTGACATGTTTTTATTTATGATGCTGGTACTTGCCGGTTTTATTTATATTATTCTGAAAGGCGCTTTAAAATGGGATAAGCGTTAATGCAGGCAGTAAATACCAAGATCATGTCAGAAAAAATAAACCAAAAGATAGCACCGACTGTAGCTGAACCCCCGGAAGGAGTATCCGGACAGGGATTTTTTGCTACTTCTATTGAGAAAGCCGTTGGGCTGGCGCGTAAAAATTCCTTATGGCCTTTGCCTTTTGCAACCTCCTGTTGTGGGATTGAATTTATGGCAACCATGGCCTCGCACTACGACCTTGCACGTTTTGGTTCCGAACGGTTAAGCTTTTCACCCCGTCAGAGTGACCTGTTGATGGTTATGGGAACAGTGGCGAAGAAAATGGGACCGGTTTTGCGTGAAATATACATTCAAATGGCTGAGCCCAAATGGGTTATTGCCGTTGGCGCATGTGCCGCTAGTGGAGGTATTTTTGATACATACAGCGTTTTGCAAGGTATCGACCGGGTAATCCCGGTGGATGTTTATGTGCCTGGCTGTCCTCCCCGACCTGAACAAATCATTGACGGCATTATCAAAATACAGGAACTCGCTGGTAATGAATCACTGAGGAGAAGACATTCGAAAGAGTATGAAGACTTAATGAAGCAATATAATATGGAATAACATTGCTTAAGAATTATCAGATTGAAGCATAGAAGTTTACCAGATTCATTCTATAGTAACAATTCCAAATCCAAGTAAAAACAATTGCGTGTACCAGATCAACCCCGACAGAGACCAGTTAGTTGTTAAAAAGCTTACCAGCCAGTTCAATGACGCCATCGAAGCGCATGAACTCCTGGCTGATATGCTTTGTATTTGTGTAAAAAAAGAGGTTATCCAACCTTGTCTCCTTTTTCTTCGCGATGACAACGAACTGCAATACAATTTTCTGACCACACTTTGCGGTATGCATTATCCGGAAAAACAACAACTTGGCGTGGTGTATCATCTGCATAGTTTCGTTAATAACCATCGCATACGGATTAAAACAGCTACTGATATTAACGATCCCAAGCTACCCACGGCAACAGCAATCTGGCCTGCTGCTAATTGGATGGAACGCGAAACCTATGATTTCTATGGAATATTGTTCGGAGATCATCCTAATCTCAAACGTATTCTGAATGTTGACGAAATGACTGATTTCCCGATGAGAAAAGACTTCCCTCTTGAGGATCAGACCCGGGAGGATAAGGATGATAGTATGTTTGGGCGGTGAGGGGGAAAAATGTTAATGGTTAATGGCAAATGGTTTTGGGTACAAATAACGGATAACGATTAACGGATCACGAATATATAAGATTGTTTAAAAAAGAATCTACAAATCTAATATGGCAAAAGAACCGGATACTGATTTCTGGGAAAGAGACGTAGTTAAAACGGCAGAGCCCAAGGAGTACAACACGCTGAATGTTGGCCCTACCCACCCGGCTACGCATGGAGTATTCCAGAACGTAATGCTGATGGATGGGGAATTTATTGTTAGTACCGAACAAACCATTGGATATATTCACCGCGCATTCGAAAAAATCGCTGAACGCAGGCCGTTTTACCAGATCACCCCGCTTACCGACAGGTTAAATTATTGTTCGTCGCCGCTCAACAATATGGGATGGCATATGACGGTTGAGAAATTGCTGGGCATTGAAATACCGAAACGAGTTGATTACCTGCGTATTGTGATTATGGAGCTTGCCCGTATTGCTGATCATATTATCTGCAACAGCGTAATTGGCGTCGACAGCGGTGCGCTTACAGGGTTCACTTACATTTTCCAGGACAGGGAATTTATTTACGAAATATACGAGGAAATCTGCGGGGCAAGACTTACTACAAATATGGGTCGGATTGGCGGCTTTGAGCGCAATTTCAGTCAAAAAGCCTGGGACAAGATCCACCATTTTATGAAATCATTTCCTGCCAAACTCAAGGAATTTGAGAACTTACTGGTGAGGAACCGTATTTTTATGGATCGTACCATCAATGTGGGGGCTTTCCCGGCTGACCGAGCACTTGCTTATGGATTTACCGGCCCGAATCTTCGTGCCTGCGGCGTTGATTATGATGTCCGGGTTATGAATCCTTACTGTTCCTACGAAGACTTCGACTTCATTGTTCCTGTCGGCCAGAATGGCGATACTTACGATCGGTTCATGGTAAGACAGGAAGAAATGCGCCAGAGCATGTATATCATTGAGCAGGCATTAGTCAAGCTTGATGCGATGGCAGATAAGGAAACCTATTTTGCCAAAGACCCGCGTTTTGTGCTGCCACCAAAGGAAAAAGTATATAATAACATGGAAGCGCTGATATGGCACTTCAAAATTGTAATGGGCGAAACAGACATTCCTGAAGGTGAGGTTTACCATTCTGTGGAAGCAGCAAACGGCGAACTGGGTTTCTACCTCGTAAGCGATGGAGGAAGAACCCCATCAAGGCTGCATTTCCGTCGTCCATGCTTTATCTATTACCAGGCTTATCCTGAGATGGTGAAAGGTGCCATGTTATCCGATGCTATTCTTACCATGAGTTCGATGAATGTCATTGCAGGAGAACTGGATGCATAGGAATGTTAAATGTGGGATATTTGATGTGGGGTGTAGGATTTTTAACCAGAAACAAAAAACTTGAAATATTTTAAATGCAGGAAAAGCTCTACAAAACTGAATTTAACAGCGAAACACTAGGTCTCGTAAACCGGATTATCAAACGGTACCCGCAAGGCAGGCAGAAATCAGCCCTGCTGCCTGTGTTACATATAGCCCAGGCAGAAAATAAAGGGTGGCTCAGTTCCGAAACCATGGACTATGTGGCTTCTCTGCTCGATATCCTACCCATAGAGGTATATGAAGTAGCTTCCTTTTACAGCATGTTCAACCTCGAACCTGTGGGCAATTGTGTTATAGAAGTCTGCCAGACAGGGCCTTGCTGGTTGAATGGTGCTGAGGAAATACTTGCTCATTTCGAAAAATGCCTCGGAATC
>Ga0079306_1001975_pt1 | contig 12258 bp, 11 predicted proteins | sample Methanotroph_Enr_FD_79181 | JGI IMG/M metagenome (GOLD analysis project Ga0079306, IMG submission 79181) | Enriched soil microbial communities from Old Woman Creek wetland in Ohio, USA - Methanotroph_Enrichment_5 | ecosystem: Environmental > Terrestrial > Soil > Wetlands | place: USA: Ohio...
CCCGCCGCGGCATGTGGACCGCCTCGATGCGCCGGCCGTCGGCCAGTTCCAGGGCCAGCTTGGTGGAACCATCCCCCGAGGCCTGGCGCTCCGCCATCTCCGGCAGGCGCAGGTCCGCCACGCTCTCCAGCCAGCGCCGGATGGCAGGCCCCAGCCGCGGCGCTCCGTCTTCCCAGGTCCAGGGCCGGTGCAGGCGCCGGAAGGTCTCCAGGGCGCTGCCCGGGCAGCCCAGGGCCGCCAAGTCCTCGGGCAGGAGTGACCAAGCCGACGGCAGCCCGGCGCGTTCCGGCGCGGGACGATCCCAGGGCATGGCGGAAGGGTGGCTCATGGACGAAAAAGGGGGCCGAAGCCCCCGTTCATTCTAGCCGGAATGTGGGCTTCACGCCCCTTCCGCAGGTGCGACCGTGCCTTGCAGCGCCTCGACCCGTTGTGCGAGCGAGGCGGCCTCCTGGGCGATGTATTCCTCGGTAAGGGCACGGTAGAACCAGCCCAGGAGGCTTCCGAGCGGCCCCGCAAAGGTGAAACGGAGAACCACCTTGCAGGAGCCGGAGATCTGGTCCAGGAGGATGTGCTCCGCCGTCATGCGGAGGCCCGGTGAGCGGGCCTGCCAGACGAACCGGCGACCCGGGTCCAGGACCGTGACGGTCCAGATGGCCGGACGCAGGCGGGGCTGGTGGATCAGGTAGCGGGCGCCGACCTGGAGGCTCTCATCATCGAGCGCCTCGAGGACGGTCACGGTCGGAAGCCATCCCGGCCAGGCCGCCACGTCGGCGAGCACGGTCCAGGCGGCCGCCCGGTCGGCGGCGATCGGGTGGGAGGTCTGGCAGGTGTGCATGGGGATTCTTCTGGAAACAGTCCCGTACGGGAGGACTTCACGCCTTCGCCGCCAGCTCCGCATGCTGGGCCTGGTACTCCGCCAGAGAACCCGGATTCCATCCGTCACGATTCATCTTCCAGCCGTTTTCCACCTTCTCCCAGCCCACGTGGGCGTAGTAGTCCCTGGCGATGGGGGAGGCGAGCAGCACCCACTGGATGCCCTCGCCAAGGCCCAGGGCCCGGTCCAGGAGGCCCCGTCCCACCCCGGCCTTCTGGTAGGCGGGATGGACGGCCAGGTCGGAGACGTAGCCGTCGTAGGCGAAGTCGGTCAACCCCCGGAGCAGGCCCACGAGGCGGTCTCCGTCCCAGGCGGAGATCACCACGTTGGAGCCCTCGAACATCCGCCGGATCCGCTCTGGATCGTGGACGGGGCGTCGCAGGGGGGCGGCGGCGTAGAGGGCCCGGATGGCCTCGAGGGCCGGGGTCCGGTCCCGGTGGTAGGCGATGGCCGCGCTCATGCGGGCACCCCGGGCAGGTCGGGCTGCAGGCCCACGCCCAGGCGGTTCCAGGCGTTGATGAGGGCGATGGCATAGGTCAGGTCCACCAACTCCTGCTCAGAGAAATGCTGCCGGGTGGCCGCGTAGAGGGCATCGTCCACACCGTGGCGGCCCAACTCCGTGAGGGCCTCGGTCCAGGCCAGGGCGGCCCGTTCCGGCGGCGTGAACACGGGCGCCTCCCGCCAGGCGGCCACGAGGTTCAGGCGCCGGTGGGACTCGCCGCCTTCGAGGGCCGCGGTGGCGTGCATGTCCATGCAGAAGGCGCAGCCGTTCAGCTGGGAGGCCCGTACCTCGATCAGGTGGAGGAGGCCGTGGTCCAGGCCGCTGGCGGCGACGTGCCGGACGACCTGCAGCAGGCCCTGGTAGCCCTTCGGGGCGAGTTCCGGATGGGGTTTCGAGGTGCGCATGGGGACTCCTTGGGCCATGGGGCAGATTCAGGATGGCGGGGCCTGGTCTATCCAAAAGATCCATTTCTGGAATGATGACTGGACCATGCGCCCCTGGACCTTCCCCGTCGCCCTCCAGACCGAGCCCGGATCCCCCCGCGAACCGGTCTTCCAGCAGATCGCCCAGGCCATCCGGGGCGACATCCGCCGCGGCCGCCTCCGCCCCGGCGACCCCCTGCCGGGATCCCGGACCCTCGCCCAGACCCTGGGCGTCCACCGGAACACGGTGCTGGCGGCCTACCGCGAACTGGAGGCGGAGGGCTGGACGGATACCGGGCGGCGCACCACGCGGGTGGCGGGTGACCTGCCCGAGGCGCCCGCCATGCGGGCTCGTACGGGGGCAGGCCCGGGCTACGCCCTGGAGGCCGCCGCGGCCACCCCCCTTCGCCCCGCCCCGGAGGGTCTGGACTTCGGCGGCGGCCTGCCTGACCTGCGCCTGGTGCCCACGGACCTCCTCGCCCGGGCCTACCGTCGGGCCCTGGGTTCCCGGGCCCTGCTCGGCTACGGCGATCCCCGGGGGGAACCCCGGCTCCGGTCGGCCCTGGCCCGGCTCCTCTCCGAGATGCGTGGGCTGGCCGCCTCCCAGGATCGCCTGATGGTGACCGGCGGCAGCCAGGGGGCCCTGGATCTGGCCGCCCGGACCCTGCTCCGGCCGGGGGACCGGGTGGCCGTGGAGGATCCGGGCTATCCCACGGCCTGGGCCACCCTCCGGGCCGCCGGGGCGGCGCTGGTGCCGGTGCCCGTGGACGAGGGGGGACTGCGGGTGGAGGCCCTGGCCCCGATCCTGCGCGAGGGGCCCCTCCGCGCCATCTACCTCACCCCCCACCACCAGTTCCCCACCACGGTGACCATGAGCGCCCCGCGGCGCATGGCCCTGCTCGACCTGGCACGGCGCCACCGGATCGCGGTCCTCGAGGACGACTACGACAACGAGTTCCACTTCGAGGGGCGTCCCGTGCTGCCCCTGGCGGGGGACGACCCCGGCGGCGTGGTGGTCTACCTCGGAACCCTGTCGAAGATCCTCGCCCCGGGCCTCCGGATCGGTTTCGTGGCGGGGCCCCGGCCTCTGGTGGAGGCCCTGGCCGCCCGGCGGGGCACCGCGGATGGACAGGGGGATCTCATCCTCCAGCGGGCCGCCGCGGAACTTCTGGAGGACGGCCTCCTGCAGCGCCATGCCCGGAAGATGCGGCGCACCTACCTGGCCCGGCGGGACGCCCTGGCGGAGGCCCTCCGCCGGCACCTGGGCGACGCCGTGGCCTTCGACCCGCCCCCGGGGGGCATGAGCCTGTGGGTTCGGGTGGACCCCTCCCTCGACCTGGAGGCCTGGGTGGCCCGCGCGGCGAAGGCGGGCGTGGGGGTCTACCCAGGCCGCCGCTTCGATTTCAGCGACCGGCCCCGCCCCAATCTCCGCCTCGGCTTCTCCTCCCTGGACGAAACGGAATTGGAGGCGGCCGTGCGCCGCCTGGCCCGGGCGCTGCCTCGCGGCTGAATCAGGCCACCAGGTCCTTCCGGCGGATCTCGCCACCCTTCCGGGTGCCGAGGGCGCTGAGGCCCACCTGGGCGGGATCGAGGAGGGTGCGGGCCACGCGGAGCAGATCGTCGCCCGTGGCAGCCGCGATCTCGGCCATCTGTTCGTCCAGGGACTGCAGCCGGCCCTGGTGGATGGCCTGGTGGGCCAGGCTGAACATGCGACTGCTGCTGGATTCCTGGCTGAAGACCAGGCTCGTCCGGGCCTGGAGCTTGGCACGTTCCAGCTCGTCGGGCGCCACGCCCTTTTCCCGGATCCGGGCGCACTCGGCCATGGTGCGCTGCACCAGCTCCCGGGCCTGGGCGGCGGCGCAGCTGGCGGTGATCTGGAGGGCGCCGGTGTCGGCGTAGGGGCTGAGGTAGCTGCCCACCTGGTAGCAGAGGCCCCGGCGCTCGCGCAGCTCCATGAAGAGGCGCGAGGCGGCGCCCCCGCCCAGCACATGGCTGAGCAGGTGGGCCGCGGCGCGGTCGGCGCTCTGGTGCGACGGCGCCGGAAAGCCCATCACCAGATTCACCTGCTGAAGATCCTTGCGCGGCACGTTCAGCAGGAAGGGGCGGGTATGGCTGGGCGTTCCCAGGGGGTGGGCGGCGCCCTGGGGCAGCCGCGCCAGCACGGGCCGGAGCAGTTCCATCAGGGGTCCCGGTTCCAGGGCCCCGGCGGCGGCCACCACCAGGTTCGCCGGGCGGTACGTGGCCTCGAAGAAGGAACGGGCCTCCGCCGGCCCGTAGCCGGCCACCTGCTCGGGGCGGCCCAGGATGGGATGGGCCAGGGGGGAGCCCTCCCAGAAGCGGCTGTAGAACAGCTCGCTCACCCAGTCGTCGGGCTGGTCCTCGCTCTGGGCGATCTCCTCCAGGATGACGCTCCGCTCCCGGGCCAGCTCCTCCGCATCGAAGCGGGGCGTGGTGACCAGGTCTCCCAGCAGGCGGACCAGGTCCGGCAGCTGGTCCGAGAGGACCTTGCCGTAGAAGCAGGCCACCTCCTTGCCGGTGAAGGCATCCACGTGCCCCCCCAGGCGATCCGTGGCCTCGGCCAGATCGTCCGGCGTGGGGAAGGACTCGGTGCCTTTGAAGACCGTGTGTTCCAGGAAGTGGGCCAGGCCCTCCTCAGCGGGCCTCTCGTGCCGCGACCCCCGGCGCACCCAGAACCCCAGGGCGCAGCTGCGCACCTGCGGCAGGGTCTCCACCAGGATCTCAGTGCCCTCAGGCGTGACGGTACGGAAGGGTTCGGGCATCTCTCCAGATTACCGCCCCGCCCTTTAATGCGTCGAAGATCGGGCCGGTCCGGCAGGCTTCTCTTCCGCGGCCAGCTCGAAAGCCGCAGTGGCAGAGGGGTAGTCAAGGGTCACGCGGAAGTACCCCAGGGCGCTGCCGCCCAGGGCGCCCTCCACCCGGTGATCCATCCACTGGGACATGAACTCGTGGAAGGCCTTGTCCGGCCGCTGGGTGAACCACACGGGCCCCACGGTGTAGCCGCCCACTTCCACGGCGGGCACCTCGATCATCGGCGCCCCAGTGAAGGATTCGGCGTCCGGGATCACCCGCCAATCGGGATGCCGCTGGTGCCAGCGGCCGAAGATGGTGGCGGTGATGAAACTGGTGGCCCGCTCGGCGGGGTGGCCGTCGCTGATGGCCTGAAGTGCCCGGGGCTGGAGGGTGGTGTTCGCGCCCGTGTCGAACAGGAGGTCCAGCCCTTCGCCGTCCACCTTGGCCTGGATGCGGGGGAAATTCAGCTCCCGCTGGCCGGTCTTGCCGGTCTGGAAGCCAAGGACCACGCGGTGGCCCGCCGCGACCGGAGGCAGATCACCGGCAGCCCGCAGCAAGAGCCGGTGGCCGGGGTAGTCGAAGGTCCAGCAACGGCCTGCGAACCAACCCTGGCCGAGCTGGCCGTCCCCCATGCTGGAGCCGGGCATCGTCGCCGGAGGGGGGGCCAAAACCGCGAGCCGGCCTCCGTCGTCCTGGGGATCGGGAATCCACGCCGCGGGATCGAAGGACGGCAGCCTCACCGTCGGGGGATTGCCGCTTCCCACAGCGAGGCCCAACCGCTTCACCGCAGGTTCGAAGAGGACGAGGCCCCCTCCGGTGTCCGTGTAGAGCAGGAGGGTTTCGCCCCCGGGCGTCCTCGGCTGCACGAAGAAGCGGTTCTCGCTCCATCTTGCGGGAAGGGTGACGGGAGCGCCGGGCTTCGGCGCGGGCACCCCGGCGACCAGGGTGAGCTCAGCGATGAAGAGAAAGGAGAGGATCTGACGCATGGCGTCTCCCCAAGATTCGGTTCAACCCTCCGCCTCGCTCCCCGCCAGTCCGATGGGGGTTCGGTGGAGCTTCCAGCCCGCCAGGGCCCAGCAGAGGGCACCGAAGGCGAGGAGGATGAGGAGAGCCAGGGCGGGATGGGTGGTCACCTGCTCCTGGGCCAGCAGCTCGTGGGTCTTCACCTCGGCAGCGCGGCTGCCGGCCAGGCTTTCGATGTAGTGGGTGAAGGTGAGCCGCTGGAGGAAGGGCGGGAAGATCCGCACGAAGGGTTCCCAGAGGAAGAAGTAGAGGGCACCCCATAGCGTGCCGCGCTTGAACAGCAGGCCCACGAGGGTCATGAGGGCCAGCTCACCCCACCAGGCTCCGAGGAGGGCCAGGGCCCGGCCCACCAGGAGGGATGGGTCACCGCCGATCACCTGCAGCCCGAGCACACCGAGCAGCAGCCAGGCCGCGCCCCAGAGGAACCAGGGGAGGCCCTTGCCCAGCGGGTAGGCCCACACGGCCGCGGGCCGCACCAGCAGCAGGGGCAGGGTGCGTTGCTCCAGATCCTCCCGGATGCCAGCTGGGGCCGCCACCAGGGCCATGATGGGCAGCATCATCTTCACCAGCCCCTCGTGGAAAACCCGGAGGGCCTCCCCGGCGCTGGTGTCCAGGCCCTGGATCCGGCTGACGGTGAAGATGAGGAGGCTGATGCCCACGGGGACGGCCACCAGGGCGGCCACGGCCCAGCCGCGCCCTTGGAGTACGCGGGGCGCATAGCCGAGCGCCGTGGCGCGCAGGGTAGCGACGGGGGACGGGGCAGCGGACTTCATGGATTCCCCCAGATGGGATCGGAAAGGAGGGCCGTTGTCTGGAAAGGGCGGCCCAGATGCCCATGCGGCATGGAACCCCCGGAGAACACCAACCCGGATGAGGCTCCGCCTCGGCCGGGCGCGGGGGCCCGGGGGGAGGCTCCATGTCCGCAAGCCAGAGGCGAGCGGGAGCCACGCGCAGCGTGGTGATCCATGGCGTCGCGCAGCGTGGAACCCCCGGGGAACATCAGGCGTGATCCTTCGTCAGGTACTGAAAGACGGCATCCAGGTTGAGGTCCAGGGGATCGAGGGCGCGGAGGGGCAGCTGCCCGCCCGCGGCAGCCCGCTGGAGGCGGGGCAGGATGTCCCGGGGTGAGCGCACAGAGACCACGACGGCGCCGTCCTCCATGCGGAGGGCGGCCAGCTCCGGCTGTTCCACGGCCCAGCGGGCCAGCTCCTGGGCCCCCCCCGTCAGGCGCAGCTCCACGGGATGCCGGTCCAGCAGCTGGCGGATCTCGCCCACGCTGCCCTCGGCCAGGAGGCGACCCCGGAAGAGCAGGAGGATCCGGTCCGTGAGCTGGGCCACCTCGCCCAGGATGTGGCTGGAGACGAGGACCCGGACGCCCTCCTCCGCGAGGCGGCGGAGCAGGTCCATCAGGGTGAGGCGGGCTTCCGGATCCAGCCCGTTGAAGGGCTCGTCGAGGATGAGCAGCTGGGGCTCGTGCAGGAGCGCCTGGGCCAGCCGGATGCGCTGACGCATGCCCTTGGACATGCGGGCGAAGGTGAGGTGGGCCCGGTCGGCCATGCCCACGATGTCCAGCGCCCGGGCCGTGGCGGCCTTCAGCCGTTCGCCCGGGAGACCCGACAGCTCGCCCATCATGCGCAGCCAGCGGTCGGCGCGGAGGCCCGAGGGCAGCCGGTCCCCCTCGGGCACCAGGCCCAGTCGGGCCAGCACGGCCGGATTGCGGAAGGGGGCCTCGCCGAAGACCCGTACTTCGCCGCCCGAGGGCGGCAGCAGGCCGGAGATCAGCTGGAGCAGCGAGGATTTTCCGGCGCCGTTGGGGCCCAGCAGGCCCGTGATGCCGCCACCGTCCGGCAGCTCGAAGGTGGTGGGGCTGAGGCCGAGGATCGGGCCGTAGCGGAGGGAGGCGCGGTCGAGGGAAATCATCAGATCACCGCCTCCGAGGGAAGGGTCCGTCTCGCCGCCACATAGGTCCAGAGGCCGATGTGGAAGGCCGTGCCGAGGATGGCGGGGAGCCAACCCATGAGGGGATGATCCACCCCGACGAAGAGCTGGGGCCAGCTCTCCGCCAGCAGCACCAGGTTGAGGGCTTCGATGCCAGCGAAGCCTGTCAATCCGTGGACCAGAGAGGCCAGCGCCGAAGTCCCCAGCACCAGGCCCAGCACCCAGCCCACGCCGGCCCGGGGCGTGGCCGCCATGCTGGAGGCCCCCACCGCCAGGGCACCCATGAGGGCCGAGATCAGCACCATGGCCGGCAGCAGGCGCAGGGGCGCCGTGGCCCACACGGGGCCATGGATCCCGGCCACCGCCAGCGACATGAGCCAGGGCAGCAGCGCGAAGGGCAGAAGCACCGCGAAGGGCAGCGCGGCCGCGAAACCCAGCTTCGCCGTCAGGTAGTCCTTCGGGGCCACGGGATGGGCGTATATCAGGGGCCGCACGCGATAGAGCGTGTCGCGGGCCACGAGGCCGCCGCCCACCAGGGCCACCAGGAACCAGAGCAGATAGCTGGTGGGGTTCAGGAGATCGGCCTGGAAATCGGCGCCCTGGGACAGCACAGCCTTCGCGAAGTCCTGCATGGGCCGCAGGGCAGCGTTGGTGTCCAGCAGGTACTTCACGTAGATGACCGTGAGCTTCACCAACAGGACCATGAGGAAGGCGAAACCGAAGAAGCGGCCGATCTTCTGGCGCCACAGGCGGGCCAGGTCGAAGCGCATGAGCACCAGGGCGGGCGGGTGGCCCAGGCTGAGATCCGGCGCAGGGGGCAGCGTGGGGGCGTAGATCGGCATCTCAGCGCTCCTCGCGGGCAGCAGCGCCCGTGCTGGGCAGGAAGTCCGAAGCAGGCTCCGCCTGATCCGGACGCGGGGGTTCCGGGGGCGCAGGCCGCAGGCCGGATCCCCGGACAGCATCGTCCGAAGCAGGCTCCGCCTGATCCGGACGCGGGGGTTCCGGGGGCGCAGGCCGCAGGCCGGATCCCCGGACAGCATCACCATGCAGGGCGCGGAGAAGCACCTCGTCCAGGCGGTCATGGCGGGGCGTGAGCTGGACCAGGGTGGCCCCCTTCGCCTCCGCCCAGCGGAAGGCGAGCGTGGGCTCCACCTCAGCCAGCTCCAGGTCGTAGAGGCCGTTCCGGGCCTCCAGCACCGTGCCCAGCTCCGCCAGGGAGGCCTCCTGGGCCGCATCCAGCGGATCCAGGAAACGCAGCTCCACGCGCCGCGCCAGGGCCCGGCGGAGGCCCGCCATGGAACCCGCGGCCTTGATCTCGCCCTGATCCAGGATCACCAGCTGGTCCGCCACGCGCTCCACGTCCGCCAGCAGGTGGGAGGCCAGGATCACGCCCGTGTCCAGTTCCGCGCGGACCCGCAGCACCAGATCCAGCATGCGGCGGCGGCCATCGGGATCCAGGCCGTTGGTGGGCTCGTCGAGGAAGACCAGCTCGGGGCTGTGGACGAGCGCCTGGGCCAGCTTCACCCGCTGGCGCATGCCCGTGGAGTACCCGCTCACGGGCCGGTACCGCGCCTCGTCCAGGCCGACGAAGTAGAGTACCTCGTGGGCCCGGTCCCGGGCCGATTCCGGCGCCAGGCCCGACAGTTCGCCCCAGAAGGCCACCTGCTCATAGGCGGAGGCGTCCTCGATGAGGGCGTCGTACTCCGGCATGTAGCCGATGCGCCCCCGCAGCCGGGCCGCCTCGGGCGCACCCAGGGGAATGCCCAGCACGGTGCCGCCGCCGGCGGAGGGGCGCAGCAGGCCAAGCAGCGCCTTCAACAGCGTGGATTTGCCGGAACCGTTGGGCCCCAGCAGGCCCACGATCCCCCGTTCCAGGGAGAGGGTCAGCCCCTTCAGGGCGGGCGGCGCGGCGGCGCCGTAGCGCACTTCCAGGTTCTCGAAGGCGATCACGGGGGTCTCCAGGATGCTTGCGGCTACGGGTCGCGACTGGAATGGATTAGGAGCCGTTGCGAATCAACCAGTGCTTTTCCTCGTCGTTTCGTTACGGTTCCTTATGCCGTCCCCGCATTCAGAAGGGAATGGTAATTTCGTAACAACGGCTTAGGCTGGATGCACCTCCCATCATCCCACCAGCCGAACGGTTCCGCATGCAGCTCCTGGACTGGACCCTTCTCGACGCCCTCCAGGCCGGGGCCCTGTTCGCCCTGACCGTGGCCTACGGGGCGGATGCCTTCGCCCGGCGGGACCGCATGATGGGCTGGCTCTCCCTCACCTGCCTGATGGTGGGCCTGCGGCACGGCGTGCTGGCCCTGGAATCCGGACCGGTGCTGACCCTCGATGTGATGGAGCGGGCCCAGAGCCTCCTCGTCTGCTTCGGCTTCCTCGCCCTCTGCATGGCCGTGGTGCGCCTCTTCCCCCGCCAGCTCCCGCAGCGCTTCCCCCGCTGGATCGCCCTGGGCATGATCCCGAACTACGTGCGCAACCTCGCCCTGCCGCCCCTGCACCCCCTGGATCCGCCCCTGCACCATGCGGCGGATATCGTCTACCTGATCGGCTGCGGCACCATGATCTGGGCCACCCTGAAGGCGCGCCATGCCGGGGATCCCATGGGCCAGCGCCTCTTCCTCGGGTTCCTTGGCGTCTCCCTCCCCGTGGTGGTGGAGATCGCCGCCGAGAGCCTGTTCAACCTGAAGATCCGCCTCTCGGGCCTGAGCCTGGTCATCCTGGCCATGGCCATCGGCACCTCCTGGCAGTGGCTCGTGACCCAGTCCCTGCGGGAGCGGATGCTCCAGGCCGAGGCCGAGGCGGAGGCATGGGAGGACCTGGTGCCCGGCGGGGCCTTCCGCACGGACCATCCCTCGGAATTCATGGAGGCCACCTTCGGCCGCGACTGGGCGGCGCGCATCGAGGGCACCAGCGACGAGCGGCTCACCTCTCAGCAGGGGACCGTCTTCCGGCTCCGGACCCATGCCCTGCCCGGCGGCCACCGCCTGGGCTGGGTGGAACGGGACGAGGACACGCGCCCCGGCATGGGGGGCTTCCTGGCCGGGTGGACCGTGGCGCTCGGCATGGACGACCCGGCCGAGACCGCCCGGGTGGAGGGCTGGCTGCGGGGCTGGGGCGCGGATATCGAGATCTGGAGCACCGTCCCCCCGCGAGAGGGCCCCTATCCCAGCGTCCTGGTCTGGGCCCGGGAGCCGAGCATCCTGGCCGTCTGGCGCGAGGACGACCTGCTCCGACGCCGGGCCCGCTGGATCCAGGCCGGCGGCCCCCTCACGGAGGGCCCCCATGCCCGGCTGGAGCTGCCCCTTGGCGAGGCCGGCCTCCGGGCCGCGCTCCAGGGTCTCCTGGGCCAGCGCTAGGCGCGGCGAGGATTGAAGGCGCGGCACTTGCCCGCCTGGCCCCGGCCCGCCCCACAATGGGCCCATGAGCTTCGCGCACCTGCACCTGCACACCGAGTACTCGCTCCTGGACGGCCTGACCCGCATTCCCGATCTCGTGAAGAAGTGCCGGGCCTCGGGCATGCCCGCCGTGGCCGTGACGGACCACGGAAACATGTACGGGATGATGAAGCTCTTCGACGCCTGCGAGCGGACGAAGGACGAGGACGGCACCTGGGCCGTGAAGCCCATCCTGGGCTGCGAGGTCTACGTGGCCCCCCGCACCCGCTTCGACCGGAAGCTGGACGCCAAGAACGCGCAGACCGCCGAGGAAGGCCTGGAGGACTGTGTGGATCCCAGCGGATCGCGCGACGCCGGCTACCACCTGGTACTGCTGGCCAAGAACCCCGTGGGCTTCGCCAACCTCAGCAAGCTGGTTTCCAAGGGCTTCACCGAGGGCTTCTACTACAAGCCCCGCATCGACAAGGACATCCTCCGGGAGCATAGCGAGGGACTCATCGCCCTCTCGGCCTGCCTGGGCGGCGAAGTGCAGGCCCGCATCCTGCAGAACCGGCTGGACCAGGCCGAGCGCGTGGCCCGGGAGTTCCGCGATCTCTTCGGCGAGGACTTCTACCTGGAGATCCAGGACCAGGGCTTCGAGAAGGAGAAGGAGATCATCCCCTTCCAGCAGGAACTGGCGGCCCGTCTCGGCATCCCCCTGGTGGCCACCAACGATGCCCACTACCTCAACCACGAGGACTCGGACCTCCACGACACCCTGCTTTGCATCGGCACCAAGACCACCAAGGCCAAGGAACGCCGCATGCGGTTCTCCACGGACCAGTTCTTCGTGAAGACGCCCGACGAGATGCGGGCCGTCTTCCCTGATCACCCGGAGTACCTGGAGCGCACGCTGGAGATCGCCGCCAAGGTGGACCTCTTCCCCATCACGCGGAAGCCGGTGACGCCTCAGTTCCCCGTGCCCTCGGGCTACGACCTGGAGTCCTACTTCGTCCATGTCGCCAAGGAGACCTTCGAGGCCCGCCTGGCCGAGTGCCGACCCCTCTGGCAGAAGGGCCAACTCAAGTACCCCGAGGAGAAATACCGCGAGCGCCTGGCCTTCGAGCTGGACACCGTCCTGAAGATGGGGTTCCCGGGCTACTTCCTCCTGGTCTGGGACTTCATCCGCAAGGCCCGGGAGATGGGCGTGCCCGTGGGCCCCGGCCGCGGTTCCGCCGCCGGCAGCATCGTGGCGTGGTCCATGCGGATCACCGACATCGATCCCATGCAGTACGACCTGCTGTTCGA
>Ga0079306_1001976_pt1 | contig 12244 bp, 9 predicted proteins | sample Methanotroph_Enr_FD_79181 | JGI IMG/M metagenome (GOLD analysis project Ga0079306, IMG submission 79181) | Enriched soil microbial communities from Old Woman Creek wetland in Ohio, USA - Methanotroph_Enrichment_5 | ecosystem: Environmental > Terrestrial > Soil > Wetlands | place: USA: Ohio...
AGCTTCCAGCAGCAACGAGAGCAGTTATTCCACCGAGGTGAGTCAGGGGGTCGGCCCGGTAGTGGAGAGTGCCACTATTTCAAATCTGCGCGACGATTTCCCCGAAGCGACCACCGCTTTCCCAAACCTGAAAAGCGAGGGATGCTTCATCGCCACCGCAGCCTTCGGTTTCTACTCGGCTCCGCAGGTGCAGGCGCTGCGTGACTTCCGGGATCGCTTCCTGCTCACCAACGCTCCGGGCCGCGCCTTCGTGGCCTGGTACTACCACTACGGCCCCCAGGCAGCGCATTTCATCAACGTGCATCCCTGGCTCAAGGCACCGGTCCGGGTGGCACTTCTCCCGCTCATCGTGATGGCCCTGGTTTTCAAGGGGAGCTCACCCGCGGCAACGTCAGGGCTCGTCCTGCTGGCTGCCCTTTGGCTCGCGCTCGTCTGGCGCAGGAGGGTTGGCCACACCGAAGCGGCGGCACTTGGAAGTGTTCTCCTCACCCTGTGCGTCATCGTCCTGCCCACGATCGCACAGGGAGCCGAGGTACGTCCCGACCGCCCGCACTGGTCGCTGGAGCTGAAGGCAGGAGCGTTCTTCCCACAGACGTCGGGATGGTCCAAGTATTACGACAGCAATTACACTGGGGAGTATGGAGCGGCACTGGCGTACAAGGTGCACCGGCTGGTGGAAATAGGGTTGGAGGGGAGTTATCTCACGGCGTCAGGAAAGGGGCAGCTGCTGCAGCACCAAGCGACGTCCGGCAGCGTGACCTACGAGCTGGCTCCGCTGAGCATCTTCGTGCTCGGGCGGGCTCTTTTCGATGAAGACCAATTGCTGGTCCCGTACGCTGGCGCCGGGTACACCAGGCTCTTCTACCGCCAGGAGGTCAAAGGCGAGGGAACTACCGAGGGTTCGGTGAACGGTTTCAATGCACGTGCCGGTCTGCAGATCCTGCTGGACGGACTGGAGCGGGATGCCTCGCGCAGTCTGTACAAGGATTACGGGATCCACCACACCTATCTCTTTGTTGAAGGGAAGTACCTGGACGCCAGGGCCGACACGGTATCCGGCGGATCCGTCAACCTGGGAGGCACCAGCGCCCTGGCCGGTTTTCTGTTCGAGTTCTAGCGTTACTTGACGGCACTTTGCCTGGGAGCTCTGCGCGGTTGATCCACCTGTGACCGCGCCTCCCGGGCATGGTGCTCGGCGCTCACTTTTTTGTATTCGTGGAAGATGTCTTCTACGCGGTGAATGGTCTCGGACGGCACCAGCGTGAAATCCTTGAAGTGAGCCAGCCCGGAAAAGAGGAAGGCGATGCCTAAGAAGGTGAGGCCCAGCGCCACGATGAGCGCCGAGAGCCAAGTGGGCAGGTAGATGGCAAGAACGGCTACCGCGGTGCCGGTGAAGGTGACCAGGCCGAAGAACAAAAGGCCCACCCCGAGCACCATCATCGCTCCTCCCCTCTCAACCGAATGGATGTTCCCCTTTATCTCCAAGACGGCGCGCTTCAGTTCGATGAAAAGCAGCATGACGATTTCTTCGACCAATTCCGCCATGTTCCGCGCCATGGATACTTTCCTGCCGATACCGATCATATCCCACCCCCCGCTGTTATCATGAGATCCACCCCGCACAAATAGCTGTAAAACCTAGCCTTCCGCACATTAACGGCATCCCGCCCTCAGAATAAATTAAAGTCTACACATTTAAACTTGTGTCGACAATTGGAAATGAGCGGAAGCTGTGCACCACAGAGCGACCAGAACCCGCTGGTTCTGTGGGAGCGGGCGTCAGCCTGGGAGGTTGCCGTGAAAAACTCGCTGAAGGGAGCGCTGCTGTCCGGCCTGCTATTTCCGGGCGCGGGGCAGTTCTGGCTCGGCCGCCGGATAACGGGAACGGCGTTGCTACTCGCCACGGTGGCCGCCTTGGCAGCGGTGGTGTCCAAGGCGGCGCAGCAGGCCTACCTGATTCTTGAGCGGGCTGAGTCCGAGGGGGCGAAGGTCGGGTAGCAAGGTCGGCGCAAGCGGCCACTTCGCACGAATCAGCCATCAGGCTGGCCTGGCTCGTGCTCCTTGCCTGCTGGGTGATCGGGATAATCGACGCCTATCTGGCGGGGAGGACGAAGGACCATGCGGAAGGTCGCAGGGAATAAGGTGGGAGAGCCCTCAAGTGGCGGCCGAGTGGCCCGCTGCCGCCACTTAAGGGCCGGGCCTTCAGCTCAGGCGGGGCCGGACGCGTCGGGTCGCAGCCGGAGCAGGAAAAGGGCGTCGCAGTACAGGGTGGCGAGTTTGCGCTCCTCCGGGGTGAGGGTACCGACTGGCACCGGACGGCTAAACCGCCCCAGGAAACGGCGCGCGTGCGCATCCAACGTCGGGTTTTCCCGACCAAGTCGCGGCGGGCAGTCGAGCTTGCCCAAGCGAAGCGGACCGACGACGCCGGAAAGGCAAGGGTTCAGGACGAGGAGCGCGTCGTCGACGTCCGGTGTGCGTCCTTTGGTCTGCCGGCCGAGGTACAGCACGAAATTCCCCGGCGACCGCCTCCCCTGCTCCATCCTCTTGATCCTCTTGATCTCCTGGTGCACGTCGGGAAGGGCCTGCTTGTGGGCGAAGAGCAGCGGTTCCAGGGAAGACTGCTGCACCAGTTCCATGAACGGCTCGATCCGGTAAGACCGGACCTGCGGGTGCAGCAGGGCGTCCGCCAGGCCGCTTCGCTGCGCCACCTCGTCCGAAGCGTCGGAAAAGCGGCGCAGACGCGACTCCGGCGCCGAGCGGGAGATCATGGAACGGACCGACTCGGGGTCCCTGACCTTGAGGAGCCGCAGGGCGCGCCTGATGGACTCCTCCTCGCGCCGGGCATAGCTGCTGTAGACCATGATCCGCATGATCCCCCCGGGTGCGAGCCGCGCTGCCAGGGTGCGCAATCCGGCCAGCGGGTCCGCCAGGTGGTGCAGCACTCCGTAGGCGTCGATCATGCCGTACTGGCCGGTGAGCGTGCCGGGGTCGCACAGGTCTCCGGCCCTAAACTCCACCCCCCGCACCCCGTGCAGCAGGCAGTGCAGGCGAGCGCGCCTAAGGCTGCGGGACGAGAGGTCGAGCGCGGTGATGGCGGTGGCAGGGTTAGCAACGGCGAAAGGGTACGGGGCGAAGCTGCCGCAACCGGCGATCAGGATGCGCGAGGCATCGGGCGCCGGGAACTCGCCGTTGAACCGGGACCAGACGGCGCAAAGGTTGCTGGCGTAGGTATCACAGCGGCGGACCGATGCGAAAAGCGGGTAGTGTGGGTAGGGGTAGAGTTCGTAATGACGGCGCACGGAATCGGACATGGCAACTACTTTAACAGGTGATGGCTTTGTCTTCAAGCGCCTGAAGGATACCGGGGTCGATCTGACTTTTTTCATTCGCGGAGTTCGGGGAAGCTTTCAGGCACGCTCGTCCGAGAGCCTCCATCACCCGGGCTCCTCTCCCAGGAGCGCAGGGTATCTGGCTCGCGCCGGCCTCCCGGACGAAAAAAGGCCGGGGGGAAATCCCCGGCCTTTTTCTTCTGTTCGCCCAGATATTGTATGCTTGGATGCTTCTTCGTTTAGGTGCCTTCCTCGGTCAGCGGGATGATGGCCACTCGGGCCTTACCCTCTCCAAGAAATCCCAGTTTCCTTGCCGCAGCCCGTGAAAGATCGATGAACGGGATACTTTTTTTGCGGCAACGGTCATTGACAACAACCGTCACTTCCTTGTCGTTGGCCAGGTTCCTTACCAGAACCTTGGTGCCGAGCGGGAGACTCTGGTGGGCTGCCGTCATCAATTCCGGCTGATACCTCTCGCCGGAAGTGGTCCTTCTCCCGTGGAACTTTTTGGCATAGTACGACGCGATGCCGACAAGTTTTTTTACCAACGATGGTTTTTGCTCTGGCTCTACGCTTGTTGCTACCGGTGTTTCTTCTACCTTTTCTGCAGCCAGCAGGGGAAGCGTGTGGATCGAAAGGAGCATGAGGCACGTGACCGCTACTCTGGCCAACCTGCCGCTCCGCTCGGGTGATGCCATGCGCACCTCCTTTGTTGGGCGAGGTGTTTGTATACCATTTGTCACCGCCCAAGTCAAGGGAAAATGCGTTTTCTGGCGCGTAACTACCTAATATTTAATGAGTTGCTGATCAGAGCCTGCACCCTTTTCATGCGCTTTGGATGGGGTTCTCTCCTCACGCCGTCCGATGCCGCTCGTATCATTAATGATGACAACCTCGCGGGTCGAGCCGTCCACCTCGGCGGTCGGGAAGGCGTAGCGGTTGAGCACGAGCCACTTGCCGCTCGCCTCGTGGAATAGTTCCATGCCCGGCGCCGCCAGGTGCTCCTTGAGCCCCAGATCCTCCAGGAAGGTGAGGCACTCCTTCCCGACGATGTCGCGGTGCGCCTTGCCCGAGAAGTCCTCGACGGCGCGGTTGAACCTGCGGATGCGGCCCCACTGGTCGGCGAGGATGAACAGGTCGCCGATGCAGTCCATGGTTTCTTCCCATTCGCGCCGGATTCCCTCCATCTGGTGGAACAGGTTTTTCAGCTCCTCGTGCTTCATGTAGAGCTTGGCGTCGCTCTCCAGGAGTTCCTTTTCCAGCTGCCGCTGGTCGGTCACATCGCGGGAGATGGCGATCAGGCAGGCCTCGCCCTGGTACTCGATGACGTCGGCGGACCAGAGCAGCTCCCGGATCTCGCCCGACTTCACCCGGAAACGGACGTCGAGGTTGCGCACGTGGCCGTACTGGTTCAAAAGCCGCAGCATCACCATGCGGGCGTCGGGATCGGCCCAGAGCTTGAGCTCGACCGAGCTGTGCCCCACCACCTCTTGTCTGGTGTAGCCGGTCATCTCCTGGAACGCCTCGTTCACGTCGATGTAGGTGCCGTCCTCGGCGCGGGTGATCACGATGGAGTCGGGGCTGGCATGGAAGGCCTTGGAGAATTTCTCCTCCGAGGTCCGCAGCGCCTGTTCCGCCTCGATCCGCCAGGTGACGTCCTGGGTGGTGCCGACCATCCTCAGGGGTTTCCCCTGGGCGTCGAAGGTCACCTCGGCGCGGGTGGAAAGGGTGCGTACCGCGCCGCCGGGCAGCACGATCCGGTAGTCCATGCTGTACGGTTTCTTGTTGTAGAGGGCGTCGTTCACCGCCTTGATGAAGTTCTCCCGGTCGTCCGTATGAACCGCGCGCAGCACCCCTTCGTGGGTCGGGGTGATCGCCGGGTCGACGCCGTAGATGCGGTAGACCTCCTCAGACCAGGTGAGGATGTCGGAGACCACGTCCCATTCCCAGTTTCCCAGGCTGGCGATGCGCTGGGCGAGGGCCAGGGTGGTCCTGTTTTGGCGCAGTGCGTCCTCCACCTTTTTTTGCGCGGTGATGTCCACCAGGGAGATCACCGTTTCCGTGGAGTTCGAGACGGCAGCCCAGTTGCCCACCACCGGGATCATCTCGCCGCGCCGGTTCTTCAGCTTCACCTCGAAGCAACTCTGGCGCACGCCGGCCTCGCCCCACCTCAGGCCGCGCTGGCGCAGCATCTCCGCCCTGTTTTCCTCGGGGAGGAACTCGGTCCAGCGCATCTGCCCTTCCAGTTCCTGTTTGCTGTAGCCGGTAAGTGACTCGAAGCCCCGGTTCACCTCCTGGAAGATGCCGTCCGGCAGGGTGATCGCCATGGCGCTGCCGGTATTTTCAAAAATGGCCCGGTAGCGCTGCTCCGACTCCTTGAGCAAGGCCTCCGAGCGCCGGCTGGCGGAGACGTCGTTCGCCAGGTGCAGTACCCGGTCCACCCCGTGCTGGGGATGTACTATGGGGTAGAAGGAGATCTCCTCGTACACCTTGCCGCCGTCCGGCCCCAGGTAGCTGATCTGGCCGCCGGTGGGGGCGGAGCTCGCCACGCACTGCGCCAGCAGGCTCAACACTTCCTCGGGCAGCCCGTGACTCTGAATCAGCTGCGAAAAGCTCTGTCCGATCACCTCAGCCGGGAAGAGGTTGTACTTTTTGAAGAAGACGCCGTTTGCCCCGGTGATGGTGAGGTCCTCGGTCTCAACCACGCAGATCGCGTCGTTTGCGGACTCGAAGAAGGTGCGGGAAAGCTCGTCCGATTGCCGAAGGGAGTTCTGGTCGCTGCGGCGCCTCTCCTGAAACACGGCGAACCCCAGGAAAAACAGGGCCAAAAGCACCGAGCTGAAGGAGCGCATCCAGAGCTCGCGCGGTTCCTGGATGAAGAACTCCTGGGAGAACGTGCCCTCTTGGAAGAACAGCGCGTCCATCAGCGCGTCCCCGAGCCAGAACATGGCGAAGAGCCCGAACGCCATCGGAAGGCACTTTGTTATTTGTGAGCGCATCGACATCCGGGGAAAACCTCCAAACAAGGTTGCGGCACCATCTCGCACCTTTCGACAAGCAGCGAACAGTTCTTTAAGCATTTTCGGCCGCAGGACTGCTGCGGTCAGGAAATAAAGAGCTGCTCGCGGGACGGCGGTACGATTCCCGCGCCCGCGGCGCGCTCCAGCAGCAGTTGCACCGCCGCCTCTCCCTCGAGTCCCAGCTGCACGGAGAAATCGTTCACGTAGAGCCCGATGTGCGCGTCGCAGACCTCGTCGCTCATCTCCTGGGAATGGGCACGGATGTACGGGCGCGCCTCGCCGGGGTGGCAATAGGCGTAGCGCACGCTGCCGGAGAGGGCTCGCTCCAGGGCGAGCAGGGTCTCCCGGCCCAGGGAGCGCCGGGCCACGATGCCGCCAAGCGGTATGGGATGTCCGGTCTCCTCCTCCCACCATTGTCCGAGGTCCACCACCTTGACAAGCCCGAGCGCCGCGAAGGTGAAGCGCGACTCGTGGATGATGACCCCGGCGTCCACCGAACCGTCGGCGACGGCCGGCATGATCTTCTCGAACGGGAGGTATACCAGGTCGGCAAGCGACGGGTCGAAGAGCCTCAAGAGCAGCGCCGCGGTGGTGAACTCGCCGGGGAGCGCGATCCGCTTGCCGGCGAGGCTCCCCGGGTCGAGCGACTCGCGGGCCACGAGCAGCGGTCCGCAGCCGCGTCCCAGCGCCCCGCCGGAGCGCAGCAGCAGGTAATCCTTCAGGATGTGCCCGAGGAGGTGGTAGGAGATCTTGGACACGTCGAGCTGGCCGGCGAGCACCAGCCGGTTCAGGGTCTCCACGTCCTCCAGCCGCGGCTTGAAGGAGAGCCCGTCGCAGGGAACGCGCCCGTGCACCAGGGCGTGGAAGATGAAGGTGTCATTGGGGCAGGGAGAGAATCCCAAAGATAACGGTATCCGGTCTGTCATTGTTGTCGTCATGTATGCGCCTGGCTGGCAAAAGTTGCATCCCCTCCTGAAGAGATGCCGATACTCCCGGCGATCCGACTCAGAGCGGAAGTCAAAAAGCGGTTAACTTTATCACGAATCTGTCAATGGGAAACAGGAAACTTCAAGAAAATTGAGCAGAAACCTTTGTGCCTCGGTGACTGCGCGCTGCAAATCCCAGCGCGACAGGTCGCGGTCCTCGACCAGATTGCTGATGCCGCGCACCTCGAGGAAACGAACTCCATAGACAAGCGCCACCTGTGCCAGCGCTCCTCCCTCCATGTTCTCGCAGATAGCGGGGGCGCGTCGCAGCAGCTCCGCCCCGCGGGCGGCGGTCCCGCTGCAGGTAGAGACGGTGTGGAACGGTCCCAGGACGGCCCGGAACCCGTTCTGCCCGGCACAGGTCAGTGCCCCCGCGGCCAGTTCGGCATCGAGCGGCACCCGGTTGAAGACCGGTCCGCCCGGCCCCTGGCAGAGCGGGATGCCGATCAGGTCGAGCCCCCGCCACCCCGCCGGGGTCTCCACCCCCTCCTCGGGGAAGCACTCCTCCGAGGCGATGGCGAGCTCCCCGACCGCGAGCCCGCTGCCGGCACAGGCCCCGCCGCAGCCCGTGTTGATGAGAAGCCGCGGGCTGAAGCGCTCGAGAAGCACGGTGGCGGCGCTGGCCGCGTTCACCTTGCCGATCCCGGTTACGGCGAGGATGACGTCGTTCCCCGACAGCCGCCCCCGAAAGCAGGTGAGGCGACCGCCCCCGGCATCGGGAACGGCGCTTAAGTCGTGCACCAACCGTGCGAGTTCCATTTCGGTGGAGCCGGTTACTATGATAGGGTTCATGACGGTTCTCTCAGTACGAGTTCATTGGAAATAGTGTGCCAGTGTAGCATGGCCGCGAACCCAAGTTCAACTCCCGCGGCGGCAGGAAAGGTGTCAAATATGTACCAGCTGTCAAAAAATCCGCAGCGGTCTGTTGTCCTGCCGGGGCGAGCGGCGCGCAGCGCAATCGCCTTTTCGGAAAGCCCGGTCCTCCCGTGCAACGACGAAGCCGGGATCCGGCGCCAGGATTTCTCACGCCGCGGGAGTCACTGCACGCCCCGGAAGTTCCCATTAATGCGATATTCTTTAATATTAATGGGAGCTGCGACGGCGGGCGCCTTGGCGACACAGGCGCAGCACCGCCCGGAGGGATCCCGGCACAGGCATGGCTCTTGCTAAGTTTCGGGGTCGGTTACCAAACGTCCCGTGGAACGTGGTTCCTGCGGCCCTCGGGAGCGGGGAAACCGGTACCGGGAAGAAGCCGGCGGGAGCGCCCCGCTCGGGACGGCGACAAGCTCGCGCCGCGCCCATTTTTAGTTGCATAACCGCCGGTCATCTAATATATTCAAACGGTTTCAGCGACCTTAACAAAAGGGCCTCGTCATGCCACGGTGGATTCTCCCCATAAACGTCCTGCTCGGCCTGTCCGCCATCGCCGTGCTCGCGCTCATCGCAGCCGACCTGGTGAGCTTCAAGATCTCTTCGCTCTACCCGCAGGGCAACCGGAGGAGCGCAGCCGCTCCGGTGCTGCCGGCGGCCGCCGAAGACCTGCAGAGCTTCGCGCCGATCCTGGAGCAGGGGCTTTTCGGCAGGGCGACCCAGGGAAAGCTGACCCAGATCACCCAGACCAACGCCGCCCCGGGTGCCGCTGCTGCGCCCCCTCCCGCCGTGAACGACCTCATCCTGCTCGGCACCGCCGTCGGTTCCTTCCGCGAAACGTTCGCCCTGGTGCTCAAGACCTCGAGCCACGAGGAGCGCGTCTTCCGGTTGGGAGACACGGTATTCTCCGCTGGCCCGCTGGTTTCGGTGAAAAAAGACGTGGCGGAGATCCTGGTGGGGGGCAAGAAGGTGAAGATCCTCACCCCCAATGCGGTGGCCGAGGCGCAAGCGGCGCCGGCACAGGCGCCGCCCGCCGGAGGCCTGGCCGCGCAGTCGGGAGCAGGCAACTACGTGATCGACCAGCGTGCGCTGAACGCGGCCCTCGACAACATCGGCCAGGCCATGACCGACGCACGCCTTTTGCCGAGCGTGAAAGACGGCAAGGTGGAAGGGTTCCGCGCTTCGGAGGTGAAGCCGCAGGGGATCTTCGGAACCATCGGGATCAAAAACGGCGACGTGTTGCTCAGGATGAACGACTTCCCCATCGATTCCCCGGAGAAGGCGATCCAGTCCTTCGCCTCGCTCAAGGGGCAGAGCAGGATCAAGCTCGACCTGATCCGCGACGGCCAGCCCACAACATTTAATTACGATATCAGGTGAGTTACTTACAACCTTAACCTCAACCTGTTTTACTGGGGGGTTTTAATTGAAATCGAGACTCGCGCGTATCATTGCCCTGTTCACGTTCCTGCTTGTCGCGCCCAACCTGGTTATGGCCAAGGGGGTGGTACTGAACTTTACCGACGTGGACATCGCCACCATGGTGAAGTTCATCAGCGACTTGACCGGAAAGAACTTCATCATGGACGACCGCGTGAAGGGGAAGATCTCCGTCTTCTCGCCGGCCAAGCTCTCCAACGAGGAGGCGTACAACGTCTTCACCTCGGTCCTCGAGTTGAAGGGCTTCACGGTGGTCCCGGCGGGGAAGGTGCTTAAGATTGTGCCGACGGCCTCGGCCAGGCAGTCAGGCATGAAGGTATTCGCGGACGGCGAACGGGGCGTGGTGAACGACACCTACCAGGCGCGGGTCATCCCGCTGTCCCACGTGGCACCCCAAGACGCGGTGACCTTCCTGCAGCCGCTGGTCTCCAAGGACGGGCAGATCTCGGCTTTCGGCGCCGCCAACATGATCCTCGTGGTGGACTCCGCGTTCAACATGCAGAAAATACTGGGCATCCTGAAGTACATCGATACCGACCAGATCCGCGAGGGTGCGGAAATCGTGTTTCTTAAGAATGCCGGCGCCGAATCGACCGCTACCACCGTCAGGGACTGGCTGGCCGGCAAGACATCCTCCTCGGCCAGGACCGGCCAGCCCGCTGCTGCCGGCGCGGCCGGCGGTAGCGGCAGCGTCTCCGGCGGCGGCAGCGGCGCCACCGTGGTCGCCGACACCCGCTTGAACGCTCTCATCATCTTCGGCAGCGAGCGCGACAAGGCGGACGTGAAGAAACTGGTTGCACTGATCGACGTGGTCCCCCCGACCACGAGCAGCAAGGTGAACGTCTTCTACCTGGAAAACGCCGAGGCCGTCGAAGTAGCCAAGGTCCTGGACGGCTTGGTGAAGGGCTCCGCCACTGCCCCGGCGGGCGCGGCCGCGACGACTGCCCCGCAGATGGCCCTCTTCGAAGGGGGCAAGGTGAGCATCACCCCCGACAAGGCGACCAACTCGCTCGTCATCCTCGCCTCCCCCAACGATTACCAGAACCTTCTGGCGGTGATCCAGAAACTCGACCGCAGGAGCCGGCAGGTGTTCGTCCAGGCGATGATCGCGGAGGTTTCCCTCAGCAAGGCAAGGCAGCTCGGCGTGCAATGGGGCTTTCTGGGCGGCGGTAGCACCGGCACGGTCTCGGCCGTGGGAAGCTACGATCCGAACGGTGCCATCAGCTCGCTGGCGTCCACCCTTTCCACTTTGACCTCGGCAGGCGTCGACGCCAGCAAACTCAACGTGTTCGGCTCGGCAGCCAACTTCGCCGTGGTGCTCCAGGCGCTGCAGACCAACGGCGCGGTGAACGTGCTGTCCACACCCAACGTGATGACCACCGACAACAAGGAAGCGGAGATCTTCGTCGGCGAGAACGTCCCCTTCGTCTCCGGCACCAACCTGACCTCGACCGGCCTCTCTCAGCAGTCCATCGAAAGAAAGGACACCGGTATCATCCTGAAGATCAAGCCCCAGATCAGCGAGGGGGAATACATCAAGCTGGACATCTACCAGGAGATCTCGGCGGTCAAGGACTTCGGGACCGCCGCCAACCAGAGCCTGGGCACCACCAAGCGCTCGGCCAAGACGACGGTGGTGGTGAAGAACACCGACACCGTGGTGATCGGCGGCCTGATCCAGGACAAGGACACGGTGACCGAGAGCAAGGTTCCGCTCCTGGGCGATATCCCGGGCCTTGGGTGGCTCTTCAAGACCAAGAGCACCTCCCGCGACAAGACCAACCTCCTGATCATGCTCACCCCCCGCATCATCAAGGATGCGCGCGACATGGCGGACGTGTCTGTTAACGAGAGGAGCAACTTCGGCGACGCGGTGAAACGGGACGTGGCCATCGACATCGACCAGATGATCAAGCAGCAGATGCTCAGGAACCAGAATTCGCTCAAGGATGGCAGCCAACCGGTGGTGACCCCGGTGCCGCCGCAGCCGACTGCGGTTCCGGTGCACCCCTAGGCCAAAGAACCGGCTCCCGCTTTCGGCACGCACACTCGGATCAGACAACTTATGGCAGATACCTTGAACATAGAGCAGATCGCAGAGCGGCTCGGCCTCCCCTACCAGGCGGAGATCGACGACAGCCGGGTAGACGGCGCGCTGGTGAACCGGATTCCGCTCAACTTCGCCCGCAACAACCTGCTGCTCCCCCTTTTCGAGGAGGAGGGGCACATCGTGGCGGCCAGCGGCGACCCGGCCAACCTGCTCGCCATCGACGAGCTGTCCGGCCTGTTCGGACAGCCGGTCTCGGTGCTCGCGGTGCCGCGCCCAGTGCTCCTCGACGCGGTGAACCGGATCTACTCCCGGCTCTCCGGCAGCGCCCAGGAGGTGGTCGAGGAACTCGAGGGCGAGGAACTCTCGGCGCTCGCCACCTCGTTCAACGAGCCGCGCGACCTGATGGAGCTGACCGACGAGGCGCCGGTAATCCGGCTTTTGAACTCCATCCTGTTCCAGGCGATGAAGGAGCGCGCTTCCGACATCCACATCGAGCCCTTCGAGCGCGAGCTGGAGGTCCGTTTCAGGATCGACGGCCTCCTCTACAAG
>Ga0079306_1001977_pt1 | contig 12244 bp, 13 predicted proteins | sample Methanotroph_Enr_FD_79181 | JGI IMG/M metagenome (GOLD analysis project Ga0079306, IMG submission 79181) | Enriched soil microbial communities from Old Woman Creek wetland in Ohio, USA - Methanotroph_Enrichment_5 | ecosystem: Environmental > Terrestrial > Soil > Wetlands | place: USA: Ohio...
ATGGAAAATTCGGGGCAATCTTCTAGAAGGTCCCGAAGAAATCGACGAAAAACGAGGGAATCGTCAACAATGAGAATGGCTATCGGAGAAGGAGCAGTGGGCGCCGTCTGTTGCATAGAAAATTTAACCCGCCGTTCTACCGAAGTGAGCGGGACTTATGTCGATCTTGCATCGGGTTCTTTTTGATAGAGTTGATGTTTTACAATATATTCGAGCACTTTTTCAGGGATATCTCTTGTCGGCAGGATCCCTTCTTTGACCCTTTTCCTGATCTTCGTCGAACTGAATTGGCCGGGAATAGTTTGCATGACGAAGATCTCTTTTCCTCCACCATATTCTTCCCGCCACGAATTATCTTGCCAGAAATAGCCGATACTTTGCAAGAACTCTGTCAGCTGGATTCGGGTATAGCCGTTGCGTAAGGCAATGACGATGTTCACCAGACGAAGAATATCCCGGTAGGATTTCCAGGTGGCGAAGTCGAGAAAGGCATCTACTCCGATAATGAAGAAAAATTCGGTCTCCCCCGGGAAAAGACCGCCAAGGACTCGTAAGGTGTCGATGGTGTAGGAGGGGGTCGGCAGATCGCCTTCTATTGCGCTGCAGGCAAACCGCGGATTGCCCTTGCTCACCAGTTCGAGCATGGCAAGGCGATGGGCGAAGGAGGTGATCGGAGTCCCCACCTTGTGGGGAGGGCTGGCCGACGGAATAAAAAGTATCCGGTCGAGGCGGCATTCCCTGAGGGCGGCTTCCGCCAACTGCAGGTGACCGGTATGTACCGGATCAAAAGTGCCGCCAAGCAATCCGATCCTGGAAGTGGTCACACCCTGACTTGCCCCTGGCCATATACGATGAATTTGCGGGTAGTCAACTCCTCCAGACCCATGGGACCGTAAGCGTGCAATTTGGTCGTGCTGATCCCGATCTCTGCGCCGAGACCGAGCTGCCCGCCGTCGTTGAAACGGGTTGAGGCATTGACCATCACCGCCGACGCATCTATCTCGTTTATGAAACGCTGGGCGGTGCTGTAGTTTTCGGTGACTATCGATTCGGTATGTTGCGAGCCGTACTTCATGATATAAGCTTTGGCCTCTTCGAAATCCCGGACGACCTTTACGCAGAGCACCAGATCGAGAAACTCCGTGCCCCAATCGCTGTCGGCTGCCTTGATGACTCGCTTATCGATAGAGGTCGATTTCGTGCATCCCCGCAACTCTACGCCCTTGTCGATCAGGGCGGTGGCCAGGATAGGCAAAACCTGAGCCGCAACCTCCTCATGAATCAACAGTCCTTCCAAGGCATTACACACTCCGGGACGTTGGGTTTTGGAATTGATGGCAAGCGGGACCGCTTTAGCGACATCGGCATCCTTGTCGATATAGAGATGGCAGACACCTTTATAATGCTTCAATACCGGGATTCTCGAATTTTGGGCAACGAACCGGATCAAGCCTTCGCCGCCGCGGGGAATGACCAGGTCGATGTACTCGTCCAGGGTCAGGAGGTGGCTGATTGCCTGACGTTCGGTGGTCGGAATAACCTGTACCACGTCCTTGTCAACCTCCTGGGAAACCAGGGCTTTTTGCAGAATGGCGGCCAGCGCCAGATTGGAATGTATGGCCTCCGAGCCGCCGCGCAGAATCACCGCATTGCCGGTTTTGATGCAGAGACCGGCCGCTTCGACCGTAACATTCGGCCGGGATTCATACACCATGGCAATCACCCCGAGCGGTACCCGCATCCGGCCGACCAACAGGCCGTTCGGCCTCTTAACCAAGTCATCGACCTTGCCGATGGGATCGGGGAGAGCGCACACTTCGTGCAGGGCCGTTACCATGGACTCAAGCACCGCCTCGGACAAGCGCAATCGATCAAGCATTGCCGCTGAGAGTCCCTTTTGCCGGCCGTTTACCAGATCTCTTTCGTTTTCGCGCTGAATGCTCTCTTTTTCCTCGATCAACAGCTCGGCAACCTTCTCCAGCACATTATTTTTAACAATTGTCGATAGCGCCGTGAGGGATGCCGAGGCCACCTTGGCCCGCTTTGCCAGATCGGATATTTGTTGTTCTATGGTTATCACGTAAGCCTCTTTTCGTCTTTCATACACTTCATGCCAGGAGTTACAGGATCACCAGATTATCCCGGTGCATGACTTCGTCGCTTTCTTTGTAGCCGAGAATCTCGGCTATCCTGTCGGAACGTACGCCTTTGATTTTCTGCAGATCGCCGGAATCGAAATTCGTCAAGCCTACGGCAATGGGGTTGTTCTGCCCGTTCACACACCTGACGCAATCGCCAATTTCAAATTCGCCGCGGATCTCGATAACCCCAGAAGGCAGCAGACTTCTCCCCTTTTGAGTTATCGCAAGACAGGCTCCTTCGTCAAGGAGAAGCTCACCATGGGGTTTCAGGACATAGGCGATCCACCGCTTCCGGCTTTGCATTTTTTCGGCGCTGGGGAGAAAAAAGGTGCCGACCAACTCGCCGGAAAAGAGATGTTTGAGGATATCCTTGCGCCTTCCGGGCCCGATAAACGAGCTGCCGCCGCCCGCCGAAACCATTTTTGCAGCCCGGAGCTTGCTCTGCATGCCCCCGGTACCCAGCACACTCTTGCTGTTGCCGGCCATGGTTATGATCTCTTCGGTCACTTCGGGGACGGTATACAGGGCCTTCGCCTCTGGATCGGAAAGCGGGTTGCGGTCGTATAGGGCATCGACATCGGTGAGACAGATGAACATGTCGGCCTCGATCAGGTTGGCAACGAGCGCACCCAGATTGTCGTTGTCGCTGAACCGGAGTTCTTCCGTCGATACCGTATCGTTTTCGTTGATAACCGGGATCACTCCGAACTTGAAAAGCGTCAGAATGGTATTGCGGACGTTGAGATATCTCTTGCGGTCGGCCAGGTCGGAATGGGTCAGGAGTATCTGGGCGATCGTCTTGTTGTGTTTGCTGAAGGCCTCGTCGTAGTCATGCATCAGGCGCGACTGGCCGATTGCCGCCAGGGCCTGCTTTTCTTTGGTGGTCACTTCCTGATCGTCGCGGAAACGGACTTTTCGTTTACCCGCCGCAACGGCACCGGAACTGACCAGAATCACCTCTCTGCCGGTATTATGCAAAAAAGATATTTCTTTCGCAAGATTATCGATCACTTCGTGGTTCAGTCCATCCTTTCCGGTGAGGATGGCGCTGCCGACTTTAACAATGACTCTCTTCGCCTTATCAAAAAGAGTCTGCCGATAGTAAAGCCCGTCTTCCAAGGCGATGTCGTTATCCATTGTTATCGAACCCAAATCAAAAAAGGCCACGCAAGCAGTAGCATGTTTTCCATTTCATTCCGACGGGTCTCGCCATCCGAAAGAACCGAGCCCCCATTCACCTTGTTCTTTGCTCAAGGGTTTCGACGATCTTTTCCTTGAGCCGGTCGATGCCTTCGCCGGTGTGATTGGATATACTAATAACATTTTGGTTAAGCTGTTGGAAATACATTTCCAACTCATGCAGCTCAGGGGCGTCTACCAGATCGATTTTATTGAGTACCAGAATCTGGGTGCGATCGGCCAGTTCTTCGCGGTATAAAGCCAATTCCTCGGCGATGATGCGGTAATTGTTGCGAACGTCCTCGTCGGCGGCATCCATGACATGCAGGAGAATGCTCGTTCGCTCGATGTGTCGCAGGAATTTATGCCCCAATCCGACGCCACTGTGCGCCCCCTCCACCAAGCCCGGGATATCGGCAATGATACAGGGTTCATGGTATTTATATTGCATTACACCGAGTTGCGGTTCAAGAGTGGTAAACGGATAGGCTCCGATTTTAGGGTGTGCGGCGGAAAGTTTAGAAAGAAGAGTTGATTTGCCGGCGTTCGGCATGCCAACGAGACCCACATCGGCAATGAGTTTGAGCTCGATTTTGAGCCAGAACTCTTCGCCCTTGTGCCCTCTCGTGGCGATTCGCGGCGTTCTGTTGGTCCCGCTGGCAAAATGGGGATTTCCCAGGCCGCCGTCACCACCGGCAGCCGCCAGATAGGTGTCGCCATCGGCAGCTAGATCGGTCATAAATTCATCAGTTTCGGCATTTTTGATCACCGACCCGACCGGGACCTCGACGATACAATCCTTGCCGCCTCGGCCGTGCATGTCCTTGCCCTGTCCGTGTTCACCCCGTTCGGCCTTGAAATGGGAGCGGTAGCGAAAATCGATCAGGGAATTCAGATTATTTTTCGCCCGGATTATGATGCTGCCGCCTTTGCCCCCGTCGCCACCGTTCGGGCCGCCTTTCGGAACAAATTTTTCTCTGCGGAAACTGACGCAACCATCGCCACCGTCGCCGGCTTTCACAAAAAACTTGGCTTCATCTATAAACGCCATAATTCAACCCACAGGTAATTGAGACTGATTGGAAGAAGACCATCGGAGCTTTTCCCCCAAAAAAAAACTCGACCGTCAATTTGGCATTGAGGTCGAGTTCAACTCCTGGCCGAATCGCCGGGAAAGCGATTCCAGGAAAATCTTGCGAAAATCTCAGGCTACGGGATAGATGCTGACACGCTTCTTGTCTTTACCAAAATCTTCATAGGTTACCACACCGTCGACTTTTGCAAAAAGGGTATAATCCCGTCCGCAGCCGACGTTGGTCCCCGGGTGAATCTTGGTGCCGAGCTGACGAACCAGAATATTGCCGGCTTTCACGACTTGTCCGCCAAAGCGTTTTACGCCTCGCCGTTGACCACCGCTGTCGCGACCATTCCTCGAACTTCCACCTGCTTTTTTGTGAGCCATAGCTACTCCTTCAAGTCAACGGGCTACCTTCCCCCGTTGTTCAATTGAAACTGATAACCTCAGTAGAGGAAATATTTTCAGGCCGAAATCGCTTCAATTTTCAAAGCGGTATAGGATTGTCTGTGGCCTCTGCGTAGCCGGTAGCCGGTACGACGTTTTTTCTTGAAAACGATAATTTTCTTCGCCCTGCCCTGCTCGGCGATTTTGGCGGTAACTTTGGCATTTTCGAGAACCGGTTGTCCGACCTTGATCTCTTCGCCATCCACCACCATAAGAACGTCGTTCAGATCGATGGTCTCACCAACATTACCATCAAGTTTTTCAACCCGAACCTGATCTCCACACGCCACCTGATACTGTTTGCCACCTGTACGGATTATCGCATACATATATGAATCCTCTTTGAGTGAATCTTTCCAAATCGTTAGATCAAAACGTCACAAGAACTAGGCATTTAACCCATTTGTGGCGAAATTGTCAACATCAACTTTACACGTGTTGATCTTTTTTTGTCGCGGGGTGAAAGAGTGTGAGGATTCACTCGCCGAACATCCTTCGATGGAACGATGACATCGAAGGATGTTCGGGCTTTGATAAGTAATTTTTCCCGTGTTTCGCTACAACAACCTCAACCGGCAAATTCCAGACGAGATTTCTCTTTCTCTGAACGGATGACACAGGCTCGGGCAAAGGCTGCTTTTTTGCCGTGTTTGGAAATGGAAACCGAGGTCTTCCCTTGTTTGCCTTGATGGGTGACCCAGCTCACTTCATATCGGTTCAGCTTTTCATTGAGACGAACGCCGACAACCCCTGTACTGGAGTTGCTCACCGTGACCATATGCTTGTTGGTCCGGATCTTTCCAAGCTTTTTCTCCGTCTTGTCACGCCAGGATATAGCTGAGAGTAAACTGGAGTATCTTCCACCGCATTTTCTGTCGGAGAAAAATTTTGAGTGGGTTTTGCCGAGAAATCTGACACGGACGTACCAGCCATGGGTTCGTTTGGACTCTTGATCGATTCTCGCGATGTCCTTATGTTTCTCCAGGAGAATCTTTTGTTTTCTTTCGTCTTCCATAAACATACCTCAGTTTTAACGTACCTCTGTTTAATAGTAATACTATCTGCCTATCCGGAACCGTTTTCTCGGCACCAACGATGTATTGTTAAAGAATGTACAATTTAACAAATCATGGTATCGTGAGCAGTAGCTAGGCAAATGCACAAAACCTGACAACTGCCTGACAGCATAGCTACTTAGTTGGTCAGGAGCATAATGTCAACAATTTTTTTTGAGCTGATCATAATAATATAATTGTTGTTGGAATATTTGCTCCTCCAGCTTTCGCATACCACAATGTCGTATTACAACATCTTCTCCAGAAAATCCAGGAAATGACTCAAGCACAACTCAAAATACAGACTCTCATTGATACCATTCGTGCTCTGCGAGGCCCCCAGGGCTGCCCCTGGGACAGACGGCAAACCAGTTTAAGCCTGTTGAAGTACCTCAAATCCGAATGCGATGAACTCCATGAAGCGATTACCGGAGACGATTCCCGCAACACGAGTGAAGAACTTGGCGACCTCCTTTACATTATTATAATGATTTCGGAAATCAACAAGGACCTAAATAAGTTTGAACTATCAGATGTACTGCATAACATCAATGAAAAACTCATCCGCCGCCACCCTCATGTTTTTGCCGGTGCAACTTACGAAAATGAGGAGCAATTGACAGCGCAGTGGCAAGCTATAAAAGCAGAAGAAAAGAGAAAAAATACCGTTTGACACAGTAGGATCCTATTAGTATTATAGTCCCCTTTTTATCGATAGGCAAAAACAAAAGCATTAATACCGACCCTGTCGATAATTTTTCATCCACCCTTCTCGCTCTCTGCCAGATAGCAAAGTGCGAGGGCCAAGAATGCGAAGTCTTTTGACTTCGCACAAACCATGAGTCCATGAGGAGGAACACATGCGAAGGTACGAAACGATCTTCATAATCCGTCCCAGTGCCGGAGAGGAAGAGATCAACAAAGTCATCGAGAACACCAGGCAGATTATTCTCGATGAAAAAGGCAGCATCATTGAGCTGAACAAATGGGGCATGAAAAAACTGGCCTATTTGATCAAAAAAGAAAGCCTGGGCTACTATGTTTTCTGCGATTTTGCCGGAACACCCGCTGCTGTTGCCGAAATCGAGCGAAAATTCCGGATCGAAGACCTGGTATTGAAGTATCTGACCATCAAGACCGCCGACTCCATCAGAGAGGATGAAATCGAGCAGGCGATATTGGCCGCAGAACAAAGAATGACCATACCCTCGGATAATCAAGACACTGACAGCGTCAACGACGATTCAGTTGAACCGGAAGCCGAAGAAACTGACGAAGAATAGCGATTTATTACACCTTGATTTTTGCAACAGGAGGGATATCCCATGGCACAAAGACCACAAAAGAAACTCTTTACCCGGAAAAAAACCTGTCGGTTTTGCGGCGATAAAGAATCGGTTATCAACTATAAAGACGTAAAAACCTTGAGAAACTACATTTCGGAACGAGGCAAGATCATTCCCCGGCGAATCATTGGCACCTGCGCCATGCATCAGCGACAGCTGTGCGAGGCAATTAAACAGGCACGGCAGATTGCCTTTTTGCCATACTCCGGTCCTTCTCAGGGTTAAAACGCACGAGGATAAGCAGGATTCAGGTGGCTACCCAGGAAATTGAACAGCCCGAGATCGGTATTATCGTTAAAACCATCCTGCTGACTACGGCACTGATAGTTCTTCCCGGTCTCCAATGGTCCTTTTTTGGCTGGTCACAAATCTTTCTGCCGTTGCTTTCGTTTTTCCTGCTTGGCAGATTCGGAGGACATACAGGCAAAAGAGTGTTGCTCTGCGCGACGACACTGTCCCTTGTTGTCTATCTAATGCTGGGTGGCATAGAACTTTTTCTGTTCTCTTTTGCACTGTTATTCTCCGGTGTTATCCTGTTTCGATCGGCCGAACGTCACGAATCGCCCGCTCTCAGCGGATTTAAAACTGCTGGCTCGCTTGCTGGCAGTTGGTTCTTGGTGGTGGTCATTCTGTCTGCCGGTTCGGAAGTATCGGTCTATGATCAACTGCTGAAAACCCTTGATCATTCTATTGTCGAAGCAGTGGAGTATTACCGGCAAAGCGCTTCGATTTCATCGGAGAACCTGGTGATGCTGGAAACAAGCTTATACCGGATGCAACTCCTCGTTCCGATGATTATGCCGGCAGTACTGGGAAGCACGGTACTGATGATCACTTGGCTCACCATGGTGATCGGCAACACGATCCGTTTAAAAACGTTCGATGATTTTGCCTGGGACAGTTATCGGAATTGGCAGCTGCCGGAAAAGTTGGTGTGGGGCGGAATCGTCATGGCGGTTTTGACCCTGGCACCTACCGGGCTTCGGACTGTTGGGATTAACTGCCTTATTCTACTTGGTGTTATTTATTGTTTTCAGGGATTGTCGATTTTAGTTTTTTTCATGAACAAGTGGAATGTTCCTCTGTTGTTCAGGTCATTCTTCTATGTCATGATCATTTTTCAATCCCTGGGGACACTGGTTTTGTTGTTTGTCGGCCTTGCCGACATTTGGCTCGATTTTCGCAAGAAGAAGCCGGTGACAACGACTAAAAACGCATAAAAATACGCAGAAAGCTGGTGAAAGACGGCGGATGTCATCACCACTTATTTGCCACATAGCAAAAGGAGTTTAAAATGGAACTCATTCTCAAAGAGACGATTGCTTCACTCGGCCAGGAAGGTGAAGTTGTCAAAGTGAAAGATGGATATGGCCGTAATTTTCTCTTGCCTCAAGGCAAAGCGGTTCCGGCAACGGCCGAAAATCTTGCCGCGCTGGAGAAAAACCGGGCAGCTATTGCAGCTCGGCTCGCGGAAGAGCAGAAGAGCGCGCAGAATATCGCCAAGAAAATTTCTGGCCTCGTGGTCGTGATCGAGCAGCTTGCCGGACAGGACGAACGTCTGTTCGGTTCGGTGACCAGCGCGGATATCTGCAGCAAGCTGGCCGAACTTGATGTCCAGCTCGATAAGAAACAGATTATTTTGCCGGAACCGATCAAAACACTCGGTGAAACCAAGGTTCAGGTCAAAGTCGGGTTCAGTGTGAACACGGAAATCACCGTCAGCGTGGTGCCGGTGAAAGCCTGATACCCTGCCAGCCGACGGCTCGCCCGTGGCAGTTGCCCTCATCACGGCAGCTGCCTGGGCGGAGGTGTCCTCCGTTGGGCACCTGCTTGCCGATGAACGTAAAAACACACCTAGAGGCTTGACCTCATGGTGTGTTTTTGTTTAATGTTCCTTTTACTCAATCTCTGTCCAATTCCCCAGGATTCATGTCTGATTTGAATACATCACCTGTTCATGCGAGAATGCCGCCTCAGAATGTCGAGGCCGAACAGGCTGTTCTCGGATCTATCCTCCTTAAAGCCGATGTATTCGGAAATGTCCTGGAAATTCTCAAAACCACGGACTTTTATAAAGACAGCCATCGTCTGATCTATGAGACGATGATCGACCTCTTCGAGAAGAACGAACCGCTTGACCTGCTCACGGTCTCCAATCTGCTGCGCGACAAGAATAAAATCGAGCAGATCGGCGGCACTATTTACCTTGCGACCCTGACCTCCATTGTCCCGGTCACCGCCAATATCTCCAGCTATGCCAAGATAATCCGCGAAAAATCGATACTTCGTAAACTGATCTCGGTCAATACGGATATAGCCGCCCGGTGCTACGAAGAGCAGAACGACATCGATATTCTGGTGGACGATGCGGAACAGGCCATCTTCGATATCGCCGGCAGCAAAAACGATCAGAATTTTACGCCGATCAAGGCGATCGTACCGAAGGCATTTGCGGCAGTTGAACAGCTTTACAAAAGAAAGGAATTGATCACAGGGGTTCCCACCGGGTATGCCGAAATCGATAAAATGACCGCCGGACTGCAGGCTTCCGATCTTATCATCCTGGCAGCCAGACCTTCCATGGGCAAAACCTCGTTTGCCATGAACATCGCCCAGCATGCGGCCCTGGTGGAAAAGACCGGCGTAGCCGTATTCAGCCTGGAAATGTCCAAGGAACAGCTGGTCATGCGCCTCTTGAGTTCGGTGGGGCGGATTGACTCCCAGCGGATCCGCACCGGAAAACTGCGCAGTGAAGATTGGCCGAAGTTGACCAGAGCGGTCGGCATGCTATCGGAAGCGCCGATGTTTATCGACGATACGCCGGCCATTTCCGTCCTGGAAATGCGAGCCAAGCTGAGACGACTGGCAGCCCAGCACGACATCGGCCTGGTGGTAGTCGATTATCTCCAGCTCATGCGGGGGAGAGCCACGATTGAAAACAGAACCCAGGAGATCAGTGAGATTTCCAGATCGCTGAAAGCCCTGGCGAAGGAACACAATATTCCGGTAATTGCCCTGTCGCAGTTGAACCGCGGTCTCGAAAACCGGACCGATAAACGACCCATGATGGCCGACCTGCGGGAGTCCGGGGCAATCGAGCAGGACGCCGACGTCATCTGCTTCATCTATCGGGACGAGGTCTATAACAAATCGGAAGACAATCCCGAAAGAGGTATCGCCGAGATCATTATCGGCAAACAGCGAAATGGTCCGACCGGTGTGGCGAGGTTGACATTTATCAAAGAATTCACGATGTTTGAAAATATGAGTACTTTCGATGAACCGGAAGGTTACAGTTAATGAGTACCTTAGAAATTCATTGCTTGTTTTTAGAAAGAATTTCGTGAAGTTCTTACCCCTTTGTGGGGTTCGGCTTTTCCGACTCAATCGATTTCCTTCTTTCAACCACAGTTTCTTGAGGTACGATAATGACCAGTAACAACACCGTTTCAAATAAATACGACTTCAAAACCATTGAAAAAAAATGGCAGCAGTTTTGGGAAGACGGTGAGGTATACAAGGTAACGGAAGATGCTTCCGGAGAGAAATACTACGTTTTAGAAATGTTTCCCTACCCTTCCGGGCGAATCCACATGGGCCACGTGCGGAACTACTCGATCGGCGACGTCGTCGCCCGCTACAAGAGGATGCGCGGTTACAACGTCCTGCATCCCATGGGCTGGGACGCCTTCGGCCTGCCCGCCGAAAATGCCGCCCAGAAAAACAACAGTCATCCCGCCACTTGGACCTATGCCAATATCGATTACATGCGCAACCAGCTGCGCCAGCTCGGATTGTCCTACGACTGGGGCCGGGAAATCGCCACATGCAATCCCAAGTACTACCGCTGGGAGCAACTCCTGTTTATCGAGATGTATAAGAAGGGATTGGTCTATCAGAAGGTAACGACGGTGAACTGGTGCGATTCCTGTCAAACGGTTCTCGCCAACGAACAGGTCATCGATGGGGCGTGCTGGCGCTGCGATCAACCGGTTTTTCCGCGCAAGATGAATGGCTGGTTCTTCAAAATCACCGATTATGCCGAAGAACTGCTCGCCGATCTCGAGAAACTCAAGGGCTGGCCGGATAAGGTGGTCACGATGCAGCGGAACTGGATCGGCAAATCGACCGGGCTCACTTGCGAATTTGCCGTGGAAGGATCGGCGGAGAAAATCGCCATTTTCACCACCCGGCCCGATACCGTTTTCGGCGTCACTTTCATGTCCATCGCCGCGGAACACCCGCTGCTCGATTCTCTCATTGCCGGCACGGCGACGGAACACGAAGTGAGGGATTTCGCCCGGCAGATAGTGATCGACAAGCAACGGCGATCGCTGGATGAAGAAGCGGAAAAAGCAGGCATCTTCACCGGCCGGTACGCCATAAACCCGTTCAGTGGCGAGCGGATTCCTATTTACGTTGCTAATTTCGTGCTCATGGAATACGGCACCGGCGCAGTCATGGCCGTGCCGGCCCACGACGAAAGGGATTTCGAGTTCGCCAGGAAATACAATCTGCCGATTACCCCGGTGGTTATTCCGGAAGGGACGACACTCGAGCCGAACACCATGGATCAGGCCTCCACCATCCCCGGGTTTCTGGCTGCTTCCGGACAGTTTACCGGCATGGAATCCCTCGCCGCCCAGGCGGCCATCATCCAACAGGCGGAGGATAAGGGCTTTGGTTCAGCCCATGTCACCTACCGGCTGCGGGATTGGGGTATTTCCCGGCAGCGCTATTGGGGGGCGCCCATTCCCATGGTGCATTGCGATATCTGCGGCGTACAGCCGGTGTCGGAAGCGGAACTGCCGGTCCTGCTGCCGGAAGACACCGAGGCCGGCAGCGGTTGTCTGCCCCTCCATCAGCGGCCATCCTTCATCGCCACGACCTGCCCCAAATGCGGCGGTGCGGCAAGACGGGAAACCGATACCATGGACACCTTTATGGAATCCTCCTGGTATTTTGCCCGTTATACCTGCCCGCGCAATGAGACAAGTCCTC
>Ga0079306_1001980_pt1 | contig 12228 bp, 9 predicted proteins | sample Methanotroph_Enr_FD_79181 | JGI IMG/M metagenome (GOLD analysis project Ga0079306, IMG submission 79181) | Enriched soil microbial communities from Old Woman Creek wetland in Ohio, USA - Methanotroph_Enrichment_5 | ecosystem: Environmental > Terrestrial > Soil > Wetlands | place: USA: Ohio...
ATGTATTTGGAGGGAGAGTAATTATTTAATTAATATTTTGGAGTAAAAAATAGTTTTTTTATTAATGGATATAGAGTATTTTTGTTTGGGGGGGTTTGGTTTTTTGGGGGGGGGGGGGGGGGGGGGGGGGGGGGAGGGGAATTGGTGGGAGTTAAGCTTCCAGGGCTGCTTTTCTCCCCGCAACCGGTGTGGCGGATAGCAACTTTCTTATCAAAAAAACGATAAGTTTCAAAATTTCATATTCTTGGCATTCAAGCCCTATCTGAGTGGTGAAAGCAGACACGAGGTATAGCCTGTGCCAATTGTCAGTGGTCAATAATTATTTTGTCTGTCTTATTAATATTATCGTCTGTTACCATGCGTATAATATAAATTCCATTTGATTTACCGGATAAATTTATTTGACCATTTAAACCCGATGATTTATAAACTATATTGCCTAATAAATCCAGAATTTCAATTCGTACAATATGATCTGGCGAATTAATATTAATAATCCCTCCTGATGGATTTGGAAAAAACGAAATAAAATTGTCATTTATAATTTCACTCACAGCAATGGGAGCGCAATATGTGTTGGAATTTATTATAGATGGTTGTACAATAAAGGTTGTATCAGTAATAATAAGTGATTGCGGAAAAAGAAAAGTTTCATTTGTGGTATTGTAAATGGTATATGAACTCTCAGTTATTGTAATTGGATAAAACCCACATATTCCATTACCCAAACTATCCATAGCTACTAATGTTCCGCCAACCTCATTATTACCAAACCCACCCAACACAATTCTATTATCGTTTAAACACTTTGCATCAGAAGGCTCAAATACAGGGTCAATATTTAATATCCCTCCCCATGCATTTTCTACGTGGCCATCAGAAGCATTAATTTTCATAATAACAGAAAGTAAACTACTAGAACATCCCAAACCCACAACATATAAATTTCCTTTTGAATCCAAATCAATTTGTTTAATAACACTAATTTCTGATAAATTAGGGTATTGATATATTTTTGACCATATCAAATTTCCTAAACTATCTGTTTTAACAATTATAGTATTACGATTATTCCCTTGAAGATTTATTGCAAAATAATAGTTTCCTTGTAGATCTCTTAACAAATTGGTAAACAATGCTCTTCCATCTGTTCCTGGGGGTAAATCGTAAATTTTATTCCATACAATATTCCCGGAAGAATCAACTTGATATAACATTATCTTCGTTTGTGTAAATGGTGTGTCTAGAAATGTAGATAAAATGATTAAACCGTCATTTTCAGTTTCTTTAAAAGTCTGAACGGCTCCTCTGAAATTGCTAATTTTATATGATTTTGACCATAAATAATTACCCAGTGAATCTAATTTAAGAAAGGAATTTTCATACGAACAATTTCTAAATTCAATATAGATATTTTTTTGCTTAGTAATACTCATACAGTGATTAGTAGAATTTACTCCTGCTCCAGTAATTTTCTTGCACCAAAGTAAAGTTCCATTAGAATCTAATTTTGTGAGAAGAAAATAACTTGCAGAAGCAGCATAAGAATAACTTGTAAGAATAAAAATATTGTTTTCAAAAACCTTAATAATATTGGCAGATGGTTCAGTTATAGTGTCCGTAAATGCAACTTGCTTTTTCCAAATATTATTATTTAAAGAATCGTTTTTGTATATGTTTAAATAATTGTTACAAGAAAAAAAATTTGAATAGATTAAATGATTGTTTTCGTCAACATTAATATTTTGTATTTTAGTATTGCAATTAAATGATTTGTTATTGAATTGGGCTATGGATGTTTTTATTATTGACATAATAATCAATAGTAAAATTAAATAGCTTTTATTAATGCCACATCTATTTTTTGGTTTCATTTATATGTTTTTGGTTCGTTTGTTTTAACTTATCATTTTACCTCACATAACTAATTTCGAGTTTCTCCACACCATTTCCCCATTCCCCTTAATTAAAGCCAATACCCCTTACAAACATAAAACTAATTTTATAACTAATCCGCATTTATTTAATAATTCTGCAGTACTGTGCATGCTGGCATTTGCAGTGGGTTTGATTCGTTATTATTTAAATACAGCGCTCTCTTTATCCAGCCTCATCATATCTTCATCAGAAAGTTTGAACGACATAGCGCCGGTATTTTCTTTTACATGAATTTCTTTAGTGGCGCCCGGGATTGCAACCACGGTATTTCCATGGAAATGGATCAGCCAGTTCAGGGCTATCTGTGAAGGCGTGACCTGATACTTGAGGGCAAGCTCTTTAACCAGTATGACCACGGGCAGGCTTTTTTTCAGGCCTTCGGGTTTGAACTGGAAACTGGATTTTCTAAAGCCAATGTTTTTGATTAGCTCGGGATTGTCGTGAAATTTGCCGGTAACCACACCCTGGGCCAGGGGTGAATAGGCTATGATGGAAATACCGAGTTTTTTCGCCAGGTCCATCACTCCGTTGGATTCGATCTTGCGGTTCAGCAGGCTGTAGGGCATCTGGTTCGATGCCAGCGGAATACCTATTTTATCTAATGCTTCCCAGGCACTTTTCATTTTCTCTGCCGGAAAATTGCTGACGCCTATGCTTTTGATCAGTTTCCTGTTCAGCAGTTCAGCCATCGCGGCCATTTCTTTTTTTTCGTTTGAAAAGCTCCAGGACTGGTGCACCTGGTAAAGGTCAATCGGAAAAGGAGCCAGGGCTTTGGTGCGCTCGTCAATGGTTTTAATAATGTTCGTAGCAAAGCGGAACATAGGCCACCATTTGGTGGCGATGAGCACTTCTCCCGGCTTTTTTCCCGCTGATTGCAGGGCTTTTGAAAGAGCCTTTTCAGAAGCGCCTTTACCATAAACTTCGGCTGTGTCAAACCAGTTGATTCCTCCTTCAAGAGAAAGGGCAACAATCCTATCAATGACATCATCTTCAAGTTTAGGCCAGAATTTTCCGGCCAAATTATTTTGTTTGCTGAACTGCCAGCAACCAAGTCCTATGGACGTTACCATAATGCCGGTTCGTCCCAGTGAGCGCAATTCATTTATAGGTTCCATGTTCTTAGTCTTTAATACAAAGGTATATATATGGTAATATAAGTAGTAAAAATCTTATAAGGTATCTGCCGCGGCGAATCAAAACTATTTCCTGGCTTTTGTGTTCAGTAGTTATTCCTTATTATTGTTTTTATTAAACTCAATCAGCTCTATTGGCGCTCCATTGTGAATAATCATGGCAACTCTTATCCCTTCACTAGGAGAATTCGGAGGAGTAAGAATTTGGAAGTCTCGTCTTAAAAGTTCAAAATCAAGATCATCAACTTCAAAGGCTATGTGTGGTAAGTTCCTTATCAGGTCGCTGACAGGACTATCATTATCAAATCTCATCCATTCTATACCAAAAGGGCTTGTATCAAAACCAGAAACGTAAAATTTAAATTGCGGCAGGTATCTTTCACCCTTAATTGGATTATCCGTGGGAATTCCTAAATGATGATATCGCCAACCCCATTCTGATGTTGCCAATGGGGGCTCATGCTCCTGTCTTTTTATATTCATGATTGGGTATTTTCGTTTTACAATTGAAACAACTAGTTTCCCACACAGCCGTTCATTTTATATCTTCCATAAGAAGTTTCAATATCCTGTAAAAACATTTTTTTTATTAGTTACATAAAGGTACATATACATTATAAAATTAGTGGTAAAAATTTGAATTTTATTTATAAATCAAATCAAATCAAATCAAATCAAATCAAATAGGATTTATTGTTTGCCCTTTGCCTTTACCGATTTTTGTATACTGAGGTATCATCTTTTTTTTAGGAAAGGTTAGCGGATATTTGACGCGTAGGCTTTTCCTGTCGTGCGTTCCGAAGGGCTACTATGTAGCGTGAACGTGGGTTAGTATTAATATATTCAGAATGTTTTATTTCGTTTCACGGATAAAAAGAGATTCCTCGCGTTGCTCGGAATGACATTTCATTCTTGGAGGTACAGGAGGTGGAAAGCAGCGGAGCGCATAGCGCTCCGCTGCTTTCCACCTCCACAATAACAAACCACAATGTCATTCCGAATGCAGCGTAGCGAAATGAGGAATCTCTTTTCTTCAATTGTTTATTGGAGAGAATCCTCCGCGGTGGATTGCAAATTTTTTAAACATCGGGAATCATCATTTACTATCATGTGGTACTCAATCTGCTTTATTCTACACAAAATTGGATGCGAAAATCCTTCTGCTTTCTACGTCTTTATTAGCCTGCCAAATTTTAACATAACTTTAACGGTTTTTTTAGTTCGCAACGTACCGAACTAAGAAAACTATTTGTAATTTTGTCACCGAAAAATTAACTAACATGAACACTGAGGAAAGAAACAAAGCACAATGGGATTTAGTCGATACCATTGGCCGGATGTACGACAAACAAGGGTTTGGGGTGATTCCGGGACGTGTAATCGGGTTCCTTACAGTGATGGATAAAGAGCAGTTCACTTTTGAGGAAATCGTGGAAGCGCTGCAGATCAGCAAAAGCTCCGCAAGCAATGCCATACGCATACTTGAGGCACGGAACCAGGTCGAATATTTTACGCTTCCCGGTGACCGTAAACGGTATTTTCATGTCAGAAGGCAGGATAAGTTTGCGTTGATTAATGAACACCAGACGATGTTGAAGAAATCACGCGATCTTTTTCATGCCATGCTTGAAGTGAAAGCCGATAAAAATTCCCCGACTTCAATTTTCCTGAAAGATGTTGAGAATCTGCTGACCGTTTTTTTGGACAGGTTTGAGGAATTGCAGATTGAATTTATGAATAAAGAGTAAAACAAAAGATTTGTATTAAGGATTAAAAAAATGAATTTTATATGAGAACGCTAAAGATTTTTTTGTTGGGTGTATTTTTAATAACAGGCAGTATGTTGTATGGGCAGGAGCAGCCTTATACACTGACGTTGGCACAGGCGCGCGAGTATGCCATGAAGAATAATAAATCGCTGATGAATGCTAGGGACGGAGTGGTTTCTTCAAAGCAAAAAGTAAAGGAAACAATTGCTCAGGGCTTGCCCCAGGTGGAAGGCAGCCTGAACTACATGACGTATTTTAACTATGAAATGAATTTAGGTATGGGTGGTTCCAGTACAGAGCCTGTTATTAACTATGCGCTGCTGGACCTTGGTGATTTAGAAGTATTAAATGCTATCACACAGATGTTTGGTTCTTCAGAACCGATAATTATGAAAGACCAGCTAACCGGCAAGTTACAATTATCCCAGCTTATTTTCAGCGGGCAATACTTAGCAGGAATTAAAACTGCGAAAATTGCACGCAAATTATCGGAACAGAGTGTGGTGGCCAGCGAGCAGGATGTAAAAGAAAACGTAACAAATACGTATTACCAGATACTGACCAGTGAACGTACATTAAAGATTATTAATGAAAATATAACAAACCTGAACGAAATTCTTCAGCATACTACTAATATGTTCAATGCCGGACTGGCAGAACAAACTGACGTTGACCAGTTGAAAATAACCGTGAACCAGTTGAAAAACTCACAGAAGGCGCTGGAACGGATGACCCAGCTCAGCTATAACATGCTTAAATTTCAATTGGGCGTTCCTCCCGCTACATCAATAATTCTTGCAGACAGCCTGATGCAACTTCTGGATGCATCGAACCCTCAAGCTGCTTTAGCAAAGGATTTCAATCTTTCTGAGAATATTAATTATCAGATGATGCAATCGCAGGTGGAACTTAGTAAAAAGCAGGTTGATATCAGGAAATGGGCCTATGCGCCTACCATTGCAGGTTTTTATAATTATACAGGCAAGATCCTTAAAACGGAATTTGATTTAAATCCGAGCCATCTGGCGGGAGTTACCATGTCGGTTCCCATATGGTCAAGCGGTGTGCGAAGAGCTCAGCTGGCCCAGTCAAAGATCAGTTATGATATTGCGCAACGAAACCTCGAAATTGTAAAAGACCAGCTGGACCTGCAAAAAACACAACTGCTGTTTGTTTACCAGAATGCCCTGGAAAATTATGAGACCCAAAAAGAAAATGTTTCTGTTGCGGGAAGGGTATATCAAAGTATTCAGAATAAATTTAAACACGGAGCTGCTTCCAGCCTTGACCTTACCCAGGCAAACGGCAATTACCTGACTGCTGAAAGCAATTATCTTACATCAGTATTGACGCTGCTTCAGGCTCAGACTTCACTTGACAAACTTTACAACAAATTATAATCATTTATAAACTTTAATAATTAAACATAATGAAACGCTACTTCTCACTCTTAATCCTGTTATCCGTTTTTTTTGCTTCATGCAACAATGAAAAAAAGAATGATGCTAACGTGCCAACAGCCGACACCACGGTTTATCGCGTAAAGACCATGGTGCTCGAAAAACAAAATATTGCGCAGAAGATCGAATACACAGCCAGTTTACTGCCATTCGAAGAAATAAATTATGCACCGGCGGCACCGGGACGTATCGACCAGATTAATGTTGAGGTTGGAACCCGCGTGAATAAAGGAACGGTGATTGCCCGCATGGACCGCACGAATTTAAACAATGCCAGCGAACAATTACAGAGCGCACGTTCAAACTTTATGCGTATGGACACGCTGCATAAGTTGAACAGCATTTCGGATGCACAGTGGGAAGCCGCACAAACACAATATGAAATGGCCAAAACGAATGTGGATTTTCTCGTGAAAAACACCACACTTGTTTCTCCCATCAACGGAATTGTTACCGGCAAATATTTTCAGAGCGGTGAGCTATATTCCGGTGTCCCAAATACAGCGGCAGGAAAAGCAGCCATTGTAACATTGATGCAGATCAATCCTCTGAAAGCGAAGATTAATATTTCCGAACGCTATTATCCTCTGATCAAGCTGGGTATGAAAGCTGCCATCGGTGTCGATATTTTCGCGGAGAAAACCTTTCAGGGTGTGGTATTCAGGATTTATCCGACCATCAGTTCGGATACCCGGACATTTCCTGTTGAACTTACCATCCCTAATTCAGATGAAAAACTACGCCCGGGAATGTTTGCCAGGGTGTCGCTCGATCTGGGTGAAGCCACTGCCATTGTTGTTCCTGCAACTGCTTTGGTAAAACAGGAAGGAACCAACAATCATTTTGTGTTTATTGCAGGTAAAGATAATGTTGCCCATAAAATTGAGGTGGAGATCGGTACCCGTTTCGATGACAAAATGGAGATCATTTCAGAAAAGGTTAAAGAAGGCGATCAGATCATTATTGCCGGACAGAACAAGCTTATGGAAGGTTCACACATTTCGGTTGTGAAGTAAATTGGAACAGTAAAAAAAGATATTTAAGATAAAGAACTATAAAGAAATAAAGTTATGAGTATATATGGAAGTGCCGTAAAGAAGCCTGTTACGACTTTAATGGTTTTTATTGCGATCATTGTGGTTGGGGTTTATTCATTTACCCGGCTGCCGATCGACCTGTATCCTGAAATTGAAATACCGGCCATCATGGTTTACACCGGATATACCGGCGCCAATGCCGCGGATATTGAGACAAATATTTCCGAACCTATTGAAAATACGCTGAATACAGTTAGTAATCTAAAAGAGGTCTATTCAACCTCAAGGGATAATGCTTCTGTCGTTACCCTTGAATTTGAATACGGGACGGATCTGGACGGGGCCGCCAACGATGTAAGGGATGCTCTGGGCATGGTAACTCGTTTTCTGCCCGATGGGGCCGACGATCCAATTATTTTCAAGTTCAGCACCAATATGATGCCTATCATGTTCTTCGCTATTACGGCAGATGAAAGCTATGAGGGTATTGAAGAAGAACTGAAAGAAAAACTGGTCAACCCCCTCAACCGCATCGACGGTATCGGATCCATCAGCTTGATTGGAGCGCCTATCCGTGAGGTAAGCGTTAATGTTGACCCGCGAAAAATGGAGGCATACAACCTGACGATAGAACAGATTGGAAATGTATTGCGTTCCGAAAACCTTAATATGCCTGCCGGAACGGTGGATATGGGGCAGATGAGTTATCCGCTTCGCGTTCAGGGGGAATTTGAACAAAGCGAGCAGATTAAAAATATTGTGCTTACCAACTATCAGGGGAAAACTATTTACCTTAGGGATGTCGCTGTGGTTAACGATTCCATCCGGAAAATGAGCCTTGATGAAAAAATAAACGGCAGAAAAGGTATCCGGTTGATGATCATGAAACAGTCCGGCGCCAATACCGTGCAGATTGCCAGAGAGGTAAACAAAAAGATTGCTGAACTGAAAAAGGACTTGCCGGCCGATATAAAAATTGAACCGATATGGGACACCAGCGAGTTTATAACAAATTCCATTAACAACCTGACGGAGACATTGCTGTTTGCCTTCTTATTTGTTATGTTGGTGGTAATCTTTTTCCTGGGCAAATGGAGGGCTACGTTCATCATAATCCTGACTATTCCTATTTCACTTATAGTCGCTTTTATCTATCTGGGAATTTCAGGCAGCACCATAAATATTATTTCTCTTTCGGCCTTGTCCATTGGCATTGGGATGGTGGTGGATGATGCGATCGTGGTGCTTGAGAATATTACAAGGCACATCGAGCGCGGCAGCTCGCCGCGTGAAGCTGCCGTCTATGCCACCAATGAGGTTTGGCTGGCAGTAATTGCATCAACACTGACGATCGTTGCCGTTTTCTTCCCGCTCACACTGGTTTCCGGAATGACCGGTATTATGTTTAAACAATTAGGCTGGATCGTAACCATTACCATCATCACTTCGGCCATTGCTGCTATCACAATTACACCTATGCTTAGCTCCAAGTTTTTAGGATTGAAACCTGTCAAAAAGAAACCGGGCTGGTTCAGCCATGAGCATCTTGTGCAGCCGATATTAGACAGGATGGATAACTTTTATGTCCGCACATTGAGGTGGAGTTTGCATCATAAAAAAATTATTGTTTTCGGGGCTTTTGCTATACTTATTGTAACAGTATTACTTGCCACAACATTGAAGACAGAATTCATCCCTGAAACGGATCAGGGCCAGTTGTCCGCTGTAATTGAACTGCCGGCCGGTATCAGGGTGGATGAAACTGTTAAGATCACACGTAAAATTGAAGATTTTATTAATAAGGAGATTCCTGAGAAAAACCTGCTTTCCACTTCTTCCGGTGCAAATGACCAGGCAGGATTTGCTGCTTTGTTCCAGAGTTCCGGGTCCAATATCATTAATGTTACCATGAAGCTCGTAACTGCCTCAGAAAGAAAACGCACTACGGCAGATATTGCTGATCAGCTTCGTAATTACCTGGAGACCATACCTGAGATTGTAAAATATAATGTTACGGCGGGCGGAGGTATGGATATGAGTGGTGGAAATACCGTGGATCTTCAGATATTTGGTTACGATTTTGACCAGACCACGGCTCTTGCCAACGATCTGGCAGAGAAAATCAAAAAGATCGAAGGCGCCAAAAATGTTATCATTAGCCGTGAAAAATCAAAACCTGAATTAAGGGTGACACTGGATAAGGATAAGATGTCGCAGAACGGCTTAAGCACTGCGGTCGTTTCCACGATGATCCGTAACCGGTTTCTGGGATTGACCGCAACTCAGTTCCGTGAATCAGGGAACGAGTATGATGTGTTGGTACGATTTGAAGAAAAGTACAGAAGTTCCATGGTAGATATAGATAATATAAGTATCCCAACTGCGGCGGGTATGATCAGGCTGGGAGATATCGCCAAAATTGAAGAATTCTGGTCGCCGCCAAATATTGAAAGAGAGCACCGCGAAAGGGTGGTTACCATTAAAGTAACACCGTATAAAGTTTCACTAGGTGAAATGGCAAACAAAATCAAAGCTGAGGTGAAAAAAGTGGATACACCTTCCGGAATAATTCTTAATGTCGGAGGCTCTTACGAGGACCTTGAGGATTCCTTCAAAGATTTGGCGTTATTGCTTTTGCTGAGTCTTGTGCTTGTGTATCTTGTAATGGCATCGCAATTTGAATCACTCAAGATGCCGCTGATTATCATGGTGTCGGTTCCTTTTGCATTTACCGGGGTTATTCTTGCCCTGATCATTACCAAAACAACCTTAAGCATCATTGCCGCCCTTGGTGCAATTCTGCTTATTGGAATTGCTGTCAAAAACGCTATTGTACTGATCGACTTTACCAACCTGATGCGCGACAGGGGTAACAGTCTGGACGAGGCTATTCTGAAAGCCGGCCGGTCACGTTTACGCCCGGTAATCATGACCACTGCTACTACTATTTTAGGGATGCTTCCCCTGGCGCTCAGCACAGGTGAAGGTTCAGAAATCTGGAAACCAATGGGTATTGTTGTTGTCGGAGGTTTAATTTTCAGTACTATTGTTACCATGATCTTAGTCCCTGTGGTCTATCGTATCGTGGTGAGAAGAACAGAGAGAAAAGCAAAAAGAGATGCTGTAGCAGTTATGAATTCAATTGATATTTAAAACTATTCCCCATGAAAGCAATAATGATCGTGTATAACCAGGCAATGACTGAAAAAATTGAATGCCTCCTGGAAAAGCTAAATATCCGTGGTTTCACACAATGGCCCATGGTCTACGGTACAGGAACCACCGATGGCGAACCCAGAATGGGTACCCATACCTGGCCTGAAATGAACTCATCCGTCCTGACCATTGTCAATGATGACCTGGTGGATACTGTTCTGGAAAAAATAAAAAAACTGGATGCCATAAATAAAGAGGTGGGTATCCGGGCTTTTGTCTGGAACATAGAGAAAATGGTGTGACCTTTTTTTGTGTGAGGGCGGTTCGTTCAATGTGAACCATTACATTAAAAAAGAGGCTGTTTTATAACAGCCTCTTTTTTCTAAAAGTGAATACAATAAATTGTTACCTGGACAGGATTACACGTACTGTCTTGACCTCATGACCAGTGGTAAGTACCATGAAATAAACACCCTCAACCAATTTGTCTTCTGCTTTTAATGTCATTGTATAAGGTAATCCAGCATCAGCCGGGCCCTCGTACAATTTTATAACCTTGCTTCCTAACATGTTGACAAGTTCAAGAACAACGTTACTCTCATCATTTGCCAGAGTATAAGTGATCTCGGCAGTTTTGGTGAATGGATTCGGATAAATATTCAAGGTAGTTTCTTTTTCCACCTGGGTTGTTACCGGAGCGGAAATTATTGGATTAAGTGTGCAATATCCTGGCATCGGAGTATTATCTGTGCACCCTGGAACAGCATTGATATGGCCTGTACTGTTTGGAACTTCCGTACCTCCGATTTGACTTACAAATCCGTATTCACATGTCGGAGCAGGAGCAATAAACGTTGATCCAATGATGGATTTAACATTATACTTCACAGACATCACATAGGTAGCGCCTGGTATTGCACCTGTAACTGCCAGATGTGCCTGGCCTATGCCAGATTCACTTGGGATTGCAGATAGCAATCTTTGACAATCTTCGTTAAACAGCATGATTTGATTGTGGTGTACTGCAAAATACTTGAACCCAGAACAATCTTTGGTCTGAATAACATCAATTGTAAAGTTTGCTGAAGGAGCGACAACCTTCGTGTAATAGAAGAATACACCGGGTATTGCATTGCTCACGGTTGCTGTTGCATCCGTTGATTTGTAACAAACATTCTCTAACTCGGCAGTACCAACAAGATAATTACAGCAACTGGTTCCTGTCGGGAAGATATGTCCTGCGCAAGGTTCAACAGTGAACGTTGAGGTGCAGGATAAGCTGTCGCAGTCACCATATACCATGTAGGTAAAACTAATGGTACCTCCAAGGAATGGATCAATCGACATAGCCGGGAAACTTGCCATGTTGTCCGTTACATTGCAATCACCACTGTAAGTGAATCCTGCTCTCCAGCTATTGTAAGCAGTGAGGATATCATCTATTGGTGAGCAAGGAATTGTATCTGCAGGCGGGCAATGGATGACAAGGGTAGCAGGTTCAGCTACATTGAATGTAGAGGTGCAGGATTGTGTCCCGCAATCACCGGTTACAGTGAATGTAAACGAAAGCGAAGCTCCATTACAGTGTGCATTGGCCGGTAAGGACGGTACGCTTGCAATATTGCTCGTGGCGTTGCAATCACCTGAGAAAGTAAATCCGGCAACCCATGTAGCGTATGCAGCATCTATTGCAGCCTGTGAAGTACATCCTGTCAGATTAACAGGAGTTGGGCAA
>Ga0079306_1001981_pt1 | contig 12227 bp, 15 predicted proteins | sample Methanotroph_Enr_FD_79181 | JGI IMG/M metagenome (GOLD analysis project Ga0079306, IMG submission 79181) | Enriched soil microbial communities from Old Woman Creek wetland in Ohio, USA - Methanotroph_Enrichment_5 | ecosystem: Environmental > Terrestrial > Soil > Wetlands | place: USA: Ohio...
GCCAGGGCCAGGGCCAGGGCCCCGAGGATCCAGACCAGGAGGGGCCGGAGGAGGGGTCGGGCGGGCATCGCCTACTGCGGCGGCAGGAGCGTGGCCCCCTTGATGAACACCGGGAACTGGGGCACGCCGGACTGTCCCTTGCGCCACTCGGTGTGCACCTTCTCGATCTTGTCCACCACGTCCATGCCGGACACCACGCGGCCGAACACGCAGTAGCCGTAGCCCTCGGGGGTGTAGTCGCGGTAGTCCAGGGCCGGGTTGTCCACGGTGTTGATGTAGAACTGGGACGAGGCGCTCTGGGGGTTGTCCGTGCGGGCCATGGCGAGGGTTCCGCGGGTGTTCTTCAGGCCGGCCTTGAAGGCCTGGGGGGCCTCGTTGGTGACGGGGGGCCGGGTGGGCTTCTCCTCCAGGGACTCCGTCAGCCCGCCGCCCTGGATCATGAAGCCCTGGATGACCCGGTGGAAGATGGTGCCCTTGTAGAAGCCGTCCTTCACGTACTGGAGGAAATTCGCCACGGTGGCCGGGGCCGCCTCGGGATCCAGCTCCACCACGATGGGGCCGTAGCTGGTGTCGATCCGGACCCGGGGCTTGGCCTGGGGGACCGGAGCCGGCACGGGAGCCGGCGCCGTTTCCGGGGCCGGGACGGCGGGCGGCTGCTGGGCCGCCTGGGAGGCCAGGGCCAGGGCCAGGGAGCTGCAGAGGATCAGGCTTCGGAACACGGGGCCTCCGGGGGCGTCACCTCCATTCTGCCGCGAACCGCCCTGAAGTCCCCGGTATCGTGGACCCATGGCCATCCTGGACCTCCCCCCCTGGACCCTCAGCCTGCTCCTGGCCCCCTTCGGGCTGGCGCTGGGATCCTTCTGCAACGTGCTGATCCACCGGCTCCCCCAGGAGGACCCGGCCGACCGCAACGTCGTCACCAAGTCCAGCCATTGCCCTTCCTGCCACGCGGCCATCAAGCCCTGGTACAACGTGCCCCTCCTCGGCTGGCTGTGGCTGCGGGGGAAGTGCGCCGCCTGCGGCTGGCGGATCCCCTTCCGCTACCCCCTGGTGGAAATGCTGGGCGGCGTGATCCTCGGCGGCGCCCACTGGATCCTCCCCTTCGGCACCCTCATCTGGCTGAAGGGCGTCCTGTGCGCCTTCGCCCTGCTGGTGCTCTTCTTCACCGACTTCACCGAGTTCATCCTGCCCGACGGGATCCAGTTCCCGCTGATGGCCATGGGCGTCCTCTTCACCCTGCCCCAGGCCTTCCTGGCGGAGCGCTCCGTGGTGGTCATGGGGCCCCACGGCCTCACGGACCTGGTCTCCGCAAGCCTGTGGCACAACGGCCTCCAGCCCGCCCCCGGCTGGCCGAGCTTCAGCGAAGCCCTCACCTGGAAGGGCAGCCTCCTCGGCCTGGCCATCGGCTACGGGGGCCCCGCCCTGCTGAACCTGGCCTACAAGGCCATCCGCAAGACCGACGGCCTGGGCATGGGCGACTTCAAGATGCTGGCTTGGCTGGGCGCCTTCTGGGGCTGGGGCCCCATGCTGGGGATCCTCTTCCTGGGTGCCGCCCTGGGCGCCGCGGTGGGCCTGCCCCTCATGCTGATCCGCCGCTCCGGCTCCCAGACCATGCTGCCCTTCGGCTGCTTCCTGGCCCTGGCCACCCCCATCGTGGTGTTCTTCGGCCGGGCGATCTGGCTGGGCTACCTGGGATGGGTGGGCTGACGGGACCCTGCCCGGTCGCCTGTCAGGCCTGCTCGACCACCAGCAGCGCCAGGGTTTCGCGCAGATCCTTCATGCGGCGGGCGCCGACCCGCTTGGCCCAGTCGGCCTCGACGCGCCGGACGAAGGCGCGCACCGCCTTCGTGTAGGCCTGGCCTCGCGCCGTGAGGCGCACCAGCGAGGCCCGGCGATCCTCGGGATCCTCCACCCGCTCGACGTAGCCGGCCCGGTGCAGGTGGTCGACGAGGGCGCCCATGGACTGCTTCGTCATGCGGGCCGTCTGCGCCAGGGTGGTCAGCCGGGCGCCTCCGGGCTCCCTCCACAGCGCCTGGATGGCCGCGCTGTGCGCGGGCTGCAGATCGGAATAGCCCGATTCCGAAAGCCATCGGGCCAGCTCCTGGCTCATGGCCTGGTGGGCCAGCCGGAGCAGCGCGCCGAGGAGCGGCGCCGTGCCTGCTTGTCCCCGGCGGCGGGGGGACGGGGTGGAATTCGCGCTTGACATTTAATAAGCCTAGCTGACCATATTGGTCATGTCAACAGACCAAAGAGGTGCAGGATGATCCACCACATCTCGATCCCGGCCCGCGATCCGGAACACGTCGCCCGCGTCCTCGCCGAGCTGCTCGGAGGCTACGCCGGGCCCTTCATCGGCCCGATCCCGGGCGCCTGGGTGGCCTATGCCGAGGACGCCTTCGGCACCGGCATCGAGGTCTACCCTGAAACCACCGTCCTGGTGCCCGGTGCGGGTGACGGCATGGGGGAGGCCACCCAGCGCATGGCCCCCTTAGCCGTCCCCTTCCATGCCCTGGTCTCAGTCCCCGTGGACCGGGCCGCCATCGAGCGCATCGGCGCCCGCGAAGGCTGGCGGACATGCCATTTCTGGCGGGGTCCGAATCCCCAGGTGCGCCTCTTCGAGCTCTACGAGTTCTGGGTGGAAAACCGCATCATGCTCGAGCTCGTCACCGAGGACATGCTCCCGGCCTACCAGCGCATCGCGAACGGCGCCGCCCAGCGGGAGCTGCTGGCCCGCCGGGCCGCCGGCTAGGGTCTGTTTTCAAATTGGGGTGCGGCCGCGCAAGGGGGCGCCGCCCAAGCGAGGAAAGGAAGGCGACGAAGGCCGTAGCGGCACTACGGCCGAGGAGCCTGACGCAGGATCGCGCCGGGCGCCGCCCCTTGCCCTCCGGGACGGGGGCCAGCCGTGCCCCGGGCTGTGTTGAGGGCCTTGAACGATGCCACCGCATCGCCCTTCGGCCCTCGCCTTGCCTGGAACCCGGCTGGCCGCCGTCGCGGCTCACATCCAATTTGAAAACAGACTCTAGGACCGGCCTCCCCTCATTCCGCCGGGCCTGGGCGGATCGCGAGGATCTCCAACCGCCTGGTCCCGGCCGGCCGGCGCCAGACCACCTCCTCGCCCGGCTCCGCGTTCAACAGCGCCTCCGCCAGGGGCGAGACCCAGCTGATCTTGCCGAGGGCGGGATCGGCCTCGTCCTCCCCGACGATCTGGTAGGTCCCGGCCTGGCCGGTCTCGTCGCAGACCTCCACCACGGCCCCGAAGTGGACCCGGTCCGCGGGCCCGCCGCGGGGATCCACGAGGACGGCCCGCGCCAGGCGAGTCTCGTAGTGGCGCAGGTCCCGCTGGGCCAGGGCCAGGTCCCGCGGGTTCGCCAGCCTTCCCTGCGCCAGCAGGCGGTCCCGCTGCGCGACGAGCCCGGCGACGAGGGCCTGCAGCTGGCGGTGCCCGGCCGGCGTCACGTAGTTGGGGTGGGGGCTCTGCGCCCGCTCCGGCACGTCCTCCGGGCGTCCCGCATCATCCGGATCCTTGACGAAGGCTCGATTCACCGTGTCTGCTCCCGGCCTGGCCGGACTAGGCGCCCTGGCTGAGTTCCATCAGCACGCCGCCGGTCTCGGCGGGATGGATGAAGGCCACGCGGCAGCCGTGGGCGCCGGGCCGGGGCTTCGCGTCGATCATGCGCACGCCCTGGGCCACCAGGTGGGCCACGGCGGCGTCGATGTCGTCCACCTCGAAGCAGACGTGGTGGATGCCGGGGCCGCGTTTCGCGAGGAATTTCCCGATGGGGCCCTCCGGATCGGTGCTCTCCAGGAATTCCAGGGTGCTCTCTCCCACGGGGAAGAAGGCCGTTTTGACCTTCTGGTCCGCCACCTCCTCCTGGTGGTCCGGCGCCATGCCGAAGAGCCTCGCCATGCGCCCCATGGCCTCGTCCAGGCCCGGCGACGCGATGCCCAGGTGGTTGATGCGCAGCAGCTGCATGGAGCCTCCGATGGAGGCATTGTAGGCCCTCAGTGCTGGCAGGCGGGTGCGTGCCCCATCCGCACCTGGCCGTCGGCCAGGTCGAGCTTGCCCTTGCGGGCGAGGAACCCCAGCACGCCTTCCAGGTCGAAGGTGTCGCCGTGGCAGTTGCAGAAGGTGGCCTCGGAGCCGTAGGCGCCCACCGCATCCGCGCGGAGCTGCTCCAGGCTGCAGGCCCCGCCGCGCGCCACCACCAGCCTCAGCAGGTCGTGGCCATAGAGGGGTTCGGACATGGTGGCCTCCGGTTCAGGAGTCAAAACTCCTGAACTCATTCTAGGTCCCGCCCCGGTGATGGGGGTCACGACAGCCGGTTCAGCGGCCCGCAGGACGGATCCATCAGGCGGCCCGCAGGGCCAGGGCCACTTCCCGCAGCAGGGGTTCGGCGCTGAGGTTGCGCGGCAGGTGGCGCAGGGCCTCCAGGGCCGCCTCCTGGGCGGGACGGGGATCCAGGGGGCCGGCGGCGAGGACGTGGAGGGCGTCCGACCAGGGCGCCAGGGCCGGCGGGGCCCCGGCGCGGATCCGGGCCAGGTCCGCCAGCAGGCGCAGCAGCAGCTCCAGCGGCTGGCGCAGCTGCTCGCTCTGGGCCACGGTCCCGTCCTTCTCCGGCAGCAGGGGCTCCGCCGCCCCGGAAAACGCCGCCCCACCCAGGAGGGCCAGCCAGGCCTCCACCTGGGCCTCGGCCCGGCGGAAGGCGTCCTCCGCCAGGAAGCGCAGGCTCCCTTCGCCCAGCGCCGACCACCGGGCCCGGTCGGCCTCGGTCCACCCGTGCCGGAGCGCGGCCTCCCAGGCCTCGGGCCCGGCCAGGGGCGCGAAGGGGATGCGCTCGCAGCGGCTGCGGATGGTCTGGAGCACGGCCTCCGGCCGGTGGGTCACCAGGATGAAGTGGGTGTCCGCGGGCGGTTCCTCCAGGGTCTTCAGCAGGATGTTGGCGCTGGATTCGTTCAGCCGGTGGGCCTCCTCCACCAGGATCCACCGGTGGCACGCAGGGGGCGGGGCCAGGGAGGCCCACTCGATGACCCCCCGGCTGAAGCGGGGCTGGTTGGCCGAATCCAGGCCCTCGCGGATCTGGTCGATGCGGATGACCCCCGCCTTGCCCTCCGGCGTGATCCGCAGGAGGTTGGGCAGCTCGAAGGGCAGGTCGTCCCCCTCGAACATCCGGCAGCCTTCGCACTGGCCGCAGGCGGTGCGGCGGAAGCAGATCTCCCGCTGGGCCAGCTCCAGGGCCACGCGGCGCTTGCCGACGCCCTCGGGGCCGGCGAAGAGGAGCGAGCCGCGGATGCGCCCCGCCTGGAGCCGCGCCAGGAGGCGTTCGCGGATGGGCCGGTGGCCGGAGATCCAGGGCGAGAACATTCAGTCCACCGCGAAGCCGGCACTGCGGAGCAGCGCCGAGGCGCGCGTCCAGATGGCGGCCTCCACCTGGTCCGCCGGATCCCGCGCAGGCACCACCGCCACGCGGTTGGGCTCGGCCTGGGCCAGGGCCAGGAACCGGGCCCGCACGCGGCGGTGGAAATCCAGGGCCGCCTGGTCGAAGCGCGTCTCCGCGAATTCCGCGCCGTAGGCGAGGTTACGGACCTCCACGCGCTGGAGGCTGGCCTCCGGATCCATGTCCAGCAGCACCGTGAGGTGGGGCCGGAGCCGGCGCAGCACCAGCTCGCTCAGGCGGTCCAGGGCGGCCTCGGGGACGCCGCTGGCGCCCTGGTAGGCGCGGGTGGAGTCCTCGAAGCGGTCCACCAGCACCACCTTCCCGGCCTCCAGGCTGGGGCGGATCAGCGCGTGCAGGTGCTGGGCCCGGTCCGCATAGAAGAGCAGCAGTTCCGCCTCGGGGCACCAGGCCTCCCCGCTGGGGTGGGGCTCCAGCAGCAGGCGGCGCAGCTCCCGGCCCAGGGCGGTGCCGCCGGGTTCCTTGCTGACCACGAGGGGCACGCCCAGGTGGCGCAGGCGCTCGGAGAGGCGCAGCAGCTGGGTGGACTTCCCCGAGCCCTCCACGCCCTCGATGGTGATGAACACGCCCGGCACCGGACCTCCCGACCTCCGAGCATACCTTGGCCCTATCCGGTGTTATGCTTCGGGAAATTCCAGGAGTTCCAGGTGGCCGAAGCGATCCACTGCCCGAGCTGCTCCACCCGATACCGCCTGCGGCCGGAGCGCCTCACGGCCTCCCTCCGCCGGGCGCGCTGCGTCACCTGCCAGGGCGTGTTCCCCATCGGCGACGTGGTCCAGCGGCTCCTGGCGGTTTCCCCGGAAAGCGGAGCCGCCCCGGAGGGCTACGAGCCGCCCTCCCTGACCCTGGGCGACCTGGAGGGCGCCGAGTCCGAGATCCTGGAGAAGACCCTGGTGGAAACGCCGGAGGTCCTGCCCGAAGCCAAGCCCGAGGCCCCGGCCCGGCCGCCCCTTCCCCCCGAGATCACGGAATCCACCCTGTCGGGTTACACCTCGGCGAGGGACGCCATCGAGAAGCTCTTCGGGGATGTGCCGGCCCTGGCTGGAGAGGCCAAGGGGCCCAGGCAGCCCACCTCCCCCATGGATCTCGAGGCCACCCTCTCCGCCCTGGAGAACACCCTCGGCGGCACCCATCCCACACCGCCCTCCCCCCTGCCGGAACCCGCCGCCGCGGAGGAGCCGCTTCCCTCCACCTTGGCCATGCCGGCGTCGGGCTCGACCGTGCGGTTCACCCGGGACGAGGTGATGGCCGCCATGGCCGCGGAGGCAGTCCTGGCGCCCGCACCCACCGCCGCGTCGGAATCCACCGTGGCCCTGCGGGCCGGCGACCTGCTGGAAGCCGCGCCCCATCAGGCCGTGCCGGAGGCCACCCGGGCCCAGGCCGCGGCCCAGACCCTGGCGTCGGGCCCCCTGCCCATTCCGGCCGCGCCCGCCCCGGGCACCCCGGAGACCGAACTCCTGCGCCTGAAGATCGGCGAGGAGATCTACCCCGGCCTCACCATGCCCCAGCTCACCCAGTGGGTGGAGGAGGGGCGCATCCTCGAAGGGCATCTGGTGGCCCGCCAGTTCAGCGAGCACTGGATCGAGGCCTACAAGGTCCCGGGCCTGCGCCCGGTCTTCGACCGCCTGCGACGGGAACGGATGCAGGGTCCGGGCGCACCCATGGCCGAGGCCTTCCCGCCCGCCGGGGAGTCGGGCTCCGCGAAGAAGAGCCTGTTCGGTGGCCTCTTCGGAGGAAAGAACTGACATGCAGCCCCTGATCCTCGCCGCGCTTCTGGGTCTCCCGCAGGCGCCCCCCCCGGCGCCCGCGCCGACCGCCGCCCCGGCGCCCGAAGCGTCCGCCCGGCCCCTCTCCTTCTACAGCGGGACCTTCCCCTTCATCTGGGATCGCACCCTCCCCATGACGGTCAACCTGGACGGCCTCAAGGTCACGAGCATCTTCTTCAACAAGCGGAAGGTGGAACCCGGCTTCTTCAACCTCCTCAAGGGCGCCGAATTCGGCACCCGCGCCCAGCTGGAGGTCACCAACACCGGGAAGTACCCCAAGGTGCCCGGCTTCGCCGTGGCCGTGCTGGACAAGGACGGCAACCTGCTGGGCGTGGCCTCCGGCGGCACCAAGCTGGGCACCATGAAGCCCGGTGACACCGAGACCTTCGACCTGAACTTCACCCAGGTGAAGGAGCGCCTCTCCAAGGGCGACCGCTTCCTGCTGTCCATCGAGCTGCGGGACTGACCCGATCGGCGGGGGCCCCGTTCCCTCCGGCCCCCCGAGCGGTCAGTTCGCCTCCTGCTCGTGGTAGTGGGCCAGGATCTCAGCGGGCGTGACGGTGGCCGTGCCGACCTTGGCCACCACGACACCAGCCGCGGCGTTGGCCAGCATGGCGGCCTCGCGCCAGTCGGCGCCGGAGGCCACGGCGGCGCTGAAGGCGGCGATGACGGTATCGCCCGCGCCGCTCACGTCGAAGACCTCCCGGGCCTCCGTCGGAATCATCCAGGGGGCGCCATGGTCGCCGCCGGGCGCGAAGAGGGCCATGCCCCGCTCGCTGCGGGTCACCAGCAGGCCCTGCAGCCCCAGCTCGGCCAGGATGGCGCGGCCCGCCTCCGCCGCCTCCGCGTCGCTCTTCGCCGGGCGCTGGGCCAGCTCGGAGGCCTCCTTGGTGTTGGGGGTCATGAGCGTCGCGCCCCGATAGAGGGCCTTGTGGGCTGGCTTGGGATCCACGATCCAGGGGATGTCCCGGGCCGCGCAGAGCTCGCGCACCGTCGCCATCACCGGCTCGCAGACCACGCCCTTGGCGTAGTCGGAGACGATGAGGGCCGAGGCCTCCTCCACCGCCCGGGCGAGGCGGTCCCGCAGGCCCAGCAGCACCGCGGCCTCCGGCGGACCGGCCTCCTCGCGGTCGATGCGCAGCATCTGCTGCTGCTGGCCCACGACGCGGGTCTTGATGATGGTGGGACGGGAGGGATCCAGCACCAGGCCGGAGATGGAGATGCCCAGGCGCCCCAGCAGGCCCAGCAGGCGGTCGCCGGCGGCGTCCTTCTGGAGGGTGCCCAGGAGCAGGGGCTCGGCCCCGAGGGCCTTCAGGTTGGCGGCCACGTTGGCGGCGCCGCCCAGCACGGCCTGCTCCCGCACCACCCGCACGATGGGCACGGGGGCCTCGGGCGAGATGCGGCTCACCTCGCCGAAGAGGTACTCGTCCAGCATCACGTCGCCCAGCACGGCCACCTTGCGGCCTTCCATGCGGCGGAGGAGGGTCTCGGCCTGGGCGCGGTCCAGCCTCACTGGGCCTCCTTCTGCGCGCGGTCCACCAGCATCACCGGAATGCCATCCTCGATGGGATAGAGCAGCCCGCAGCCCTGGCAATGCAGCCCCTCGGGCCGCTCCACGAGGTCGGCGTGGCAGGCCGGACAGCAGAGGATCTCGAGAAGGCGCGGATCGAGGGGCATGGGGACACCTGTAGCTCAGTATTTCGCAAGCCGGGCCACGCGGGGCAAGGCTTTTGCCGGAAGGCCGGGCCCTGTGACCCGCATCCCAATTCCCGGTCCGGCGCCGGCGGGGCCGGATGCCTTGCGATATGGTACATCTTCCCGGCCGGAACCGAGGCCGGGAAGGAGCCCCCATGGATCTCAAGCGCACCCTCATCGACCTGATGCCCGCCCCGCTCGTGCGGTTCGTCGCCGCGCCCTACGTCGCCGGGAAGAGCCTGGCGGTGGGCGTGGCCAAGGCGGACCAGCTCAAGAAGGACCTGGGGCTCTACTCGACCGTGGACCTGCTGGGCGAGGAGGTCTTCAAGCGCGAGGACGTGGAGGCCACCGTGGCCATCTACTTCCGCATGATCGAGGCCCTGAAGGACCGCCCCTATGCCTCCATCAGCCTGAAGCCCACCCAGCTGGGCATGAACGAGCGCGAGGACTACGCCTACGCCAACCTCCGCCAGGTGGTGGCCGCCGCCGCCCCCCACGGCCTGCACATCACCGTGGACATGGAGGACCACACCTTCACGGACGCCACCCTCCGGATCTTCCGGAAGCTGCGGGACGAGTTCGACAACGTGGGCATCGTGCTCCAGAGCCGCCTCTTCCGCACGACGGAGGACATCCGGAACCTCCACGCCAAGCCCTGCAAGGTCCGCATCTGCATCGGCATCTACAAAGAGCCCGCCGACATCGCCCTCCAGGAGAAGCCGGCCATGAAGGAGAAGCTCTTCGAGCACGTGGGCCTCCTGCTGGACCACGGCCACTACCCCGAGATCGCCACCCACGAGGAGTCCCTGGTGCGGCGCTGCCTGGCCTACCTCGAGCAGCGGGGCGTCCCCACCGGCCAGTTCGAGTTCCAGATGCTCCTGGGCGTGCCCCGGACGGCGCTCCAGCAGGAGCTCGTGAAAAAGGGGCACGTCATGCGCCTCTACGTGCCCTTCGCCGAGGAGTGGCAGTACGCCATCCACTACCTCAAGCGCCGCCTGGCCGCCAATCCCATGATGGCCATGTACGTCATGAAGAACCTGTTCAGCCGGTAGCCGGTCCGCGGGCCTTTGGACAACGCGCCGGGCCTATGGCAGGCTGGGAGCCCTCTCCCGGGAGCCTCCATGAGCCAAGGCCAACCTCCGGCCCCGAAGCCGGCCATGAACCCCGCCCTGAAATGGGTGCTCATCGGCTGCGGCGGTTTCCTGCTGTTCATCGTGGTGGTCCTCGCGGTCGCCGGGTTCCTGTTCGTCCGCAAGGCCCGGCAGGTGAAGGCCGACCTCGCCGCCAAGGGCATCCAGGTGGACACCTCCCACGGCTTCAAGGGCGTGGCCTTCGGCCTGTCGGTCGGCCTGGTGCGGAGCATGGAACCCGCCGTGCTGCTGGCCCTCCCCACGGAGGAGCACCCGGCCGCTAACAAGGCGTTCGCAGACCTGGCGGCCAAGGGCTCCTCCTTCACCCACCAGGACATGCAGGACCTGGATGCGGCCATGCGGGACTACAACGCGGCCAACAAGGCGCTCACCGATGCCGGCAAGCCGCCCTTCGACACCGGCACCGCCCGCAGGTTCGTGAAGGCCATCCAGGCGATCGCAGACCGCCACTGAGCCGGGGCGATCGCACGAAGGGGGCGCCCCGGCGCCCCCTTCGTGGTTCCAGCTTCCGGATCTACTTCAACGCCTTCGCGGCCAGTTCGAGGATGTCCGTGGTGGCGACGCCCTCGTGGCCGGTCTCGCCGGCGGCGTTGTTCAGCATGACGTTGCAGAAGGGGCAGCCCACGGCGATGGTGTTCGCCTTGGTCTCCAGGGCCTGCTCGAAGCGCTCGTGGTTCACGCGCTTGCCCAGGTGCTCCTCCAGCCAGAAGCGGCCGCCGCCGGCGCCGCAGCACATGGTGGCCTCGCCGTGCTTCTCCATCTCCGTGAGCTTCACGCCGGGGATGGCCTCCAGGATGGCGCGGGGGGCCTCCACCTGGCCGTTGTAGCGGCTGAGGTAGCAGGGGTCATGGTAGGTGAGGTCCACTTCCACGGCCTGCTCCAGCTTGAGCTTCCCTTCGGCCATGAGCTTCGCCACCAGCTCGGTGCCGTGCACCACCTCGAAGTCGCCGCCGAAGGCCGGGTACTCGTTCTTCAGGGTGTTGAGGCAGTGGGGGCAGTTGGTGACGACCTTCTTCACGCCGTGGCCCTTGAGGGTCTCGACGTTGGCCTCCGTGGCCGACTGGAAGAGGTACTCGTTGCCCAGGCGGCGCGCGGATTCGCAGGTGCAGCTCTCCTCGGTGCCGAGGATGGCGAAGGAGACATTGGCCGCCTTCAGCAGCTTCACCAGGGACTTGGACACCTTCTGGCCCGCGGCGTCGTAGCTGCCGGCGCAGCCCACCCAGAACAGGTACTCGGCATCCTCCTTCTCGGCCACGGTGGGCACATCCAGACCCTCGGCCCACTTGGCCCGGTCGGCCTGGGGCAGGTTCCAGGGATTGCCCTGGCGTTCCATGCCCTTGAAGGCGGTCTGGGCCTCGGCGGGGAAGTCGCTCTCCTCCAGCGTGAGGTAGCGGCGCATGCCCACGAGCTTGTCCACGAAGCTGATCTGCAGGGGGCAGGCCCATTCGCAGTAGCCGCAGCTGGTGCAGGCCCAGATGGTGTCCTGGCTGATCCAGCCTTCGAGCTGTTCCTTGCTCCAGGGGGCGTGTTCCTCGTCGCGCTTCCACACAGAGCCCTCCGGCACGGGGCCGCCGATGAGCTTGCGGTCCTCGGGCACGGGCTTGTCCTGGCCCATCTGCTCCAGGGGCGTGGCCTTCAGGTAGTCGCGGAGGTCGTTGCCGAAATCCTTGGGCCGGAGGGGCTTGCCGGTGAGCGTGGTGGGGCAGTTCTCCAGGCAGCGGCCGCACTCCACGCAGGTGTAGAAGTCGAGCATCTGCTTCCAGGTGAAGTCCTGGATCCGGTTAATGCCGAAGTGCTCGGCCTCCAGGTCCATGGGCTTCAGGTTCTTGTTGGGCTCCAGCTCGCGGAAGTAGATGTTGAAGAGCGATGTGAAGACGTGGAAGTGCTTCGAGTAGGGCAGGAAGTTGCCGAAGCTGTAGAGGAGGACCAGGTGCAGCCACCACATGGCCCTGAAGAGGGCCAGCTGCCCGAAGGGGCTCAGGCCGCCCAGCCAGCCGGCCACGAGGGTGCCGGCCGGGGACCAGGCCGCCCAGGCCGGATGGTTCAGGGCGATGAAGGCGCCGTCGGCGAGGAGGTCCGTGACCATGAGGCCGCCGATGAGGCTCAGGGTGAGCCAGGCGTCCGCGGAGTTCTCCAGGCGCCAGGGCTTCAGCACGAGGCGC
>Ga0079306_1001982_pt1 | contig 12226 bp, 7 predicted proteins | sample Methanotroph_Enr_FD_79181 | JGI IMG/M metagenome (GOLD analysis project Ga0079306, IMG submission 79181) | Enriched soil microbial communities from Old Woman Creek wetland in Ohio, USA - Methanotroph_Enrichment_5 | ecosystem: Environmental > Terrestrial > Soil > Wetlands | place: USA: Ohio...
ACTTCGGCCAAACGGTGAACGTTGGCTTCGCGGGCACGATAATCACCACCTTTAATCGTATCGTAAAACAAACGAAAAACCGAATCGCCATCGTTAGGATAATTTTTAGCAGCATTGATTCCACCCTGTGCAGCAATGGAATGTGCACGCCGGGGTGAATCCTGTATCGTAAAGTTTTTAACGTTGAAACCCATCTCACCGAGTGAAGCGGCAGCCGAAGCTCCGGCCAAACCAGTGCCAACAATGATGATATCCAGCTTGCGTTTATTGGAAGGGTTCACCAGTTTCTGGTGATCTTTATAATTGGTCCATTTAAGTTCCATCGAACCTTCAGGAATCCTTGCATTCAATTTACTCATGTTTCAGTTATTAGAAAATTAGAAAAAGAGGTATTGTGCCAGAGCAATAACCGTAAATCCACCACCCAGTACAATTGCCACTATGTTGCTGACACATTTAAGACGAGGCAGCCATTTGGAATTATTCAAGCCAATGGTCTGGAATGAAGACCAGAACCCGTGCGACAAATGGAACGCAAGTCCAATCGAACCAATGATATAGATCAGAACGATGGGCAGAAAACGAAAAGTTTCGTGTACCATGGTGTATGCATCTTCACCTGTTGCCGTCAGGCCAAAAAACGGGAATGTGGCTTCACCGGGCTCCCATGCAATAAATCCTTTCATTTTCAGATAGAAATTGAAAATGTGCACTACCAGAAACGAGAAAATAACAAGACCAAGCACCAACATATTTTGTGATGCAAATTCAACTCCGGAAGTTTTATTGCCTGAGGCATAACTTTGAGGTCCACGGGCTTTCATGTTCTGAAAAGTCAGAATCAAAGAATAAATAATGTGTACCAGAAATCCCAAAGCCAGCATAGGTTCTATGACTTTGATCAAAGGGTTGGTTCCCATAAAATGTACTCCGGCATTAAACATCTGACCTTTTTCAAATCCAAAACAGCTATCGAGCAGCAAAAAAGAATTCAGAATCAAATGCACAAAGAGAAACAAAACAAGAAACAAACCTGAAACGCTCATCAGGAGCTTCCGTCCAATAGAGGCTGTCAGTAAATTGCTCATAGAATAACAGATTTTATTTTAGTAAAAAATTCATTTTAATTAGCCCGGCAAAAGTAGGGTTAACAGGGATCACAACCAATAAAATATGGCTGAAATTCTCTTATTTATAATGTTTCTAAGCAGAAATTATCACAATTTAGCCGGATTACTTGTTCGTAACACATCGATTTGGCAATATTAAGCAAGAAACTCCTTACTGAAAAATATATTGGCTCATTTTTGCATAGACAGCATATTTACATATTTTTGCAGCACCTTTGAAAGGAGATATCAGATATCAGACTAAAGATTTTAAAATACGGTTCCATAGTTCAACGGATAGAATAGCGGTTTCCTAAACCGTAGATCCGGGTTCGATTCCCGGTGGGACTACTTTGCAAACGTCTAAATAGCTATAATTGAACAACTTGTAGCTGTTTTTTATTTTAGAAGAGTCAAAATTGGTGTCAATTATTTATTTCTCTTATGATGTAATTTATACCTATTCTTAATAACTTTTCTTTAAAGATAGAGCTTATTCCCAAATCATAAACAAAGGTATTCCCAATTTAAACCAGACAAGCCCTACGGGTTGCAAAAGACTACGGCATAAAGCCGCTTCGCTATTTATTCCGTTTCCTTTTGCTATCTGATTTAAATTATGAAAATGGGTGTTTACAATTTCAGAATGAGACATTGTGGTCATTTTTATAGCTAACAGTTCATATAAGAATAGTAGCCAACTGCGAGAATCAAATTTATCAAGATACAATAAAGTTGAAGCGGGCTATAACCCTTGAAAATATTAAAATCACGCCAATTTTGTATATACTTTAGCCTTTGTTTATTATTCATCTGTATTTGTCAGATTTTCGTGTATTATTTTCGAAAACAAGTCAGGAAAGACTTTATTGAATTTATCCATAAATGTCTTTGCTCTACTTGAAATATTTTCGTCTACTGTATTAACCTCTTCTTTTATTGCCAGATAGATTCGCCAAATTACGGGAAACAGATTGTTATCAAATGCATATTCATATAGCTCTTCAATTTGCTCCGGTATTATGTAAAAACATTTCTGGATTGATTGCACTAAGGGTTCAATAATTCCATTCCTATCACAAATGATAGTACCTATACCGTCTATTTCATGTATTTCAATTGGCGGTATATTACTGAAGGTGAAATTAGAAATCCTCACCATTGAAATAGGGCTTTTTGCAAGTTCTAAAATTAGTTTTAAATGAAAATAATATTCATTCTTCTCATCTGAATTCTCAATTACAAATGGGTTGCCAGCTAATTGAGATAGTGCTAAATGTGGAAAGAAATTACCAATAAATCCATCTTGGAAACCATCACCTTTAAATTCAATATTGACTTGTGTTTTCCCATCAATAAGCATTGTAGCCTTCATTCCATCAGTTATTTTTTCCTTTTTCGGCTTTAAAGACAACATGTACAGAACGAGGTTCGAAAATAAATCTATGTGTCCTCTTTCTGCTATTTTTAATAAAACACCTGTTGCTACAATATCACCATTTAAGAAAGGAGAACAAAGTTTCTCAAAAGTCTTATATACATTTTCGATAGTTTTGTCTTTGTCGTTATTTAATATTAAAGAAGCTATATATTCGATTCCATAATATGCAATGAGTTCAGGTATTTTAGGATAAATAATCGATAATCCATTATTAAACTTGTACATGTTTACAAAATCAGAATCTAATAAGGCTTGAGAATTATCTTTAAAAGTCTTCTTTATGGCACTGAGAGAAATTCCTCCATAATGAGAAGCTAAAGATAGAAGATGGTTATTATTGTTAAATCTATCGGTTAAGAAGGCAATTGTCAATTTCTCAAAGAGTTCCTTTAATTCAGTGCTAAAAGAATTATTTTTCGCGAATAACTCTAATAATTTATAATCAGGAATTGCAATAATTTTAAAACCCTGTCCTTCCGGTAATTTTTTACTGTCATTTGCATAAAAAGCAGCTAATAATCTCAATATTCTTGGTTGTCTATATTCGATAGAAAAGTGAGCTCCTTGCTCAAAAAAAGATCTGCTTACTTTATATAAATTGTTACAACTTTCTTCGAACTCCGTAATGTTTAATTCATTAATCTCCACTATGTAAGAATCCTTCCCAAAGCAAGTCAAGTAGTTTCTAAATTTATCTTTTGCAATTATTTTATAATTAAGCAAATCGATAGTGAATATAATTGTGTGATTACTTTTTTGTAATAAATCAATAAGTTCAACAATCTCTTCTTTTATACTATGAGAAGTATAAGTTCCAAAATTGTCAAGAAGAAAAGTGAAAGAAACATTTTCTAAATTATCCAAGGAAGATATAATCCATTCTCTTACTTTTTCTTTATTAATTGGGTATCTAAACTCCTTTGTTAAATAATTTGAGAGTTGTTGAAATATTGAATAATTGCTCTCTTTACAATCTAAATAATAGATAGCACTTTTTTTACAATTGTACCTTCTAAAAAAGTCATAAAGAATATTAGTTTTTCCAGAAAATGCATGACCAATAATTCCTATCAGGTTTTTCTCTCCACATTTTTCTTTCAATTTTGAAATAATATCCCTTTTGATTATGAAATCTTCACAGATTGGTCTGGTAAAGTCCGATAAATCCCCAGTTATTTTATTAAATCGGCTTATTGAAATATCATTTATTATCTGACTTAATATTTGTGGATTTTTATTTAGAAGAATATCTACTGATTGTTTAAAATCATTTATTGCCAATGAAAAGGCGCTATTAATACTTTTTTGTATGAATTCAATATCAACCGAATCTTTCTCTAATTTGGTTTTTGAATAGGTATTATAAAAAAGATTATCAGTACCATTTGATATTAAAGTTAAAGGAGGCATTGGGTGAACCAATCGTGCATAAGAAAGACCTTGCTCTATATCATCAGGTGTTATTGCTTTCCCTTCTTTTTTCAGCTCCAAAAGTATCAAGTTTGTCTTTTCATCTTCTGTGGTAAGTAGAATGTCATAAATTGCTCTTGCTGGATATTTTGAAGGTTCATTTAAATCTACAGAAACATTGTGGTGTCCAAATTTTATTGAGAAACTTTCTTGATGTTTAACTTTTAATTTTTGAAAAGCAGGAAATGTTGTTTTTAAAACAGACCCAATCCGCTCTTCTAGTGTCGCTTCATTTAATTGTTTTTTATTCATGAGATACTTTTTCTTTTATATATCCATTCTTATCAAAGATGTTTAATCTAATTATAGAGTTTCCCAGAATAAGGGTTAACGGTTGGTACATTTTACCGAGCGGATTTCAATGTTTTCATGTCCAGCAAGACTGAAAGACGATGCGAAAATCTGGGGTAACAAAACTACCAGACCTGATATGCAATATGGTACACTGTTTAGGCAAAGTGTTTATTTTATTATTCCAAGTTTTCTACTTATGAGTAATATCTTTTCTAACTCTTTAGATTTCTCTTCTTTTATTTCAACTGGATTTTGGGCTTTCTTTAGGAAAGTCTCAAAACCATTTAATGTTTCAAAATCGCCAATGACAAATCTTTCGGCATTATTAAATTGCTCAACATTATTCGTCATCGTCTCAGTGTATGCCAAAATTCCTTTGTGGAATATTCTTGAAATATATTCTGGTTTATATATTCCATCGTTGGGATAAATTGTCAATTTATACTTACTATTCAGAGGCATAGAAATTATATTGTCAGGATCAAACGGAGCAAAAAACCGCATTTTAAAATTGTAAAGTGCAATTGGATTATCTGATGTTATAAATGAATGACTCTCATCCTCAAGCTTTATAACGCTTATTGTATCTGACTTTTTTAACTCAATTAATTTAAGGGCAACTTGCAGTGGAGTTATTATATTTCTTTCCTTACTTTTTTGAGCATATTCATTTACAAGTTCTTTTGGACTTTTCCCTTTAAAGCTAATTTTATCGCCCTCAAATAGAAAGTAGTCTTTTCCATACTGCTCAGCGCTTTGCATTCCCTTTTCAAATACTCTTCCAATAAATTCATTATGAGAAGTTAACCATTTAGTTACCCGAAATAGTAAAGTTATTGCTGTCGCAATGATTAATTCTTTTTGAGCAAGAGTTACTTCACGGACATTATCATCAGTTAACAGTTGATAGATAGCATTATACTTTTGCTCGATTTCTTTGTTATAAAAATTTTCGATTAACTGCCTTTCCTCTTCTGAATGACCATCTAATGTATAAAGATTTGTTTCTACACATATTTTAGACGTATTCACAGTGAAAGGATTTTTAAGTCTTTCCTTGTTCAAAACAAAAACCTGAAACACACTTTCTTTTCTCTCTTTTCCAAATTTGTTTAAATATGTCTCGGGGACATAGTGTTGTCTTTTGGTTTCTTGCTTTTCCATTTTTAAATTTAGCCTAACAAGTTTTTTTATATTATCTCTATACATTCAAAAAAGTCCCTTAAAATTGAAGAATGGTCACCTTCTGATGGGACTGTATCATTGTCATGTAATTCTATATTCAAGTCATTACAAAGTCTTAATAGCTTGTTGTAATCCGATTCTGGATATCTGCTTTGTAGTGATGTTGTAAATGTTCTTACACTCTTTCTTTTCTTTATTTCTTCTTCCAGTAAAAAATAGTACTTCCTTTTGAAAATATTCTCAAGTACAATTCTGCAATCACCATCATATTTTTCATTGAAAGAGCGATTTGAATGTATTTCTTTTAGACGTTTTATCTTAGCTATTATATAATCATCAGGAAATTCTTCATCAATATCGCAATACTTTATTGTACTAGTGTTTATTCCATTGACTACTTTATCAAACTCTATTCTCAAAGTTTGTGGTTGGTTAAATGATTTGAGATATATGTCTCTGTAAAAAGTCTTTTCGTGAGTTAGAATTATTTTTTGTAATGGTGTTTTAATTGTAACTCCATCATTGAATTGGATGTCTGCTAAAAGTTGAATAGTATCTCTTTTTCTCTCTTCATCAAATGATGAAAATGGGTCGTCAAAAAACAATATTTTTTTATCGAGTTCGACATCATTACTAAGTAATGATAAAAAAAATGCAAATGCCAATACTCTTTTGTCGCTTTCACTTAAAGCATTTTTAAAATTAGGAACATTCTCATCATCTGAATCTAGACTAACTTGATGTGAATCGTAAAACTTGATAGAAAACAATCGTTCATCCGAGCCTTTTAGTTTTTTAATAGGTTGCAAGTCGTCTATAATAAAATTTGCCCCCATTTTTCGTAAATAGTCATTAATAGATGATTTGTGTTTCCCAAAAATATCCAAAGAATAGTTTTCCAGCTCCCTTCTCTTTGTTTCCCGCAATACACGTTTTGTTTCAAATGATTCATTTATTTCGTTATATTCTTTGCAAATGTTTTTAAACGTCTCATGAATTCTCTTTTTGCTTAATTCAAGTTCTCTGATTTGGATTGCGACTTCCGACAGCGTTATTCCTTTCCCGTTAGCAGGGAAGTATTCTTCACTTATACGCTGAATTTCTTCAATTAAATACCTAATAGCTTTTATGAATGTATTGAAGTAGCTCTTGAGAGGAACATAATATAAGTCCTTTGATTTTTTGTTGAAGTCATCAGTTAGTTCTTTGAATTCACTAACGACCTTATCAAAATCTTCAGAATTTAGTTTAGTAGAAAGAGAATATTTTTCAAGGTCAGAGCGTAGATTGACAATTTGACTTTCTAAATTAATTGAATCTAGTTGCTTTTTATGAGCTAATACTTGATTTTGCAATTGTTGATATTCTCCTTTAAAGAACTGTTCATAAACTTTCAGTAAATCTAACTCGGTATCACTTAATCTTTGGCCGCAGAAAACGCAAAACTCTTTTTCGTCTTTGGTCAGTTCAAGACCTTGTTTTAAAAAATCTTTACTTGACTTTGGATTTTTCCAATGCTTAACTATGTGATTGTCTATTTCTACTGGGTTAAAATTTATTGTTTGATTTAGAATTCTGTCGTAATCTAGATTTTCTAGTTTTTTTAAAACATCCAAATATTTGTTTAAAGTATCAGTAATGAGTTCTCTATTTTTTGCTCTTTCATATTCTTCCTTCTTCGTCTTTATTTGATCATCCAGACCATTTAGTTCAGGTAATGCACAAAATTTGTCAATTTGAATATTACCATATTCAGAAGAGGGTAGTAACTTATTAAAATCAGAAGTCAGTTTTCGTTTTCTTTCGGTAAGTTCATTTAATTCGTTTTGAAGTTTTTGGATTTCAGCGTTAAGTTCTATTCCCTTTGTGCCAATTATAATTTGATTTAAGCTCTTTTGGTTGTTAAAAGTTATTTGTTCTCCTTGAAATACATTTTCTGAAATGAACTGGGTGTCAAAAATCAAAAGATTGGGATTCCCTTCAGACCATTTATTGCTACTATAATCAAGCATTTCTCTATTGATACCATCTGAAAATCGTATTTGAATTTTAGGTTCACCTGTGGTTCCAAAAGTTTTTCTTCCTTCAATTATTTTCTTGTTTCCTGTTTGTAAAGACCGAAAAATAGAAACCAATGTACTCTTTCCAATGGCGTTTCTACCATAAATAATTGTGTTCTCATTCAATTGATTGCCTGCAATTTGACAGTCAAAAAATTTTCCGACATTTTTTATGTATTGTATTGCTTCAATTTTCTTCATGTAGTTCTTTTTAGCATGAGGCACAATGGCTAATATATGAATAGTATCCGATTGCGGGCTTCATTACTGTCAAGTTATTAGATAGTTGATGCAGGCTACAACCTTTTAATTTACTACTATCACGGCTATTATTTTTACACATTGTTATAAGCTTTCAATTTCAAAACAGTATTTCTAATTTGTCACTTGGCTCAAAATTAAACAGTCTATCTATGGCTAGCTTCTGATTGTCTTCAACAATTTGAATATTTTTCATTATTTCACGCTGAGCTGTTTTAGTTGATTTCTCAATAAGATTATCATTTAATTGTTTTTCATAATCAAATTGATAATTTTTAAATTTCACATAATTAAAAACACCCATCCTTTTATTAATTTTAACAGCATCTTTAACTCTAGCTCTTACGACCTTCTTTAATTCAACTAAATCATCAGCTTTTTTCACATTCCACTCATCTTTAACATACTTATCTATTTCACGTTCCCAAAATTCCTTTATATTATTGCGATAGTTCTTATATTGTTCTAAATCTGTATTTTTCATTTCCATAACGACATTTGAATATTCTTTGTAAGACAATAACTCTTCGATCTCAGCTAATAAATAATGTGATTGTAAATTTTCTGAAAGTTTCACAAATAGGTTATTTAAAGATATAGGTAGGCGACCAATTAAATTATTATCCGCAAAGTACTTCAAGATAAACACTAAATCTGTCTTGTTTTTCCAGTCCAAATAATCTAATTGGCACTCTGCAAGTGAACGAATAACTAAATCATCTACATCATTCCATTTAAATAGTTGAATTAGGCATATTACAATATCTAATTCAACTATGCCGGAATACGATTTCAAATCAGGAATCTTCTCTACAAACAAATTCAGTAGTTTTGTGTAATTTTCTGCTTTGAACAAAATCTTTCTGTCTACAGGTTCGCTTGTTGCTATTTTATTTTTGAATTGTTCAAAATAATTAGCTGAGATGAGGACATTTAAATATGCGTCAATATTGCTGTTATAATAAAACACCAAAAAATCTTCAATTGAAGGATTTAAAAATCGATACTCAATACTATTATATTTAGCATCTATAGTTCTTACAATAAACGCATCCTGCAATTCTTTTACTGTTTTCCGGAAAACATTGTTTGGTTTCGAGTAATTATTAAATTTCACTTCATAATTTAATCTATTGTCAAATGCATCTTTTAGAGTATGCTCACTTACAATATAGTACCCTCTAAGTGAAAACAATGTTGCTAAAAACATTTTTCCCGTCTCTGACGTCTGGTTTTCAAAAGACTTTTCCCAAATTTTGTCTGGATTTTCAAGAAAGTTCATTACTGCAATATGATATTGTCTTTCATCTTCAACTCTATCAATATCCGTAAAAAACTCAATTAATCGAGGATTGTAATTCCTATGTTTTATTATTTTCCAATAAAATTGATTTTTAAAAAATACAGATTTAAACTCATTTGCTAAATTAGAGAAGTACAAATGATTATATAAAATTCTTGCTTTGTCTAAATCTGAATAATCTTCAATTTTTACTTCATGCTGGGCTACATCAAGTTTTGAATTATTCAACTTTTCAGATTGCTCTTTTGCCTGATTTAAAATAGTAGTTCTACAAGTTAAAATTAATCGCTTGCTATTATTCCTTTTAATTCTTTGTATAAAATTTGATATTGAAGCATCCAGATTTCTTGAACTTGTTAAGTCTAATGTGATTGTACCCAGAAAATCATCAAAATAAAATATTTGCTGCTTTTCTTCTTCATAAGCCTCCTCTGCCTCATCTATATCTCTCACATAGATTAATTCAAAGTCTTTTGCTAATAGTTGATACGTTAACATATCAGCCAACGTAGTCTTACCAATTCCTGGCGCTCCAGTTATTAATATAAAATTACGTTGATTAAGTATCTCAACAGCATCATTATAAGCTTCATTCTGAACAAATATTTTTATTTTATCTTCAATTTTTGATTGTTCAAATTCTGAACGACCTTTAACCCCATTCTTTAAAATTCGAGAAAGAACAGATGTACTTGAAAGCCAAAGTTTGTAGTATTTTTGTTCTATTTCCTTATAATCAGCCAACAAACTATTCAAACTTTCTTTGCCCAAAATGTCATTTGTTGAAAGAACAAATGGATTAAGTGTATTTTTTATTTTTTCTTTTTCACCGGGGTTTAAAGGTAAGGAGGTTACTACAATATATCTTTGGGGATTAAGTCTCTTGATTTTTTCATATTCCTTATTTTTTAGAACTGATATTAGATTTGAAAATTTCGACCCTACATAATGCTTAACTTGTACAACAATTTCATTTTCATCAGATACAGTTGAATATCGCAAATCAATACCCTTATCTTTCCCTGTTCTAAATGACTGAAAATCCTTGTTCAGCTTTTTAGACAACAAATCTCTTGTTAAATCTTCAAAATCCTTATCATTTAAAGTTGAGAAATTGTAGTTCATCATATCTCTGTTCTATGATTGCTTATAACATGTGCATGTATTAATGTGAACTTCTTCCCGTTTTGGAATCTTGATCATGTTAATATGACCCTCCAAATAGGTATGTATGTACTTATGAATATCAATTTTTCCCTAAACTATCATCAATCTGTTTTTGAGGAAATAAACAGATGATAAAATTAACAAAAACAATATGATTTATGCTATATAGAAAATAGAATAATGCTGAATTGATTGAATCAAGTTTGTCTCATTAAATGAAATACCTATTCCTTAAAGGCAAAGCACAAAATCCGCCCATTGTATAATCACAATAGCCTGTAAAATCTAAAGATGTTTGAACTTGGATTAAATCAACGGCCAATTGATTCGGTTTTAATCCTATTTTTTCAAGCGCATTTTTGTAGTTGTATTTTGTCGCCCTTGAAATAGCTCCTTCTTTTACTAATTCGTCAAAACTACGAGTTTGTAATAGCATAATGATTTGTCTCATTTTATTAGGATTAAGCTTTGATTTCGTTTTTTCTAAAACACCACCAGCCCTATATTTATTATACATTTCTATATCATGGTTATATTGGGCAACCCTTTTACCTGCATTCGTTACGTTCTCTTTCACTTCAACTTTAAATTGATTTAAAAAGCTATTGAAATCTTTAAACATTTCATCAAGCAACATCCTTGAAAATCTTGCTTCAAGCGGCAAACTTGCACCATATTTTTTTGAATACTGCATTCCCTGAACAGTTGAATTAGCCTTTTGGGTTTGTTCAGAAACTTTCAAACGAAAGGAAACCGTTTTGCTCATTATTGACTTATAAAGTTTGTGGTTTTTTTTCTTTTCCGCTGAGAGTTGAATAACTTCCTTAAAAGGATTTACAGCTTTTTTTGTTGCAAGTCTATCGCACTTCTTTTGAATCGAATCTACTTCTTTAAAATCTTTGTGCAATTGTTTAAAAAGCAGGCATTTTCTTGCAAAGATTTTCTTTCGGTAAAGATGGCTCATCATGGCATTCCTGAAAGAGATTTCGTAACGGAGGATTTTATCTGAATAACTTTGCAGACCTTCATATATTAACTTGCCACTTTTATCATATTGATTTTCAATCTTAAAAATCTCTTTTTTATTTGTCTTATTGATTTTTTCATGGTGTCTTCTTTCCCCTTTTGTACTATTGTACTCTGATCCTTTATGATATATTTTTGCAGAATAGCGGTCGGTGTTTAAGAATATTGATGTTCCCCAGTCAACTTTATTATTAGAAGTTTTTCTGATGTACTTTTTCTTAATCCTTTTTTGAAATTCAAGATACTTCAAGGCTTCTTTCTTTGACTTGAAATGTTGGTTAAAGCAAATATCCAAACGATTAATTTCCACATCATTAAAGTCAATTCCATCAAAATCGCGTGATATCGGAAGGAATTTTCTCAGGAAAGTTTTGATAAAATATATTAACCGAACGTATGTCAAATTCTGTACTGTTTTTAAATTTTCAATTTCATTACGAGTATTGTACTTTGTAATTTCGTCATAATGAGGTACAAATTGAACAAGATTAGTCCCATAGATTAATTTTGGAATCGAGAAATTAAATTCGACATAGTCATGGTCAATTCTGATCTGATAACCTAAATAATAGTGGGAAGAAGTTAAAAGAACTTTGTCCCTGTAGAAAATTTGAGTTTTTCCGGTGTCGCCATATTCCATCGCTTTTATCTGCATATAATCATCCGGTTTTTCGTAAACCTGACCTGTTTCCGAATCAACTAATCGGCGGTGTGGATCCTTAATATCATAAAAGGATTCTCCAGTACCTTTTGCCCGTAAAATTTCAACTATTCCCCTGTTTTTTTGCAAATTGTGGATTCTGAGCACTATTGTATCAATCATCTGTCTTATATTTAATGGTTTACATTTAAATTAACTAGTTTTATTCGTCCAAAACTTAGACAGGTTCAGTATTGTTAATGTACTAAC
>Ga0079306_1001983_pt1 | contig 12212 bp, 13 predicted proteins | sample Methanotroph_Enr_FD_79181 | JGI IMG/M metagenome (GOLD analysis project Ga0079306, IMG submission 79181) | Enriched soil microbial communities from Old Woman Creek wetland in Ohio, USA - Methanotroph_Enrichment_5 | ecosystem: Environmental > Terrestrial > Soil > Wetlands | place: USA: Ohio...
CGGTTGGTGTCATCTGCGTCGCGTTTGCCTGCATGATGTTATGAAACATGAAGAAGCCAAAGCCACCCAACATACTTGCTGGGATAGTGAAGAACCAGTGCGGAGAAAAACCTAACACCAAGGAGGAAAATCCCAGCAGACAGGATCCCAGTACGACTAATCTACGCTCTCCGAAACGACGAATACAGTGGCGTGCTACGACCATGTAAAGCACGCCGCCCAAGCCATACAGCGCCACTATGGCGCCCGCCATTGAAAGCGTCAGGCCCATCGCACGATGCAGATGAGACGCCCATAAGGCCAGTACACCAAAGCCAACAGCACCTTCAATGAAAGCCACCAAAAGGACAATTCTCGACCATCGGCCAGTGATGATGATCAAGGCTTGCGGTACAAAACCAAGTCGTTGCACCGATTGGGCAATGATCGTTGCATCTGGTGCTACGTGCTGGCGACGCCAGTCGGCATAAAGCAAAAAACCGACTAGTCCAAAGATTATTGTCATGAACCCGAAAGCCCAACGCCAACCCAAAGTGTCGGTGAACAATCCTCCAACCAGTTGCCCGCCGACGATACCCATCGTGGTCCCGAGTCCAATGCGCGCAAGAGTCTCAGGAACTTGGTCGCGGGCCACCGTGTCACCAATCCATGCCATTGAAAGCGGGATGATTGCCGCCGCGCCTAACGCAACAATCACACGCGTCAACACCAGGAGATCAAGACTTGTGGCGAAAATGGACGCAATACTACCCAAGCTGCAAGCAAGCGTAGCAAAGGTCACGATGCGAAATTTACCAAGTCGGTCACCCAGCGGACCGTAGAAAAGTTGGGCTAGGCCGTACACAACCGCGAACACCGAAACCACCTTTGACGATTGGGTGAGATTGACAGAAAACACACGGGAAAGCTCAGGCAGCATGGCGTCACAAATGCGCTGCGCCGCCATGCTTGAGAACGTCGCAAAGGAGAGCAGCAGGATGGACCGCTGTGTAGCAGAAGAAATGGCTGCTGATACGTTCGTCATGTGCAATGTGGGGTTAAACGACGCAGGCCAACCTCATCAACCGGAAATGGAGTCGACAAGATTCCACGTCTGTTGGTTTGCATTTCCACAAATTTAGCCGAGAGTTCCAGTTTCAAGATGCAATCGCAGTTGTATGTTTTTCATTGCTTTTACTTTATTGTTCAATTGTTCGGTGCCACTCATGTGGTACAGACAACCAAGAATGCACAACATACAGCTTTCAAAACTTATAGCAGCTCCATCTTGGATCATGGAAAGTCAATACTCCCGTATTGCGATTTTTGAAAATTAGCAACGCTCACACTACAAGCCTTATAGGGGCGAAAAAGGTACCGATTTCAACATTTTGGTTTCTTGCATCACGATCACATCAAGTTCCTTCAGTGCATCGCGATACGGAGCCCAGCCAGGGTCGGCCTCCATCCGTTTTCGCCGACTCTCGCGCTCTGCCAGGCTGTCAAACCCCCAGAGATGGACGACTTGGTTGAGCGGACCGACTTCAGTGACAAAGAAACCGATTAGATGCCCTAGGTACTTGATTTGCAGAGGAAGGGCCGCGCGCTCGTACAAGTGCAGGAAATCGGCCGTACGTAGCGGCTTGACGGTGTAGGTTCTCATTTCGACGATCATGTTTATTCCAGTTTAATTAGTTGAAAGCAGCGGGAATAGCCCGCAACGCAATTAGAAAAATCCCAATTGACTGTTCTCTTAATCGGCTCATCAGTCCGTCACATGTGTCATTGAGGCTATAGAACGAGTCGGCCACATCAGCGTCCACCTGACACGTCGATAAGTGCCCCGTGAACATAGCTGGCAAGGGGGCCAGCAAGGAAGGCCACAACATCAGCGACTTCCTTGGCCGTGCCAGCTCGTCCGATCGGCACGGTAGGTCCGATGCGGCTGATCAAATCCTGTCCTCCATGAATGTCATGAATATCGGTGCTAATCAGTCCTGGACGAACCGCATTTATGCGAATGCCATGAGGTGCCAACTCCCTTGCCAGGGCAACGGTGAAGCTGTCAATTGCGCCTTTGGAAGCAGCATAGTGCGCCTCGTTCAGCATTCCTCCATGACGCGCTGCAGCCGAGGACATGTTGACGATAGCGCCTCCGTGGCCTCCTTTTTGAGTCGACATCAAGCGAGCAGCTTCGCTCACGCAAAAGAAGCTGCCAAGGACGTTTGTACGAAACACCGCAGTCAGGTGGGCGTCGTCGGCGTCAAAAATGGAACGAGGCTCGCCTACGATTCCGGCGTTGTTGACAAGGGCATCAATATGACCGAATTCATTGATCGCTGCTTCAAACAAGCGCTTGACATCTTCACGTTTGGCCACGTCGGCCTTCACCGCCAACGCGTGGCCGCCAATTTCCTTGACAATCGCCGCCGTTTCTTCCGCTGCAGCGGCATTGGCGACATAACTGAAGCAGACACCCCAGCCCTGCCTTGCCAATGCCACGGTCACCGCCCGACCTATGCCCCGACTTCCACCCGTCACTACTGCCACCGGTGCGGCTTGATTTGATCTGTTCATTTCTTTCCTTCGTTGGTAAAAAAGTTGTTTGGATATTGATTGGTCACAGTTGTTGCAGCTGACGTCAGCTGCAAAAAATAATGTTCTAGTCTTGCTCAAAGCCATTGGCTCGGCACCGAGCGAACGTCTTTACAGCGCCAATCTTTGAAGACAATTGACGACACATTTTTCTTTTTTTGCGGTGAAATCGTGATATCTTGTCTCTTGTGATGATCAAGCATACAACCCAGTCCCCGCCTGTCCCGACCCTGCCTTCGCTTAAGCCCGTTGAGTACCTCACTTTGCGTGAACAAGTTACGGTGTCGGTGCGAAACGCGCTAATGAATGGGCATTTCGAACCCGGGCAAATCATTACTGTCAAGGCCATTTCCACTATGCTAGGAGCCAGTGTGATGCCGGCGCGCGAGGCGATGAACCGGCTGATCGCCGAAGGATCACTAGAGTTGCGAGCCAATCGTTCCGTCATGGTGCCAATACTATCGCGGCAAGAGTTCGACGAAATCACTGATCTGCGCTGCTTTGTTGAGGGTTTGGCCGCTGCGCAGGCAGTCAAGCTGGTCAAACCTGAGCACATCGCTCGACTCAAGGAGCTTGACGTCGAAATGCGGGCGGCGGTCTCCACATCTGACGTGGATGCTTTCCTGGATCGAAATTTTCAGTTTCATTTCTTGATTTACCGACTTGGAGCCAGCAGCTTCGTCCTGTCAATTATTGAAAAGCTATGGGTCAGAGTTGGACCATTGATCCGTCTTTGTCTCAATGAAAGTGGTTTTGCTGATTCCAACCGCGTGCATTCACAGGTAATCCTCGGTCTGGAGACCAAGGACAGCGCAATGTTGCGCAAGGCCATCAATGCTGACATAACGGGTGCTGCGCAAACCATCAGAGTTGCTCACAATGCCGCTGCAACTTAGGTTCAGAACTTAACGTTCTCGGAACCCTTGAGTTGCAGGATATTGCGGGCTTCTGCCGGAGTGGCGACCTCAAGGCCCAACCCTTCAATTATCTGACGCACTTGGCGCACCTGCTGGGCATTACTTTCGGCCAACTTGCCCCTGCCAATCCAAAGACTATCTTCCAATCCGACCCTCACGTTACCGCCCATGCCAGCGCCAATAGCGGCGATTCGTAGTTGGTGGCGACCAGCGCCCAATACAGACCATTGGTAGTCATCACCGAACAAACGATCGGCGGTACGTCTCATATGGGAGACGTCCTCGTGGTGAACGCCGATACCGCCCAAGATGCCGAATACAGATTGAACAAAAAAAGGAGGCTTTACCAATCCGCGGTCAGCAAAGTGCGCGAGGTTGTAAAGATGTCCAATGTCGTAGCACTCGAACTCAAAGCGAGTCTGATTGGCCGAACAGGCTTTCAGTGCGTATTCAATGTCCTTGAAGGTGTTGCGAAAGATTAGGTCGCGACTGTCTTCGAGTTGCTTGCGCTCCCAGTCTTGTTTGAACTCAGTGAAACGCTCAAGCATGGGGAAGAGGGCGAAGTTGAAGGAACCGACATTGAGAGATGCAACTTCAGGAGCGAAACGCATAGAAGGCTGGATCCGTTCCTCGATCTTCATGAATGGCGAACCACCACTGGTCAGGTTAAGAACGGCATCGGTTCTTTGCTTGATCTGAGGTAAGAACTTCGCAAACGCCTCAGGACTCTGATCGGGCTTGCCACTAACTGGGTCGCGCGCATGCAAGTGAATAATGGCCGCCCCAGCCTCGGCAGCACCGACCGATGCTTCTATGATTTCCTCAGGTGTTACCGGTAGATAAGGTGACATAGAGGGTGTGTGAATGGCACCGGTAATCGCGCAGGTAATGATGACTTTACTCATGACGTATGTCCTTAAATGATTATTGATGATTGATCAATTATTAGTTGGGCAATATGAGGCGCTACGAGTGACTCATTTATTCACGTAAGCCTTGTCTAAAAGCCGGAAGAATTCGGATCGGGCCCCCTGGGGGATCTCAAATTACAGTCTGTGACAGCCTAAGAATCATCGTTTGTCGCCCGTATCGGCGAACAATCCATGCGATTCAACTGCATCGATTAAGCAGACTTCATCATTGTCTGAAGTGTCCCCGCTAATCCCAATTGATCCAACGATAGCTCCACTTATATCGCGGATCAGAGCGCCACCAGCCACAGCCACCATTCGGCCGCCGGACATGGCGTTCAGCGCGGCAAAAAAGGTCGGAACTTTATCGGCACGACGGGCTAGCTCACGACCGCCAAATCCCATACCGAGTACGCCCCAAGCCTTGCCAATAGCGATGTCTGGGCGGAGGAGGCTCGCATTGTCGGCGCGCTTTAGCACCTTCAGATAACCACCAGCGTCAAGTATTGCCACAGTGAGTGGTTGAAAGCTCATTTCACGTCCCTTTAGTAGCGCGCGGTCAGCTATAGCATCAGCCTGGGCAAGTGTGATTGCGTTCATAGTGTCGGTTTCCCATTTGTTTGAAAGTCATAATTTTGAACAGTGCTGCGGTCCAGTTTCGCCGCTTCAGCCAACACTGCGCATACGGCGGCGGTGTCTTGCGCACCTCTTCCTTGAGCCATAGCGGCCGTGTAAACGGAAGCGCAAGCGCTAAGCATCGGCGTTGGGCAGTTCAATCCTGTGGCAAATTCGGAAATTATTCTCATGTCCTTCTGCCAGGTCTCCACCTTCATCGTTGCTGGCTCATAGGTATCGGCAATCATCTGTGGACCTCGAACGGTGAACATGCGTGAACCCCCTGCACCATCACCGACGACGCGATAAATTGCTTGCGGATCAAGCCCAGCCTTCATTCCCAACACGAAGGCCTCGGCAGCTGCAACGTTGTGAATAGCGACCAACAGATTGGCCACAAACTTCATCTTGCTGCCGTTTCCAAACTCACCCAGATCGTGGGTTGCTCGCGCAAAACCATCAAATACCATCTTGCATTTGGAGATGGAAGCGCTGTCCCCGCTGGCGTAAACAAGCAAATCTTTTAAAACTGCCTGAGCACCCGTGCCACTAAGCGGGCAGTCAAGCAATGTGAGGGTCGGCATCGCACAAAGACGTATGCGTTGCTTATCCTCAAGCGGTAAGGTGCTGGCCTCCACAAGTATTTGTCCATGGCGACCCGCAGCGAGAATGCCACTCTCTCCAGACACGACTGCGTCCAGTGCCTTAACGCTCGGCAGCACACTGATAATGATGTCCACCGCTTCCGCAACCTCGCGTGGACAAGAACACGGTGTGCCGCCAGTTACAGTGAACGCCTTCATCCTGTCTGTCGACACATCGAATCCAAAAACTCTGAAGCCAGCAGCCAACAGATTCAGCGACATTGCGCTGCCCATAATGCCAAGCCCAAGCATTCCGACTGTTGGCTTCAATTCTGAGTTCATTGTTGTCCTCCTGTCAAAGTACGGACGGCAGCCAGGTGCTAATCGATGGGAAAGCGATAACGAAGAAAAGCGCAAGCACCAGGAGCAAGACAAAAGGCATCGCCCCCGCAAAAATTTCCTCAAGATTCGCTGATCGCCCAAGTGACGACTTCATCGCGAACGGAACCATACCAAAGGGAGGAGTCAGCAAACCAATCTCAATCGCAACGATGCTGACCATGCCAAACCAGATCGGGTCAAAGCCGAGCTTGACTATCACGGGAAACATGATGGGGATCGTGAGCAACAGAATGGAGACCGAATCAATGATCATGCCCAGCAGCAGAAACACGACAACGAACGCCAGTACGATGACCATCGGTGGAACGGGAAGTCCGGCCGCCCATTCGCTCATTCTTGATGCGAGACCGGAAATAGTCAACATGCGACTGTACATCTGAGCAGCAATCAGCAGCAGGAAGATACTCGCGGTTGAACGCCCGATTTCGGACAGAACCTCAATGGCCGCCTTCCTGGTAAGTTGCCTGGCAAAAATGGTGAGCACCAACGCCCCAGCAGCGCCAACTGCGCCGGCTTCAGTCGGGGTGAAAAAGCCGCCGTACAGGCCACCGAGGACCAATACGATCAGCAGGACGACACCCCAAGGCTTGATTGCGGCATGCACTAAATCTGCGAAACTGATGGTAGACGCAACATCAGTTTGTCCTCCTAGTTTTGGAGACATCCGCACACGTAACCAAATGGCGATCGACAAGATCACCGAGACAAGCAGCCCTGGCCCTATACCAGCGGCGAACAATTTCCCGATCGACTGTTCGGTAAGGACACCGTAAACAATCATCAAAATCGATGGCGGAATCAACATCCCGAGAATTGCACTACCAGCTACGATTCCATAGGCAAACTTGCGGTCGTAGTTCAGTCGTTCCATCTCCGGAATCGCGAGCTTCGAGAACACCGCAGCCGAGGCTACCGATACGCCTGTGATTGCTGCAAAGATTGCATTGGCTATGACGGTGGCAATGCCTATGCCGCCGCGGATGCGGCCAAATAAAACCTGTGCCGAGCTAAACAGATCACGCGTGGCACCTGATAGGTTTGCCAGTATGCCCATTAAGACAAAGAGAGGAATGACAGCGAAGATATAGTCCATCACCGACTGGTAGGCGGTCGTATTCAGCAAACTGATTGCTACCGCGAGTTTCCCAGTAATCGCCCAGATGCCGATGACGCTAAGCAGAGAAAGTGCAACGCCGATATGTACCCCAGCGAGGACGAGTACGAAAACGCCACAAACGGTAAGCAGCGCGATGGTAAGCGGATCCATTAATATTCTTCTTTCTCATTGATGAAAGGCTGACCCCGGTACTGTTCAATAAGCATCACCAAAAACTGGATCGATGTCAGCGCCGCGCCGATGAGTACGAGGCTACGAACCGGCGCCGTTGGCACTCGAACGGGCTCCTCGCCCTCGAATTCACCAACCCTCCAAGCCTCAATCATTTGATCCCATCCGGAGTACACGATCAAGGCGAACATAACAACGCCCATCAAACAACTCACGATCTCCACCCACCGTTTTACAGAGGGCGACATCCGATCTAACAGAATGGTAGATCTAAGGTGTGCACCAATCATCAATGTGTGGGCCATCATGCACCACACCAGTCCTACAACCGAGATCTTGACGATCTCTGGAACGCCGAACAGAGGAGAATTAAAGAAGGCTCGGCCAATGACATCGACTGTGATTAGCAGCATGATGAGGACAACCCACACGGCACCAAGCATGTTCAGGAAAGACATCAGCCAGCGAAACAGCCTGAGGCTGAGGTGAGGATTCATTGCAGAGCTCCAGGGAAAAAGCTCCTCGGCGATTGCTCGAGGAGCGGATGGTGTTGCGGACTTACTTGATTTTCCATTCGCGCGGCATCTTGACACCGGCCTCATTGAGGGCCTTGATGTATTCGCCAACCGCTCTGCCAGGCTGGCCCGCCTTGTTGATTTCGGCGGTTCTCTCGTTCGGAATATCGCTCAGTGCGTTGGCCCACTTGACCTTTTCTTCATCGCTCAGCGAGCGCACATTTACGCCCGCCGCCTTCATTACCTCAGCGCTGGCCTTGCCCTTATCGGCAACCGCTTTGGTTTGAACGTCCGTGAATTCCTTTCCAACTTCGAGGATGATGCTTTGCACATCCTTCGGGAATTTGGTCCATGTTGTCTTGTTGATTGTGATGAGGACATTGGGTATCGCACCAAAATCGGTGAACGTGTAGTTCTTCGCAACTTCATGCAGTTTGAATCCGACCGCAGCGTCCGGGAACATTACCCATCCTTCGTAAACCCCGGTCTGGAACGATGTATAGGCTTCGTTCAAATTTGACTGCACGGGCACTGCACCGACCGCCCGTAACCACGGAATGTTTGGGCCCGCTGCCGCTATTTTTTTACCCTTGAGTTGCTCAACCTTTGTCCATGGAAAGGTGGTAATCAAGTTGTAGTTGCCGACGCTACCGACCGCAAGAAAGACTTGGTTGTACTTGTCTTCGAGGATCTTTTTTAGTGCCGGGACGTTGTCGTAAACCTGGCGCGCCGCTTTCCCGGCAATGATCGGGTCAGGGGTTCCAAATGGAACAAAATACGCAAAGTTGTGAGCCATTAGTTTGGACGGCTCGAAAGCAACATGGAGATCTGCGATGTCGACCAGACCGCTTTCCACCGCTTCGAGACACTCGCCAAGCTTGCAGACCGAGCCACCATAAGCATTTACCCATTCGATTTTGTGGCCCGTTTTTTCAGCCACCCGCTTGGTAATTTCCGGCGCAAGGAAGTCGCGCATTGCGGTAATCCAGATGGCTGCATCGGCAGGATGGCCGGCACCGATCGTCAGACGAAACGTGTCTGCCAGGGCGCTGCTCGCGCCGACAGTGGCGATCACTGCTGCGGCGATTGTCTTGATAACAAGTTTCTTCACTTTATGCACTCCTTGTGGTTAGAAAATGGAAATGGTTGTGTATCCAAGGTGGACTTTGCAAGGTTAAGCGGTACATTGACAGACAGCCCCAGTGGCATTAAGAGCGACGCAGTGAAACCAGCATGCTGATATGCCATACCCATAACTTCGTCGCCAACATGCAAATGGCGAGCGTCCATGAAGTCCACAGTTTCAACAATTTTCCACAGGCAATATGGGGGTATTGGGCGACACCAGTGAGGCGTTGGTCGCCCTGCACATGCTGTGGAATTTCTCTCATGAAAGGTATCTCAGTCAGGCCTTATTGATGTTTGATCAATTGATGTCTTGTAGCATCCTATGCGAAAAAGTCACTTATTTCATTCGTATAAACCCTAGCTGTTGGCGCCGATGCGAATTTGACCAAGGGTCAATTCTCGACTGGCCGCGACAATTAAGATCAGCTACTTGCGTCTGGGACTCTCCAGTCCAAGTTTCTCCATTGCCTCGTGCGCTTCAAGTACCATCGTGGAAATTTCTACCACCGTGACCCGCAGATTCGTCGCACGGGACCGCATGTGCTCGTAGGCTTGTGTTTCGGTCATGTGCTGACCAACTGTCAAAACACGAATCGCTTTCTCTATCAGGCGCCTCGATTTGATCGTTTCTTCCAGTTTGCGAAGCTTACCTTGGAGGCGATCCTGGAATCCTTTAGACGAACGGGCCAGCACTAGTGTGCTGAGAATTCCTGATGATCGAAATGGCTTTGTAATTACGCCGTGCGCATTGGATTCGAGTAGTAATCGTAAGGTTGTTGGACTTTCGTAATCCGACAACGCGATGAGGGTCGAATCAAACGCATCGACACACCAGGACCCACTTCCTCGCAACTCCTGGGAAACCTGAAAAAGCACCACATCGACCCTAGCTGGTGGGACAGGGGGGAAAGGCCAGACGAGACTGAGTTGGCAACCAATCCGTTTGAATTGCTCTACCAAGACTTCACGGTCATCTCCGGGTGGGTAGATGATCACCACGCGAATGCTACGCAGGTCTTCATAGAGGCGGCGAATGCTCGAACTCATGAGTTCACCTCAACCCGAATTCGGCAAATCCGTAGGTTGAAAGATATGGATCTGCCTTCACCTGGGTTGAACCTTCCCAGACCACCTTAAACTGTCCATCCTCCTGACAGACCCCAATACGGGGAGTCAGCACACAGTGGTTGCTTTCTTCATCGATCGACAGTGGCCCCTCAGGTGACTCGAATCTGACCTTGTGTGCAGCCTGCACCAATTTGCGAGTGTCAAGGCTGCCGCATCGCTCCAGGGCGCGCGCGAACAAATGCACTTGGCTATATGCCATCTCGGACCACATGCTGGTTGGACGATCACCGTATCGTTGCTTCCATAGTTCAATAAAACGTCGGTTGCTCTCGTTGTCCAATGATCCGAAATACGTGGCTGATGTAATGTGCCCCTTACACAACCCCGGACCGATCAACCGCACCTCCTCCTCTGCCATCGTCAAGCTGGCGATCGGCATGCGATTCGGGTCAAGACCATTCTCCCGATATAGTCGATAGAACTCCCGCGCCCCATGTCCAACTAAAGTCGAAAAAACTACGTCCGGCTGGATTGCCACGATGTTGCGCACGACATCTTCAAGCTCCCTCTTGCCAGCGTCAACTGACAGGTAAATCTCCTCGAGAATTTCACCTCCGTTGGTTTCGACCATATCCCGCATGATCCGGTTGGACTCACGCGGATAAATGTAGTCAGCTCCAATCAGAAAGAAGCGAGAACCCCTGTTCTGCAACAGATAGGTGGCCAATTGAATGCTGTTCTGATTCGGAACCGCCCCCGTGTAGATCACATTCTGAGAGTATTCGAAGCCTTCATAAATTGAGCAATACCAGAGCAAACCATTCATTCGCTCGATGATTGGCAACACGGCTTTTCGGCTTGAGGATCTGGAGCATCCGAAAATCACATTGACATCGTCCTCGATCAGCATCTTTGTCGCAAGTCGCCGGTATTCGTCGGGACTGCCTTTAGGGTCGTATGCAACCGCCAGGAATTGTTTGCCCAGAACGCCGCCCAGGTTATTGAGCTCTTCAATGGCCAGTGTCGTACCGAAGAAGTGTTCAGACTCGGTTACACCGGTGACTCCAGAACGGGAAAAAAGCACTCCAATGCGCCAATCGGCTGTTGACTGAGAACTCACAGGCACTGCTCCAATTTTTAGCCCAAACCAGCTTGCTAACTACATTAAATAAGGATGTTGATTGTGCGCTCGTGCGACGTGTTGCGCAGACGCTATCAATGATCAAAGGCGGCCTGCAAATCCCGTCTACTGATTGCTCCATTTTGAAGCAACAGCATAAGAAGAATGCGTGCTTTGGGGGTTGTCAAATCATCCGCGAAAACCACGCCCAAGTCGAATAGCGTCTTACCGCCACCCTCAAACCCGTATTTCGGTAACACACGCCCGTTCGGCACACGCGTCGAAATCACCACGGGGATTCCACCTGCCAATGCGTACTTGACGGAATCAAACATGGGAACGTTTAGGTTGCCCCACCCCAGAGCCTGTACGACTATCCCTTTTGCACCATGATCAACGGCATCACGCAGCAAGCGTCCATTTGCACCACTGTACATCATGACAATCTCCACATTTGGCATGCTCTCCTGGTTCACAGGAATGCATTGTCGGCGTATGGGTTCCCTGGAAAACAACACACGGTCTGGGTCCACCAAGCCCAGAAACCCGAAGTCGCCACACTTGAATGCTTCCACGCTCGATGTGTGCGTCTTTGTTACCTCGCGGGCGGCACTAATCTGCCCGTTCATTGCCACCATCACGCCCTTATTTTTGGACTCAGGCGTTACCGCTATTCGAACTGCGTTCAACAAATTACGTGGCCCATCAAAATCGGCTTCCGAAGCATTGCGTTGCGCGCCGATCAAGACGATTGGTTTGTCTGACTTGACCGTAACATCCAGCCAATAGGCGGTCTCCTCCAAGGTGTCAGTTCCATGAGAAATGACCACCCCAAATATTTCAGGCCGTGCCAACGCGTTGTGCACTACTCTTGTTAGCTCCACCCACCTTTCTGGATTCATATAGGCAGAAGGCAAATTCGAGAGGTTGTTAACTTCAATAGTTGCATATTTGGAAACGTCAGGAGTCGCTGCCAGCAGGTCATCCCCGGAAATCGCAGGGACAGGGGCATGCGTAGTGGGATCAATCTTCATCGCAATCGTCCCGCCGGTAGCTATGAATTGAACCAATGGCTTGTTGTCGGCCAATA
>Ga0079306_1001984_pt1 | contig 12212 bp, 7 predicted proteins | sample Methanotroph_Enr_FD_79181 | JGI IMG/M metagenome (GOLD analysis project Ga0079306, IMG submission 79181) | Enriched soil microbial communities from Old Woman Creek wetland in Ohio, USA - Methanotroph_Enrichment_5 | ecosystem: Environmental > Terrestrial > Soil > Wetlands | place: USA: Ohio...
ATCTGGGCTATTATGACTGGATGACGACTCTATCTGCTGCCCCATATACTGAGCAACCTGGGATAAAGCCATATAATCTTGGTAATCCATCTCTACAATGGGAGAATACAACATCGACAGACATAGGTATAGACTTTGGACTACTTAAAGAGAGACTCAGAGGTACTGTTGGGTATTATAGCAAAAGGGTAGATAACCTGATATATACCGGATCTGTTCCTACAAACTCATCTTATCAGACCATAAACCAGAATGTAGGATCTATAACTAATGATGGATGGGAATTTGAAATCAGAGGAGATGTTATCAAGAATACTAATATGACACTCGAACTTGGATTCAATATAGCAACAAACAGCAGTATTGTAAACAAACTGGACGGGATCCAGAAAGAGATCGTTATGCCCTATTATTATGAATGGGTAAAACTTGTAGCAGGAGGTAAGCTTGGCGACTGGTATGGATATAAATCTGCAGGAAGATATTTTGCAACAGCAGAAGAGATTTTTGCCCTAAGGAAGATTAACCCAGCTACAGGTGCTCAATTGAATTACAGACTCGCAAGAGAAGTGCCGGGTGATCCATATATAATGGATTCTGACGGTGATGGGGTAATAACCAAGGCAGACAGGGTAATACTTGGAAACTTCAACCCTAAATTTTACGGTGGTTTTAATATCGGATTTACGTACAAGAATTTTTACGCATCTGCTGTATTCACATACTCATATGGTGCAAAAAGGCTTTGGAACTACCCGTACTCTGCTGTAACAGCAGGTGCAAGCACATACAATGCATATAATTATCTGCAGTCGGCCTGGAACTTCAACCAAGATCCACAGGCTGCACTACCAAGAATCGGTCTTACATCTACTTATAACGGACTTAGTGACTTCTTTATCTTCGATGCATCATTCATAAGGCTGAATGCACTAAATCTAAACTACAGACTACCTCAGAGATGGTTTAATAAACAATTCCTGACAAATGTCGATGTTACATTGCAGGCATCAAATCTGTTGACAATTACTAAATATCCGGGCTTTGACCCACAAGGTAACTTCGGAAGCACAGATATGGCACAAAGCTACACTGTCGGAACAAGAACATCCCAGGAGTTGATAGGAGTTGGTTCAGGTATAGACTATAGCGCTTATCCTTCTTCAACAACATTCAGCTTAGGATTAAAATTAACATTTAAATAGAGTGATAAAAATGAAAAAGATAAATACGTTAATATTGGTGTTTTTTGCCACAATGGCACTCACCTCATGTAATAAATTCCTCTCACTCACACCGCCCCATAAATTGATTGTAGACAATGCTGTAACATCATATGACGGTGCCGTGTCTGTGCTCAATGGAATGTATGCTTCAATTTCTACAGGTAGCGGAAGTTCTACCAGTGATTTCTTTGGTGGCAGCCCGTTCTGCGCCCTATCGTCACAAGCAGGTGTCGGAAGAGCAGGTGGTGCCACATATTATAATATGAGCTACCTCTCTACTCAATCTGCCTTCTCTACATACTGGCAACAATGGTTTGCCTGTATTAATGCCTCCAATGCAGCAATCATAGGTATTGGAGAATTGCCGGAAAACAAATTCCCTACAGCAAATGACAAAGCCGTAATGCTTGCAGAGGCAAGGACATTCAGAGCATGGGTATATTCTCATTTATTGTGGTGTTTTTCTCACTATTGGGCAGATGATGAGTATGGTATTCTATGGAGAGAAGAGATTGCGAACTTCAATAATATTTTTGCAGACAGAATATCTGTTAAGGAGAGTTATGAAAAAATATTTGCCGATGTTGACGAGGGGATTAAATATCTTGGGGACTATACAACTTCAAAGAGACTTTCAAAACAGATGGCACAAGTACTAAAGGCAAAGCTTCTGATGAACAGAGGTTGGGCCGGCGACTATGCTGCTGCTTTAGCCTTGACAAATAGTGTGATATCGACAGCTCCGTCCACCTTTAAAATGGATACCGACATGAAGAGAATGTATAACGATGCATGGGATTCTAAAGAGGTGTTGTGGGCAAGGTATATGGAAGAGAATGCAGGAAGGGCATATGGTGAGGGTACCTACTCTCAGATAATAATCCAGGCAGGCGATGCATGGAGCACAGCTAATCAGAATAACCCCTCTTCTCTCAAGTCTTTTTATCCTGAGTTTGATTCATGGATAACAGCGGACCCAAGATTTGCACAGACAATGGGTTGGGCAAGAGCAATCAGTGCAACAGGTATCCTTTATTTCTGCCCTACAAAACTTGCAAGACAGGGAAGAGCATCCACTGACCTTATGAACGACAAATTCACAACATATTATTTCAGATATCCGGAGCTTTATCTTATGCAGGCAGAGCTAAAGGCAAGGACAAATGAGAGCATAGCAAGCTGCATTGAGCCAATCAATACAATGAGATCGAAGAGGACAAACCCTGTTCTTGCTGCACTACCAGTACCAGCAACAAGAGAAGAGTTGATGGATTTGATCTTTAAGGAGTACTGTCTGGAACTTTACATGGAAAACGGAAGTGAATGGTTTGCTTCACTTAGGTTCAAGAAAAACAACCAACCTATCCTCTACCTTCTCAAACCTGACATAACACCAGTAGATGTAAATAAACATTGCTGGCCTGTTCCGTCAACAGAAACCACTACAAATAAGCAAATTAAACCAAATCCTGGTTACGACAACTAAAAACTTGTTAATATGAAAAAAACATTATTTATAATACTCACAAGTGCATTATTCATTACTTATTCCTGTTCAGATAAACAAGAATTATTGGTTTCAATTCCGGACGATGTAACCTTCAATGAATTGAAACTGGGCACTTATACAAATGCAGTTCCGGATGGCGGATTTACCTCCGGCGGAATAAAGTTCAATACAAAAAAGAATCCGGATGGAACCTTTAGTGGTTTTGCTTATTCTAATCAGAATAACCGTTCTTTTGTCTGGACAAATACCAAGGCAGCAAGAGATACAAATATTCTGAGTGTATATACTGCATACAGAAATATGACAGAAGTATATGCTGTTGCATGTGCTGACAATGAGACCGATACATATTTCACATTAGACAAACCTTCTGTAATCGATCTTGCTTTGTTTGCGAATAATACATATAATTATCTTGCAATGACTTATGGAGCAAACTCGGGGACCTCTATAGCAAATCCCAATATACCATCGGCACCAAAAGCTATCTGGAACACATACGCAACAGGAGTTACGAGAAAACTCTCATTAGACGGAGACTATTACAAAGTAATTGTAAAAGGTTATAACGGTTCTACCCTTACAGGAACTGTTGACGTATATCTTTGCTGCAGGAAGGGTGCTGACCCTCTGAATCCTGCCTTTGCCTTCATAAGAGCAGACTGGATTGCAGCAGATTTAAAGCCACTTGGAATGGTTACAAAGGTAGTGTTCAGCACAAGCTGTTCATATAAGGACACTAACGGCAAAGATCTGATAAACTCTTACTTTTGTTTAGACGGTATACGGCTAAAAAAGGATTGAGATGAAAAAAGCTATTATAGCATTGCTTATTCTATCTCTTCCCGGCTTGGCTGATGCTCAGACCAGAAAAGTCAACCTGCAAAAAAACCTGCCTCTGGAAGATGTCCTGAAATCTGCAAAAGCTCAGAAAAAACTTGTTTTTCTAGATTTTGGGTCGCCAAAATGTTCTCCATGTCTGTACATGAAAAACAATATCTTTACAATTGATAGTGTTGCTGATTTCGTCAATGGCCGTTTTGTAAGCGCAGATTACACAGAAGGTCCTGAAAAAACACGATTGAGTAAAATCTATGAAGTGTACACCGAACCTGTTTTTTTGATTTTAGACTCCGATGGAAACCTAATGCACAGAACCGAGGGAAGATCAACCGCCGGAGAGATGCTTGAGAGATTCAGGCAGGGGATAGACAGAAAAAACAATCTGGTATCACAGAACATGGATTATGACAATGGCAGGAGGGATGTTGATTTTATTGTGTCCTATGTGAACACGCTTCATATTGCTGGATTAAGAGAGAAAAAGCAGGCTGTTTTATCAAACATTTTCCCCCCTGATTTTCCTTTGGATTCTCTATATACCAAAACATACTGGAGTTTATATCTTAAATATGATGAATCTGCTGTGAGCAGACAAACTTTATATGTAATGGATAACCTTAATAAGTTTGTTGGTTTGTTTGGAGAAAAGTCCGTATTGTCAAAAATTGATGTTTTATATGGGGCAAAATCCAGAATCTATATTTTTGGAAAAAAAGCCCCTGCAGATGATCCCGAGTTTGAGATTGTTCTCAAATATGCACAGAAGAGCGATCACCCCAAGGCATCTATATGGCTGACATATCTGGTCCCGGCTAAATATAAGTTTTCCAACTGGATATCTATGGCAAAAGAGATTGAAAACGCGATGGCATTTAATATACTTAAAGGAGAGGAGAGATATTATTATAAAAAAATGATGTCAGAACAATTGGCATGGTATTGCGACGATGTTGAAGCGTTGTCTTATTCAGTAAAATGGTTGGACCAGCTTCTGCCAACGGTACCCCAGGATAAAAAGGGAACCCTTCTTGAAACAAAGGCGAGTGTAATTGAAAAAATAGGGTTGTTGAGTAAATAAAACCCTTTCTTCTAACGCAGAAACCGAGAGTTTGTAATAAACACACATACTTTCGGTTTCTGTTTTTCAACTTTATTTAGGGATATTCCTTAACAAAGTGTACTAATAGTATATTAATAATAACAAAATCTACAAATGAAAAAAATAATATTTAGCATTACGATGCTGTTTTTCGTATTTGCAGCAATTGCCCAGGAGCAAAAAAGTGTTGTAATTACAGGAAAGGTGACTGGCGACACAAAAGGGTATAATAATATTTTATATTATACCAACGGCACTCCGGTTGATTCAGTGGCAATAGTCGACGGGCAATTCACCCTTAAAGTACCATTCAGTACTACATTTACGCAATTATTCTTTACACAATACGATATGAAGGTAAAAAGAGGTTATCGTCCTTTTCCCCTGTTGATTGACGGCTCTGGTAATATCAGTTTAGAGATGAATATCGAAGAGGGTTTTTTTGGCGCCAAGGTAAGCGGAGCAAAGACAACAGTTCTTTTTAACAACTTCTTGAAGCAGCAAGGCGATGTCAATAAAAAGATCAGTGATGAGTTAGCAAACAATAAACTAGCTTCAAGAGATTCATTGTCAAAGATATATATGGAAACAATGGTGATGGATTTTGTAAAACAGAACAAAAACGAATATGTGGGTGTTTATGTATTGAGCGGACAGGGAAGAGGTACCCTAAGCGCAGATAAACTTGAGATGATGTATAACCAGTTATCACCCGAAATGCAGAAGACAAATGACGGAGAGAAGCTGGCAGCTTATATAAGAGGAGTAAAGGGTTCTAAAACAGGCTCAATAGTAAAGAATTTTGTACTAAATGATCCTTCTGGCAAGCCTTTTTCCTTCGACCAGTTAAAAGGTAAATATGTATGGATAGATTTCTGGGCAAGCTGGTGCGGTCCATGCAAGCAGGCTTTTCCAAAAATGCGCGAGATTTATGCTAAGTATAGTGGCATGAATTTTGAAATTTTGGGAATTTCAGCTGATGCCAAGATAGAACCCTGGCTAAAAATTCTTGAGACAATAAAAAATCCATGGCCCCAGGTTTGGGATAGTAAGAATGTAATGTCGGAATTTGCAGTAACAGCATTTCCAACTTCGTTTCTGATTGGTCCTGACGGAAAGATAATCCTTAAAGAAGTTGGCTTCGATCCTAATGGAAAAGGTGAAATAGAGAAAAAACTGGAAGAGATATTCAACAAAAAATAAAATCAATCACAATAAAAACAATTTTAAATGAAAAAAACAATTTTAGCAATTCTATTGCTCGCTCCTATGTCACTATTTGCACAAAAGGGAGAATACACAGTAAAAGGAGAGGTTGGAAAACTTAATGCCCCAGCAAAGGCATATCTGGCATATCGTACAGCTAGTGATAACGTTACCGATTCATCGGCTATTGTTAACGGAAAGTTTGAATTCAAAGGGACAGTAAATGCACCACTAAAGGCAACTTTGGTAATTAACTATAAAGGTTCAGGCATACGCAGCAGGACAGCTGCTCAGCTTCCTATCTACCTTGAGACTGGTGTCATTAATGTAACAAGCCCCGACTCATTGAAAAATGCAACTATTTCCGGCTCAAAGATAAATGCAGATAACGATCTTTATATGAAGGCTCTTAAACCTTCTGAAAATAAAATGAATGCTTTCATGGCCGAGTACAATGCCCTCCCTAAAGAGAAGCAACAGGACGAGGCAGTAAGGGCCCCTCTGAATATCAGATACGAAGCTATCAATACAGAAAAAGAGGCAGCAACAGCAGCATTTATTAAGGCTAATCCTGCAAGTTTCATTAGTCTTGAAGCTATAAAGGCTTTGGGTGGTTCTATTCCCGATTATAATAAGGTAGCTCCATTATTTAACGGTCTCGCAGCAACTGTTAAAGCTTCACCTGCAGGAGTTGAGTATGCAGCAAGTCTTGAAGTTTTGAAAAAAACAATGGTTGGTGCAATAGCTCCGGATTTTACACAGAATGATACTGAAGGAAACCCTGTTAAATTGTCGAGCTTCAGAGGCAAATATGTTCTTGTAGACTTCTGGGCTTCATGGTGTGGTCCGTGTCGTGCAGAAAATCCTAATGTGGTTAACGCATTCAATCAATATAAAGATAAAGGATTCACCGTATTGGGAGTTTCACTAGATGATGAGAAAGGAAAACAAAAATGGCTCGATGCAATTAAGAAAGACGGTTTGACATGGACACATGTATCTGACCTGAAATACTGGAACAACGAGGTTTCCAAAGCATATGGCATCAGATCTATTCCTCAAAATGTACTGATTGATCCTAACGGCGTTATCGTTGGGAAAAACCTTAGAGGCAAAGCGTTGTTGGATAAACTTGCCGAGATACTCAAATAGTTAATATAGGATATGGGAATGCATATAGTGCGTACCCATTGGAAAACCTGACACTTATAAACTGAAGCGGGAATTGAAAGCGGATCTGAAAATCTGTTTGTCAGTTTCCGCTTTTCATTTAAAAATTTTAATATTTATTTTTTTTATCGGATACTAAGTTAATTTTGTAATAAAATTACAACTGTGATTTCAGGATTCAACGATATAAATTTTTTTAAAGAATTTTATCATAGACACTTTAATGCTGTTGTGGGGTTCTGTTTCAAGTATGTTAAAGAACGTGAAGCTGCATTGGATATATCTCAGGATGCAATGTATAGAGTCTATAAAGCACACGACAGTAAATATCCTTACGAAAGCTCGGTCTCATTTTTATATACAATTGCCAGAAATCTGTGCTTGGATTATATACGAAGAAACAGATTCAAATTTGAAAATATTGATAGCGTAGAAAACATAATTGGCGACGATAAATTTTTTCTGGATGAAATAACCAGACAAGAGACAATAGGTAACATAAGGAACGCAGTAAGGAAATTAAATGGCCGAAGTCTGGAGATAATTCTTCTCACTTTGAAAGGGAAATCAACAATTGAAATATCAGAGATTCTTGGAATCTCGATAAACACTGTAAAATCATTGAAAAAAACAGCCTTTTCCAAATTGCGCGAAACTATAGGAAATGAGAATATTATCCTTCTAATTTATTTTTCTCTCCCAAAATAAACTGATACACATACTCACCCGTTTTCCACTTTCATCCGTATTATGTATGAAAGCAGATGAAAATGGAAAACGAGATTAAAAGAAGAATTGACCTTGCAAGGTTGATTGCAGCTAAAAAGACAGGAGTCATAACAGAGTCCGAGTTGAAGGAATTAGATATATTGTTGTCACAAAATCCAGATTATAAAGAGATCTATGACTCACTTATGAACTCTGAAACTTTGCCAAACTGTGATATATCAGAAAGAGTGATGTGGAAGAAGTTCAACAAGAGGTATAATCTAAGACAAAATAATCTATATATATACAGAAGAATTGCAGCAATTTTACTGATCTTTTTATCCATTGCTGCAGTAACCAGTCTCCTATATTATAAACTCTCTGCTCCTGACAAGTATGCCGGTAATGTGTCTGTTACTTTCGAGACTCCTCAGAAAGAAGACAAAGCTATGTTGATACTGGATAATGGTGAGAAAATTGTAATTAACACAACAGAACAAGTATTTGATGCATCAAAAAAATCTTTGGCTGCAATGATTCCGTTTAAGAAGACGACACCATCTAAGGATAAAACCACGACTGATCAGGTTGTTAATACCATAGTTGTTCCGGATTATGGTAAACTTACAATAAGGATGTCTGACAACTCACTTGTTACCATAAACGCTGGAAGTACACTCAAATATCCTGAAGAGTTCAATGGAAATACGCGGGAGGTCTGGTTGAACGGGGAGGCCTACTTTGAGGTTAATGTTGATAAACAGAGAAGATTTATAGTCCATACAGAAAAAGCAGATGTATTAGTATTCGGAACAAGTTTTAATGTTAATGCATATCAGGAATATAATGAGATGAAAGCTACATTGATAAGTGGATCCGTTAAGGTCAACAGTAAAGGAGGAAGTGTTGACCTGCTACCGGGACAACAAGCTATACTAAACGGCGGTAGTAACGACATAAGTGTTTTGAGTGTAGATGTAAATGAATCCCTTTCATGGATATATGATAAATTCTATTTTGCTGAAAGAGAGTTGAATGATATTGTAAAGCAATTATCTATGTGGTATAAAGTTGAAATATCATTCGATAATGATGAGTTGAAACACAGACGCTTTACACTGGAGGCAAAGAAATACGATAATATACAGAATATTTTGGAATTGTTGAAAGAGACAGGAGTGGTTGAGTTTACGATATCTAACGATAAGATATTGATACATAAATAGATAAAAGAGCAGGCCATACCAAGGTACGGCCTGCAAATTAACCATAAAACACCTGGCAGGGTGTATTACAACTAACTTAAAATCATTTCAAATCTATGAAAAAAAAATGGATTAACAATTTTCATCCCGGGAGAAATCCCATGAGCTTGTTTACAGTTTTAAAACAGACTGTACTATTATTCTTTCTGTTTACCTTTTTCGCGTCACAAGTTGTTTATGGTCAGCAAAAGTTATCGATAAATGTAACAAATGCAGACATAAAAGATGTTATTGGTGCAATAAAGAAACAGAGTCAATACACATTTGTGTATAATGTAGAAGATCTCAGTACTTTAGGCAAAATAACCGTTAATGTCAGTAATGCTGATATTAATCATGTAATGACTGCCTGTCTCAAAAACACAAATTTCACCTATTCTGTAAAGGGGAACGAAGTAGTAATAAAAAAGCTTTCGGTACCAGTAGAAAAGAAGCCTATAAAAGTGACCGGTGTTATCAAAGATGAGCTTGGGAACCCTTTATCGGATGTAATAGTTGCAGTTAAAGGGACAAAATCCGGAACATCATCTGCCTCTGACGGTACTTACAACTTAGAGATCAAAACTGCAGATAAGGCGGTTCTTCGTTTCTCTTTTATAGGAATGGAGACAAAAGAGTTTGTATGCAACCAGGACATAGAGCTTAATGTAATTCTTAAAGAGCAGAGTCAAGAGGTAGGCACTGTTGTTGTTACAGGTATGTTTGACAGAAAGGCCGAGAGTTTTACCGGTTCTACATCTACTATTTCCAGAAAAGAGATATTAAGGACAGGTTCGCAAAATTTAATTCAAAGTTTAAAAAACATCGATCCATCATTGTCAATAGCTGAAAATATCACTACAGGATCTAATCCAAATGTGATTCCAGATATGCAAATTAGAGGGACTTCCTCTTTTCCTGACCTTAAAGGACAGTACATTTCAAATCCGAACCTTCCACTTTTCATATTGGATGGTTTCGAGACTTCAGCTGACAAAGTTGTTGACCTAGATATAAACAGAATTGAGACAGTCACTATTCTTAAGGACGCTTCTGCCAAAGCAATATACGGTTCAAAAGCAGCAAATGGAGTTGTTGTTATTGAAACGATAAAAGTGAAAACAGGTGAACTAAGAGTAAATTATACAGGTACTGTAAATTTTGAACTTCCGGATTTAAGTAGTTACAATATGTGTAATGCACGTGAAAAACTTGAATTGGAAAGAATCCTGGGTGCCTATGACAGAGATCAACCAATATTTGATTTATCATACAAGGAGCTATATTATAAAAATTTAAAAGAGGTTGAAAGCGGAGTCAATACAGATTGGTTAGCTCAACCTTTGCGCCTTGGCGTTGGAATGAAAAACTCTCTGAACGTAGAGGTTGGTAATGAAAATCTAAGAGCAGGTATAGCTTTGTACAATAATAATATACAAGGTGTGATGATAGGGTCCGGGAGAAAAACTATTGGAGGTAGTTTCTCACTTGTATACAGACATAAAAAAATATTATTCAGGAATATTCTTCAATTTTCAGACATGAGATCAGAGGATTCTCCTTATGGGGATTTCTCTGAATATGCGAAGCTTAATCCATATTGGAGGAAAGAGGATAATAAAGGAAACGTAACGAAACTTTTAGGCGTTGGCCCGGTACTTTCAGGGAACGTGTACAATCCAATGTACAATGCAACAATAAACACATTATCAACCGGAGAGTATTTTGATATAACAAACAACACATACCTCGAATGGACGCTGAACAGCAACCTAAAGTTTGTCGGTAGAGTAGGAGTCTCAAATAAAACATCTGGATCTGAGCAATTCTATCCCGGAAGCCATACAAATTTCATCGGATATACAAATGAGTCACTTTTTAAGAAAGGCTCCTTTCAAAAGGGTAATGGAGAGGCAACATCTATTAGTAGCGATATTAACATGAACTACTATAAATCAAAAGGTAAACATATTTTGTATGGTAACCTTGGAGCAAATATAAGGGAAGACAACTCCGAAAATTACTTGTATAGTGCAATAGGATTTCCTAATGACAAAATGGATAACATTATTTTTGCCAAACAATACGCAGAGAATGCAAAACCATCAGGATCTGAATCGATTAACAGAGAGCTTGGTTTTTTGATGGCATTCAACTACTCTTATGATGAGCGATTCCTTGCAGATGCCTCTTTAAGAAGCAGTGCATCATCTCAATTTGGAGCAAAGAGCCGTTGGGGTTCTTTCTGGTCTTTCGGTCTTGGCTGGAACATCCATAATGAGAATTTTCTGAAAGACTCAGAGTTGATAAGACAACTCAGACTTAGAGGGTCAGTTGGATACACAGGCTCACAAAATTTCAATTCATACCAGGCTATGTTGATCTATAATTATTTTCTGGATAATTCATACCAGGGAATGATAGGAACTTATCTTGAAGGATTAGCCAACGAAGGTTTGAAATGGCAGCAAAAACTGGATTATAACGCAGGTATTGATTTAAATATTGCAAATAAACTCAATATTAAATTAGACTACTATCGTTCAATTACTGACAATCTTCTTACCGATATTACTGTTCCCCCTTCATTAGGATTTAATTCATATAAGGCAAATCTGGGACAAATTCTTAACGAAGGTGCAGAGTTCAGGGTAAACTACAATGTATTCATGAATACTGAGAAACGCCGCTCGTTGAATGTTTTTCTTCTTGGTTCAACAAACAAGAATAAAATCATGAAAATATCCAACTCCCTGCAAGGTCTCACCGCAGCACAGGATAAGCTCTCTTCATCATCAAACAAACCTTTTGTAAGGTTTCAGGAGGGTCAGTCGTTAAGTGCAATATGGGCTGTCAGGTCAAATGGCATAGATCCTGCAACAGGGAAGGAGATATTTGTAAAACAAGATGGAACTATAACAGATACCTGGCGTGCATCGGACAAGATTGTGTGTGGTGATGCTCAGGCAAAAATTTCTGGTAATTTTGGGTTTAATTTAGAATATTCAGGGTTTAATCTGAATCTTGTATGCCGATATAGATTAGGAGGACAAATATACAATCAGACCCTTGTAGACAAAGTTGAAAATGCACAACTTAACTACAATGTAGATAAAAGAGCATTCTATGAAAGCTGGAAAAAGCCGGGTGATGTTGTTTACTTTAAAAATATAGGGAATACCCGCTCAATCACACTTGCAACTTCA
>Ga0079306_1001985_pt1 | contig 12210 bp, 10 predicted proteins | sample Methanotroph_Enr_FD_79181 | JGI IMG/M metagenome (GOLD analysis project Ga0079306, IMG submission 79181) | Enriched soil microbial communities from Old Woman Creek wetland in Ohio, USA - Methanotroph_Enrichment_5 | ecosystem: Environmental > Terrestrial > Soil > Wetlands | place: USA: Ohio...
CGGACAAAATCGGCAAAGGTCGGAAAATCCTTCTTCTCCACCTTGCTGCCGGTGTTCAGGGCGATGCGCATGAGATTGCCTTTCGCCACTTTGACTCCGGCGGTTTGCACGAGGTTGCGGATCAGGTCGATAAAAACGTGATGGGAAATGTCGATGTCGGTTGAGGCAGGGAGCACTGAAAAAATCCCGCTTTGTGGGGGATACGCTCTTAGAAAATCATTTGTGCGTTTTTTGCAAATGATTTTCAAGGGATCGACTGCCAGGTTCTGATGACGACGGAGTTCTCGCGGCCGGACCTCACCCCGTTGATGAAGCTCTATTGATCACGTTTTGAACTGTCGGGTAGTGTCGGCCGATCTCTGCGCGATCTTCTGCAGATTTTCCGAAGTCTGGAGAATCGCGAGAACTGCTTCGTCCACCTGCACGACCGCCTCGGTGACGGTATTGGACATGTTAGCCATTTCCCCGGCATAGACCGAGGCCTGGGCCACCTTGGTGTTGGAGTCGCCCAGTTTTTCCGAGGCTTCGGAGAGGGATTTGGCGATTTCGTTCACCGTCGCCGACTGTTCTTCCACGGCACTGGCGATGGTCGCCACGATGTCGCTGTTCTGCGAGATGATGGTGGCCGATTCCCGGATCTCCTTGATGGTAGTATCCGTGGCGTGCTGGACCTCCTCGATCCGGGATTTGATCTCGGTGGCCGCGTTGGCAACCTGTCTGGCCAATTCTTTGATTTCATTAGCAACGACGGCAAATCCCTTGCCGGCGTCCCCTGCTCTCGCCGCTTCGATGGTGGCGTTCAGAGCGAGCAGATTTACCTGATCGGAGATTTCGGTGATGGTCTCGGTCACCTTACCGATCTGATTGGCCGCCTCCCCGAGTTGGGAAATATTGACCAGGGTCTTTTCCATTCGCGAGGTGGTTTCCATGGTATTGGCATGCGCCTTGGCGGAGGTGCCGGCGATTTCGGCGACGGTTGCGGTCAGTTCTTCCACCGAGACGGAAATGGTGTGGAAGTTGCCGGTCGATTCCTCGATGACCGTCGCGATGGCGCCCATGTCGCGGCTCTGGTACCCGGCCGAACGAAAAACCGTCTGGGAGACGGATTTGGCCGAGGCGGTTTTCTCCTGGATAGTCTGGATCAGGCCGTGGATGGAACCGGCTGCCTCGCGCAGGGTGTCGGCATCCCCCTGGAGATTCCTGATGATGCCCTGTAACTTTTCCAGGAAGGTATTGAAAAATCCCGACACCTTTCCGGTCTCGTCCTTGGTGGTGGCCGGCAGCCGCTGGGTGAGGTCGGCGTCGCCCGAGCTGATGTTTGCCAGCCCATCGGCCACCCGGCCGATCGGTTTGGCGATCTGGGTGGCGACAAACAGGGCACCGGCGGCGGCAAGGAGAATGACGGTGATAACGATCGAGATGAAGGTTATGGCGGTGCTGTTGATGGTGTCTTCGGCTTTTTTGGTCATCTCTTCGATGACTTTTTTATCGTCGCCGGCCGCGGTGTTTGTCGAAGAATGCCGGGCCTCGATCGCCTGGGCGAAGTTACCGAGCGACTGTTCCTTGAAATCGTTGAGGAAAAAGATGGCGAGGAAGGTCAGGAGAACTCCGAACGAGATGGTGCTCGGGACAACAAACCAGAAAATCTTCGATTTGATCGACATGTTTTTGAGAAAATCCAACACTCTTCCTGCCTCCTGTGATGTGCCGAAATGATGAGATCGAGGTGTGGGCGTCTATTCAGAACGGACCTTAAAATACCCTCAAGGCCCACATTTTACAAGCATCTTTGATGGATCACGGCTCACGCCCTTGTGCTGCCTGCCGCCAATTTTCCCCGCCTTTTCCACAGCTGCGTGAGTCGTAATGAAGGGCAAAGAAGAAGCGATGGGGGGCTTGCCTCAGATAAACCGCTTCATCATCTCGTCCGCGGCCGCATCGACATTCTCGGGAGTGATCCCCGCTCGGCGGCAGGCGGCTTCCACCTGGCCCCGTTTTTCTTCATCGTCGAGATCCGCCAGCCCCCGGAAGAGTCCCATCCGTCGGCCGACCTGATAGAGCATCCGGTCCTCGGGCGCAAGTTCGAGAAAACGGCTGACCGTGCCCACCATCTTTTCTTTATCCTGCGGGTAGGTGCCTTCCAGGTCCTCGAAGAGATTGAGGATATGGTCGCTTTTTATCGTGCTGGCGATGCCGTCCAGGGTTTCCAGAAGAAGAAGGAGTTCCCGGGCCGTCTCCAGGTCGGTAAGCTTGACGAAATCGCCGCGACGCAGATCCTCGGACAGTTCGACGTGATTGGGCACGGCGAGGCTGCGCAGGCGGATAAAATCGGGATCGATCCGGTTCAGGGCATCGGCACTCTCCCTGGCGTGTTCCTCGGTCAGGTCGCGGCCGCCGAGGCCCGGCATGATGTATTCGGAAAGCTCCATCCCGGCCCGTTTGACCTTTTGCCCGGCCTCGATATGCGTTTTCTTGTCGACGCCTTTATGCACCCGGGCCAGCACCTTGTCGGATCCCGATTCCATGCCGATATGGATCCGCGAGAGGCCTGCCTCGCGCATCAGCCGCAGGTTTTCGTCATCGATCCGAGCGATGGTATGGGAACGGGCGTAGGAGGTGATCCGCTGGCTCCAGGGGAAGCATCCCTGCAGGTGACGGAGGATGGCGAGCAGCCGAGCAGGCTTAACGATCAGGCTGTTAGCGTCCTGCAGAAAGATCGACCGCATCCCGGACTGCGCCCAGTGCAGGGCGGCGTTCAGGGCGGCCCGATCGCCCGGTCCCTCCATGGCCCGGAGCCGTTCGATATCGTGGGAATAGATCCTGCCGCTTTTGCCGGTGCATTCCCGGATGGCGGCCGTATAGCGATGAACCCGGTCGATATCCTCCAGCACATGCGCAACCGGCCGCAGAGAAAAGTCCCGGCCTTTGTAGACCGGGCAAAAAGTGCACCGGTTCCAGGGGCAGTTGCGGGTTATGCGGATTAATAGACTGCCCGCCTCGCTCGGCGGCCTGATCGGTCCCTGCTCGAAGCCTTGGTAGGGGATGTCTTTATGGTGCATTTTCATTCTCTATTTACGGGAGATAGGAATCTGTCGGATGTAGGGCAATTTCTTCTCAGATTGAGACAAACTCGAAAAAATTACCGGAGACATATACTTCCGAGTATAATTTTTTTGAGTAGAAGATATGGAAAAAAGGACATAATCCGACAGGCTCCTGGGGGCACATCGGCACAGCATTAGATACCCAATCTATAAGGCAATCTGGACTCGGTGTAATCGACCGGTAAGGGAGAAGACAGTAAGCCATTATTGACGAGCATGGACTCTACAGTCGTTGAGCTTACTTGAAAATATTCTGCAGCATCTTCGATAGCAGTTTCGGAGTAGTCTTCCTGCAAAAATTCTCGAAGCGTTGCTATCGGACAAAGAAATTCTGCGGCGAATGCCCGTTGGTATTTTTGCCTGGAAGTGCTGAGATCGGTGCTGGCTAGCCATTGCCCTGGTTGTTCTGTCAAGAGATAGTCGCCCAGGAATCGCGCCAGTTCAAAGCGTTTCGCTATTGGATGCTTTTTGCGAGGGATGAACTTGTAATGATTTTCGGATTCAGGTACAGCGATGGCAGCATTGCGCTTGGCAGGCGACCAGTGTTCAACTTCTGATACACTGAGACCCAACAATTCACAAAGTTTGGCGTTATCCAACAAATCGTGTCGATTGCCTAATTCCTGTCGCAGTGCTCCTGCGGCGGCAACGGCACGTTGCCAGGGAGCACCTTGAGTGACTCAAGGCTATCAGCGGGGCGTGGGGCACGCAACACTCCAACCAATCCTGGGCTGTCAGCGATTTCTTCAATGGTGACGAGCGGCGTTTGGGTGGCGGATTTACCATAGACCGGGGCAAGTTCGGAGAGTGCGGCAGTGCCCATTTTTTTATCAAGTACCAGGGCTTTTTTCATCAATTCTTCAGGGCACTCATCCGGATCAAAGCCCATTTCCGCTTCAAGACGCCGGTATTTTGCGCTTTCCTGATCACTGCGTTCTTCCTGTACAAGTTGCCAGAGATTCAACAACTCCGTGTTTTTGCAACCCAGGGCAGCGAGGCGGTCAAGCACAGCGGTAATGAAATTTTCGACACCAGTTTGAAAGTCGGTGAGCGATATGCTGGCAGGTATCTCCAGTCCATTCAGGTATCTTACCGACTGGTTTTCATTGACGTTCAACGGTACAGCCCAGACTTGCATCACTTCGTGATCCGACGCAAATATGATTTGTGGCCACACAAAACCATGATTTGCAGCACCCATCTCATGCGCCATTCGCCAGTCCACAGAGGGGCCAACCCCATGGGCGGGAAGGGGTTCCCAATTGAGTCGCCACCATGCCGAGGTCAGCCACATGGCGAGCGGATACGTAGACACTAAGACGGATTCCCGAATGGTTTTAGACCATACATCCTGATTTTTCAACAGGTTAACGTTCCCAAGGTGCATTTCGAGCATAGCCATGGTTTGGCGGTACTCCGGCGCATCGTTCCCCGCAACCAACCAGTTGCAAATGAAGTTTAAATTAACCATTTTCAATATTCCATCTCCGTACTATCTCAGCAGCAAGCGGATCTGACTGAGGCATCGGATAGCCGTGGTAAGTGCCAGTCTCCGGGGTCTCAAGCTGGGCTTCCAGAGGGTTTCCCATCTCCCGTTAGAGACCAAATGTTCTGTGGCCAACGGCCGTTGAAGCGTTCGCTAATCAGCCCTTGACGCAATCCAGATTTAAGATAATTCAGAGCATCTTGTTTAGAGAATATTTTAACTGTGTCACACAAGGACTTTCCAGGCCTTGGACCGCTTGGGGGAGTGAGCCCGAAGTCCCCAGGATCTTTCTTATGTTCAGGATTGCCACCATATCGTACCTGTTCCGCGAGATCCGAGCAATGCTGGAAATCGAGGTCTGCCGGATTTTTGATTCTGCGCTTTGTGTTGAACTGATTGTATCTTCTTTGCATTCTCCCTCCGGACAAACTCAAGTGCCGAAATGTAAGCGTCGTTAAAATTATGCTCCATACTGAGTGGTGGAAGCATTGTAACATATTCCCTCAATATACCGCATTTTTCGAAACAAGATGCCCTGAAAACGCAGAGCGGGCGTCCAATCCATAGGATTGACACGCCCGCAACTGTGAGACGCTGTGAGAAATAGCTGCCTACTCGGCGGTCTCCACCTGGTAATCGGCGCCTCGCCAGGCAAAGATCCCACCCGGGTGCCGCAAGACGTTGGTGTAGCCGAGTTTTTTGGCCCAGATTGCACCGTTGTGGCTTCTGGTGCATTTGACAAAGCCGCAGTAGACGACGATTTTTTTGTTCTTATCCGGACCGAGGAGTTTGGCGTAGTCCTCCTGGCTCTTGCCGTCGGTTTCCTTGCTGTCCCACTGCTTCATCTCGGGGATGGGGAAGAGGAACTGCCTGGCCGCCGGGATATGCCCCTTCTTGAAGCTGTCTTCATAGGGCATGGTGTCGACGATCACCATATCTTCGCCGGCCTTGATGGCCTCTTGCAGTTCGGCGGTGGTGATCACGCCATACCCGCCACCAACGACTTCGCGGGCAAGTTTCACCGCTCCCGCCTCTTTTTCCACCTCTTCCTTGAACTTGTCCGTGCCGAAACCATAGGCGGCGGTGGCGGCGAACACCGCCAGCACCACAGTGACTACAATCTTCTTCATTGTCGATCTCCTTGAAATTAAAAGTTTATGTATATCAACCATCCGATTTTCTGCGATTATCCCGGTGATACCGCCAGGAGACTGCCACGAACAGCAGCATTACAACATCCCGGACAAGCGAAATTTTCAAACCATGAAAGGCCTGGCTCTCGGGATCTTTCGGACCGAAACAGCCGCAATCGATATCAAGCCCCAACCATATGGCATACGACAGGACGGCAATAAACAGGAGCAGCAACAGGGCGACTCCTATTTTGGCGGGAGAATGGTTCCGTAACAGGCCAACGGCAAGACCTATCTCTATAACAGGCAGGATCACCGCCATCGGCACCAGAAAAGGCTTTGGCAAAATGGCATAGGCACCGATCACCTGCGCAAACCCGGCAACATCGAAGAATTTCGGCACAGCCGCCACCAGAAAAAATCCGCCTATCCCCCAGCGGCAGAAACGATCCACCCACAGCAGTGTCTTTTGTTTCATGATTCTAATCTTCCCAACTGTCCAAGCGTAGTTACTGTTACCATTTATCCTCCCCTACTCAGCCAGGCCGCCCGCCCAACTTGCATGATTTTACAGTGAATGTCCAATTGGTATTTACGATTGACCACCGCGCATCCATAGCAGTTTCGCGGTTTCGTGTACCAGACCGGAATACATTCTGAAATCCCGTCGAGTGCGGAGGCAGACAGGCCGGCATTTATACATTTGCAAAAACAAATTGGACAAGATAGCCTCTTTGTATGAGATCCGCGATTGCCGATCCGGCAAAATCTGATTGATCGCCCAACTTTTGAGAATAATTGAATTTATGAAAAGGGTGGCGTTATGAAGAACCATGTGTACAGACCGCTGCTGGTGGTGATCGCGGTCGTTGTCCTGATCCTGGCGGCCAGGGCCGTATACGTCCCAAACGACTTTGAAATCGGCGACCGGGGATACATGTACGGGTGGCACCGGCAAGGCAACGAGGAGGAATGGAAAAACGTCAAGGTCAAGTATCTCGGCAGAGAGTACTGCCAGGATTGCCACACCGACAGATACACCAGCATCATGGCGAGCGGCCACCGGGACATTCAGTGCGAGAACTGCCACGGTCCCGCCGCCGGTCATCCGGATGACCTGCCCGCCCTCGCCATCGACAAGAGCCGTGCCCACTGCCTGCGCTGCCATTTCCCGCTCCCGTATGCATCGAGCGGGCGAGCGAAAATTCCCGGCATCGATCCGGATGAACACAATCCCGACATAGCGTGCGCCGAATGCCACAACCCGCATGATCCGATGGAGGGCCTATGATTACCCGCAGAAAATTCTTAAAAACCACGGCCCTCGGCTTGGGGGGCATGGTACTGCCGCTGGCCGCCTTCGAATTCATCGATCCCCGGAAACTCATGGCCCTGGAGGCAGCGGACGCCTCGATGGTACGCTGGGTGTTTCTGGTGGACACCTACAAATGCGTAGGCTGCGGTCTCTGCGTCAAGGCCTGCAAGCAGGAGAACGAGATCCCCTATGACGCCAATGTGACCAGGACCTGGGTTGAACGCTACGTGCTGACCAAGAAAGGGGAGATATTGGCTGATACCCCGAAGGGGGCACGCGACGGCTTCACCACCGCCAGGATCGACCTCGGACTCGGCCACTATCGGGAGGCAAGAGAGGAAGATATCGAGAAAGCCTTCTTCGTGCCCAAGCTGTGCAACCAGTGCGAAAATCCTCCCTGCGTGCAGGTCTGCCGGTCGGCGCAACCTACGCAACGGCCGACGGCGTGGTGCATATCGACCGGAAATGGTGCATCGGCTGCGGCTACTGCATCATGGGCTGCCCCTACGGCGTACGATTTTTCCACCCGATATACCAGACCGCCGAAAAATGCAATTTCTGCTACCACCGCATCACCAAAGGGTTGAAACCGGCCTGCGTCGATGCCTGCCCCTTCGGGGCGCGACGGATCGGCAATATCAAGGACCCGGCTGACCCCGTCACCAGGATCATCATGACCGAACGGGTCGGGATATTGAAGGAAGAGTACGGGACCAAGCCCCAGGTCTTTTATCTCGGCCTTTCCAGGGAGGTGAAATAGCCATGGTACATGGAGAAATCTGGACGATAAAAGAGCTGTTCGTCTACCCGAACGAGTATATTTACTGGAGCATTCAGATCGTCATGTACCCCCTCATGACCGGTCTGGTCGCAGGCGCCTTCGTGCTGTCGTCGCTCTACCACGTCTTCGGCATCAAGCAGCTGAAGGACATGGCGCGGTTTGCCCTGGTGTTTTCGTTTGCCCTGCTGTTCGTGGCTCCCATGCCGCTCCTTCTCCACCTGATGTCTCCCCTGCGGGGCATCAACGTGCTCATGACGCCCCACTTTACCTCGGCCATTGCCGCCTTCGGCATCGTCTTCATGACGTATGGTGCGATCGTGGCCTCGGAGCTCTGGTTTCTCTACCGCAAACACTTCGTCGAGGTCGCGCTCACGCTTCGAAACAAGGGGAACAAGACCCTGGCGGAGCGAGGCCGCTCACTGCTCTTTCGCACATTGACCCTCGGGGCATACGATGTAAGCGAGGAGGCGCTGCAGCGTGATGAGAAGGCGATCAAGCTCCTCGCCGGTGCCGGCATCCCGGTCGCCTGCTTCCTCCACGGCTACGCCGGTTTCATCTTCGGCTCGGTGAAGGCCAACGCCCTGTGGATGACCCCGCTCATGCCGGTTATCTTCATCATGTCGGCGGTCGTGTCGGGCATCGCGCTCTGCCTGCTCACCTACATCGTCACCATGGAAATCAGAAAGTTCCTGGCCACCCGCAGAAGCGCGGCGCCTGGCAGGTCTCCCTCGCAGCAGCAGATCAAAGGAGTCGAGGTCAACGTCATCCGGATGACCGCCCGGTACCTCCTCTTTTTCCTGATCTTCGCCATCAGCCTCGAACTGCTCGACCTCATCTTCCGCGGCTACACCGCGGTCAAGTCGTGGGATGTCCTGCGCAGCGTGATCTACGGTAAGGATTTCACCGCGATCTTCGTGTTGCAATACGGAGTCGGCAACCTCCTGCCGCTGATCATCTTCCTCTTGCCGGGGTTGACGATACGGCGGACGGTAGTCGGCGTGCTGCTCGTGCTGTTCGGGGTGTTTATGATGCGCTGGAATGTGGTGATCGGCGGCCAGGCATTTTCGCTGTCCTTTGCGGGCTATATGCACTACCAATTGCCGATAATTCCTACCGACTGGGAGACGTTTAAGGAAGGATTGGCCGGAGCGCTTGTCATTCTCATCATGCCTTTTCCGCTGTTCTGGGTTTTCGGCAAGATTTTTCCGGTTTTTACGGAAGCAGCGCATGAATAACCTCGGCTCTCCCGGCCGAAAAGAAAAGGGCGAACACAAGGTTCGCCCTTTTTAACTTTTCAAAATGTGCACCCTACCTGAAATGAGTTTTGGCGCCGGTGTCCGGCCTCGGCTCAGGCATGGGCGGCGCGATGGGCCGGCACATTGTACTTATAATAGGAGTGGCAGATCCCTTCGTTGGAGATCATGCACGGGCCGACCGGATTCTGCGGCGTACAGACCATCCCGAACGACGGGCAGTCCGGAGGCAGGCCGCGGCCACTGATGATGGCGTTGCACTGGCACATGCAGGATTCCTGTCCTTCTTCGAACCGGACGTTGAACCGTTTGGTGGCATCGAACAGGGACAGCTCGTCGCGGATGACAAAGCCGCTCCGTTCGATGGTGCCCAAGCCACGCCAGTCGGTATCGACGGCGAAAAATACCTCGGAGACCATCTTCCGTGCCTTGCGGTTGTCGGCGGAGGAATAGGTGAAGGCCGAGGTGTCGTCGAACACCGATTCGTTGTTCCTGATCTGTTTGACGAGACTCACCAAGCCTTCCAGAATTTCGTTTACCTCAAAACCGCCGATGAAGCAGGAAAGGTGATGCCGCTTGGCCAACTGGGTATAGGCCTCGGTATCGGAGATGGTATTGATATGATCGGAACAGAGCAGCCCGCGGATGTTGAGGTCCGGGTCCATCATCAGAAGATCGATGGTCGTCGGCAACAGCCGTATGGACGGGAAGACACAGAAATTTTCGATACCGAGGCGGGCTGCCTCCAAAATCGTCTCGGCGACGGAGGGCGCAGTGGCCTCGAAACCGACGGCCGGATAGACCACGGTGTAGTCGGGTTCCCGCCTGGCGATATCCAAGGCATCCATGGGCGAGGAGATGACCTCGACCCGGGCGCCCTTCTTCCAGATGCTGGCCAGCGATTCCCTGCTGCCCGGCACGCGGATGAGGTCCTCGCAGGCCGCGGTGATCACGTTCGGCTGCATGGCCACCTTGACGAAGGCGTCGATATGACCGGCCGGCATGACACAGACGCTGCAGCCGGGGCCGGCCACCAGTTCGAGCATATCGGGGAGTTTATCGCGAAGGCCGCTTTTCAGAATTGCCCTGTTCTGCGTACCGCAAGCCACCATCAGACGGATCGGCCGATCCACGAGTTCATGCAGTTCTTCGAGCAATTCGTTCTGATGTTCCAAATCGTTTACTGCTTTACCGGCTTTCATCGGCTTACATCCTTTCAGACCAGGCGAAAAGAGCCCTTTTCACCTGGATCCGAAACTTACTTGCGGCGGAGTTGCCTCCCCCCTGAAACTGCGCAATTGCACTTGTCTTACTATTTAACGATCGCGGCTTCCGCCTCGGTTTTCATCTCTTTATAGCTTGCCGAGTCGGTGACTTTTTCACGTTCGATCTTATCAATCTCGGTCCGGGACAGATGAAATTTTCCACAGGCCGGACAGGTGCCGTCAAACTCATCGCCGACGGCGCGTGCCTTCAGTTCATCCACCGTCATGTGGTCGAGTTTACCGCAGGCACCGCTCGGATTTTCAGCCCGCACCTGCGCTCTTCTTGTGTTTGGCATAGTCGCCTCCTGCTTATTGTCGTTGCTTCCTCGTGGGGAAGACGAATACGTTATGTATATACTACATCTCCAACAAATAAAACAACAAAGCGGGTCGGTGAGCGTATATTTCTCAGGCCTGCTTTGTATCCCCGCCGCCGGCAGATTGCCAGGCGGCGGTTGCGGATTTCCTAGCCAACTATTTTATCAATTTCTTTTCCCTTGGAATCCACTATACTTACTGCTACCGGTATGCCGCCATCCAGGCGGTGAGTGGCGCAGGACATTCAGGGGTCGTAGGCCCTGACGGCCATTTTCACCTGATTGAGCAACCCCTTGTTGTAGTCGCCGTTCTTGATGAGCGAGGTCGCAGCCTGCTTGACGCTCATATTCATCGGCGCGATGTTGTGGGTTGTGCCGACGATGAGATTGGCCTTGACGATGCAGCCGTTGTCGTCGGTGGTGTAATCATGAATCAGCGTTCCCCGCGGGGCCTCGACGATGCCGACGCCGCGGCCGGCCTTCGGTTCGACCTTGGCCCGGACCTTCGGATCGGTGATGCCTTCCCATTCGAGCAGTTCGATGGTCCGCTCACAGGCGTAGACCAGCTCGATCAGACGGGCATAATGATAGAGCAAAGTCTGCTGGGCCGGACGGCCGAACGAGTTGCGGAAGGCCTCAAGCGCCGCCTGGGCCTTCGGGGTGGAGATCTTGTCGCAGACGTTGATCCGGGCCAGGGTGTTGGCCCGGTAGATGCCTTTCGGGGCGGCAAGGGTCATATCAAAACCCTCGTTCCAGGACTTGGCGTAGGGCATCTTCGAATAGCCCCACGGCTCGACATGCTCGCCCAGGTACTGAGTGTAGTCCTTGCCTTCGAAGTCGACATAGCTGCCGTCCGGCTTCATCAGCCGCTGCTTGCCGTCGTAGAGACGGAGCGAACCGTCCGCCCGGTCGACGGTGCCGAGGAACCCGGTCTTGATCACGCCGAGGTCGCCGATCACGTCGAGATACTTGGCGAAAACATTGTTGATGGCGAAATCGAGGGCGAAGCAGGCGAAATCGAGCAGAGTCCTGGTACCGGCCAGCAGCTCCTGACGCTCTTCCTCGATCATCGGTTTGGCAAACCCGCCGACTACGCCGGCGATCGGATGGATCGCCTTGCCGGCGAACTTGTCGAGCATCATCTGGCCCAGCTGCCGCATCTTCACCACCTGGGTGGCGAGTTCCGGCGCGGCCTTGACCACGCCGATGACGTTGCGCACCGCATAGTCGGCGTCCGGTCCGAGCACGAAATCGGGCGCGGCCAGGAAGAAGAAGTGCAGGATCTTATCGTTGATATGGGCCATAACCTGGCACATTTCCCGCAGCTTGTAGCCAGTCTCGGTGGGGGTCACCCCGAACGCGCCGTCCACAGCCTTGTTGGAGGCGAGGTGGTGCATCCAGGGGCATATCCCGCAGATCCGATTGACGATGCGGGGAACTTCTTCCGCCGGCCGACCCTCGATGAATTTTTCAAACCCGCGCAGGGACTGGATGTGCAGGAAGGAATCCTGCACATTGCCCTGATCGTCCAGATGAATGGCGATCTTGGCATGCCC
>Ga0079306_1001986_pt1 | contig 12205 bp, 6 predicted proteins | sample Methanotroph_Enr_FD_79181 | JGI IMG/M metagenome (GOLD analysis project Ga0079306, IMG submission 79181) | Enriched soil microbial communities from Old Woman Creek wetland in Ohio, USA - Methanotroph_Enrichment_5 | ecosystem: Environmental > Terrestrial > Soil > Wetlands | place: USA: Ohio...
ACGTGCTTCGTCCGGGGTAATCGTGGCACATTTTATACCAACCTTATACTTTTTGATGGCATAGGCTGAATCAACAGTAACCTGATCATCTGTGGCATCGCGATGCTCAATCCCCAAATCATAGTATTTAATGTCGATATCCAGAAAAGGGAGTATTAATTGCTCCCTGATCATTTTCCAGATGATGCGGGTCATTTCATCCCCGTCGAGTTCCACTACAGGATTCAGTACTTTAATTTTTTCCATTGAAAAGATATTATATTATAAATTATTGAACTTCAAATAAATATTATGACTGTGATAATTAACTGTTGCAATTTTGATATTAATTGTACTATAATAAACCCTCAAAGTTAAGAATGTTCAAAATCCAAACCAAACTTTGATTTTAAAATTGCCAGTGCCGGATACTTTTCTACCAGTGAGGCCCATCTTTCAGCTTCTGTGTATGGTATATTTGATTTACCGTCAGTACCAGCCGATATCTTAAACTGAATCTCAATTGCATCGTTTCGAAGCCGGCTGCGCAAATAGCCTAGCAATTTTGGTTTAAGATCGAGTGTAAGCCTGTTCAGCTGAAGTTCTGTATCAAGCTCGTATTCGACCTGCCACCCTTCGGTCAGTATCGGTTCGCGCGTACCCAGCGCCGATTTTAACTGTGCTGCATCGATTGTTGCAACAAAACTCTTCCATGAATCCAATAACTCAGCATAGGAGAACGGATTGTATGTTTCATTCCTGGTATATTGATCTGCATCAATCTCCGAGGGATTATCTGTATCATCAGTTTTAACATCGTCCCTTAAAGCATCTGTAATAGATGGTGTTGAAAAAGAATTTCGGCCCGTGACTCTTTGTTTTACCGTATGTTGAATAACAGGTTCTGTAATAACCGGCTTTGGCGGAGCCGAAATTTGTACCGGATTAACACTCTTTGAACGACTTAATTTTTTTTCCGGATCTATCCCCGAAAAGATTGGTAATAGCGAAAGTGTTGCTATAGCTTCGTCAATTGTTTTTTTTTTAACAACTCTTCCATCTGATCAATCCTTACCAGCGTCAACTCTACTAAAAATCGTTGGTTCGACGACGATTTGTACTGGATATCACAATCACTGGCTAACTGAAGCGCACCGATTAAGAAATTGACCGAGCACGTTGCTGCCTGTTTTTTATATCTTTCGCGTATCTCCCCTCCTACTTCAAGTAATTGAACGGTGATGGCATCTTTGCAGATCAAAAGATCCCTGAAATGCTGACCCAGTCCCATAATGAAATGATGCGCATTAAATCCCTTATCCAATATCTCACTGAAAATCATTAACGTTCCGGGAATATCCCCTTTCTGAAAGCAATCTGTCAACTTAAAATAGTAGTCATAATCGAGCACATTCAGATTGGCAATTGTATCTTTATAGGTGATATTGAACCCGCAGAAACTGACAACCTGGTCAAAGATCGAAAGTGCATCGCGCATAGCGCCATCAGCTTTTTGAGCAATTACATTAAGCGCTTCCTGTTCCGCCGTAACATTTTCTTTTTGTGCAACTTCGCGAAGATATTTCTCAATATCCGGTATGCTGATCCTATTAAAATCGTAAATCTGACACCGCGATAATATCGTTGGTAAAATTTTGTGTTTTTCGGTTGTTGCCAGGATAAAAATAGCATGTGCCGGAGGTTCTTCAAGTGTTTTCAAAAACGCGTTGAATGCTGAAGCGGATAACATATGAACCTCATCGATAATATAGACGCTGTATTTGCCGATTTGCGGCGGAATTCTCACTTTATCGACCAACGAACGGATATCGTCTACCGAGTTATTTGAGGCAGCATCCAGTTCGTGGATATTATAGGAACGGTTTTCACCAAATGACAAACACGATTCGCACTGGTTGCAGGGTTCAGTATCTGGGCCAAGGTTCAAACAGTTGATCGTTTTGGCAAAAATACGGGCCGATGTGGTTTTGCCTACACCCCTTGGACCGCAAAAAAGATAGGCATGGGCAAGATGATTGCTCCTGATGGCATTTTTTAATGTCGAGGTAATCGAGGGCTGACCAACCACAGAATTAAAGGTATCGGGGCGATATTTTCGTGCTGAAACGATATAGTTTTCCATAAAACTCAAAGGGCGTATTTGGAAGCCAAATATATAACATTTTAAAAAACTGCCAACCAGTCGGGAAAAGAAGTTATCAACGAAGGTTAATTACCCACAACATTTCTGAATATTAACCGTTATACTAGCATGATTAAGTATTTAAGGTTAAACAATTAAAACAGTATAAAATGAAAAAAATATTTTTTGCAGGATTATTAATGGCGATTGTTTTAGGCGCAGCGGCACAGGGTAAAACACTCTACGATTATAAAGCCACCACACTCGATGGCGCACCGTTTGATCTCTCATCGCTAAAAGGGAAAAAAGTCCTTGTTGTAAATACGGCCTCCAAATGCGGGAATACACCACAATACGCCACACTTCAAAAGTTATATGATACCTATAAGGATCGCAATTTCGTGATTATTGGTTTTCCTGCCAACAATTTTGGTGCACAGGAGCCCGGTACAAATGCGGAGATCAAAGAATTTTGTACCAAAAATTATGGTGTCACCTTTCCCATGATGTCCAAAATTTCCGTAAAGGGCAACGATATTGATCCGTTGTATAAATGGCTAACTTCCAAATCATTGAATGGAGTTGTAGATGCCGAAGTGACGTGGAATTTTCAAAAATTCATGATCGACGAACAGGGTAAACTTGTCGGTTTCGTATCTCCGAAAGAGAAACCCGATTCGGAAAAAATTATCAACTGGATAGAGGGGAAGAAGACGAACTAATTTAGTAATCAGGCGATTCGGCAATTTTAAGATGAAAATTAGGAGTTAGTATTCTTTACTCATTTTAGATTTGAATTTTATCAGCAGCAAAACCGGAGCTAATGAATAATTAGCTCCGATTTCTGTTTTTTGATTTTACCGTGAAAAATTGTATCTTGCATACATCTATTTCTGAACCAAAATAAAGGCTATGCGATTATTAGGTAATGTAATCTGGTTGGTTTGCGGAGGATTGATAGCCTGCCTTGGTTACCTGTGGGGTGGGTTCTTATTATGTCTGACTATTTTGGGCATTCCATGGGGATTGCAGGCAATGAAGATCGGGATAGCCCACCTGGCACCTTTCGGCCGTGATATTGTTCCAACAGGAGGATCAATACCAGTAATCTCATTTATTCTTAATCTGATCTGGATAATTTTTGCCGGAATCTGGATAGCCCTTGCCGAGCTTGTTTTTGGGTTATTGCTCTGCATCACCATCATAGGAATACCATTTGGATTGCAACATTTTAAGCTTATGCGACTTGCAATCTACCCGTTTGGCTACGACCTAAGGTAGCTGATTTGGCATTTAGGAAATCTGGGCTGAAAACCAAATCTTTATCCTGAATTCATGATCCCCTTTCAGTCCCATTTTTTATTCTTGAACCGCCTGTTCCCTGAATCTGCTAACCTCCTTAATTTTCAGATAGTTCTACCGGAATAGTTAAAGAAAAGGTACTTCCCGCACCCAATTCTGAAACCACTGTTAATTCGCCTTTCAGAATTTTGGTAATTTTTTGTGAAATAGCCAATCCAATACCTATTCCGCAAAAAGCCCTTGTTATTGAGTCATCACCCTGCCTGAATAAATCGAATATAATACTTTGTTTCTCCATTGGAATGCCAATTCCTGAATCTTTCACAAAATAGGTCAGGTATGATTCCTTCTCAACCTTAAAACCAAATTCGATTGTTCCCTGGTGGGTGAATTTTACCGCATTTTTAAAAAGGTTTGTCAATACCTGATTGATCTTGCTTCTTTCGGTTGTGACATAACTTGTCAGCCAGCGGGTATCCGGTTTAAAGACCAGGCAGATATTTTCGTTCTTGCCCGAATTTATTAAAATGTTATCGAAGGAGGCTTTGTTTTCCATGAAATGATCCATAAGACTGAATGTTTGTTCACGCAGTTTGATATGCTCCTGCTCGACCAGGGCAAGATCGAAAACACCCTCAATAATTGAGAGCAGACTTTGTCCGCTGGATTGAATACTTGAGGCAAAACTGACATTATCTTCGGGAGCAACACCCGACATGATTAATTCGCTAAAGCCTAGAATATGATTAAGCGGTGTGCGCAACTCATGGTTCATGGTGGCCAGAAAGGCAGTTTTCAGACGATCACTTTCTTCAGCTATTTCTTTGCCTGCAATTAAATCGTCCATCATTTGTTTTTTCTCCGTAATATCATCCATAATCAGGATGTAATTACAGATTGTTCCATCAGCATTCATCAACGCGGAGATGCTTATATCTTCCCAAAACTCGGATTTGTCTTTTCTGCGGTTAAGCACTTCACCTTTCCAGGTATTCCCTTTTTGCAGGGTCTCCCAGAGCGCTTCAAATTCGTTCCCGGGAAGTCGTCCCGGATTAAATATGCGTGGTTTCCTCCCCTTTACATCGTCCAGTTGATATTGGGTCATTTGGGTGAATTTATCATTGATAAACTCAATATTACCATCTGCATTGGTAATTACTATCGAAGACGGCCCCTGTTCAATTGCTTTTCCAAGGGTTTTAATCTTTTCATCTGCCTGTTTACGTTTGGTGATATCAAGCGCAGTTACAAGGCATTTCTGTTCATTTGTGGAAAAGTACCCTTCAAGGTGAACAAAGCTGGAAGCATGCCCATTTGATAATAGCCTCACCTCGCAGGTCACTTTGGAATTGGTTTCTAATACTTTCTGCAGAAAACCATTGACAACAGGCAGCGAATCCGGGGAAATAAATGTCCTGATGTTTCTGTTTACCAAAAAAGAACATTCCGACCCCAGTAATTTGGCACCGCTTAAGTTCAACTGGCTGATTATGCCGTCGGGTTCAAGCGTAAAATATCCGGAAGGGGAAAAATTGTAAAGGGCAGTTGCAGTGTTTGCTTTATCTATTGCCAGTTGTAACTCCTGGTTCTGCATTTCGAGCTCTATCTGGTGCACCTCAAGTTCGTATAAGAGTTTCTTTATCCCGGATTCGGTCAAAGTTACCGCGCTTTTAGAATGCTTCTTCTTAAATTGCTCTTCTGCCTTTTGTCTTAATAAAGCGGCACCGGGTGAATTCTTATTTTTCATGACTTAGCGTTGCTTATCAGAAAGTTCTACAGGAATTGTCAAAGAAAATGTACTTCCCGTGCCAGGTTCTGAAGCTACTTTTAATTCACCATTCAAAATTTTGGTAATCTTTTGTGAAATGGCCAATCCAATTCCTATTCCTCCATAAACTCTTGTAGATGAATCATCACCCTGACGGAAAAAATCGAAAATAACACATTGTTTATCCATTGGAATGCCAATGCCTGTATCTTTCACATAAAACATCAGGTAAGACTCATTTTCAACCTTAAAGCCAAACTCAATTGTTCCCTTCTGCGTGAATTTAACCGCATTTTTAAACAGGTTGGTAAGCACCTGGTTGATTTTACTTCTGTCGGCAGTTACATAGCCCGAAAGCCAGCGGGTGTCAGGTTTAAAAATCAAATGGATTTGTTCGTGTTTGGTAGAGGTTCGTAAAATATTGTCGAACGAGGCTTTGTTCTCCATAAAATAATCCATCAGGTTGAATGTCTGATTACGAAGTTTAATATTCGACTGTTCGACCAGCGCAAGGTCAAAAACACCCTCAATTATTGAGAGCAGGCTTTGCCCGCTGGATTGAATGCTTGAAGCGAAACTGACGTTATCTTCGGGATCAACACCTGACATGATTAATTCGCTAAAGCCAAGAATATGATTAAGTGGCGTGCGCAACTCGTGGTTCATCGTTGCTAAAAAAGCAGATTTCAGGCGATTGCTCTCTTCTGCTGTCTCTTTGGCGCTTATTAATTCATCCCTGTTTTTTTTCATTTCAGTAATATCCTGAAATATCTCAAGAATAGCTTTCTTTCCCTTAAACAACATTCCGGTATGATTGATCTGGAAAGTCTTTCCACCAAAAATAAACTGTGATTCGGAAATCTCAGTCTTTCCAATATTTATACCTGCCTTTAAAGGACATTCAATGCACTCCAATTGATTATCACAGTATAGGCTCCAACATTTTTGACCTATGGCCTTAGGACCAAAAAGTTTTTCGAGATTTTCGCTCTGGAAAAGTATATTTCCATTTTCATCAACGATGTCCATTCCAAAAGGGATGCTCTGCAACAAGGATCTGTTGAGTTCATTGCTTTCCTGTAAGGCCAGCTCTACTTGTTTACGTTCAGTAATGTCCTGGGTTGTGCCAAACATCAATATTGGGGTGCCATGTTCGTCGCGTGAAATTTCTCCTTCATCGTGAATGTACTGTAGTGAACCATCGCTCCTGATGATTTTGTAATCCATACTGTACGGAATATCCTCATTAATTGCCGCATTTACAGCTTTCCAGAACCGTTCCAATTCCTCCGGGGGGAATACTTTATCAACTTCGGTAATATTAACAGGGAGGTCAGGAGGAATCCTCATGATATGATACATCTCCTCAGACCAATTCAACTCACCACTCGAAAGGTTAGACTCCCAATTGCCAATGCTGGCCATCTGCTGAGCGCGAGCAAGCTTGCTGTTCATTTCTCTGATTGTGGCTTCAGCCCGGTTACGTTTAGTGATATCAATCGCAAAAGCCGCCATCCCGGTCACTGTGCCATCGGCAGCCACCAAAGGACTGTTATACCACTCGCAGGTGATAATCTCACCACTCTTTGTGATGTTTTCATTCGTATGTTGCAAGGCAACACCATCTTCTACTACTTTTTGCATGATATCAACGACCTGAAATCCCAGGCTCTCAGGAACGATAAGATTTATATGCTGCCCTATCGCTTCTTCCGCATTAAAGCCGAAGATGTTTTCAGCCGCAGGATTCCAGCTTAAAAAGTGAAATTCTTTATCATATTCGATGACTGCTATCGGCGTACGTTGTATATGAATTCTGATCTTTTCCTCTGACTTGCGAAGCGCATCTTCTGCCCGCTTGCGATCGGTAATATCCTCTTTTACTGCAAGAAAATGGGTGATTTTTCCGTTCTCATCTTTAATAGGTGATATTAACGCATTTTCGAAATATTCCTCTCCGCTTTTCTTTTTATTTATAAACTCCCCCTGCCATTCGGTGCCCGACAGAATAGTTTCCCATAATTCGGTATACTCAGCTGGTGTAGTTACACCAGATTTTAAAATACCCGGACTCCTACCTATTACTTCGTCGGGTGAATAACCTGTTAATTCAGAAAATTTTGGATTGACGTACTCAATCTGACCCGAGGTATCAGTAATCACAATGGAAACAGGATTTTGATCGACAGCCCGCGAAAGACTTCTGAGCTGGTCTTCAACTCTCTTCCGATCAGTGATATCCCTGATAATACCTTCGTGATAAAGAATATTCCCTTTTTCGTCGGTATTAAACCAACTGTGATCCTCCACCCAAATTTCGGAACCATCCTTTCTCTTTAGTTTGTAAACATCAAACTCATCTTCGATGGTTTCAGATAATAACCGGATGCGATCTTCGGGCTCAAAATATAACTCATTCTTTATATCTATTGCCATCAACTCCTCCCGGCTATCATAACCTAACATGTTAACCATAGCCGGGTTTACTGAAATAAACTTCCCGTCATACGTACTTTTATAAACGCCATCCGGCAACTTTTCAACGAGGTTACGGTAGAGTGCTTCACTCGCTTTTAATGCCTCTTCAGCCAGTTTTCGTTCGGTAATATCAATATATGAAGCAAGAAGATGATGAACTGATCCATCCGGATTACGCTCACACACTGCTGATAATGTGACATATAATAGCGAACCATCTTTTTTTATAAACCTTTTGTCAAGGTCATACTGGTCTAATTTGCCATCGGTCATATCAGAGAATAACGCCTGATTCTTTTCTATATCTTCGGGATAAGTTAAATCAATCCAGTTTTTTTCTCCTAAATCCTCTTTTGAATAGCCTAACATCCGGCAGAGGCTTTGATTTACTTCCAGCCATTTTTTGTCAGGTGAGGTCACACTCATACCTACCGAACAATTCTGAAAATAATTCTGAAATGACTTTCTGCTTTGCAATAAGTCATCTTCTGCCTGCTTTCGCCCGGTGATGTTCCGAAAACTCCAAACACGGCCAACACACTTACCTTCAATTCTCTGAGATTGCGAGTAGCGCTCAATTGTACGACCATCGTTGAATTCTAAAATATCAAATGAAGATTCTTCATCATTTATATATAATTCCCTGACTTTTTTTTGAAAACCATCGGGATCTTTGAGTTGATTGATTACAAAAGATAATAGTTCATCATCATTACATGTTGCGATCATTGATTCGGGAATCCCCCAAAACTCAATAAATTTTCCATTATAATTAATGATCTTCCCGGTTTTATCAACAACAAGTATTCCATCGGCCGTGGATTCAAGTGTTGCGGTCAATAATGAAACTGATTTTTTAAGTTCTTCTTCTACTGTTTTGCGCTGTTTCAACTCTTTCTCAAGCGCTTCTGTACGTTGTGCAACAAGTTCTTCGAGCCGCAGTTTCTCATTAAGATTATCGTCAATATCGTCGATTGCCAATATCTTTTTAATTTTATTTTCAAAGTTCAATTTTCATCAGGTATTAGCTTTTCGAATCATAAGTCAATAAAACAAGGTCGTGCAATTTTTTTCAAAAATAAGCGTTTTTCCAAATTATTAAAGCTTTGTGCGGCTCTAATCGCAATTACAAGCAAGTTTAATTAAATTAAATATTTACATCAGCCAACTCAACAGGAACCGTCAGGTAAAATATACTTCCATGATCAGCCTTCGAAACCACAGAAAGTTCACCTTTTAGTATCTTCGTAATCTTCAGTGCGATCGCTAATCCAATCCCGATACCACCGTAGACCCTTGTCGGTGAGTCATCGCCCTGCCTGAAAAAGTCAAAAATCACAGACTGCTTCTCTTCCGGAATCCCGATTCCCGTGTCTTTAATAAAAAAGGTAAGTTTTTCGGGTTCTTTACTTTGGTAGCCGAATTCGATCGTTCCGCTATTGGTAAACTTGACCGCATTTTTAAAAAGATTAACAAGTATCTGGTTTACTTTACTGCGATCTACGGTCAGGTACATTGATAACAGTCTTTTGTCAGGCTTAAAGATCAGTTGAATCTGTTCAGCTTTACCTGAACTTTGGAGAATTTGATCAAAGGATGATTTGTTTTCCATGAATTGATCCATTAAGCAGAAGGTTTGTAATCTCAATTTAACATTGGATTGTTCTGCAAGGGCAAGATCAAATACATCTTCGACAATTGAAAGCAGATTTTTACCACTCGCATGAATACTGGATGCAAAGCTTTGATTATCTTCCGGCATCACGCCCGATAAAATTAACTCGCTAAATCCAAGGATATGGTTGAGCGGAGTTCTTAATTCATGATTCATCGTAGCCAGGAATGCCGACTTCAAACGATCGCTTTCTTCCGCCTTTGCCAGAGCAGTTTTTAATTTGCCCTCAGCTCTCTTCCGCTGAACAAAAAGACTGATCTGATGCGAAATAAACTCGAACATTTCCAGATCTTTGGTAGTATAGGCGTTAGGATTATCATAACTTTGAACCACAAAAGCTCCGATAATCTTCTCCTCTTCGTGCAAAGGGACTCCAAGCCATAATTTGGCAGGTGTACCAAAAACTTCTATTTCGCCACGATCGACAAGGCTCAGAAACTCCTCTTCCGAAATCAGTAAAGCTTTTTTTTGTTTGATTAAATAACCGGTGAGCGATTTTTCCGCCCGCCAGGTTGAGAGGATATCTTTCTGGTCGACTGCATGAGGAGTATAAAATGTCCCGGTAATCTCATCATAAAATGCCACATAAAAATTACTTGCATCCAGCAAATTAGACAATTGTTCTCTAATATTTTCAATAAATTCTTCAAGATTATGAGTCGTGAGCACTGCAGTCGAAATATCATACAACATTTTCTGTATCTGCTCATTGCGTTTTCGCTCAGTGATATCGGAAATAAATCCCTCAAGGTATATCAGGTTTTCGTTATCGTCATAAATTCCCCTGCCCCGTTCCCATACCCACCTGATCTCCCCGTTTTTGGTAACAATCTGGTACTCTTCCTCTAACGGAAAATTAAGCACCAGTAAATCCTGCCACTTCTCCCAGAGATACTCGCGGTAATCGGGATGTATGATATCGTTATAGGTTATATTTTTTAATTCCAGGATATCAGCAACTGAATACCCTGTAATCGCAGCGAACCCTTCGCTGAGATATTCCATCGTCCAGTTTTTGTCATTTCTGCACCTGTATACGAATCCTGGCAAGTTGCTGATCAGGTTTTTGAGGTTTCGTTCGTTCGTTTTAAGTTTTTCATGTGTCTGCCTTTGTTCCGAAATATCTCTAAAAACACCTTGTATAACCGGCCTGTCATTCAACTTAAAAGAACCGGCCAGAATCTCAACAGGAATCTCAGATCCATCCGAATTCAATAAATAGCTCTCAATCAGATGTGCGCCCTCTTTTTGTGTTGATTCAAAAACATGTTCATGAAATATTTCTTTTGATATATCTGAATAACGTGAAGGGTGCAGCTGCGATTGATGTATTCCGATCAGTGCTTCCCTGCTCTTTCCGGTTAGACGGCATGCAGTAGGGTTAGTATCAAGAATTATACCTGTTTCGGAATCGGCAAGGAATATCGCGTCGGGAGAACCTTCGAAAAGCGAACGAAAACGCTCTTCGCTCTCTTTTAACGCTTTTGTTGTCAGATTATAGGCTGTTACATCGCGAAAAATACCAAATGTTCCCGTAATCTTTCCCTGGGAGTTAGTCTGTGGGGTGGTCGTTGCCAACAAATCACGTTTTTCTCCCAAAAAGGTTTTAATTTCAAAACTATAAGTAATTTTCTCTGAATCAACTCTTTTGGCAGATTGTTCCTTGATGTTCGCAAACTGTTCGGGTTCAATAAAGTCTTGTAGACTCCGGTTAACCAGCGTCCCGTATGGCACTCCAAACATCACACAAGCAGCACGATTAGCAAATATAAAGATTTCATTCAGATCAACAATAGCTACTCCTTCTCCCTGGTTTTCAATAAGTGAGCGATAATTCTCCTCACTTTTCAGCAAAGCATCCTCCGTCTTTTTCCGATCGGTAATATCAGCCATATTTTCCATTCATATTCCTAATCAACAGTTATTCAATGAATTTAAATCGTATTCCGTAATAATTGTGATATTAAAATTAATACTTTGTCTTTTCTCCCATTCGTACCAGCAAAAGGTTGATTTCGCTTTTCAGTGCAATCATCTTGCGTTCACGCGTAATTGCCAGCTCATAATAAATCTCCAGCTGGCTTAATTTCCGCTTTAGCGCCTTTTCGGTAATCTTCCGTTCGGTGATATCTCTGAAAAAAGATTGAAAAGTTCCATCAGGCATCATACGTGAATTCATCTCCACAATGATCGGTTTCGCATCCTTGCAGATAAGCTCCCGCTCCGATTTCACGATCTCTCCATTTCTCAGCTGATCATATCTGAGTGGTTTTTCTAAAAGCGTTACCGCTGAGAAAAGATCTACTATGTTCATTTTCAATATTTCATCCCTCGAAAAACCGGTCTGTTCAATGGCTGATGTGTTAACTGCAATTAAATTACCATTTATATCTGCCTGGAAAAATGCATCGGTCGCAAGTTCCAGCAACAACCGGTATTTTTCCTCATTGTTCCGTATGACCTCTTCGTCCTGTTTATGCTTACTAATATCGATAGCGATTCCGGTCCATCTTATACTACCGTTTTCAAGTTTCCTGGGACTTGATTCAAATCTGAGCCATTTTATTCGATTATCGATCAATAGTCTCGCCTCCCAGACATACGATTCAAGTGATTGTTGCGCAATTTCATTTGATCTTATAAACTCCTGTAAATCTTCAGGATGTATTTTACTCAGAGTCTCATTAATGGCATTTTTTAAAAACTTATTCTTATCGACTTCAAGGAGTTCACAAAAACGGTCACTTACAAATTCAATGGAGGCAGATTCAATAATCGATTTTCCTTTTTCTTGTTTTTTAACCAGTACCCGATAGATTCCGGCGCTCTGGTACGAAACCAGGTCTTCATACAACTCCTG
>Ga0079306_1001988_pt1 | contig 12199 bp, 13 predicted proteins | sample Methanotroph_Enr_FD_79181 | JGI IMG/M metagenome (GOLD analysis project Ga0079306, IMG submission 79181) | Enriched soil microbial communities from Old Woman Creek wetland in Ohio, USA - Methanotroph_Enrichment_5 | ecosystem: Environmental > Terrestrial > Soil > Wetlands | place: USA: Ohio...
AAAAGCCCACCTCGCCTAGCCCGGGAACGCTGTCGGCATGTGGGAAATTATGCAGTTAAGCAATTAACTTTTGCACAAATGAACTTTTAAAAAATGGATAGAAAACTGCATTAAAAAGGATTCAAAGCCTGCAATTTCGTGACCATACGGTTGACAATTAGAAAAGAATTTTGACTAACATTTAAAACTTGCTTGAAGAATAAAATGAATACAGACGTTCAACTAACATTTTTTGCGACACATCTTGATTTCAGAAAATGGCTAGAGGAAAATTATGACAAGTCAATTGAATTATATGTTGGCTTTTACAAAGTTGGTAGCGGCAAGTTAAGCATGACCTGGAGCCAATCAGTTGACCAGGCAATTTGCTTTGGTTGGATTGACGGCCTCCGCAAATCTGTTGACAAGGATAGCTATTTTATTCGGTTCACCCCACGAAGACCAAAAAGTATTTGGAGTGCTGTAAACATCAAAAAGGTTGAAGAACTTACAAAACAAGGATTAATGAAACCTTCAGGACTTGCTATTTATAATTTAAGAGAAGAGAGCAAGACTAAAATATATGCTTATGAGAAAGAAAATGTGAGATTTTCTGAAGACTTTGAAAGAAAATTTAAAGCCAATAATAAGGCTTGGGATTTTTTTCAATCTCTTTCTCCTTCATATCACAAACCAGCTATTAATTGGGTGATGAGTGCAAAGCAAGAAACCAGTAGCTTAAAACGACTTAACGAACTTATAACTGACAGTGAAGCTGGACGGAAAATAAAAAGATTAAACTATTGAACGAATAAAATGCCAGTTGAAACCAGCCATTTATCCCGGTTGAGCTGTAATCGGGGTAAAATTTAATACCTGTGATGAAACGAAAGAGATGTGTTTTTACTTGCAGGAAGGAACTGTCGGCTCATTAAAAGCATTCGGATGGAGGCCCCACCTTTTTAAGCCGAAAAACATTTTAATCCTTAAAAGGATGTATATGCAACGGCTTTATTGAAGAACAGGAAAAGAAATGTAATGAGTAAATCCTGCCAACTCTGATGATGAAGCAAATGTAAGGACAGCTATTTCTCAAGGTAACCGGAGAACCTGTCATCCATATGCTGATCAAACCATCTGTCAATAACCGATTTCTTAAACCTCCACTCCTTCCCTAGTTTAGCAGCGGGTATCTTTCCATCCTGCGCCCAGGTGTAAATAGTCTGTGGTTTGAGCTTCAGGTATTTTGCGACTTCTTCAATTGTCATTATTTCATCGTCCATACCTAGTTCTTGATAAGCTTTAAATATGTGTTTGATGTATCACTGCTTGCTGCCTGGGTCGAATCACCTTTTTCCTTCGGCACCTTGTAGTTGCCTTCCGGCTGTACTTCGTGATTTTTTGTCAATTGCTGCACAGAATAAATAATAGCTGTGTAAAAGTTCCCTTCATATTTTCTGAACAATTTGAACTCTTCGTTTTTATTGCACAGAAAAGGTCGTAGATTCCAGGATAGCTGTATGCCGACAAATGCTAAAATGATGATCCATATCCTGAAAACGGTAACCCCTATCTGGGGGTAAATATCCTTTTTCTCACAGGCAAATTTCAATGCATCAATCATCAGCCGCATTCCAAAAACTCCCGAAAATATAAAAATGGCCACATGAAGCAGTTGTAAAAAATGATAATTCCCGCCTGTGACCTGGAAAAAGATAATGACGGGAGAAAATGACAATGCAATAGCTGATGTAAGGACAAACCCGCTTAAGGTAATAACAAGCATATGCCTCAGGCTCATCTTAGAACCCAGGACCTGCTGAATTACAAAAAAGGAAGGGAAACAAATGATCAATGTACAGAGGAAAAGAAAGATCACCTTTACTCCTGCTGCAATTGACTGAAGAAAACTATGGTAACTGCCCATCACCACACCGTAAATAAAGGTAAATGCACAGATAACAAGTATCTGATTAAATATCAGCCTGTTGGACTGTTTATTATTTCTCTCATCAAAATACGATTCTGAATTCTGGAATATTAAAAATACTTCCATAATTCCATTTGGATTTTTCATAGAATGTGATTTATTGATTCAAATACAAATATAATCTATTTTAATGTTTTTTACTGTTTATTACTGTTATTTATTGTTTAACATTTTATGTATATTATCTATATATGTTATTGTTTAGATAGATTATAGTATTTTTGTGTATGCAGCCAAATGATTTTTTAACCTAATTATTGATCGACATGAAATTAAATATTTGTATCCCTGCACTTTTGATAATTCTTGGTTTTTACGCAGTTCCTGCATTTAGCCAGTTCAATCCAGTTAAAGGAACCTTTCAGCTAAAGGTAGATGATAACCCAACTGCAGCCACACAGTCAAATAATCCTGTCAGTTATGCCACAACATCCGGTATAGAATGCACTGCAAATTCATTCTGGGCAATTACCGGGACAGGTATAGATCAGTTCACCCTTAATGAAGGCTTGATAACAAAGGTTGGGACAACAACACTCAACGGGGCATTTGACTTAAACCTGGCATATTGCAACAACCTGAACGGAGGAGGATTCGGCCCGACTTTTTATTCAACCACCAATTTTAACCAACCTGCCTATTTTGATGGCACCGTTGTTGTTAATACCCAGTTGATTTCGCCTGATAGATTGATTAATTGTGGCGGAAATGGGAATTTCCTTTATTATATTATGTATGATGCCTCCTTTAGATCAAAGGCCATTGAAAGATATGACGGCACTTCGTTAACGTCCGTTTATAGTATACCAGATACCATTATGACAACAGTAGCTGACATAGCCGTTGACGATAACGGTAATGTATGGTTATTTACCGGTCCAAGGAATGAGTCAGTAATTCTGACTGATACAATAACTGTTGTTTCACCCGGGGGTTCAGTATTAAAACAATTCCCTTTCAGCTTCAATACAGATAATGCTTTTGGCTGTTTTTTGCTGAATGGAAAATTATATCTCGGCTTGGGTGGGGCCAATCCAATACATCCATATTCTATAGTCCCAATAGTTTTAAGTACCGGTTCTGTTTCTTTAGGAGAGCCTATTCCGATGCCGGTAACAACCGGGTATGCCGATATGGCAAGTTGTTCTGCAGGAAATCCTCTTTCGATTGATCAAAACAATGAATTAGCAGGAATATCCGTTTTCCCGATTCCTTTTAAAGATGAACTTGCAATAAATAGCAGCAAATATGATTTCCTCGAAGTTGTCATTTATGATATCACTTCCCGGGAAGTAATCCACCAATACTTTACTCAATCGGTTACCCTCCATACTGAACAACTTTTAAAGGGCATGTATATATACAAAATTACTAATGCAGTAGGAGATTGTAAGACTGGAAAAATATTGAAAGAATAAAGGAATTTATCGAAATGATTTCATCATCCATTCATAGGATTCCGGAAATTGAATCCGATCATTCCCTGAAAAACTCAGAGCCTAACAAAAACTAACCCATACTTGTCATGACAAAGAACTCCATATTATTTATTGCACTTATCTTCCCTGCAGTCCTAATCGCTCAGATTCCAAATAGCGGGTTTGAAGACTGGACCAACATGATCACTTACAACAACCCTAATCTATGGTTTACGCTCAATGGAGTTACCGCTTCCGCAAATACATTCACCTGCATTAAAGGCACACCCGGCAACCCGGGAAATTCCTATATAAAATTGACATCCAAATCTGTTGCTGGAATGGGCATAAAACCAGGCATCGCAGTCAGTGGCAAACTTAATACTACCACGATGAAGCCAGAAAGCGGCTTCCCGTTTACCGGGCGGCCGGAAGCCTTAACCGGGAACTGGGAGTATATGGCGTATGGTACTGATAAGGGATATATAAGCATTTTGTTAAGCCATTGGAATTCCAATAGTCAAAAGCGAGATACAGTCAGTTATAAATACTTTACATTGAGCGGCATGGTAATGAGTTGGGCAAGTTTCACCATACCGATTTCTTATCAAAGTGAGTCATTCCCTGATTCCGCCATTATTGTGCTCTCTGCAAGCAATGCCAATGGCGCAGCTACCGCCGCAAACAGTTTCCTGTATGTTGATAAGCTTTCATTTAAAAACACAATCTGGCTTTCAAAGGAAGAATACACCCAACAAAAGGTGAATATATATCCTAATCCGGCTGCCAGTGCAGTAAATATAGAAATGCCTTGGAACAGTATGGAAGTTGATATCGAAGTTTACGATACCGAAGGTAAACTGGTGATCAGCAGAAAGATCTTTTTAGATTCAGGAAACATAAAATTGGATATACAGGATCTTTTACCCGGAAATTATTTTATAAGACTCAGGACCAGCATGGAATGCCTGTCCGGGAAATTTATCAAGGAATGAGAACTTCTATTGTTCCAGCTATCAATTGTCAAAGAATTCAAATACATATTCGTTATTAAACTGAAACAAATTATGGAATAAGCAGAATTTTTTAATTGACAAAATCATGCGCCAGGCTAAGCGCGTATGAATACTGTGGCGTTAGCTGCTTGCCCTGGTAATTCTTATACACCGGAATATCATACAGGAATGAAAGATTCCACTTTCCCAGGATGGAATAGGAAATCTGCGGGGTCAATACCAGCAGGTGGTACCCTGTATTTACCTCCTCTTTCCCTTTCTGCACATCCTTTCCATGAATATCATTTCTTAATTGAAAAATCCCGAATAATCTTGGAATGATCCGTTTGGAAACAAACAGGGAACTTAAAAACAACTGCCCGGACCTGTATTCATTTATATTGGAAAAATTGTATTCGTACTTGTTAAGCAGGAAAGTACGAAAGCCTATGTCAGAGAACTCCTTGCTAATCATCAGGGTGCCGGCTAACCCAAAGGCATTGGTGGAAGGACGTGCATCCAACTGAAGCAGTGTCCCGTTGGAAGCAGTCATGGGTTGTCGGGTAAAAGGGAATTTCAGGCCAATCCCCCCTGAGATTTCTACCAACTTGGCAGGATTAACGTAAATACCATATTTCATCATAATCGTCCCGTTTGAGAGGCCTTTTCCATTATGGTCGGTCAGTTGGGAGTTACGGAAATCGACTATTTTGTTGAAAAAATACCCCATATCGAACTGGGCCGTCAACTTGTGGGTAATGCCATATTCAAGCGTCATACCCCCGAAACTGTAATGGGCATTAGTTGCCATATCCAGGCTGTCCTTTGATGGGCTTGTACCCTCGAAATATAGGTCTGAAAAACTATGCCGGAAAAAGGAAGTGATCCGGATTGCATTCTTATTCAACACTCCCACATATGTAGATGCCCCTACAGGACTTCCCGTTGAGCAGCATTGTGCAAATGAAATTATACCTGATCCTGTAAAGATAGCCAGCAGGCTCGAAATGAGCAGTCTCCTACTCAACCGTTGTAACATAAACATCTCTCGAAGCTGTATTATTATTGCTATCCGTTACATCGCAGGTAATCTTGAATTTACCTGCATGGCAGATAGTAAACAGGACTTCGGCACCGGCACCATCAATTACTGCAAGTTCATTGTCACATTTCCATGAATAGGTTACTCCTTCCCCATTTACTATGGCAGTTACCTTGGTAAGCTCCTGGACAACAATAGTGTCTTTTTCGGCTTTCAGCTGAACAAATTCAAGCTTGGCACCAGTCCCCGAAGGAGTATCCTCCTTCTTGCATGACAATGCAGTTAATAATACCATTGAGAAAAACGAAACGACAAGAAGTTTTACAATAGTAGGTGTCCTCTTCATAATTTAAGTATTTAGGTATTACATTACAAATGTATATTTTTTACTTCAAATTCAGCTCAAACATTTATCATCCAAATCACTGATAAACATTCGAATGGGATGCACCGGTTTTTATACCGGCACATCCCACAGTTTCTTATTTTATTGAAAACCGTATGCCACCATAAACTGTTGCGCCAACTATTGGACCCCAGACCATTGAAGTGTCAAAGTGGGTATGGTATGGTCTCCAGTATTCCGTGATCGGATCTTTCTGGGTGAAATTGGTCAGGTTTTCTCCTCCCAGGTACACGTCCAATTTCTTGAAATGACGAGTTAGCTGTGCCAGCAACTGGATATAGGCAGGCGAATAACCAGCCCTTTGTAACTTCGCAGGCATCTTCTGAGTATCAGGTATCCGGGCCCTCCCATTAAACTGGGTTGTAATGTCAAATTTCCATTTTCCGAATTTAGTGACATATGAGGCGGTGACCAGTCCCTTGTATGCATTCACCATCGCTTTTTCCCGTAATTTGCCATTTTCAGTAACATGTACATCATTCAACCGGAAAGCAGCCAGTATGCTCAGGTTTTTCATCGGTTCCAGGGTTAACTGGAGTTGGAGAATGTTGGAAAAGGATTTACCGTCCAGGTTATAAATGTACACGTCAGCCGGCATGCTGTCAAGGTCCACAATTACCTGGTTAACGAAAGCAGTCCTGTAGGCTTCAATGTCAATTTGCGCATCCCTGTTGAATAATTTAAAATCCTGGGTGAGGTTTATCCCCATGTTCCAGGCTTCTTCCTGCCTGGGAGTATCAACGAAATGGATTACCCTCTGACTGGCCATGAGTGAATAGTTTTCTGCAAAGATATTGGCTGTACGGTATCCTTTGCCTACCGAAGCCCTCAGCGTCGTGGTCGGGGTTACCTTATACCTGAGATGCATCCGGGGGGTAAAAAATGTTCCGTAGGTATTGTGATGATCAGCACGGATTCCTGCTATCAAGGTAAACTTATCCTTAAGGTTCAGGGTATATTCAAGGAATGCGCCCGGCACTATCTCCTTGCGATCCATTGTATAGGTGGTGTCATGCATGCTGTATATGGCAAAAAGGGTATCTGCAATATTATCCAGGTCCCCTCCAACTTCCTGGTACAGGTAGGTAAAATCGGTTCTTTCATATTTTTCGGCATAGTTGTCGTACATAAAACTCATCCCGGTGGTGAACTTATGATGAGGATTCCCGATAATATTCTGGTAGAGGAGGTTGGCGTAGAAACTCTTCTGCACTCCATTGTACTTGTTCAATCCAAAGAAACCATCCTGCTTGTGATATATCCCGGAAACAATAAGGGCCACACTTTTATCCGGCTTGTCCCTGAACATAAGGCCATTTTTCCAGAAACTCTCAAGGCGTTGTGTATGGACTTTCAAACCGTAGGTTTTAGTCCCATCCTGGATTCCATTGGTATCTGACTGGTAGGTATCAGGATTGAAATCAAGAAATCCTCCAACCCTTTTCTCATTAATAAACTTCACTCCAAATCTCGATACATACTTATCCGGGACCAAATAATCCCATCGGTTCATCAGGTTATAGGTAGTCAGTTGGGGCTGGTCCATAAACAGGTCCTTGTTAACATCCACCGGGTTGTTGAAATGACTGGCATGCCCCAGCACCAAAGTGCTTAAGTGATTATTGATCTTTGTGGCAGCATCAACATTCAGTTCTGCCCTTCCTCTTTGATTTCCATAGGCGTTGAGAAAGAACATCTCGCTGGTGGCCGGCTTTTTCAACTCCACGTTGATCTGCCCGGTAGTGGATTCAAACCCGTTTACCACGGAGGATGCACCTTTCGACAATTGAATGGATTCCATCCAGGAACCCGGGATATAACCCATACCGAAGGAACTTCCCAAACCTCTCACCAGGGGAACGTTTTCGGTGATGATCTGGCTGTAGACCCCGGAAAGACCAAGCATCTGTATTTGTCTGGCCCCGGTGATGGCATCCGCGTAATTCACATCAACCGATGAATTCGTTTCAAAACTTTCTGCAAGGTTACAGCAGGCAGCCCGGCGGAGTTCGTGCGATGTGATGGTCTGTACTTTGCGGGGATCCAGTTCCGAAATAAAGGAACTTCCAATCTTTCCCTGAACTTCTACAGTGTTTAACTGGCTGCTCGATTGCAAAAGTGTGATGTCCAGATGGCTCAGCCCTCTCGCTGCCAGGGTATCCGTGCGGTATCCCACCAGGCTCACTACCAGGCGCATATCCTTAACTGATGCTGTTGATAGCTTAAAGTCACCATTGGCATCAGAAATCGCTCCCAGGGTTGTATTGATCCAATGTATATTTACACCGGTAAGCGGGTTTTTCTTCCCCTCATTATCTAATTCCGTTACTTTGCCGGTAATCATCTGACCGTGAGTAATCAATGACAGGAAAAAAATACCGGAAAAAAGGATTATTCGCATATTCGATTTCCTTTTCATAAAAAATAAATTTTAGGTAATTATTTGACTAATTAGCCGATAAATGGCTTGAAATCAAGAACTCATCTATCCAGTTACGGAATAAATAAGTAATGTGTTGAAAAGCCCTTCAGCTGATCAACAACTACCTTGAAATGAAGGAATACGCAGTTGGTGAAGGAAACACACCAATGATCTGCCTGCCAAAAGGATGGCAGGAGGAGGATGGATAAGAAATGATGAAAGGAAAGGCTGTTGGATGGGTGCAGACAATTTATATTCCGGCAAGATACCGACGAATAATACACTCAAGGAAAACTTAGTCCCCTGGAAAAACTCATTGAAAGAGCTGGGATTGATCTTTTCGAAATACTTATAATCTTTACAGCAACTGGTTCGTTGAATCCCCGTGGTTGAGTGTTTTGAATGCCCTGAATTTTCGGGCTTTATCCCCGATTCACAGCCACAACCGGTTGCAGGCTGCGACAATCCAGGATAGATGGTTGCTGCTGCCAGGGAACCATGACAATAATGAAGGTTGTAGGAAAACCCACAACTTGCTACCATTATGATACAAACCAGGATGCCTGAAACAGCCTCCCTGATCCCAAACCGGTATGCAATTTTCTTCATATATAACTCTCTGAATACAAAAGTAATCAAAAAATCCCGGTAACCTTAAAATCCTGCTGTTAAAAAGATGTTAATGATAAGTTCGGACTACCAGGAAGGACTATTTGCCACTGATGATCCGGAGGCTTTTGGGAATAATTGTGAACTCAAAAGGAGAATGTCCCAGTGATTCCCCGTCCACTTCAATATATATCGGAGTTTCTGCAACAATATTGATATTGGACGAGGTGTAAGTACTCACCTCTGGCAGCAGTGTAAATGAGCCATCAAAGAGTTTGACGACATTCCTGATTACCTTGAACTTCCCAATGGGTCGGATTATGGTGAGATCGAACAGTCCGTCATCCGGTTTTGCATTCGGAGCCTGTTTCATACCACCCCCATTAAACTGGCAAATTCCCACGCTCATACTGAACACATCATTACGTATCGTTTGATCGTCGAGCTTTATAGATGTTCTCGTCAACTTGTGGGAAAAAAGGCTTGCAAAGATATTTACCACATATGAAAAGGGTCCGCCTTTCCCAAGTTCCTTCTGCCTGTTGGTTTTCTTTGCTACAAGTGCATCGAATCCCATTCCAGCCATATTTATGAAATAGCGGGGTTTCTCCTGCCCCATGGATGTATAATATTTGACACAACCGGCATCCTGTATAAACTCTTTCCCTCTAACAATCGCTGCTATAGCCTCCTTATAATCGGAAGGGATATCGTACATCCTGCACCAGTCGTTTCCGGTACCAACAGGAATCATTGCCATGGTTATTTCACAAGGTGGAATATGCGATTGGGTAAATATCCCATTAACGACCTCGTTAAGGGTTCCATCTCCACCTACTACTATAATATGCCGGAAACCCTTACAAACGTATTTTCGTGTCAGGGTCATGGCATGATCACGATGTTCAGTAAAAATATTGATGAACTCTATTCCAGCTTCAGTCAACAAACGGGCGATTGTAAGCCAATCATGCTGTCCCTTGCGTTTCCCCGCATTAGGATTTACAATTACAAACCATTCAGTAGCCATGCTATTTCATTTAGTTCAGCCGCGGGCGTGTAAAGATACTATTTACATTTTATCAGGATATCAGTTGTTTAATTAAATAAGAGAACCCGCGTAGCTTTTCAGGAATAAAATTTCCTTGTTTTTACACAAATGTTCAGAAGATGTAAGGAAAGATTTTATTTCCTTTCCAACCAGAATTGTCTCAATTTGGCATATTTCAAAAAAGTGGCATAAGCAGAAATACGGCATATGGTATATCCAAAAAATCCATCCAGGAAACCGGCTTTCAGAATGTAACATTTCAAAAACATAATGGATGGATTTACAATGAGTTTCCAGGCTGGAGCTTTGACTCCGTTCTTGAACATGGTAGCTGCAGCTATTTCAGAAAAATTATTGGCCTGTTGAATATGTCCCTTGATTGAATTATAGGAGTAGTGCAGCAGGTCGCCCTGCAGCTGTTTGATCGAGCCGCTTGAAATAACAAGCTTATCGTGCGGATTGACACCTTCCCACCGGGAAGTCCTCCTGTCCACCAGGCGAAGCTTCCTGTCAGGATACCAGCCACTATGCCTGATCCATTTCCCACAGTAACTATTGAGGCGGTTCATCGTGAAACCTTGAGCGGGAGGATTTTCTTTAATAGCATTGATAGAAGTCCTCAATTCGTCCGACAATGCTTCATCAGCATCCAGCGAAAGGACAAAATCAAAGGAAGCGAGTGCCAATGCCCTGTTTTTTTGTTCTATGTACCCATCAAAAACATGTTGGTGAAAAACAGCATTTTTCTGCCTGCAAATTGCTTCCGTCTGATCAGTGCTGAATGAATCCAAAACTACTACTTCATCAGCCAGGTCCTGCACTGAATCAATGCATCGGCCAACCTGCTCTTCTTCGTTGAAAGTAATAATGACTACCGATAGTTTGGGCATATTCCTGAACCTGTTCAACGCAAAAGTAAGGAGAAATCCATCTCCATTTAAAGCTGAACCTGCATGATGAAATATTTGAAGAGGCAAGCATTCCGTTTAAACCGGAACAATTATATTTGTTACTGCAAAAAGGGCGCTTTGCCAGGCATTATTAACACACTAAATTATTGAATTATGATCCTCTCCGCCTGCGGATTAATCTGCAATGAATGTGAATTCTTCGGGAAAGAATGTAATGGCTGTAAAGTTGTAAAAGGACAGACTTTCTGGGCAAAGGAAATGATGCCGGATCACACCTGTCCTTTGTTTGTTTGTGCCGTGGACAGGAAAGGATTTAAGGATTGCGGTGGCTGTGCTGAACTACCCTGTAAAATGTTCCGCGAAATGAAGGATCCGAATAGCACGGAAGAAGAACACCAGTTATCGTTGGTTCAAAGGGTATCCCGCCTGCAGAACATCCAATAAACAGGATTAACGCCCGATACTGCTTGCATAACAGGCTATACGTGCCCTTTCATTGGGCAGAGAATTGCTTTTACCGCAGAACGAATGGGACCACTATGGCTATAACCCCCGTGAATGTCACTACCATTATGAAAAGGTTATAACGGATCGAATAATTTCCGAGTAGCGATTCATCATAATACTTGTCAACATCCTTGTCCTTATACATTTTAAGCAGTCCGGCAACCAGTTTGATCCGGGTCTGCTTCCCCTTCACCAGTCCGAAAATTGCTACAATGTTGACCAGGACGATCAATACTACGAATAGGAACATAACAATAAGCTGGGAGTTGTCTGTCCTGGATTTCTCCACCATCCCTGAATTAATGGCTAGGGTGATCAGGTTGAGGAGTATGGAGCTCAGGATAAAGATTGTATCCGTGCGGGTATTCTGCTGCAACTCATTGATAATATGGTTGTGAACATGTTCGATCATGACTGAGTTTTTTATGATATGTTCTGTTTATAATTGATTTTTCCAGGGATTCCGTTATAGCCGGCGAATATGGGTCAGTCCTTTAGTTGAAAGAGGCCAGGTTAACAAATCCGTCTCCAGTTGATACAGTCTTTAGTTTTGCGTGAATCTCCAGACTTTTGCTTTTTTATCAGGCCAGCTCTCTTTAAACTGAAACTTCTTTTGTTTATAGATTGAAGAGATGCCAATCGGAATAGCCAGACCAGCAGTCAGACCTATTGTACTTCCTATTGCCCACTTTTGATAACGTTCCGTATTCAAGGATTTCTCTTTAAAATTATAGCTTATCAAGGGGGAAAGAATCATAACCAGCAAGGATCCCAGGATCACAGGCTCACCAATCTCGGCAAAACCTCTCATTTTGCTGTTTTGGTAGTTCAGGTAATCAATGTCCTTCAGGGCAATTTTCATAACATTG
>Ga0079306_1001990_pt1 | contig 12191 bp, 8 predicted proteins | sample Methanotroph_Enr_FD_79181 | JGI IMG/M metagenome (GOLD analysis project Ga0079306, IMG submission 79181) | Enriched soil microbial communities from Old Woman Creek wetland in Ohio, USA - Methanotroph_Enrichment_5 | ecosystem: Environmental > Terrestrial > Soil > Wetlands | place: USA: Ohio...
ACTTCTTCCGTTAATCTTGTCATAACAAGTTCTTCTGATTAACCCATTGTTAAGTTATACTCGCGGGATTCTCAAGCCATCTCAAGTATCGCAGTTATATCCAGCGAGAAAAACCCCTAATATTACAACGTGTCGTTAGCACTATGCGATTAATTTTAATTAAATTTTTATTTATCTGTTGTTTAGGCTTGTCTGTTCAAGGTTGTGAGACGCTTCAAAGCCTAGGCTCCGGCGATTCCGATACCACAGACGAATACGCCGACTGGAATGCCGAAAAATTCCGCAGTGAAGCCAAAACGGCGTTGGACAGCGGCAGCTATGAAAAAGCCATCAAGCTCTACGAGGCGCTTGAATCACGCTATCCTTTCGGTGACGAGTCCGCGCAAACCCAGTTGGATGTGGCTTACGCTTATTATAAAAATGGCGATCCCGAGGCCGCAATCGCCGCTGCCGACCGCTTTATCAAAATTAACCCGCGCAGTTCCAGCGTCGATTATGCTTATTATTTAAAAGGCTTGGTTAATTACAATCGCGGCATAGGCTTTATCGATCGCTTCCTGCCTACCGATACTTCGCAACGCGACCCTGGAAACGCTCGCGACGCCTATGACAATTTTGCAGAACTGCTGCGACGGTTCCCAAACAGCAAATATGCGCCCGATACTCAGCTACGTATGATCGCGCTTAAAAACAACCTGGCGATGTATGAAGTCCACGTCGCCCGTTTTTACATGAAACGCAAAGCGTATGTTGCCGCGATCAACAGGGCGTCCACCGTAGTTGACAAATACCAGCGTACGCCTGCGGTTCCTTTTGCGTTGCAAATCATGCAGGAGGCCTACACCAAACTCGAACTGCCGGATTTAGCCAAAGATACCGCCCGAGTCTATGAATTAAACTACCCCAACGGTCCCCCAGTACCCGAACATAAAGACTCGACCCTTTCGCACCAGGTTTGGGATTTTATCGGTTTGGAAAAGTAAGCTTTTTGAACAGCTAATAGATGTTCGCAACGAAAGTATGTCTCTAAAACTGACATTGCCAAACATTTTACTGAGATTTAACAATTCACTCTTTTAACTAGCAATTGGTCATCAAAACATCAGCAACCAAAGCAACAATAACCAGCTGATGAATTTAGATCAAAACATAGCAAAACGACTGAACGATCGGCATTGATGGTTTCTAAGCCAAGGGACATCATCCCAATTGACCTAATAGAGTTGGACGTTGAACTCTCATAAGTACATAACCCCATTCCACGCGAAATATTTCGCTTACGAACTTACCCGCCGGCATGGCGCTAACGATGTCGGCCGCTTGTCGCAATCTTTGTTTGATGCTGGCGTCGACCTCAATCCTCATCAAATTGAAGCAGCGTTGTTTGCTTTACGTTCACCTATTTCCAAAGGGGTGCTACTCGCCGACGAAGTAGAATTGGGCAAAACCATCGAAGCCGGTATCGTTCTGTGCCAATATTGGTCCGAAAGAAAGCGCCGTTTGCTGATACTTTGTCCAGCCTCGCTACGTAAACAATGGGCGCTGGAGCTTGAAGAAAAGTTCACGCTGAGCGGCTGAGGACAGCCGAAAACTGCTGCCGTCATAGTCACTAGCGATTGCCGGAACGCGAACCTTGCTCAATGCCCTGAAGAATCGGCTTCCAGCAAATGGCTATAACCGGCGCCCAACGCAAGGCGCTGATATTTACCGAATCAAAACAACCATTCACGATTGAATGGACTGTTATCTAATGGAACTTAATTAAAGAAATCCTATATGAGCAAATACGACGATCTCGTAACCAAGTTAAAAGAAATTTTCCAAATCGACAAACCCGAGCTGGATTTTGGCATCTACCGCATCCTCAATGCCCGCGTGGTCGAGATCAACGATTATCTGGAAAACCGGCTGAAGGCCAAAGTGGCCGAAAGTTTGGCCGTGTCAGGCCCGGCCAATCTGGAAGGTTTGCAAAAAGAGTTGAAAGACAAGGAAGCCCAATACAGCGCCGACGGCATCGATCCCGACACAGTGCCTAAAATTCAGGAAATCCGGCAAAAACTGGCGGCATATAATGTCACAAGCTCCGAGCATGAAAACGCCGTTTTCACCCATTTGCTGACTTTCTTCTCCCGCTACTACGACAAAGGCGATTTCATCAGCCAGCGCCGTTACAAAGGCGATACCTACGCTATACCTTACTCCGGCGAAGAAGTGGTTTTGCACTGGGCCAACAAAGACCAGTACTACACCAAAAGCGGCGAAAACTTTTCCAATTACGCCTTCAAGCTCGATGACGGCCGCAGTGTGCGCTTCCGGCTGATTGCGGCGGACACCGCCAAGGACAACCGCAAAGATAATGACAAGGAGCGCCGCTTTGTGCTGATCGAGTCGCAATTACGGACAATAACCGATGATGAAGGTGAGGAATATCAGGAGCAATTGGAACCCGTTGCCGAAGAAAACGGCGAGCTGGTATTACGCTTTGAATATAAAGCCATGCCCAAAGGCAGCAAGCAGGATGAGTTGGTGGCACAGGCCGCCAAAACCATACTCAATCACTCGATCGTTAAAGCCCGCTGGCTGGATTTAACCCAGCGCGAACCGACCGAGAAAAATCCGCAGCGTACATTGTTGGAAAAAGCCTTAACCAACTACACCGCCAAGAATTCCGCCGATTACTTCATCCATAAGGATTTGGGCGGCTTCCTGCGCCGCGAGCTGGATTTTTACATCAAGAACGAAGTGATGAACCTGGACGATGTGCAGCATGCCGAGAAGTTTGCCGACATCGAGCATAACCTGCGCATGATCCAAACCCTACGCTCGATTGCGCTGGATTTGATCACCTTCCTGACGCAACTGGAAGACTTCCAGCTTAAGCTGTGGCTGAAGAAAAAATTCGTCGTCGCCGCGCATTACTGCATCACTCTGGATCGTATCATTAAAGATGCACCTGCTTTACTCGATGCCATTGCGGCTAATCAAAAGCAATGGGCGCAATGGGAAGCGTTGGGCATGTTGCACGGCAAAACCGACCTGCTCAATCAGGCGGAAGTCGGCAGCACCGATTATTTGCAGGAAAACCCATACCTGATGGTGGATAGCGCGCTGTTTGATGACCCGTTCAAACAAGTGCTATTGTCGGCTATCCATGATTTGGACGATAGCCTGGATGGATTGCTGATTCATGGCGATAATTTTCAGGCATTGAACCTGTTGCAGGAGCGGTATCGGGAGCAGGTGAAGTGTGTTTATATTGATCCGCCTTATAACACAGGGGGCGATGGGTTTAATTACAAGGACAACTATAAACATTCCAGTTGGTTATCCAGCATTGAAGAAAAACTTTTTTTGACCAAACCCTTGCAGGAAAAAGATAGCAGTTTTTGTGCGTCTATTGATGATAATGAGGTCGCCAACTTATCATTCTTATTAACGGCAGCCTATGGAGAAGACAATAAAATTGCCGATTTGATATGGCAGAAACGTTATTCGCCTGATATTCGTAAAGCCATTAGTGACGCCCATGAATACCTTCTTGTTTATGCTACCGATCCTTTTGCTTTTAAGGCGAGCCGTAATTTACTGCCGTTAGGCAATGAGCAGACTAAACAGTTTTCCAATCCCGATAACGATCCTCGTGGGCCTTGGAAAGCTGCCGATTTTACCGCGCCTGGCTTTCGAGCTAACCAAATGTATGAAATCGAGACGCCGGACGGCCGCGTTTTAAGCCCGCCAGCTGGCCGTTGCTGGATGGTGACCAAGGACAACTATGAAAAGTTAAAAAACGATAAACGCATTATTTTCGGTAAGGATGGCAATGGCCGCCCTGCGGTTAAAAGATTTCTTAATGAGATGGAAGGCATGGTTCCTTGGACATGGTGGGATCATCAATCATCCGGGCATTCTCAAGAAGGTCTTAAAGAAGGCAGCGACTTATTTTCAAGAGAAGGTGCATTCCCTACCCAGAAACCAACACGGCTAATTCAAAAATTACTTCATATCATCAGTCATTCGTCTGCACTTGTACTCGATTATTTTGCCGGTTCCGGCACAACCGCTCACGCAGTTATCAACCTCAACCGCGAAGATACTTCGGCAGACTCAGCACAGGTCGGCAATCGCAAATACATTCTCGTTGAACAAGGCGAATACTTCGATACCGTCCTAAAACCCCGCATCCAAAAAGTCGTCTATTCCGCCGACTGGAAAGACGGCAAAGCCACCGCGCCGCACACCGGCATTTCCCATGCTTTCAAAGTGCTGAAAATCGAAAGCTACGAAGACGCGCTGAACAATCTGGAGCTGCGCCGCACCCGGCAGCAATTGGATTTACTGGAATCCTTGCCGCAAACCGCGCAAGAAGATTACCTGTTGCGCTACATGCTGGACATCGAAAGCCGCGGCTCTCTGCTATCGGTTGAGCAATTCGGCAAACCTTTCGCTTTTAAACTCAAGGTCGCCGTCGATTCGGCGGGGGCTTATGAGGAACGGCCTATCGATCTGGTCGAGACCTTCAATTACCTGATCGGCTTGCGCGTCAAACACATCGACATGCAAATCGATAAAGGCTTCGCATTAATCACCGGCTTGTTAGCCGGCGGCGAGAAAACCCTGGTGTTATGGCGCGATGTAGAACAAGTCGATTACGAGGCATTGAACCGCTTATGCGACAAACTGGCTATCAAGCCTGCGGACAGCGAATATGCAGTGATTTACATCAACGGCGACCACAATATCCCGGCAGTATTCACCAGCCTTGAGAACGAAGGCGGCATCACCAAAAACCTGAAAATCCGCCAGATCGAACCTGAATTCCTGAGCCGGATGTTTGCGGTGGAGGCGGTGTAATGGCCGGCGAGATTGTTTTTTACCAACAGGAAGACGGCCAAGTGCGAGTGCAAGCCCGTCTGGAGAATGAAACGCTGTGGATGACGCAGCAGCAAATGGCAGAGTTGTTCCAGACGACTCAGCAAAATATTAGCCAACACATTCAGAATATTTACGATGATAGTGAATTATCGCTAGAGGCAACTTACAAGAAAATCTTGTGGGTTCGAGAGGAAGGCAATCGCCAGGTAGAACGGGCTCTGGATAGTTACAACTTGGATATGGTGATTTCCGTCGGTTACCGGGTCAAAAGCCTGATTGCCACACGCTTTCGTATCTGGGCGACGCAGCAACTTAAAGAATACATTGTTAAAGGCTTTGTCATGGATGACGAGCGCCTGAAAAATCCGCCAGTAGCCGGTTCTACTGCGCCGGATTACTTTGCGCAAATGTTGGAGCGGGTGCGCGACATCCGCGCCAGCGAACGGCGGATGTATTTACGGGTACGGGAAATCTTCGCCTTAGCTGCCGATTATGAACCGTCATTGCCGGAAACCACCCGTTTTTTCAGCACTATCCAAAACAAACTCCATTTTGCAGTCACCGGCATGACCGCCGCCGAAATCATCGATGCCCGCGTCAATCATGCGGCGCCCAATGCAGGTTTGACAACGTGGGCAGGCAACGATGTACGCAAAACCGATGTGACCATTGCCAAGAATTATTTATCGGCGGATGAGGTTAACGAACTGAATCGTATTGTCACGATGTGGCTGGATTTTGCCGAAGATCAAGCCAGTCGGCGCAAGCAGGTTTTCATGCAGGATTGGGAGCAAAAGCTGGACGACTTTTTGCGTTTCAATGATCGGAACGTCTTGCCCGATGCGGGCAAGCGCACCAAAAAACAAGCCGATAACAAGGCGCATTCGGAATATGAATTGTTCGCCGCACAACGTCGCGCTGAAAAAGAAGCGCTAGGCGAACAAGACCAGTTCGAGCAGTTGGAAGCAGCGGCTAAATTGTTGACTGCCGGCAAACCGAAGAACAAAAAATGAGTGTCTTTAAATTTGCCCTAATAACCTTGAAACGAATATCTTGCCCACAAATTTGGAACGTAGCGCGTACCGAATTGGACGTAAACAAGACAACAACGGAATGGAAAATCGGATGAGTAAGAACCATAAACGCAGCTTCCATCATGAACTGGTGCTCAACCATTTCATGATGAGCTTTTTCAAGGGCGGTAGTCTGTCTGCCTTGAAAGACCGGCTGGGCGAAGACAGGCACGAAGGCATGGACGAAGACGGCCAGACCGGCTTTTTCCATGAATTGCGGCATACCCTGTTTGAAGTGGACCGTATCAACCGGCAGGATTTGCGCCGCTACGATTTGAACATTGTGCAGCATTGGAATGCCATCACCGAACAGCGCAACAAGCTGGAAGGCACGGTGCTGAACATGAAGTATTTTCAGTACCTGTCGCTGCTGTTTACCGAAATTTACCTGGATTGGTATTTCAATCAACGTCAGCAGTTATTGAATGGCTTAAACGAGTCGTTACAAACCTATAATCAAGCCCAGGATGCCGAGCATCGCTTTCAATCGTTCGATGCCGGCGAGCTGAATAAACTGGCGTTTTGGAATGCCACCGGCAGCGGTAAAACCCTGCTGCTGCATGTGAACATCAAGCAGTATTTGCATTACTTTCAAAACGGCAAACACGGTGTATATCCCGACAAAATCATTTTGCTGACGCCGAATGAAGGTTTGTCGCGCCAGCATTTGGATGAATTGAAATTGTCCGGCTTTGATTTTTGCCATCTGTTCGATAAAAAAGCCGGCAATGCCGTGTTTAAAGGCGCTATCGAAATTATCGACATCAATAAGCTCGGCGATGAGATGGGCGATAAGACCGTTGCGGTTGACGCTTTCGAAGGCAACAACCTGGTTTTGGTCGATGAAGGCCACCGCGGTACCGGCACGGCGGCGGGCGCCTGGATGAGCCGGCGCGAGGCCTTGGTACATGGCGGTTTTGCCTTTGAATATTCGGCCACTTTCGGGCAGGCGGTTGCCAAAGGCCTTACGGTCAGCAAGGCGGAAGAAGAAATTCGCAAGAAAAAAGCCAAGATGTTGTTTGAGACGGCCAATTTAAAAAAATTGGCCGATGACCAAAAAGCGCAGTTGGCCTTGACTGGCGCCGACAAACGTAAAGCCCGCACGATGGCGATGGTTTCAATACAAATCCACCGGATCGACATCCAATGACCAACGCACTTTCTTCGCCTGCTTGAGCTTTTCGATAAGCGGCATCAGCACGTCGAGCAAGGCATGAAGTTCGGGCCGTTTGACACTCTGAAACAGCAATTGATAGCGGTAAAGCCCGGCGCGCCGGGCCATCGGCGCGGCAACCGGGCCCAAAATTTGGGTATGCCCCTTGCTGTGCTCGTTCGCCAATTCAACAACCGCATGCAAAAACAGCTTCGGCATTTCGGCGTCCGGGGCCTGCACTCTTAATAAGGCCTGATAACTGAACGGCGGTAATGCCGCCTCCTTGCGCTCCGCCAGCGCGATTTTCGCAAAGCTGCTGTAATCCTGTCTGATCAGCGTCATCAATAAAGGATGTTCCGGCTGCCGGGTTTGCATGATGACCCGGCCGGGCTTTTCCGCGCGTCCGGCACGGCCCGAGACTTGCACGATCATTTGCGCCAGCTTTTCCGGGGCATGAAAATCGATGCTGAACAGGCCGCTGTCGACATCCAGTATCGCCACCAGCGTCACATTCGGAAAGTGATGGCCTTTTGCCAGCATTTGCGTCCCTAAAATAATATCCACCGAACCCTGGTTGATTTGCTGCAAATAATTTTCCAGCGATCCTTTGCGTTGGGTGGAATCCCGGTCCAAACGCACGATGACTTTATCGGCAAACAATTCCGCCAGCACTTTTTCCACCCTTTCGGTACCCAGGCCCAGCGGCGTCAGCTCCCCGGTTTTGCAGGAAGGACATTGCCTGATCAGCCGTTGCTCCTGTCCGCAATGATGGCAACGCAACATGCCTTCATCGTAATGAATCACCATATTGGCGTCGCAACGGCGGCAGCGCGCGACCCAGCCGCAACCATGACAGATCAGGGTCGGCGCAAAGCCGCGGCGGTTTAAGAACAACAGTACCTGTTCATTTTTTGCCAGGGTAAGATTTATCTCTGCAATCAATGCTTCGGATAGGCCTTCCTGCATCCTTTTATTCCTGATGTCCAACAACTGCAACGCCGGCGCCGTTGCATTCCCTGCCCTTTCCGGCAGATGCAGCAAGCGGTAACGCTTGTTATCGACATTATGCAGGCTTTCCAGCGCCGGCGTTGCGGAACCCAGCAATACCGGGATATTTAACAGCTTGCCGCGCACCACCGCGACATCGCGCGCGGAAAAACGAAAACCTTCCTGTTGCTTGAACGAAGCATCATGTTCTTCATCGAGAATGATCAATCCGGGATTTTTTAGCGGCGTAAACAGCGCTGACCGTGTACCCAATAAAATACAACATTCGCCCCGCTGCATTTTAAGCCAGGCGCAAGCCCGCTGCCGGTCGGTCAATTTGGAATGAGAAATGGCGATACTGACGTTAAAGCGTTGCCTGAAGCGGTCTTCAAGCTGGGGGGTCAGGGTGATTTCCGGCAACAACACCAGAACCTGCTGCCCCCGTTCCAGCACCGAGCGAATCACCTGCATATAGACTTCGGTTTTGCCGCTGCCGGTCACGCCTTCCAGTAAAAAAACGCCGAACCGGCCAAGACTATCGTATACCGCGTCTATCGCCGCTTGCTGCTGTGGATTGCATTCGAGGGCGTTATTCCTGATGATCGCTTCGGCTGCGCTCAGAGCAAAATCCGCCCCCGCTCCCGATTCGGCAAGCTGTAGCAATTGCTTGTCCATTAATTGCTTCACCGAAGACTTCCAATTGTCGTTCCATGCGGAAAGTTCGGTTTCGGATAGACTGTTTTGCTGCGCCTGAAATTTTTCCAATACACTTTTTTGTTTGGGCGCCCGCTTTAATAGCCCGCTATCGCTGGCCTTGCCTAACTCAGTCAAGATATAGCGTTTTTCTGCCGGAATATCGACCGATTTGCCCTGACGCAACGCGACAGGAAATGCCGCACTGAAAACTTCGCCCAGTGGATGGTGGTAATACCGGCTGGCCCAATGCAGCAGCGCCAAGTCTATCGTTGATAATAACGGCGTTTCGTCCAGTATCCGTTCGACGCGTTTTAATTTACCGATGTCTATATCGCTATGCTGAACACATTCGATCAGGAAAGCGATTTTTCTAGCTTTGCCGAAAGGCACTTCCAGGCGAATGCCCGGTTTAATCTCAGTCTGCCTCAACTGTTCCGGAGCAAGATAATCGAACAAGCGATAAACAGGCAGCGCAATCGCAACCCTAAAAATCAACCCATTCCCGTTTTGCAACTTGGCCATAATTCCTGAAGTGTTTTTGATGATTGAAGGCTAAGTCACTCTACGGTTTAGACTATTTGAGTTACCCACAGAATCTGTGGATAACTTTGTGGAAAAATAGTTTTTAACTTCTCTTACTACCGGTTTTTATTACAGTTTTATTAATTTGAACAATTTTTGCCCGGCAATTAATTTTATTTATCTTTCAATAGCTTGCCGTTTTTGCACCCTTAATATCAGCTATTCTGCCAACTACGTTTTGATCTTGCGCAACAGCAAGCCGATTTGTGGATTAACTTGCAAATTTCAGCTACTCGATTTCTCAAAACAGCAGATTAAATTTACCGAGGCTTGACGAACTTGATCGTCATCCGATCGCTTTCACCGATAGCCAAATATTTCTTGCTGTCTTTATCCTTGAGCTTTAATGCAGGCGGCAAAGTCCAAACGCCTTCGGGATAATCTTTTGTATCTTTGCTATTGGCGTTGATTTCGGATTTATCCAAAAACTCAAAGCCCGCATTTCTCGCCAGCGCAATCACATAGTCCTCGCTGACGTAACCGGATTCGGCCTTGGTATCCTGCGGTTTCAACGGCGAATTTCTATGTTCCACCACGCCTAAAATCCCGCCGGGTTTTAATGCCTTATACATTGCATTGAATACGGCTGCGGCTTGATCGTTTTTCATCCAGTTATGCACATTACGGAATGTCAAAATCCGGTCGGCCGAACCGTCCGGGGCTACCTGTAAAAAATTCGGCGGCTGCAATACGGTTAACTCGACTTTATCGTAAACTTTCGGCTGCTTTTTTATCTTGGCAACAAATTCGCTTAGGTTCTTTTTATAATAAGATTGATCGGCATCGACCGAAAAATGCGCCGCATACAGTTTGCCTCGATCTTTTAGATAAGGCGCGAGAATCTCCGTATACCAGCCTTCGCCGGGCCAAATTTCAACAACGGTCATGTTGTCCTTAACATCAAAAAATTCCAGCGTTTGCTGAGGATGACGATACTTATCCCTGGCCTTGTGCTCGGCAGAGCGCTGCTTCCCTGCGATTGCCTGATGTAACGAATTCGGTTTTTCTACAGCGTACGCTGCTGAAAAGCTGCTTGCCAGCAAAAACACCAATAAAATATTTTTCATATTATTTATTCCAATAAGTCATTTTGTAACGGACCATTCGCCGACAGCGGAGCCGCCATCAGCCAAACCAGCAAGTTCGATTACGCCCTTTGTCTTTAGCTTCATACAGCGCGGTATCGGCGCGATGCAACACGGCTTCGCTATTGCTGTCATTAACCGATAATGCAGCAGCGCCGATGCTGACGGTAATCTGCACGGGGCCGGCGTCATGTTCGATAACAGTCTCGGCAACTTGTTCGCGTAATCGCTCAGCCATTGCCAAGGCATCGTTTTTGTCAGCCCCGCTCAACAAAATGGCAAATTCCTCGCCGCCCAAACGCGCCGGCACATCAATGGCGCGCGAGGTATTTCGCACGATTTCGGCAAACGCTTTTAATACCGCATCGCCGGCGGCATGACCGTAACCGTCATTGACCCGTTTAAAAAAGTCCAAATCCAGCATTAACAATACCGCCGAATAATGGGGCAACCGCGCCACTTTCGCCCGCTCCTGCTCCAGCTGTTCCAAGAATACGCGGCGGTTGGCTAATCCGGTCAGCGGATCGGTGCTGGCAAGCTTTTGCAGTTGCGATTCCATTTCTTTGCGCACGGTAATGTCTTCTTTAATACCGACAAAATGGGTAATTTCGCCGGCGCCGTTTTTTACCGGCGCAATGCTAAGCTCCTCATGATACAAGCTGCCGTTTTTACGTTTGTTGATAAGCTCGCCGCGCCAGTGCTGGCCGAGCATAAGATCGGCCCACATATCCCGGTAAAAGGCTGCATTCTGTAAGCCCGACTTAACCAGATTATTCGGTTTAAGCCCTACTGCTTCTTCCGGGCTGTAGCCGGTTAAGCGCGTAAAAGCGGGATTAGCCCATATCACAGTTGCGTTTTTATCGGTGATCACAATGCCATTTGCCGCCGCTTCCAACGCAGCAATCAGCAAGTTATTACGCGCCTCCATTTCGGTTCGCAGCAGCGCATATCGAATCACCCGCGCTAGGCCGTCGTAGCCGAAATCCCCCTTAACCATATAGTCTACGGCGCCCGCTTCCAGCGCGGTCAAGGCAAAGTTGGTGTCACCGCGTCCGCTAAGCACCACAATAGGAATACTCATCGCCATATTTCGCGCGCTGTACACGGTTGCCAGACCTTCCGAATCCGGTAACGACAAATCCAGCAGCATCACATCGAAAGGCGAAGCGTCCAAATAGCGTTGCGCTTCACCCAGCGATTGCGCCCAGGTTACGTCAAAACTCTCGCCCTGGGTCTGCTTCAGCTTCATCTTGACCAGATGCGCATCGCCGGCCTCATCCTCGACCAGCAATACCCGAATCGCTTCGAGTTGGCTCATGGCTTGCTGCCTTGCGGCAAACGTACCAAACTGAACCAATAGTCGCCGATCTGCTGAATGGCCTTGATAAACTGCGGCATATCCACAGGCTTGGTGATAAAACTGGTGGCGCCGAGCTGATAGGAATGCACGACATCTTTTTCCACATCGGAGGTCGTTAACACCACCACAGGAATGCCTTTAAATTGCTCATCGGCCTTGATCACGGTTAAAAACTCGCAGCCGTTCATGCGCGGCATGTTAAGGTCGAGAAAAATCAAATCGGGGCGCGGTACATCGGCATATTTTTCGGTCTTGTTTAAAAAATCCAGTCCTTCACGTCCGTCAACCACATGATGCAAATGCGCCAGTACTTTGCCTTCCTTTAACGCCATTTTTACTAAATATGCATCCGAGGGCTCATCTTCCAATAGCAAAATTTCAAC
>Ga0079306_1001991_pt1 | contig 12185 bp, 6 predicted proteins | sample Methanotroph_Enr_FD_79181 | JGI IMG/M metagenome (GOLD analysis project Ga0079306, IMG submission 79181) | Enriched soil microbial communities from Old Woman Creek wetland in Ohio, USA - Methanotroph_Enrichment_5 | ecosystem: Environmental > Terrestrial > Soil > Wetlands | place: USA: Ohio...
TAGCCTATTTAGAATTATCTCCTTTTCATGCATTGGAAATAGGGCCGGAATTTATTCTCAGGCAACATCATTTTCGTGGTGGGTTCCCATTAGCCTGGTTGGCTAAAAGTGATAAACAAAGTTCATTGTGGATTGATCAGTTCACACAAACATATCTCGAAAGAGATCTTCCACAACTTGGCTTAAACATTACTTCTTCACTTGCCCGAAAACTACTTGAAATGTTGGCCTGGCAAAATGGAAACCTTGTTAATTACAGTTCCTTAGGAAGAGCATTAAGCCTGACAAATAATACGTTAATTAGATATATTGATTTTTTGGAAGAAGCTTTTCTAGTAAAACGGATCTATCCATTTCATCTTAATACGCAGACTCGTCTGGTAAAATCGCCGAAAATCATTTTTCGCGATACAGGAATTCTTCACCGTTTGTTGCGTCTTGCTGATTTCGATCAATTATCAGGATTTCCGGGGCTGGGTGGCTCCTGGGAGACCTATGTCATTAACCAGGTATTAAGTTTAAAAAGCCCGGATATTGAAATTAGTTTTTACCGAACTCAGCATGATGCAGAAATTGACCTGGTGTTTTCGAGGGGCGGGAAAGTTGAAGCTACAGCTGAAATCAAGTATTCTTCATCTCCTTTTGTATCCAGGGGTGCAGTAAACTGTGTTCAGGCGCTGCAATCAAAAAATAATTTTATTATTACACCTGAATCCGATGATTATATTTCAAAAGCTGACTTCAGGATTTGTAACATTTTGCAATTTTTAGAAAAATACCTGCCGGGGATTTAACCTCTAATTAATCACTTAATAAGGGCTAGGCTGGCTATTGATGTCCAGGAGTTTAAAGTTGGTTCTAAATAATTGAGCAACAAACATTAAATCCAGGTGCAGTAAATGGAAAAGAAATACTTCCTTGTCAAGGTCGCATAACCTTGTTTTCAATTTTATGACTATCAGGAAAAATTAAGAAAGAAAAAGTAGACAAGTTTACTCACCCTAATCCTCCCTTTCGAAAGGGAGGGAATACGTCCATGAATACTGAAGTATACCTTAATTTTGAGTCAATAAGTCCTCCCCTATTTTTAGGGGAGGTGTCCGCGGAGGCGGACGGAAGGGATTAATTGGCCAATGTATGGTTTTATCATGTTTCCGGATAGTCAATTTCTATTATTATAATTTTCTTAGGCACTTCCCTTTACATGTATAGAAGCTTACTCCCGGTTTTGCTTTGTGAAACTTAATATTCAGTCGTTGTAGGGGTAAATCCGTTTTCAAATGTCTTAGTATATGGAAAGCATATGGTATCATTATTATAAACAGATTAAATAATAACGCAGATTTAATTACGGCTTATGAGAATCAGTATATTATTTTGTATTTGTATCATCGGATTGACGAAACCCTGTAGCTCGCAATCGATTGAAAGTATTACTCCTTCCAACGGATTTAGTGGCGATCAGGTTGTTTTGCATGTAAACGCACACGGCACACATTTTACTGCATATGATGAAAATGATTTTGAGTTTAACCTAGTCCAAGGGAATTATCATATGTATTTCTATGATGATATTCTCGTGATAAACGATACTACTTTAACCGTAAGTGTTATTCTTCAGCACGATAATCCTCTTGGGTATTATAATTTCATTCTCAAAGCCAATGGGAATCCAAGTCTTAATCTTACGAAGCTTAATGCTTTTATGGTAGATCCTGATCCGACTCCCCCTACTATTATTTCAACATATCCGCTGGTTTCGGAAGTAGGGAAATTCATTGAATTTGATATTCAAACAGAAAATACCCATTTTTGGGGTTCCCACTATGATCACTTTTACCTGGTAAAAGGAAATGACACAACAAGGTTAAATATAATGCACTATTCATATGGGACATATATATATGTATTTGCCACTCTGATGGCTCCTTTTGATTTTCCAACCGGCGTGTATGATGTTCACGTTGGCTCATTTCAGGATGGTGATATGAATGCTGTAAATGGCCTAACCTTACTAGTGAATCCTGTTCTTCCCGAATTATTATCTTGTTCTCCTGATACAGTAACTGACGGAGGTGAAATGGAGGTGACCTTACATGCAAGGAATACAAGTTTTGGAGCACTTATCAATTATTATTATGATCTCGATATAACTCTTAGAAAAACTGATAACTATGAAATTTCCTCTGATTTTTATCATTACAATATTTATATTTCTAAAACACCAGAAAACGATAGTACTCTTGTATTCAGGTAGATGTAAAACCTTATATATACTCAACAGGATGGAAGAATTTATATTTAGCGAATTGGACTGGAAATATGACATTTTACAATGCATTCTATATTGAAAACCCAACGTTTGGTATTAAAGAATTAGTCCCGGGAAGTTTTAACCTTTTTCCAAATCCAACAACCGGGAAAGTCAAGATTGAAAATCATGGGATATGGGAAAATGATTCAGAACTTATTATCCTGGGGATTACCGGGCAAATTGTTGAAAAAAGGAAGCTCAATGCGGCAAATTCATTCATGGATATTGATCTGTCAGGCAATCCAAAAGGAGTGTACCTGGTAAAAATGATTACCAGGAAAGGAACAGATACTCTGAAACTGATCCTGCAATAAGCCCTGGAGTTTTATTAAAATATTTCACCGGATGTATATAGCATCCAAAGGGGTAGCGTATATTTGTTTATCATTGATACATTTCTGAAATGGAATTCAACAATCGCTTTACCTATTATCTATCCCTCCTTTCAGTATTCCTGTTTTCTACATATAGTTTAATTGCTGATACAAGCAATGAATCCTATTCATTTCTCACAAAGGCGATAATTTATTATAGGAATGTAAAGACATTATCCTCTGATGTGAATCCTGACAAAAGGGTTATCGACACAAACCTGATTCATTCAAATAAACCCGTTGAATTTGCCAAGGCTTACGAGACTTCCTGGCATATAGGACTTACTTTGTTGGAACTTGGGAAACATCCACAGGCGCTTGATATATTCAACGAAATCCGTTCTTACCTCGAAAAAAAATCTCCTTTAACGCAGGATGATAAGAAGCGCAACTCTGCGGTACTGAATGTAATCGGAGCAATCTATGAAGAAACAGGATTGTGGAATGAAGCCCTGGGCCTTTATATGAAATCGTTGCAGATTTGCAATGAAATAAACTTCAAAGCAGGTAAAGCCAAGGTTTACAATAATATCGGTAAACTCTATTTTAATCGCGTTGAGCTAGGAAAGGCCGAGGAGCTTTTCCTGAAAGCAATAGAAATCAATAAGGAACTAAATATTCGGGATGAGCTGTTCAATAATTACAATAACCTGGCCGGAGTCTATATGGTGAAGAAAGAAGCCAAGAAGGCCCTTGATTTTGCAATGATAGCCCTGAACCAATTAGACATGAAAAAAGATTTTTATAACCGATCTATTGCCTATTCCAATATTGGCAATCTATACCAGGAAATGGGCAATTTCACGTTTTCCCTTTCTTATTACAGGCTTGCTGCTGAAATCCAGGAACATAAATCTTACCTGATAGCCCTGATGAGATCCTATCTGGCCATTGCATCCGTTTATAAAGCTATGCACTTGAAGGATTCTGCAGAATACTTCATCACTAAGTCGCTGAACCTCTCAGGAATTATCGGTAATTCATCCCAGAAGCTCATCATTCTCCAGGATGCTGCCAGGTATTATTTAAGCGTTGAGAACTATAAACTTTCATCCAGGTATTATTCTGATTATGTCAACCTGAATGATTCGCTGGAATCGCTGAATAGCCTGACCAAAATAGAACAAATTCAAGCAGTTTACGAAGTAATCAACAAAGAGAAGAATAACCAGATTTTGCAGCAAAAGATCAACCTTCAGGAATTGGCTTTGCAAAGACAACGGATTATCCTAATTGCAGTTTCTATCATATTCGTATTATTGGCTTTCTTTTTAATAACTCTTCTCAAAAACCGTAAACAGGAAAGAATGCGGAATATTCACCTGGCAACTCAGACGGAAGAACTTCACCATAAAGAAAAAGAACTATTGATTGAAAAGGAGCACAGGCTGGAACTGGAGTTGGATTATAAGAACCGCCAGCTGACATCTTACGCCCTTAACCTTGCAAGAAACAATGAGTTAATCCTCAAGACCTCTGAAGAACTGAGAATTCTATTACTGGGATTAAGCCTTAGGGATAAGGATCGGTCCGTTCGAATTAAGAATTTGCTCTCAAGCTTGCAACAGCAGTCTACAGGTATCGATTGGGAAGAGTTTCGACTATATTTCCAGGAAGTACATCAATCGTTTGAAAAAAACCTCAGCTCATCTTTCCCAGATCTTTCGCCTAATGACAAAAAAATATGTGCTTTGCTCAAATTGGGATTATCTACTAAAGATATTGCTTCTATTACATTTCGGGAGCTCAGGAGTGTTGAATCGGCACGAAACAGGCTCAGGAAAAAGCTGGGCCTGGCAGCGGAAATAAACATTGTAAATTTTCTTTCACAGTTTTAATTCTTGATTATCAATTATTTAATCTCATTTGCCGTAGTAAATTATCAGCCAGGTATTGATTTGCCGTAGTATATCATTGTAGCTTTGATACGCTTTATATGAACCTGTGTTTACATTTGAATCCATATCAAGATCTTAGTTTCAATAACCAATAATAATACCTATGAAAAGATTTACAAACATCATCGTTGTTGTGGTCATGTTGATTTCACTGGCTTTACTGCCCGGAGTATCAAGAGCACAATGGAATACCAACACTTCCGTGAACCTGGAAATATCCGGGCTGAGTATCGCGGATATGGTGTCAGTCCCCACCGCCGACGGTAAAATTTGGATCGCTTTCTACCATCAGAACGGCGGCAGTTATGATATGAGGGCTCAATTAATAGATGAGGACGGAAACAAACTCCTAGGACCGGACGGTATGCTGGTCAGCAATCAGCCTACCGGCACTGCAACATTTGTTTTCAATGCTTGTGTAGATGCTTCGAATAACTTCATCATTGGCTGCCAGGACGAGCGATCCGGCGATATGCAGGCTGTGGTATATAAGATCTCACAAGCCGGGACTCAATTATGGAATCCCACAGGTGTGATCCTGGGTGGCGGCCTTGCGCCCTATCCGGCTGCCTTATCCAATGGAGACATAGTAGTTACCTGGAACGAAACCACCAGTAACACCCTCAAAATGCAGAAAATTACATCAGGTGGGACAACTGCCTGGGCTACTCCTATATCCATCCTGGTAGGAAGCAGTACAACCACCCGGGGCCAGATTGTTGCCAACCTGAACGAAAAATTCACCATGGTGTACCAGAAAAATGCAGGGGGAATCTCTACTAACCTCTATGCTCAGATGTTCAATAGTTCAGGTACGGCTCTTTATGCTCCCCTGCAAATATGTAATCAAACAACTGCAGGTTACCGCTATTACTCTATAACAGCGGAAGCAGATACTACCTACTTCGGGTATTACAGTTCAACAGGTTTCCGTTTCAATTCCTTCCTTCAGAGGATTAATCCTAACGGGACAATCCCATATGGAATGAATGGCTCAGCATTTAACACCTACACAAGTGGATCGGATAATTACCAGATGGAAACCAGTATTGGAATTGAACCCGGCTCTTCATATGTATGGTCAGTATGTTCATTCTGCGACCCAAACCAGACGAATTACGGCGTTTATGTGCAGAAATTCAATAAAGTAAGCGGGGCCAGGCAATTCACTGACATGGGGAAAGAGGTGTATCCCATCACAGCAGCTCGTGATACCAAAGCCGGAGAAATTGTGATAGTGGACGACAACCCCATGTTTATGTCTTATAATAGTGTTTATAAAATTTATGCAACACGACTGGATGCTTCAGGAGACTTTGCCTGGCCAGGTAACCGAGTCGAAATAAGTTCAACTACTTCTATATTGGGGAAAGGCAGGTTTGGATTTACTGCTGCAGGACCCAATAAATGTGCGGGTGTTTGGACCGAAGACCGTGGGTCAGGTGAATTGGGCTATGCCCAGGGTATTTCTGTTGGAGGCCTTATTGGCATCGATGTGGCAACCCTTGGTGGAGTCCCGGCAGTAATCACCACTGGTGGCGGAACATTGCAACTGGTTGCTACCATATTTCCTTCTTCTGCAAGTCAAAGTGTAACCTGGAGTATCATTCCTGTTACCGGCAATGCACTTATCAGTCCTACCGGACTTGTATCCGGATTGGCTGACGGTACTGTATGGGCAAAGGCTACCGCTGTCCAGGATATTACATTGTCGGATTCCATCCTGGTCACTCTATCCGGACAGATCCCCGTTCTTGCATCAGTCATTACTCTTCCGGCAAGCGGAATATCGATGACTGCCGCAACATTGCATGGATCAGTAAATGCAAATTATTATGCAAGCAATGTGTCTTTTGAATGGGGTCTCAATAACTCTTATGGGAATACCGTTGTATCCACACCGTCACAGGCAACCGGGAATACAGCGGTTCCTGTATTAGCCAACCTGACGACATTAGCTTCCGGTACCACATACCATTATCGTTGCGTAGCTACAAATGCAGCCGGCACGGCGTATGGACAGGATTTATCTTTTACCACCCAATGCTTACTGGCCGGGACAATCGGGACTATCAGCGGCCCGGCTGTGGTTTGTGCCGGTTCGGCAGGCAATGTCTACTCGATTCCTGCCTATCCCAATGCTACTTCCTATGTTTGGACGGTGCCTGCCGGAGCTACAATAACAGCTGGGAACAATACCAATTCCATAACGGTTTCCTATGCATTGAATGCCCAGTCAGGAAACTTCACTGTATATGCTACGGATGGCACTTGTATCAGTCTCACTTCACTGCCTTTCCCGGTAACGGTAAATCCTGTGCCCGTTCAGGCAGGACCTATTTCAGGGATTCAGGGGCTTTGCGAAGGAACAACAGGAGTTGAATATTCCATCCCCCCAATCCCGGGAGTATCAACCTATATCTGGACCGTTCCCACCGGTGCAGTCATCGCTTCAGGGCAGAATACAACAACCATTAATGTCGATTATGTTGCAGGGTCGGTTTCAGGGAATATAACAGTTTATGGAACCAATTCATGTGGAACAGGGGCTACCTCAGCTCCCCTGCCAATTGACATTTATCCTTTACCTGCAGTTCCTGGTACCATTACAGGCCCGGACAAGATCTGTGCTGAAGCAAGTAACATACAATACTCAGTTCCGGCAATTACGAATGCATTTGGGTATGTATGGACGTTACCGTCGGAGGCTACTATCACTGCCGGGACAAATACCAATCAAATCACAGTTCATTTTGCAGCAAATGCGACTTCCGGGAACATTACAGTATATGGCACAAACGGAAATTGCCTTGGGGAAACTTCATCCCCACTTGCTGTAACAGTTAATCCCATACCCCCAACTCCGGTGATAACCCAGCATGGAGATACTCTTGTAAGCAGTGCAGATGCAGGCAATCAATGGTACCTCGAAGGAGTGATTATACCCGGCGCAACCGGGAAAGAACATATTGCCGTTATTGCCGGAAATTATTCAGTAATCGTAACCCTGAACGAATGCAGTTCGGCTCCTTCTGCCAGTATCCTGGTACTGCCGGTTTCGATCAACGATATCTCTTTCAGCAGTAGTCTCGAAGTGTATCCTAATCCAAACCGGGGTCAATTTACTATGAGGGCAGAAACGATGAAGAAAATGGAATGTAATCTGGAAATCTATAATACCCTGGGTAAGGTGGTTTGGGAGAAGAAGAATGTTACGATAGATGGCTCTTCTATTTTACAGGTTGACATGAAGAACTCCGCTGCTGGTGAATATATTATTGTTCTCCATACCAATGATGCCTGTATAAGCAAAAAGATAAATATTGTTGACTGATCAGTTGGGGAGAAAACTAAAAAGAGGAACTGTTTGATGAAACAGTTCCTCTTTTTTAGTTGATAGTTTTAAAAAGGAAGTAAAAAAAATCCGTGCCAGGTAAAGAAATTACTTCAAAACCTGGAATTTGAAATTCTTCAGTCCCTTGTCCGTTTTCAGCAACAGGTTATACATCCCGGTCTTTAACCCTGGAAGATTTAGCTCCAGGATTCCATCCGTCAGAGTAATACCTGGCTTTATGAAAACAATATCCCCCAGTACATCATAAACCTCTACTTCGGCAGTTTGTATAGTTGATGTTTCAAAATCCAGGTAAATCAATCCTTTTGAAGGGTTGGGATATAGAATAATATCATCAGGTTCTGGTTCACCAAAACCATATATATTACTGACAATCACTGAATTTATAACCCGACAACCGGTTTGGTCCTCTACCTCAACTACATAGGTTCCTGCTAAAAGATTCACTGCTGTGACAGTGGTCTGTAAAAACGGATCATTCCAGGATAAGTAGTAGGGGGGATTTCCCCCAATAACATTCACTGTAGCAGTGCCTTCTCCAAATGCAGATGCTGGATTATCAGCCGTAGATGACATGGAAGTCAGGATTTTTGAGGGTTCCATAATACTATCTGACCCTAAGGCTTTACATCCATGGGAGTCCGTTACCTGAACCGTATAAGTTCCTGCACCTACATGGTACAGACCTGAATTTGTCTGCCCGGTATTCCATTGGTATGTAAAAGGCGGTGTGCCCTGGAAAGGATAGGCAAGGATATTGCCATTAGCATATCCATTGCAACTTACATTATTTACCAGGAATGAAAGATAGAGCGTGTCTTTCTCAATATTGAATGTATGGGAAGCAGCACAATTCCTGGAGTCATTTACCGTAATGTCATAATTACCAGCCGAAAGGTTACTTATTGAAGGACCTTGTTGCCCGTTACTCCAGGTATAAGAAAAAGGCGGGGTTCCTTCAGTAATAATTACAGTTGCTGAACCATCATGGGCAGGCATGCAACTTTCGTTTGTTGATTCATAGGAAGCGACTATTCTCGATTGCTTTATCAGAGTGCTGTCAACAAGCGAACAACCAACTCCATCCAAAACAGTTGCAATGTACCACCCAATTGGCAGGTTGGTCAATGAGGGACTGGAACTCCCTGTATTCCAGGAATATGAATAAGGTGAAGCGCCACCGGAAGCCAAAAGGGAAACAGAACCATCATTGGTGACCCCACAGGATACATTCGACACAGTTTTTTCTGTATATAACCACATACAATGGTAGCAATTATCGGTCATTTCAAGAATCCTGCTGCTTGACCCTGTAATGATTTCCTTTTTGTTGTCATTATCAATATCTGCAATCCGCAAACCGTTATACCCGCCGGTTATTCCTCCAAATCGTCTGGTAATAAGGACCTGGTTAGTGTCGGAATAGATATATATCGCACCTTGAGATGTAAAAACAAAATCAGGTTTTGTATCTCCATTAAGATCTGAAACACGCACTCCATCAATACGGTTCGAAGTGAGATTAAATGACTGGATGGTAGCATAGGTAATCCCGTTGAGGACAACAATCGTTCCCTCCGAGTTACCGAGAATGATATCCTTCTTGCCATCACCATCAAAATCATACAAATCCATGCAGGTATAGTCATTTTCCTGGCTTAACCACTGTGTATGCGAAATCCCTCCATATATCATCAATTGCCCCTTACATATAACTATCTCTTTTTCTGAACTATTGTTAATGTTTTCTATTCTCAGGGAAGTTGGATAATAGGAGCCCGAGAGGCTACCTGAAGTATATTTTACACTGTAATTTATAGGATTAATGATATAATAGAAAGACTCGCCTAAGGCTACGATTTCCTGATTTCCATCATCATCAATGTCCCCGATATCAAGCACATAAAATTCATCGATGTTTTCCGTGTAAAATGTATGAGAACTCTTTATCGCTTTTGTAACACCATCAATTATCCAGATTTCTCCGGTATATGCATCCCCTGCAGCAAGAACAATCTCTTTATGACCATCATTGTCAATATCTTTTATTTTCAAATCATAAAAACCAGTCCACACAGACTGGAACAAATCACCGTCATTTTGCCATTCGAGCTCGTGGGTAACAGCATTAAACACCATGAGTACACCACCGCTGTAGCCGCTCTCGCTTTCATAGGATAAGGCAACAATTTCCTTACTGCCGTCGTTATCGATATCGTCAATTTCAACTGCATAATAAGGCCCGACAATATCCTGGCTTTGCCAATCAATGGTTTCGCTGGCAATGTCACCAACATACAGGTAATCTGGGCCGGTAGAAGTAAACCCGGCTCCCCATATTACTTCAGAAAAACCATCATTATTAACATCTGCAACATTAATTGCCGTTACACCATGTTCGGGATTATTTAGGGTCCACATTTCGTTTTTTGAAATGGAATTAATGCAATGAACTTCCCCCCATTGACCATCCCCATAGATAATTTCATCAATATTGTCGTTGTTCACATCCTGAATCAACATTGCATCAATATCAAGATCAGTCTCAATTTCAAATTTGAGTGCCTGAATATCTGCATCATATACATCAATATAATACCAACTTTTCGCCCTGATAATTTCCTTTTTCCCGTCTGAATCAATATCTGACAACTCCACCCTGAATTCCATATCATACTCTGTACCTGTATCATACGACCATTTGGCAGTAACAGTGCTTCCATTGCACAATAATACCTTGCCCTTAGAGGTAACTATTTCCAGGTCGGCAGTCCCATCTACATTCCCGATCGCTAGTTCAAAACAGCCGAAGGCAAGCTCATTTTCCAGGCTAAAATCGGCAGAGCGATACAGGTAGATACTTTCATCAGTGCTGAAGACAATCTCATTCAATCCATCATTATCAGCATCACCGAAGTCAATATCATTGATCTGTTCCCCGGCTGCTACTGTAAATCTTTCAATTTCAACCTTCGACAAGCCATTGTAAATAATAACAAGCCCATTGTCGAATCCTACAAGGATTTCTGAGATGCCATCGCTGTTGATGTCTACTACTTTCATCCTGGTAATCTGGTCAGGATAGGTATCACTTATCCAATGGTGTTCATATATGTTCTTGGCTTGATTGTATTCGACTGAATACCAATAATCCCCATGGTAATCAGAATTATACCAGCCTTTTGCGCTGCATATAATATCCATTTTACCATTTCCATCAAGATCGGTTGAATTCATGGAATTTCTTCCAATATATGTCCCCATAATAGCATACTTCCAGGCAGGGTCACAATCTCCGGTATTTCCTGTGGAGGGGTTTGCAAAAGAGTTCGATGATGGAATAGCTTTTTGATGAATAAGAGGTTCTGTTTCCTCTTTCGAAAAGTTGATTTTCAGCCCTTTTTCATCTTTGACTTTCCTGCCATAAAGATCATATTTAAGTGCTTTTGTTTTTGGTTTGATAGATCTGATTTCATGTTGGGCGCTTAGAAAATTAAATGCTATTAAGCATCCAATGAAGAGTAAGGTAGCTTTCATAATGAATAATGTTTATGATAAAATGATAATTTTATAAATAGGGCTTCTAAAACTCAAAAATAGATCATTTAGATATTTAAGCAAATATAGTACGAGAGATCATAACAATATACTTTCTTCTTGACAAATCCCAGATTTAAATTGAAGATCAGCTTGTATAGATGAAATAGCCATGAGAAAATTTTCACAACAACCGAAAATGACATTAACTCAGGCGGATGGCGTATTCCATGCGACCTCTATAAACACCTGCAAAGCAAGCATTAATACCGCTGAAAACAAGCAATGAATTAATAACGCATGAAAATGAAAGTCCCACCTTCTTAATTAGTGAAGGCAGGACTTTCATTTACTTTTTTGACATGAGCTATTTCACAAACTGATCAGCGTAGTATTTGGCAGTCAGTTTTTCCCCGGTAGCTTTTTCAATCATTTCATTCCAACTCCAGCGGGCTCCTGGCATAAATACATTGTCAGTCAGGTATTTGCCTACTTCATTCTTGCCAAAATAACTCTGCCTGAAATCATTGGATTTCAAAACATTGGCTGCGATGTTATGGTTAAGCTGGGATGCAAGGAGTTCGCCCAACAAGTAATTGTGGTAATAACAAGGCGATGTGGCAATGTGAATTTTGCTGGCCCAGTCCGGCAGGTTGCGACCGGCAGGGCGTTTGATCATCTGGTATTTTTCCACCAGGTCCCACCAA
>Ga0079306_1001992_pt1 | contig 12177 bp, 13 predicted proteins | sample Methanotroph_Enr_FD_79181 | JGI IMG/M metagenome (GOLD analysis project Ga0079306, IMG submission 79181) | Enriched soil microbial communities from Old Woman Creek wetland in Ohio, USA - Methanotroph_Enrichment_5 | ecosystem: Environmental > Terrestrial > Soil > Wetlands | place: USA: Ohio...
ATCGTATTCGGAGTTTTCCATCATTCTTTTCCCAACATATCCATCATTGGCCACATCTGCTTTAAAACCTGATTCTTGCAATTGTTTCTGAATGATCTCTGCCAGTCGTAATTCGTCTTCTACAATCAATATATGAGTTTCAACCATTTTCACTGTATAATTTGACGCAAAACTAAGACACTATTAGCAATAAATAACAATTCTAATGAATTTCTAATAACTTTCTAACTGCCCTCTAACTGACTTAACGCGAATACAATGCTAGATTTGTTTCATCAAAATAATATCCAGATAAAGATTGACAAATAGATGTCTGGTAATGTTTTTGAGATTGATTGTTGTTTTGATATTTGTTTTCTCTATATAACTCAATTTGATCGATTTGTAGGATTTTCTCTAAAACGATTCTGTAAGGAAAGTTGCAGATGTCACTAAAAACTTCAAAAATACCGTGAGCAAGGCTTACGGTATTTTTGTTTTATGGAATAGCTAATTTGGCGTTTGCAAAATACCAAACACCATGAAGAATAGCATTAAACCGATAAAGACAACCAGATAGAGACTTAACTTATGATAGCGGACTTTAAAAAGATTAAGTAGAAGAGAAATCAGGTTAAATCCGGAAAACAAGGCGACTAATTTGAAATAGCTAAGAATTTTCACTTCTTTTGGAATTGTATTTCCAATAACTTCAGGAATAACAATTGAGTTGGTAAGTAAAACCCACAACGAAATCAATCCCAATACAATAAAGATTATTTGCCCGGCTAGTGCCAGCTTCTCTTTTTTCTCAATCCAGCTAAAAAAAATGAGTCCAATACCGAGAAAAAGTGTCCATTGTGAGATACTTGCCACACCAGATAAGGAATTTGAAACCATACTGAAAAATTTTGTTGTTTGACAAAAGTGATCATTTTTGACCAAACAAAAAATAATTAATCCTTACCGAATACTTTTATTGGTTATTTTTGGCGAAACTCAGAATTGTAATCGATGATAAAGAAAAATCTCGCCATCAATCCGAAAGCGAAGGGATTGATATTTGATCTTGATGGCACTCTCGCTGACACAATGCCCATTCATTATATTGCCTGGAAAAATGCCGCAGCTAAGTACGGGGTCAATTACACGACCGAATTGTTTATTCAGATGGCAGGCATTCCGGTTTATCCTTCTGTTGAAAAAATTAATGAGATTTTTGGAACAAACATCGATCCAAAGGAGATGGGCGATGCCAAAGAAGCAGAATTTGAGAAAAATATGCATCTAACTCCTGAAATTAAAGTTGTGACTGATTTGGTTCGGGAATACCACGGGAAGATACCTATGGCTGTTGGTACTGGCGGATCGCGGCGATTGTCGTTAAAAACGCTGGAGATTATCGGGCTTAAAGGTTATTTTGATATTTTGGTAACCAGCGAAGATGTTGCCAACTTCAAGCCTCATCCCGAAACTTTTTTAAAATGTGCCGAACTGATGGGAGTAAATCCCTCTGACTGCGAAGTTTTTGAAGATGGAATTCTGGGTATACAAGCAGCCCGAACAGCCGGGATGATGGTTACCGATGTAACTGAATATTATAAAGTAACAATTGGACAATGAATGTGAAAATTGGAATATTGATTATTTCAGGAGTTGTTCTATTCTCCTGTACTTCCGTTAAAAAGTCGCTTCGTCAGGAATATACGGTAGTTTCGTATAATGTTGAAAATTTATTTGATACGGTTGACGACCCGAAAATTCCGGATGAGGAATTTCTTCCGGCAAGTGAAAAGAAGTGGGATAATGTGCGATATGAGAAGAAACTGACTGATATTGCTGAAGTAATTTCGGAAGTAAATCAGAAGGAATTGCCCGAAGTGGTTGGTTTGGTTGAAATAGAGAATCAAACGGTGCTGGAAGATCTGATTAAAACGGGCAAGTTGAAAGGCCAGAATTATGCCATTATTCACGAAGAAAGTCCTGATTACCGCGGAATTGATGTGGCATTAATTTACCGCAAAGATGCGTTTAAAGAAATCGCACACGAAGTGTTGCCTGTGACTTTTCCTGACGATCCGGAGTTTAAAACACGTGACATTTTACACGTGACCGGCAAAATGAGAAATAAAACCGTTCATGTTTTTGTGAGTCACTGGCCTTCGCGCATTGGTGGTGAGGATAAAACTGAACCAAAACGGGTTTTGGCGGCTTCAGTTCTGAAAAAAAGAGTTGACCAGATTCTTGTACAAGATCCGAAAGCACGCATTATCATTATGGGTGACATGAATGATGAACCTGCGAACAAAAGTTTACGGGAAACGCTTGGCGCCGCAGCACCTGGTTCAGGAGCACCGCTTGTAAACCTGATGATGCCTGATGATGTGGCCGGAAAAGGAACCTATTTTTATAGCGGCAACTGGAATATGCTGGATAATCTGGTTGTTTCGGAAACCGTTCTGAAGGGAAAAGGGATGACGATTGAAGGCGGAAAAGGAAACATTTTTAGTAATGACTGGATGATTTACACCAATAAAAACGGCGATAAAACTCCAAACCGCTCGTATGTGGGTAACAAATATGTTGGTGGTGTTAGCGACCATTTCCCTGTTTATTTTAAAATGATCGTCAAATAGAGTCTGCAGATTCAAATGAAAGAGCCCTTTGCATTGTATTGCAGAGGGCTCTTTTTGATTAAACAAAACTACTTAGGGGTAATTATCGGAATAAACTAACTTTTGTTGGCTAACTCTTTCACGTTGGCCCAAATGCCATCGTCAACCGGAATACCCAATTCCATATTTTCTTGCCGTGTTTTTAGCGATTGTTCGCCGGGATAAAATATTTCACCGTTTTCGTCAGCAGGAACCGACGATTTGAGTTGTTCGATGGTTTCTTGTAATGCCTGATCGATGAAATCTTGAGTGCTAATTTTCAGTGGGTCGATTGCAATGAAAACCTGGCAACAGCTTCCGCAACTTCCTTTGCCTGCTTTGTCAATACCGGCAGTGGTAAGTCCTCCTGAAAGTAAAGCAGAAATCAGGTCGAGCATAACGGCAAATCCTGAACCTTTCCAGAATCCCATCGGTAGAATTCGTCGGGTTTCCTCGATCTCTCCAGGATTATCAGTAAGGTTTCCTTCCTGATCAAATCCTCCGGGATAGGGGAGTTTCTGATCTTTCAGGCGAGTAGTTTGAAGCTTTCCATACGAATATTGCGACATGGCGATATCGAGCACTACATGACCTTCTTTTCGCGGTACAGCCATGATAAATGGGTTGTTTCCGATACCGCACGATTTTGCACCCCAGGCTGGCATGCACGATTCAGTATTGGTCCAGCAAATGCCGATAAATCCTTTTTCGGCAGCCTGCCATCCATAAGCACCACCGCGCATCCAGTGGGCGGTATTGTTAAGACCTACCATGCCCAATCCGTTCTGTGCTGCAATTTCAGTTGCCCGATTCATTGCAAACAGGGCATTTAAAATTCCGGGACCAAGATTGCCATTGTATGTTTCCATCGAACCGAGATTCAACTCCAGCGTCGGTTCTGCCTTTCCATCGACCCAGCCTTTCCCCAAGTAATCGACAAACCGTTCAACGCGGTTCAGCCCGTGAGAATACACACCATCTCTGCTCGATTCGGTATGAATCTGGGCACAAACATCAGCTTTTTCTTGGGGCATTCCGGCGTTCATAAAAGCTGACTTTATGGTGGCTTTCATTTCGTCAAATGGGATTCGTGTCATGGTTTCTGAGGTTAAATTTACTGATATCGCCTCGGTTGAACGAAAACGACATCAGGTAAAAGTAATAAGATATTGGCATTTAGCCAGCCATTGATGCGCGAATCAAGGTTTTTTTATGAGCTTTTTTTATAATTGTTCCCAACCGCTTAATGCCTTCTTCAATCATTTCTTCTGACGAATTGGAATAGTTTAGGCGCATGTTTTGTTGCCCTTCTTCGACAGTAAAGAATGATTTTCCGGGGACAAAAACTACTTTTTCCTGAATCGCTTTTTTGATGAGTGCTTCGGAGTTCATCGATTCAGGTAGTGTTGCCCAAATGAACATTCCTCCTTCAGGATTGGTATAGCTAATTTCCTCCGGAAAATGCTTCCTGATCGACTCAATCATACAATCTTTCTGGGCTTTGTAAGCTAATCTGACTTTACAAAGGTGATCTTCCAGATTATTGTCGGTCAGAAAACGATAAATGATGCGTTGAACCACATTGTTGGTGTGCAAATCGGCGGCTTGTTTGATGCGTAGTAAATGCGGCATCAGTTCTTTGGGAGCGCAAATCCAACCGGTCCGAAGTCCGGGCGAAATCATTTTCGAGAATGATCCGCACCAAATGGTATGATCCGGATTTAAGGCAAATACGGGGGCCTGAAATTCACCTTCGAAACGGATTTCTCCATACGGATCGTCTTCCACAAACAGGATGTTGTGCCAGTCGAGCAGGATGGCCAGATTTTCACGGGTTTCTGCCGAATACGTAATTCCGGTTGGATTCTGGAAATTCGGGATGCCGTAAAGTACCCGCGACTCGGTTTTCAGAATCGTATCTTCCAGTTCGTTCAAATCCAGACCATCTGAATTTAATGTGATTTGGTGAAATTCGGGACGGTAGGCCGAAAATGCCTGTATGGCTCCCAGGTAGGATGGTTTTTCCATCATCAGCGGATCGCCCGGATTGATAAGCAATTTGCCAATCAGGTCGAGCGCTTGCTGCGAGCCATTGGTGATCAGGATATTTTCAGGCGAAATTGATAGACCGTACTTCCTGTTGTAGCGGTTGCAGATCCACTGCCTAAGCGGCAGATGACCTTGACTTTCGGCGTACTGAAGCGTTTCAGCTCCTTCGTTTTCCATAATCTGGATAAAGGCCTGTTTCATTTGTTCAGCCGGGAAACAGGTTGGATTTGGCAGTCCGCCTGCAAACGAAATCATGTCGGGCTGTTCGCATACTGCAAGGATTTCGCGGACAAACGAAGTAGGAATGTTTTTGCAACTTTGTGAGATCAGACTTTTGTAATTTACTTCCATAGTATTTGATTTTAAGGTGATAAGCGGAGCAAAAAAAAGCCTTTCCCATGTATATAGGGAAAGGCTTTATATCGTTTCTGGCAATAGTTTCCCTACGTGAACTCGTTCACGAAAATGGCCACCACCGCTAGAATAAAAAGTTTGTTCATGCTCAATTGATTCAAATAAAAAAGCCACTCCCTTTTTGAGGGAATGGCTTAAATAATCGGATTATATATTGTCGTTTATGCCATACCCTCCTTGCCCGAAACCACGAATGTGGCCACGATTGCGACTAGGATATGGATAAATTGTTTCTTCATAATTGTAAGCAAAGGAAAAAATTATTTCCGAATTCAAAACGGTTGCTGTTTTGCTGTTTTTTATCGTTGATGATTTGGTAACATTCCGAATTACTTCACTTTTCTTTCCGAAACTCCTTCGTTGGTCATTTTTACAGACTGTATGGTTCCGTCGGGGTTAAAGTACATGCGGTCGATACAAACCACGCGGTGGTCGCGTCCTTTGTTTGGAATCGGGCGGCGGTGGTAGAAGATATACAAATCATCTGTTCCGGGAACATTCACAACCGAATGATGTCCGGCACCCATCGCAATCGAAGGATCTGATTTCAAAACCGTATTCAATTTTTTGAACGGACCAAAAGGCGAGTCGGCAATGGCGTATTCCACTTTATACGTGTCGTTTGTCCATCCGCCTTCCGACCACATGAGGTAATATTTGCCGTTGCGGATAAACATGAGCGGTCCTTCGACATAACCTTCCGGAGTAATTTCCTGAACTATATTTCCATCAGGAAAAGGAACGAGAGCGGTAAAATCGTTGTTGAGTTTGGCAATGTTGCAATGTCCCCATCCACCATAGATGATGTAATATTGCCCGTCTTTATCCTGAAAAACGAATTGATCGATGGGTTGAGCCTTGTTGTAAAATTCCTGAATCAGCGGTTTCCCCAGGTAATCGCGGAATGGACCTTCGGGTTTTGAGGAAATACCGATCCCGATCCCACCAATTTGATTGTCGGCAGCAACATATCCGTCGCGGAATGGAGCTTGAATATCGTTAGCCGAGAAAAACAGGTAATAGCTCGTATCTTTTTTAACGATACATGGCGCCCACATGGCTCTTTTAGCCCACTTAACAGCAGAAGTATCGATGATGTGCGAGTACTTTTTCCAGTGTACCAGATCTTCAGACGAAATAGCATCGAGAAATGTTTGTTCTTCGTATTTGGCCGAATACGTTGGATAAACCCAAAAGGTACGGTCGAAAATTGCACCTTCCGGATCGGCATACCAACCTTCCATAATGGGGTTGCCTGAAGTTTTAACTTGATTTTTTTGAGCGAAACAGTTCCCGGAAAATATTCCGAGTACCAGTGCTAAGATGATGTGATTTTTAGTCATTGTGCTTTTTTAGTTCACTCCTGTTACGTTCATATTCAGAATAAAAACCGAGGTGCGGGCTGTAATAAAAAGAATATTTCTTTTTTCTCCACCGAAACAAACATTAGAAGGTTGCTCTGCAACTTCAATCCGCGCAATATTTTCACCTTTGGGATTGAATACCGATACAACATTGTTGGTAAGATATACATTCCCCTGGTTATCGATGGTCATTCCATCCGAACCTTCAGGAGCAAAAAAGGTCTTGTTGGCAAGCGATCCATCGGTTTGAATGTCGTATTTCCAGATTTTATGATCCTGAATGTCGCTTACATAAAGCGTTTTGCCATCGGGAGTTCCGATCAGTCCGTTAGGTTGTTTGTAGTCGTCAATCACGCGAATCACTTTTCCTTCCGGATTAAAATAGTAAACTCCCCGTTTGTCCTGAAGTTCTTTTCTTTCCGGTTCCCAATAGTCGCGGGCGTAATATGGATCGGAAAAATAGATGCCGCCGTTGGGTGCAATCCACAGGTCGTTAGGCGCATTTAGTGGTTCGCCGTTGTAGTTTTCGGCAATGATTTTCATTTTTCCTTTTTTGTCGAAAATCACTAAGCGGTTATGCAGGTCGGCACAGGCAACCAGTTCTCCTTTTTTATTGAAATAGGTTCCGTTCGACCGTTCGCACGATTGCAAAAAAGTAGTGATTTTATTCCCCTTTTCATTCCAGACATAAATTTTGTCGTTGGGCTGATCGGTAAAAAATACCCGACCATCAGGAGCAACCGAAGGTCCTTCAGTAAAGGCATAACCGCCACCAGCCTTGGTCACTTTTGAATTTTGATCGAATAATTGAATGTTTTGTGATTGCCCGTAAAGAACAGAGATAAAAAAAACTCCAAAAAGTAGAATTTTATTCATGGTTATTTTTTAGTTTGGTTTTTGAATTATGGAGAAAAATGCCGATAAAATGTACATTTATGCCTTCCGAATCGCTAAAGATAAAATTCAGATTTTAAAAACATTGGTAAATGAGGGTGAAATTTACTGAACTGCTGCTTTTTCTGACAGTATTTGCTTTTCAAGAATGTTTTGCACGGCTAGGTTCTGATGGTTCCTATCTCTGGAATTCGACAAGTATCACCTATTCATTTAATGATAAAACGGAGTTGGTTTTTGGCAATAAAGATCAGTATAGCAATCAGATTAACAGGCTTGAATATTATCATTTTGAACTGATTGGCTATCGAAAGCTGACCGGAAAATTTTCACTTGGATTTGGGGTACGGCAAACCGAAAGTTACAAGTCGGGCGGCTGGAATCCAGGGCAAACCTATTTGTTTTATGGAATTTTGTTTTTCAATCCTTTCGATATGAAGATTAAATTTTCGAACCGACTTACCGCAAAAGTTAGTAAAACAGCCGACACCCAATATGGATTGGACAATATTTCGAACATTGATTTCTTTACGAAATCGAAATGCAAATTTCCCAAGCCCTATTTGATGGATGAACTATTTTCGAATTTAAATTCTGGAAAGGTTCAAACGATTCGAATTTACGGAGGTTTTCATCTGCTCAAAAAAGAACATTGGGGAATTGACCTTTACTACTGCAATTGGCAAACCCGATCGACCGCCGATTGGAAAGCTTACAATGTGTTTGGGATAAGTACCAAAGTGAGAATTTGAAACTCCATATTTACTTCGTAATTGCGCTCTTTTGCATCCATTCAAACAATGGTTGCATCCACTTGTCGCAGGGTAATTTCAGTACAAAGCCATGATTTCCTGAAGGATAAAGGTGCATTTCAGCCTGAACTTTATTTTTAATTAGTTGCTGGTAAAAACGAATGCTGTTTTCAACCGGAACAACAGTATCGTCACCAGTGTGTGTGATCCAGGTTGGTGGCGTATTCGCAGTGACCTGCAGATCGTTCGAAAAGAGCGCAACTTGTTCTTCTGAAGGTGATTTACCCAGTAAATTATTCTTCGATCCGCCGTGAGTTAAACCATCCTGCATACTTATGACCGGATAAACGAGAATCATAAAATCGGGTCGAAGACTGATGTTTTCAGGATTGGGAATGTATGCTTTGTTGAAATGTGTACCAGCAGTTGAGGCCAGATGTCCTCCTGCTGAAAATCCCATAATCCCGATTTTAGCTGGGTTCACTTTCCATTCAGAAGCATGCTCTCGAACGCTTTTTATGGCTTGTTGCGCATCCTGCAATGGTCCAATAGCTTTGTCTGCCATGATGGAATCGCTGGGCAAACGGTACTTTAAGATAAAAGCTGCGACCCCGTTTTTCTGAAACGTTTCGGCAATATTTGTTCCTTCCAACCTGTAGCTTTCCATGCCGTAACCACCTCCCGGGCAAATAACTACGGCAGCTCCAGTGGCAATTTTCTCATCCGGAAGATAAACGGCTAATGTTGGTTGTGAAATGCTTCGGTAGCCAATAAACTGTCCGTTGTTTTCCATCCTGATTTCTTTCATTTTATAGCCGGTACTGTTTGGAAGGATTCCCGAATAAAGCGGAATGATCTGCTGAGCAGAAAGGTTCAGTGCCAGAATGGCAAAAACGAGCAGAAATAAGTTTTTCATGGGTTTAGTTTTTAAGTTTTTTGGTCAGGTCGGGAGTTATCGTCTTCAGGGCTTCTTTAACCTTGATGTATTTAGTCAGGTCGCGCAGGGCAACAACTGTGAAATGATTTTCCTTCAAATACTGAAGATATTCTTTAAATAATTCGGGGGTTGTATTTACCCAGGAATGTTCTGCATCAGGAACTCCGTGAATGGTCAATACCACAATTTTTCCATTGCGAGCATTACTGAAAGCTTCCATGATTTGTGATTTGTTTTCAGAATTCATGGCCCAGCTTGGAATCAGAAGTGGATGATCGATTGATGGATCGTATACCCGGCTTCCACCTGCACGGGCAAATTGATAACCTTTTTCCTGAAGAACTTTTAATCCAGGCAAGCTAAGGCTGTAGCCCGGGTAGGCAAAAGTTGTTGGGCGTGCGATTTTCATCGAATCACATTTACGTTCAATGTAATTAAGTTGCTCTTCAATTTTCTCTTTGGATAATTTCGCAATAGCCGGATGATTTTTGGTATGGTTAGCAATCTCAAAACCCATTCGATTAAGTTCACCGATCTGTCGCCAGTTCATGTATTTGGCAGTGTCGTTGAAGTTGGGTGGAAATTCACAAATGAAAAAAGTGGCTCCAAATCCATATTCTTTCAGGAGTGGGGCAACAACCGAATATTGGCTTGCGGTGGCATCGTCGAAAGTTAATACAACTAGTTTGTCCGGAATTGGTTTCTTTACAATTCTTGAAAAGCCTGTAATCGCTGTAAAAAGGATCAATAGAAGCGTAACTGTTTTCTTCATGAGTTGCTTGTTAGTCAACACAAAAATAACAGGCGAAATGTTAAATCCGCAATAACCGTCAATATTAAAATCCGTTTGAATGAATTTTTCCGAAATTCAGTTCGCTAAATGGTTTGCCTTCGTGAACACGTTGCGCATAGCCAATAGAAACAATGCTCAAAACCCGGAATCCTTCAGGAATGTGAAGGGTTTCGCATACATAAGCTTCGCTGGTTTTTGCTTCAGAATACTCGCGACCACGAATTTGAATCCAGCAACTTCCCAGTCCAAGCGAATGCGCAGTTAAATGTGCGATGAAAGCTGCAATCGACGAATCTTCAATCCATGCAACCGTTTTACTCTCGTCAACCAAAACGACAACAGCAAGTTTTGCTGTTTGCAAAGACGCAGCTCCGTGTGGTTTGCAAAGCGCTAATTTCTGAAGCAATTCCGATTCGTCGATAAAAATATATTCGCAGGCATTCGAGTTTTTTGAAGTTGGAGCGCGAAGGATGGCTTCTTTAAGTATGTCAAGTTTCTCCGGTTCAATGGGTTGTTCGGTAAATTTTCGGATACTCCGCCGGGTGCGTAAAAGATCGATCATTTTGCGTTTGTTTAATTGTTTGGTACAAAGCAAAAAAAATGCTTGCTTGCGAGCAACTTTTTTAGCTTTTCGTCCATCTGTATTAAAAAGAATTAACATGCTCCGGAAATTTCTATTCATATGTGCCGTTTTAACGGTTGTCATTTCATGTACCTACGATTCGTTGGTCAAGGAAAGCGACAATTCGGATTTGATTATAAAAACAGGGACTGTTTGCGGTTGGTGTTCGGTCAACGATACTTTAACCATCACCCGAAATGCAATCAGGTATGTGAACTATACGAATTGCAATGTAAATAAACCTTCAGTGGAAAAGGCCGGGCAGATAAATGCCACGGATCTTGACGCATTGCTTGCCAAACTTGATTTTGCTGAACTGAAAAAGCTTGATCTGAACAGTTCAAATGTTAGTTTTGATGGTTGTGATGATTGGATATACTTCAAAAATGGAACTGAAAATCATTACATTCGTTTCACTAGAAATGATCCCAAACTTCAATCCATTCAGGCTTTTGTCGATCAGTTGAATGCTATTAAAACCCAATATACTGGTGCTAAATAAATTGTTGCATTCCTGTCAAATTTAACTCTTCAACTACTCCCTCCAGATTAAATTCGTATAATTGTTGTGTGAAACATTTGCAAGTCAAATTTTTTTTACCTCAAAATTACGAATGAAAAGTGGTCAGAGATAGAAGCCAGTGGTTAGGTGTATGGAAGCGGTTTCGGTTGGGCGATCGGTATGCATTTAGCGAAATCTATGAAGAGTTTGCCGATATGCTATTTGCTTATGGAAGTAAAATTACAAGCGATCGGGAATTACTCAAAGACTGCATACAAGATTTATTTTATAACCTTTACCGGTACAATGTTCAATTGCACAATCCTGAAAATCTCGAATTCTATTTATTCCGATCGCTCAAAAATGACATTATCCGCAAAATTCGGAAGAATTATCACGAGGCAAGTCTGACTGACGAAGGAATGTTTCAGTTCGATTTAAAATTTCAGGCAGAGCAAGATATTCACGATGTTGAATCGAATGAATTACGGGTGAATGCTCTTCGGAAAATACTTCAAACTATTGATCCCCAGAAACGGGAACTGCTGTTTCTTAAATTCAGTACCGGATTAAATTATTCTGAAATTGGTGAACTTGTTGGAATGACCTCAGATGCCGTTAAGAAGCAGGTTTACCGCACTCTAGATAGCCTTCGTGAGAAGTTTGGCGATCAATTACTTTCCTTGTTGATGATCTCCATCAGACACTAAAAATATTTTTTCAAAAATTTGTCCCTTTTTTCAATGTAGCTACTCTTTGAGATATAAACATTGAAAAAATGACTTTTTCTGATCAAAAATTCATAGAGGATCCAAAATTTCTGCAATGGATATTCCATAACAACCGATTGGTCGATCAATATTGGGAACAATACCTTTTGGAGCATCCGGAAGAAGAAGCACAGATTATTGAGCTTAAAGCCCGCCTTTCGGAATTGAAGTATTCGGATGAAACTATGTTACAGTTTGAAAAAGAGCAAATTGAGCAGCAGGTTATATCGCGAATCAATCTGGATCTTGAAAAGAATAAGCGGCAATCAATATTTGTTTCTTTCATGAAATATGCCGCTGTTGCTATAGCCTTTGCTGTTATTGGGGGTCTTGCTGTTTATTTGAATTCGGACAAAAAGTCGATTTACCAGCAGCTTGCCGGACAAATGGTGCAGATTCCTTCGACGGGGCAGGGTCCATTGCTGATTACTTCAACCGGAGAAAATG
>Ga0079306_1001993_pt1 | contig 12170 bp, 12 predicted proteins | sample Methanotroph_Enr_FD_79181 | JGI IMG/M metagenome (GOLD analysis project Ga0079306, IMG submission 79181) | Enriched soil microbial communities from Old Woman Creek wetland in Ohio, USA - Methanotroph_Enrichment_5 | ecosystem: Environmental > Terrestrial > Soil > Wetlands | place: USA: Ohio...
AACAAGGTAAAAACCGGAACCAGTTACGATGTCCGTGATTCGGTGCTTATTATTACTGGGTAAAGCTTTGTTTGTACAATTATCTATGCTTAAACGGCACGTAGTGTTTTTGCTCGTGCCGTTTTTGTTGCTCTTTACGACTGACGTAGTTGCCGATAGTTATCCGCTGTCTTGCGCTGATGACTATCAAGCCGCAAATACGGTGTTTCAACGCATTGAAAACGAATGGCCGCTACGCAGCAGCAAGGATGAAATCACACGCTATGTACAAAAACTTGGTGTTCATTTGGCACAATTAAAAGGCTACGGCAATGCTTTTGCATGGCATTTTTCGGTCGTTCGCAATTTAGCGCCCAATGCTTTTTCTATTGGCGGGGGCTATATTTTTGTCACCGAAGGAGCTATAAACTTTGCCGAGACTGAATCAGAGTTGGTTGCAATCCTGGGGCATGAAATTGGCCATGAACTGGCCGGACATTTTTGTATAGTCCAGCCACCCAATGTTTTCTCCACATTGCTTGACGATGTGTTTATGCCAAAACCCGAACAATATCAAGTCGGCGTCGGTTCTTTAACACAGGTGATTGATGTAGGCAAAGAACAACAAGCTGATCGTATTGCTTTATCCATTATTAAAGCTGGTGGTTACGATCCGACAGCCATGCTCAATCTTGCCAGACGCCTGCCTTTAAACGGTACTACACATCTTATAGATGCGTCTCGCATTCAGGTATTGGAAAAAGCCATTGTTAATTTACCGGTACAGGCAACGCAAAGTTCCAATGAATTCCTGGCAATTAAGCGTGTTCTTGTCTCCCAATGACGCTATGTGTATCTTCTTCCTTATCCTGCTTGAGACGGCTAGGGAGTGGTGATTTAAAAAACAGAATAATGAGCAAACACTATATCAAATGACTAAAGTCGATTTTTGTGCAGGGACACATACGGGATTACGTGAAGTTAACGAAGATAGCTATTTATCTTTGCCTGAGTACGGTGTGTGGGTCATAGCGGATGGCATGGGCGGACATGGCGCAGGCGATACGGCAAGCCAGATTGCTGTCTTGGAAATTGCACGTCTAATTAAGCAGGGATCTCCTTTAGCGCCGGCTATTGCATCAGCCCATCGGGCGATTCAAACGGCAGCCCTTAATGGTGATGGAAGTAGCGATATGGGAGCCACGGTAGTTGCTGTAAAGCTTGATGGATTGCATTATGAAATTGATTGGGTCGGCGACAGCCGCGCTTATCTTTGGAACGGAGCTTTGCAACAACTCACTACCGATCATTCTTACGTCCAGTTGCTTTTAAATTCAGGAATGATTACACAGACAGAGGCATTAACCCATCCTGGACGGAATATAGTGGTGCAAGCCTTGGGCGTTGGCGGCATGAATAAAACTGTCATTAACATAGACCATGTTTTTGGTGAACTCAACCAAGGGGACAGTTTATTGCTTTGTTCCGATGGGTTGACCGGAGAAGTTAGTGAGGAAAGTATTGCCGCCATTCTGGCTGAAAAATCCAGCAATCAATGCAAAGTCAATCGTCTTATAGAGGCCGCATTAGCAGCCGGTGGCAAAGATAATGTTACCGTTACTGTAATTACAAAGACAAGCTCGTAGCCAATTAGTCCGGGATTGCGTTATTCTTTTTTTGCAATCAAAGCCATTGGTCTGAGGATCAAGGAGAGGGAGGTCTGATCTAATAATCCAATAAATCTATGTCATTTCCGTAGTGAATGCGGTTAAAAAACGGCTGATTGGACTGAGTTGGCTTGCCATCCATGGCATCTCGGTAACTGCTATCTCCTGTATCCCTGCAGCGCAAGTGTCGTTTGGCCCAGGTTGGATTGAGGTGAGCCTTGCGATGTTTGTAGTCATAAATCATCAAGGACGCATACACCGTGCCGGTAAACAGCGGGGATAGTATTAACAGCGGCACATGCAGTAGCACAATGCCTGTCAATACGGCCAATTTCTTGGTTTGGGCGTTCCATGCCGTTAATATCAGCGATCGGTAACCTGGATCCAGCATCGCGTTTTTAGCGCAGACCGTATGATGTTCATGCCAGTGATAAGCCCAGAAACTATGCCGATTTTGTCCCCGCGCATGCAGGATATATTTGTGCATCAGCCATTCGCCGGCATTGGCATAGATCAAGCCTAAAATGAGTTGAATGATTAAGTTGAACATGGGATACAAAAATCCTTTAATCTGGGCAATTACTGTCGGCTATCATACGTCTGTTATCAAGCCAAAGGTATTGCAGCAGATAAAATACGATAGAAAGAGTTTGCACTTTAAAGTTTGGTTTTTTGAATCTCCTCCCCCTAATCCTCTCGACAATAGCTCCTGCATCGCCTAAAGCGCCTACTGTTGGTGCTCTACTACCTACATCCATGTAGGCATCCAACAGGAAAGGGAATAAAAGTGCAGGATTTTGAAGGGCGATGAGTATAAAGAGATATTCTGGGCATCAGATCGCAAGATTTTCTTTTTTAATAAATGCAAAGTTGATAAAATTACTGGGTTTTTTATTTATTGGGTGAACCAACATGAGTGTTATTGAAAGAATCAAAGACCAGATTGAAAACAATCCGGTTGTTTTATATATGAAAGGGTCACCGGATTTTCCTCAGTGCGGCTTTTCCGGCCAAACGGTGCAGATATTGGAGGCCTGTCATGCCAAATATATGCACGTTAATATCCTTGAAGATCCCGAACTTCGCGAAGCGCTTAAAGAATATTCGAACTGGCCGACCTATCCCCAGCTTTATATCGGCGGCGAGTTAGTCGGCGGTTGCGACATTATTACCGGTTTGTACCAGCAGGGTGAATTGGCTAAGATGTTGGTTGCGGTTGGCAGTGTAGAGGCATAAGCCAGTTTACGCATAAAGTTACTTAAGGACACGAAGAATCAATGAAAGCTAGCTTCGTGTCCATGCCGGAGTGCAAGGCTAGCCTTGTACGTATAAATTGTTCAAAGTCAGTATTGAACTCCAAAACAATATCTTAGCTTTGTGATAGATTGGGGGGGTACGTTATATTTTCGATCTGCTCACTCTGTTCCAGATGCTTCCAGCGATTGACTATCAAGCAAAACAATTCCGCTGTTTTTTCCGCATCATAAAGCGCCGAATGCGCTTTCTCGTTGTCCCAGTCTAATCCTGCCGTTTGGGCCATTTTTGCCAAAACGGTCTGCTGATAGACCAATCCCCCCAAGGTCGCAGTGTCGAAAGTGCTGAACGGATGGAAAGGGCTGCGTTTTATTTGGGTTCTTTGAATGGCGGCATTCAGGAAGCCGATGTCAAAAGCAGGGTTGTGACCGACCAGAATCGCCCGGGTGCAGTTGTTGCGCTTGACGGCCTCTTTAATCGGTTTAAACAGCATGTGCAGTGCGTCTTTCTCGTCAATAGCCATGCGGAACGGGTGGTGCGGATCGATTTTGTTGAACTTCAGCGCGGCTTCGTCCAGTTCGGAATTTTTAAAGGGAATGACGTGGGTTGTATATCGTTCAGTAATTTCCAGGTCGCTGTTGCCGTTAAACTCAACAATAACGGCTGCAATTTCCAGTAATGCATTCTTTTTTGGGTTGAATCCGGCCGTTTCTATGTCGATGATGACCGGGAGAAAGCCTCGGAAACGTTTGTCTATGGGAATTGCAGGTGTATCCATTTTTTAAAGTTATGCCAAGAGGTGCTGAAATGATGAGGAATAAATGCGGCGATTTATGGTATGTTACGCGAAAATTGACCCATTATAAAAATAATAGCGTTGTGGAGTGGATGACATGCAACAGAAAAGATTGATGATTCAAGTCGGGTGCCTTGTTTTATTGAGCGCGCTGGTAGGATGCGCGACTACCGCGAAAGACCCCAAAGATCCATTTGAAGGCTGGAATAGGGGCGTACAGACGTTTAACGATAAACTTGATGATTACGCGATGAAGCCTATCGCCAAGGGCTATCAGTGGATAACGCCCTCGTTTGTTAATCGCGGTGTGACCAATTTTTTTAGCAACATTAATGATATCGGCGTAACGCTCAATGACCTGATGCAGTTTAAAATAGCGCAAACCGGCCAGGATGGATCGCGCTTCCTCGTCAACACCATTGCCGGTGTTGCCGGTTTTGTGGATGTCGCAGAAATGATTGATTTGCCTAGGCATAATGAAGATTTTGATCAAACCATGGGGGTTTGGGGCGTGCCTTCGGGGCCTTATCTGGTGCTGCCGTTTTTCGGGCCTAGCTCTCCTCGAGGCGTGGGCGGCCTGATCGGCGATGCGGCGATGAATCCGATCAGTTATCTTGACAGCGGTATTATCACCGGCGGGCTGTTTGCGGTGAATGCTGTCGACCTGCGGGCCGACAATTTGAGTACCGAAAGAATCGCGACGGAAGCGGCTGTAGACCGCTATGCGTTTTTCAAAAGCGCCTATTTTCAACAGCGTGAATATCTGATTCACGATGGTAATATGCCGGAAGGATCGGATCTGCTGGAGAATGGTGAGGACGTTAATAAGGAAAATTTGGCTCCGATTAAGCCGTATTAATATTAGGCGAAGGGCAAAAGGCAAAGGGCGAAAAAACACGTTGTTACCTTGAGCCTTTCGTCTTTAGCCTTTCGCCAATTTCCACCCCAACTCTTCATTCGCCTTGAGTGGGGTGATGGATAGTTCATTTTCACCATACGCAGCCGGTACTTTCCAAGCGGTTTTTTCCAAGGTGACCGTGCCTGAGTTCCTGGGTAACCGATAAAAATCTGCGCCGTAAAAACTGGCGAATCCTTCCAGCTTGTCTAATGCATCCGCCCGTTCGAATGCTTCCGTATAAAGTTCCAAGGCCGCATGGGCGCTGTAACAGCCGGCGCAGCCGCAGGCGTTTTCCTTTAATGATGTCAGATGCGGCGCGCTGTCGGTGCCCAAAAAGAATTTCGGGTTGCCGCTGGTAGCGGCCTCGACCAGTGCCAGACGGTGCGACTCGCGCTTGATGATCGGCAGGCAGTAATGGTGCGGCCTGATGCCGCCAGCCAGAATCGCGTTGCGGTTAAACAGCAGGTGCTGGGGAGTGATGGTTGCGGCAATGTTGGCGCCGGCATCTCGCACAAATTGCACCGCTTCAGTTGTGGTCACGTGTTCGGCCACGATGCGCATTCCGGGAAAATTTTTGGCGATGTCGGTCAGATAGGTATCTATAAATACCCGTTCCCGGTCGAAAATGTCACAGGCGTCATCGGTCACTTCACCATGAATCAGCAGCGGGATGTCATATTGCTCCATGGCCGCGAATAACGGATAAACAACCTTGATGTCGGCAACGCCTGAATCGGAATTGGTGGTGGCACCGGCAGGATACAGTTTAAAGGCATAGACATGCTCGCATTCTGCGGCTTTTTTGATTTCATCAATCGTCGTCGAGCCGGTCAGATAAAGCGTCATCAGCGGCGTAAAATCCAGACCGGCAGGAACTGCTGCTAAAATCTCTTCCCGATAAACCAAGGCTTGAGCCACCGTCGTAACCGGCGGTTTGAGGTTGGGCATGATGATGGCGCGGGCAAATTGCCTGGCGGTATGCGGCAGTACAGTTTGTAAAAGCGCGCCGTTTCTGACATGTAAATGCAGGTCATCCGGCTTTGTGATGGTTAATGTTTTCATTATTAGAGGTAAATTCGGTAAAATAGGCGGCTATTTTATAGTAAGTGCCTTGAAAAACTAAACGCAGCACTTATCGTAGCTATTATTTTTTGTTATCGGAGCGATAAATGCCTATATACGAGTACCAATGTCAATCATGCGGCCATGAGCATGAAGCCTTGCAAAAACTCAGCGCTGAGCCCTTAATTATCTGTCCAGCTTGCAGCAAGCCGGAGTTAATGAAAAAGATTTCTGCGGCGGGATTCAGGTTGAAAGGCAGCGGCTGGTATGAAACCGATTTTAAAAGCGGCGCCAAGAAGAATGTAGCTGGCGAGGCGAGTTGTTCGCCTTCCTCCGGCGGCTGTCCTGCCGGCGGCTGCAAAAGTTAATAAAACAGGCGAAAGGCACAAGGCGAATGGCAAAAACACGCCTTCGCCTTGTGCCTTTCGTCTCGTGCCTTTCATCTTAACCAAATCAACAGGGAAAATTTATGCGTACTCACAAGTGCGGAGAATTAAACACACAACAGCTAGGCGAAACAGTTTCAATCTGCGGTTGGGTACATAGACGCAGAGATCACGGCGGCGTTATTTTTATCGATTTGAGAGACCGCGCCGGATTGGTGCAGGTTGTTGTCGATCCCGACGTGGCTGAAACTTTCGCCACTGCTGAAAGCGTCCGCAGTGAATATGTATTACAAATTACCGGTCTTGTTCGCGACCGTCCCGCAGGTACGGTTAACGCCAACATGCATTCCGGCGCGATTGAGATACTGGCTAAAAACATCGTCGTGCTGAATGAATCGGAAACCCCGCCGTTCCCGGTCGAAAGCGACATCGAAGTTAATGAGGAGCTACGTTTGCGCTATCGGTATATCGATTTGCGCCGTACCGAAATGCAGGAAAAGATGAAAGTGCGTCGCGATGTGACGCGAGTTTTACGGAACTTCCTCGATGACAACGAATTTTTCGAGATCGAAACGCCTTACTTAACCAAAGCGACTCCGGAAGGCGCGCGCGATTACATCGTACCGAGCCGAACCCACGAAAATTCGTTTTTCGCTCTGCCGCAATCGCCGCAATTGTACAAACAGATCTTGATGGTCGCGGGCATGGATCGCTACTATCAAGTTGTGCGTTGCTTCCGCGATGAAGACTTGCGCGCCGACCGTCAGCCCGAATTTACCCAGCTCGATATCGAAACTTCGTTCATGGATGAAAACGAGATCATGCACATCATGGAGGAAATGATCCGCCAGTTGTTCATTAAAGTGATCGGCGTAAACTTGGGCGACAAATTTCCGCGCATGACTCATCAGGAAGCTATATCGCGCTACGGTATCGATCGTCCCGATTTACGGATTCCGCTGGAATTGGTCGATATTGCCGAGGACATGAAAAATGTCGATTTTCAGGTCTTCTCTGCTCCTGCGAATGACCCGAAAGGACGCGTCGTTGCGATGCGCGTACCGAATGGCGGCGAATTAAGCCGCAAAGACATCGATGCATTGACCAAATATGTCAGTATTTACGGCGCAAGAGGTTTGGCTTATATCAAAGTCAACAACTTGTCCGCCGGTGTCGACGGCTTGCAATCGCCGATCGTTAAATTCGCCCCTGCCGAGGTTTGGGACAGCGTATTGGCTAAAACCGGCGCGCAAAACGGCGATTTGATCTTCTTCGGCGCCGATAAAGCCAGCGTCGTTAATGAAGCGATGGGCGCATTGCGGGTCAAGTTGGGTCATGATCTTAACCTGTTGGAAGGCGAATGGAAACCGGTCTGGGTCGTCGACTTCCCGATGTTCGATTGGGATGAGAAAACCAACCGCTACAACGCCATCCATCACCCATTCACCGCGCCAAGTTGCTCGGTGGAAGAGCTGGTCGCCAATCCGGGCGCGGCGTTATCGCGCGCTTACGATTTGGTGTTGAACGGCACCGAAGTCGGCGGCGGTTCGATTCGTATCAACCGCAGTGCGATGCAGCAAACCGTGCTTGAAATTTTAGGCATCGGCGAAGACGAAGCTAGGGAAAAGTTCGGCTTCCTGCTGGATGCATTGAAATACGGCGCGCCTCCGCATGGCGGCCTTGCGTTCGGCCTTGATCGATTGGTCATGCTGATGACGGGATCAACGTCTATTCGCGACGTAATCGCTTTCCCCAAGACGCAATCGGCGGCTTGTCCGTTGGTTAGCGCACCGGCGGTCGTCACCGATGAGCAGTTGAAGGAGTTGGGCATTCGCTTGATTAAGCCTGCGGGAAAAGAAAAAGCTAAGGATTAACGCTTTTTATTCACCACGAAGGATACGAAGTATTATTTCTTCGTGCCTTCGTTGAAATGCTTTTATGGATTGACCCAAGCCTGACGGGGGCTGTTGCCCCGCTTGGTAGCCATGTAAACCGGAATAAGCCGATTCGAGCGGCAGCGAGAATTGGTGTTTCCGGCAAACATCATCCAAATTCGCCGGAAACGCCACCTCGCGCTACGCGCTTGGATGGCCTTATTCCGGCCTACGCCTTAATGGTAGTGACGCGCAGCAAGGGAATGCAATATCAACCTCAAACTGGACGGGGCTCTACAATTAGGAACAAATATTTACAGAGAAAACAGATATGGCTAAATGCCCAATATGTGATTCAAGAAAAGGGAAAAGACAGTGTGTAATCGCTAATGGATTAGTGTGTAGCTTGTGCTGTGGAACTATCCGTAAAGAAGATTCCTGTCTAGAGTGCTCGTATTATCAAAAGCCAAAACGGAAATATAACGAAGTACCGTCGTTTACGACCAATCAAATACACGACAGTGCTGAATTAACGGGTCATAGCAACGCCATTGAGGGCGCTTTTTGTGCTTATGATATTGAAAATAACAAGACGCTAAATGATGCCGATGCCATCAAAATCTTGGAACTGCTGATGGATAAATATCATTTCAAAGACACTGAAATAAACTGCGATAGCCCATTTCTATCGGCGGGATTCAATTTTGTCGATGCCGTGATTGGCAAAGATTTAACCGGTATTGATGAATTGGTATTAGTGAAGGTTTTGAGTATTCTTCATGCCGTTGTGAAAAGGCTAACCAAGACCGGCAAAGAATACATGAATATTATTCATAGCTATGCAGGTTAAATAATTGGTTCGTTTAAGCCAACTATAGATTTATTAAATCTTCTTCCGACTTTCTCCCCTTAGGGAGACAAATGCCGCATTCTGCCCATGTTGAGTAGTGAACTAACCCCAAAATTCTCCGCAGAGGAGTATTATTTATGACCAATAGCCCATTTCCGATTCAAGATTACGCCTTACTCAGCGATGAGGAATGCGATGCCCGTATTATCGCCGCCAAAGCCAAGCTGGGTCGCCGCTGCGTGGTGCTCGGCCATCATTATCAGCGCGATGAAGTATTCAAACATGCCGATTTCACTGGCGATTCGCTAAAACTGTCCCGAGATGCGGCGAAATCGGACGCCGAATACATCGTATTTTGCGGCGTGCATTTTATGGCTGAAGTCGCCGATATACTGTCCCGGCCTGAGCAGGTCGCTATTTTGCCGGATATGGCGGCAGGCTGTTCGATGGCCGATATGGCTAACCTGGTCAAAGTGCAAAAATGCTGGGATGAGTTGGCGCAAGTGATCGATGCGGAAGCGGAAGTCACCCCGGTGACCTACATCAACTCGGCTGCCGACCTTAAATCCTTTTGCGGCAAGCATGACGGTATCGTCTGTACCTCGTCCAATGCCCAGAAGATTTTGGAATGGAGCTTTGCCAAAAAATCGAAAGTGCTGTTTTTTCCCGACCAGCATCTGGGACGCAATACCGGTTACCGGATGGGCATCCCGTTGGAAGAGATGGTCACCTGGGATTTCACCAAGCCGATGGGCGGTTTGACCGAAGAGCAAATCCGCAATGCTAAAATCATTCTCTGGAACGGCTATTGTTCCGTGCATCAGGTATTCAAGCCGGAACATATTGACGAATTCCTGAAACGTTACCCGGAAACCAAAGTCATTTCGCACCCGGAAGCCTCTTTTGAGGTCTGCCAGAAATCGGAATACATCGGTTCTACCGAATACATTTTAAAAACCGTCCGCGAAGCCGAGCCCAACACCCGCTGGCTGGTGGCGACGGAGCTTAATCTGGTCAACCGCCTGCATGACGAATGCAAGGCGCAGGGCAAAAACGTGCATTTTATGTCGCCTACGCTGTGCATGTGCTCAACGATGTTCAGAACCGATCCGCAACATTTGGCCTGGGTGCTGGAAAATCTGGCCGCAGGGCATGTGGTTAACCGGATTTCGGTGCCTGCGGAAGTCGCCAAATACGCCAAGAAAGCGTTGGATAATATGTTAGGAGTTATGTAATGTCAGTAGATTTTAATCGTTTAAAACATTTTTCCATGACCTATGTGTTCATCGACGATGAGGATGTGGCCTGCGAATATGAGCAAACCGAGCAAGACCCGGTCGTTGCCCCCGACGGCAACAGCGTCAGTTTCAGCTTAAGAAATATCGATCAAAACGAAGATCAAGACTGTTATTCAGTCGTTCTGGTAAAAAAAGGCGATGATGAGTTTTACATCAAATCCGATTATTTTGACGATGCAACCGAACCTTATCCGCTGGACGTTGAAATTTCCGATGATGACGTAAAGTTCATATTGGAAGGCGAGGATGAGGTTATGTATTTGTATGGTTTTTTTGAATAAAACGGCTGCGCAGTGAGTAAGCCCATCACTCTCGTATTAGTTAATTAAAGCATTACTTCGTTAATCAAAAAGTATAGCCAGCGTTTTTAAATCATTCAGGCATTCTCGGCGTGGAACGGATACCCTTTGTCCATGCTTTGTCCGAGCATGAGCGTCGAGGAATATATAGTCACATTGAACGTGTCGCCCGGTCTCGAAGTAGAGATTGTAGATTGTTTGTTGATGTTGGAGTCGGAACACGGTTTCTGCACTTTCCCGATCTATTCTCATGATCATAGGAATAAAGGGCTGTCGCTGCCTGAACAGGTCAGCGGCAGAAGAAAGTCCGTTTTTGGGTGTATGTGCCGGAGCATAGATTGGCCGCGTTATTGGCGCAATTGAAAGCCGAGTTTTCCCGCTCGGATTAAATGCTGTGTACTGCCGGTGATTTAAAATAGGGTGATTTGATGTAAAAGTCAGGGCTTGAGTTGATAAATGCCAAAGTTGGTCTTATCTGTATCAGGCATTGACTGTCTTAGTTTGTTAAGGGTTGTCAGATGCCTGCCCTCCTGCGTAAGACTGCAAGACGCGACAGAACTGGGTGGGCAGGCGTCGGACAAGCCTCGAGGGAGGAAACCGCGGGCTACGCAGCGGTGGACCAGAACAGGGGATGGACTATGGGGATTTGAAAGGTGGCTTTATCGGTTAACCGGGCTCTGATGCTGATCAGCCCAAGCCAGACATAGCTCAGATGATCCATCTTGCAGTTTATGCGCCTGATTTTTCGTGGTGGCGGCGAGCAACAAATAGGGATTTTACGCCGCCAGGCCAAGCCTTCCCGTATCGACTCTGACAGCCGATGAAACAGTGACTGGTAATGTGGAGTTTGGCAGACTCTTGTTTTCATGCCGTGCCTCGTTGCCAGGGTGGCGCTCGAATCGGCTGTTTGCGCGCTAAGATTTCGACGATGATCATGGCCGCACCGCAGTCGGGACAGACGAAAGTCGGTTGGGCCGATTGCCCTACCGCTTCACTATCCCCACCGTCGAGTTCCCTATCGGCGGGCATAACCTGCAGTAGTTCACGTACCTGCGCAAGCTGTTCACGGCGGCCGCAATTGGCGAGCAAGCCATAATGACGAATGCGATGAAAGCCACTAGGCAACACATGCAGCAGGAAGCGGCGGATGAACTCGTCGGTAGTGAGCGTCATGGTTTTATGCCGTGTCTTGCCCTTGACTCGGTAGTCTTTCCAGCGGAACGTGACACCCCGCTCGTCTAGGGCCATTAGGCGTGAGTTGGCGATTGCCACCCGGTGGGTATAACGCGACAGATAAGCCAATACCGCCGAAGGCCCTGCAAACGGGCGTTTGGCGTAGACCACCCATTCGCACTTTTTAAGCGGCGCGAGCCAGTCGGCAAAGGCCGAGGCGTCAGCAAGATGAGCAGACTCACCGAAGAACAGCAATTGTCCAGCCGCCTGCGCTTTGCTGAGCTCTTCCAGAAACCGTCGTCGAAACAACCGTGACAGCACGCGTACCGATAAAAAGAAGCCCCGTTTGCAAGCCACCCATCGCTCGCCATCCAAGGATAAACCGCCACCGGGAACGATGCCATGCACATGTGGGTGATGGGTTAACGCCGAACCCCAGGTATGCAGGACGAGGGTAGCCCCGATCCGTGCGCCCAGATGTTTGGGGTCAGCGGCGATGGTACGTAGCGTCTCGGCGGCGACCTCAAACAGCAGGCCATAGATCACCGCCTTGTTGGTGTAAGCGATGCCGCTGATCGGCGCGGGCAAGGTGAACACCAGATGGTAATAGTCCACCGGTAACAGATCGGCCTGC
>Ga0079306_1001994_pt1 | contig 12167 bp, 10 predicted proteins | sample Methanotroph_Enr_FD_79181 | JGI IMG/M metagenome (GOLD analysis project Ga0079306, IMG submission 79181) | Enriched soil microbial communities from Old Woman Creek wetland in Ohio, USA - Methanotroph_Enrichment_5 | ecosystem: Environmental > Terrestrial > Soil > Wetlands | place: USA: Ohio...
ATAATGCCATCATCCCATAAACGCGATGAACTAAAGTAAGCTGAACTTTCTTCATGAAACTGGTCGAGCAGCGAGTTCGCTGAACCGTTGCTGCCAATGCTCCTGAGCACATTGTCTGCCTGCTCTCCACCCATCACCGAAATGCGGGAATGAGGCCACATAAACAGGAAATGCGGATCGAATGAACGACCTGCCATGGCATAATTTCCTGCACCAAAAGAGCCGCCGATTACTACTGTAAATTTTGGAACTGTGGCATTGGCCACAGCATTAATCAATTTAGCACCATCGCGGGCAATGCCCTTATGTTCGTATTTTTTGCCGACAATAAAACCGGTAATATTTTGTAAAAAAAGCAGTGGGATTTTCCGTTGCACACACAACTGAATAAAATGTGCGCCTTTCAGCGAACTTTCTGAAGTCAGAAAGCTGTTATTTGCAATTATACCAATTGGAAATCCCCAGATTCGAGCAAAACCTGTCACCAGCGTCTTTCCGTAGTTGGCTTTGAATTCCTGAAACTGACTCTCATCCACCAATCGTTCAATGATGGCATGGACGTTAATTGATTTTTTCAAATCGGTGGACAATAAACCATAGATTTCTTCCGAAGGATGAAGCGGTTCTATTACCGGGTGAATATCCAGCTTTTGTTTTTCCTGAAGTGGTATTCCGGCCACAATTCCACGGCATAGTTTAAGTGCATGAACATCATCTTCGGCTATATGATCGGCCACTCCGGAAATGCTTGTATGAACTTCTGCTCCACCCAACTCTTCAGGAGTGACATCCTCTCCGGTAGCAGCTTTTACCAGTGGCGGACCTCCGATAAAAATGGTTCCCTGGTTGCGTACCATAATGGTTTCGTCGCTCATAGCCGGAACATAAGCACCACCAGCGGTGCAGGAACCCATCACTACCGAAATCTGTGGAATTCCTTCTGCTGACATACGCGCCTGATTGTAGAAAACCCTTCCAAAATCGAAACGGTCGGGAAATACGTTGGCTTGTTCGGGCAAATAAATTCCTCCGGAATCGACCAGATAAATGCAGATCAATTTATTTTGACGGGCAATCTCCTGAGCCCGGACATGTTTCTTAACGGTTTCACGAATATATGTTCCGCCTTTTACGGTGGCATCGTTGGCAATAATCAGGCATTCGCGGCCTTGCACAACTCCGATTCCGGTAATAATTCCGGCAGAAGGAAAAGCATTGTCATATTGATTGTATGCTGCAAACGACGAAAGTTCGAGGAACGGTGTTTGCTGATCGACCAACAAATTAATGCGTTCGCGGGCCAGTAATTTTCCCCGTGAACGGTGTTTTTCAACGGCAGAATCAGAGCCGTGAGAACAAACTAAAGCCAGATTTTCACGGTATGTTTTTAATATTTCACCATAATTCTCCGAATTTTTCAGAAATTCAGGAGTTCTATAATGCAATTCGCTTTGTTTAGTTTTTGTCATAACCCGATTAAACAGAAAAGTTTAAACTACTTAGACAATAAAGCTAATCGTTAAGTTCACCAAACAGGTACATATTTTCGTCAGTTCCACGTAATTCAGTCAGCTTTACGGCATACACTGAATTTTTTTGCGCTCCTGCAGCCTTGAAACGAATCGGAATATAATGCTGTCCATATCCGTTAGCTATTCCTTGCGAGATTTTCTCAACCAGAACGTCCTGCGTTAAACCGATGAATGAAGTAAAATAGTGGTTTTTATTCTCAACTGAAAGTTCCCTGATTTGAAACGAGCGGGCGGTCTTAATTTTCTCCGGAATATGATTTTCCAAACGTTCTGCACGGGTTCCTTTTCGAACAGAGTATTTGAAGGTATGTACATGACTGAAATTGAATTCCTTAACCGCGTCAAGCGTTTGCTGAAATTCTTCCTCTGTTTCGCCTGGGAAACCAACAATGATGTCGGTGGTGAAATTAAAGTCAGGATAAACAGACCGGAATTGGTTGATTGTTTTGCGGAATTGCTCCACATCGTACATGCGTCGCATACGGAGAAGTGTTTTCTCTGAGCCACTCTGCAAACACAAATGCAGGTGAGGCAACAGTTTCGGATGTGAGAAAAGATCGACAAAATGGTCACCAAATCCATCAGGTTCGAGCGATGAAATGCGCACCCTAAAATCACCCGGCACTTCCAGGATGCGGGCAAGCAAATCTTCAAAACGCGATTCGCCATCTTGGTAACGGCCTATGTTGACGCCTGTTATCACAATTTCCTTGAACCCATTTTCGATGGTTTTGCGCACACTTTCAAGCACGTCTGCCACCGGACGTGAAACTGCCCGTCCGCGAACCATTGGAATGATACAGAAGGTGCAAAAATTGTCGCAGCCATCCTGAATTTTCACTGCACTTCGTGTGTGTAAACTTTTTCTGACGGGTTCATAGCGAAAAACATCCTGAGGCAATTGATCAGGGTGAAGAATTTCTCCGGAGAAATGAGCTTCGACTAAAGATAAAACCGAACTCTTGCGGTTGTTTTCAACCACGAACGTAATGTTGTCCTGGCTTTCGAGCTTTTCCTTGAAATTATTGGCCATACAGCCTGTGACCACTACCACGGCGTCCTTATTTTTGCGGGCAGCCTGACTGATCACGGTCCTCGATTTCTGATCGCTTTGATTGGTTACCGTACAGGTATTTACCACCACCACATCAGGCGATTCGTCAAAACCAACCAACTGATAACCTGCTTCGTCGAAATCGGTAACCAAGGCATCCGTTTCGTATTGGTTGAGCCGGCAACCGAGGGTTTTGAAAGCTACTTTCTTTATATTGTTTGTTATCATTCGGATATAAAAAATCAGGTTTTCCCTGCATCAAATTCCTATCATTGCGCCGGAACAATAAATTTTACTCTGATTTATGCTATTCTGCCGGCGCTAAAATTCTTTTCATTTAAATTCCCCTGCTTGAAAGCCGGGGCTACAAATATTTCGTCCCAATAGGACTTTCATTTCTGGTATAAATTTCTCAACCAAAAAATGATTACTGAGACTGGATACTGAATACTTTTTGAAGCTCACCGCTCATCGAAAAATCAGCTGCTGAGGTGATTTTGACATCTACAATTTGCCCCATCAGTGAATCATCGCGTTGATCCAGCCTGACAATTAATTTGCCTTCGGTGAGTCCGGTTGAAAAACCTGTTTTACGATCTGACCCATTAATCAGAACGCGTAAGGTTCTTCCAACCAATGTTTCATTGTATTCACGAGAGTGAATTTTCAGAATTTCTGAGGAACGGTGTAAACGATCCTTTTTATCATCGGCGGATACTTCGTTATCCCAACGGTAACTCGCAGCACCCGGACGTGGAGAATACATTGCAATGTAGGCCATGTTGAATCGGAATTCGTTCATAGCTGCCACTGTGTTCTGAAATTCAGCCTCGCCTTCGCTTGAAAAACCTACAATAATATCAGTAAACAAAGTAGCCTGGGGAATCAGTTCCCGAATATCTGCCACGATACGGCGGTATTTATCCATCGAATGGCGTCGGTTCATCTTGATCAGCACATGTTCGTCACCGCTCTGCATGGGCAGGTGAATCTGTTTGGCCAGACAATCATATGCAGCAATCACTTCTATCACTTCACGGTTCATGTCCTGAGGATGCGGTGACGTGAAATACACCCAGAATTCTTCTCCGGAAGCATTTCCAAATTCGCCAATTTGCCGGAGCAATTCAGCAAAAGTGATTTCCTCACCGTTTTTATCCAACCCGTATGAATTTACATTTTGCCCTAAAAGGGTAATCGATTTATATCCCTGAATCACCAAATGGCGCACTTCATCGATTATTTCGGCAGAAGGTCGTGAAACTTCGCGGCCACGGGTGTATGGAACTGCGCAGAACGTACAAAACTTGTCGCATCCGTTCTGAATCGGCACAAATGCTTCGTAACTTGACTGATATTTGGGTTTGATATGCCACATCTCGGCGATATGCTCGTTTTTGGGCATTACCGGCTGCGGAGTTTTTAATCCAGCCGGCGAAACAACTCCATATTGCTGAATCATTTCAGGCAATTGGCTCAGTTCGCTCATCTGAAAAATCAGGTCAAACGATTTCAGGAATTTTTCCTTATCTGCAGGCAAAATACATCCTGATACAAATGTGATGAGGTTTCGTTTGTTTTTCCATCTGTTCCATTGGGCGATTTTATTATATACCTTATCGATGGGTTTTTGTCTTACCGAACAGGCCAACATGCCCAACAGACTGGCTTCTTCCTCGTTTTCAGTCCGGATGTAACCCATTCCTTCAAGGACGGAACAAACCCGCTCGCTATCCGAAAGGTTCATTTGGCAACCCAATGTAATCAGGTGATATTTCAAGAGTTATAAATTATTAATGATGAATTAAAATCCAGTTCGGGTATCACTTCTAAATCAATACTTTTTGCTTTTTGCCTTGTTTAAAAATAAACTTCACAATGGATCTGGTCGCGTTCAAAACCTTTTTCCTTCAGGATTTCCAGCGCGTCAAAAATCATATCACTGTTGCCGCAAAGGTAGAAATGAGTTTCCGCCGCAAAAGTACAATTTTTCAGATAGCCCGTCAATCGTCCATGATAGGTTCCATTGGTATCGCGGCTTGTGCAAAGTACATACCGATCGCCGGCATATTCCTTTTTGTCGTATGCTTCATTTACATAGCGAACTCCATGTATTAAAGTATAATCGATCTCAGGATAGGTACGAACCATACTTCGGAAAGGCGCAATGCCGGTACCGCTTGCAATAAATACGAATTTTCCGGTTTCGGCATCTTTCGGTTCCATCCCGAATTTACCGAAAGGTCCATGAATTTCAACCAGATCACCGGCTTTCAATTTGCGAAGTTTAGGTGTGAAATAACCCTTTTCAACTTCCTTAACCAGAACTTCCATATTTTCATCGTTCGCCCCGCTATAAATCGAATATTCCCTGCTCTGATAATCGCCGTAGATGCCCAGCGAAATATGTTGTCCTGCTTTAAAATCGAATCGGGCCTTTGGCATTTTCAGCGAAAACGTTTCATCGGTCAAGTGTCTGATTTCTTCAATCTTGTAAAAGCTTTCGTCAATCTTTATGTCGTGCTTAATTAAACTCATCATGGCTGTAAATTTTGGACTGCAAAAATAATCATTTATTCTTATTTCAGACAATTCAATCTTTTATTTTCGCAGAATCCAACAATTCTTCTAATCAGAATTTCAAATAAAAATCTCTGGTCAGTTCCTTGTATTCCGGAGTATAATCGTGATGTTTTTCGAATTCAATCATCAGGCTTTCTTCCTGAGTCGCACATTTTGTATTCGTTAATTCAATCAAGATTCGGAAATCTGGCTTTTGTGGGTTGGGTTTTATCCGGCACAAACGTGAAACATAGAGGCGGTTGGAAACAGCCAATTGTTCAATCTCCTGAATACTCTCGACTGGTAAAACCAAAGTTATCCGGCCATTTTCTCGGAGCAAGCCGGCTGCTCCTGAAATCAAAACGTCCAAAGGAAGCGAATCGGAATGCCGTGCCTGCGCACGGTTTTCAAGCGGAGCTTTTACTCCATTGGAAAAGAATGGCGGATTGCTCACAATCAGGTCATACTTCATGCTTGTGCGTTCTGAAAACTCCTGAAAGCTGCACAATTCGAGTTGAATCCGATTATTCCATGGCGCTTGCTTGCAATTTTGAACAGCTTCATCAAAGGCCTCCGGATCAATTTCTATCGCATCAATCTTAGCCAAACTGGTTTTTTGAGCCATCATCAGAGCAATCAATCCGGTGCCGGTTCCGATGTCCAGAATTCGCTCTGCCCCCGAAATATCAGCCCAGGCGCCCAGCAAAACGCCGTCCATTCCTACCTTCATGGCCGAATGCTCCTGAATAATGCGGAATTGTTTAAATTGAAAAGAATTGTTTCGGGGCATTGTGAATCTGGGTTTATGTATTAGTGAATAGTGAGCGGGTGACTTGAAGTCACCTGCTCACTAAAATGCATTTCCGCTTGAATTACCCGCCCCAATTTTCCCGATCCAAACTCCGGTACTGGATGGCTTCCGACAAGTGGTGGCTTTCTACCCGGTCATTGCCTTCCAAATCGGCAATGGTGCGCGAAACTTTCAGAATACGGTCGTAGGCTCGTGCCGACAAACCGAGTTTTTCCATGGCATTTTTCAACAAACTACTGCTGGCTTCGTCCAGATCGACGTGTTGACGGATCATTTTCGACGACATTTGGGCATTGCAGAAAACGTCATCGCTTTTAACGAACCGCTGCGACTGTATTTCACGTGCTTTGATCACCCGCTCGCGAATGGCAATGCTTGGTTCGGTTACAGCCTGATCGGATAATTTCTTGAAAGGTACCGGCACAACTTCCAGATGAATGTCTATTCGGTCGAGCAAAGGGCCTGAAATTTTATTGAGGTATTTGGGCACCATTCCCGGGGCACAAACACACTCTTTGGTGGGGTGGTTGTAATAGCCGCACGGACAGGGATTCATTGATGTTACCAGCATGAAACTGGCCGGATATTCCACCGAAAATTTAGCTCTGGAAATCGTAATCGTCCGGTCTTCCAGCGGTTGGCGCATCACTTCGAGTACCTGCCGTTTAAACTCCGGAAGTTCGTCGAGAAACAAAACGCCATTATGCGCCAGACTGATTTCTCCGGGTTGGGGAAAAGCTCCTCCCCCAACCAGCGCGACATCAGAAATCGTGTGGTGCGGACTCCGGAAAGGTCGTTGCGTCATCAATGAAGTGTCGCGGTCGATCTTTCCAACCACTGAATGTATTTTAGTGGTTTCCAGCGCTTCACGCAGAGTGAAAGGCGGAAGAATGGTAGGAATTCGTTTAGCTAACATGGTCTTCCCTGCTCCCGGAGGACCAATCATGATGATATTATGACCACCAGCCGCCGCAATTTCCAGAGCACGTTTCACGTTTTCCTGACCTTTGACGTCAGAAAAATCGACATCACTCTCGTTTACCTTCGAGAAGAATTCTTCACGGGTATTGACAATGGTTTGTTCCAGTTCCAATTCGTCATTGAAAAACCCAACCACTTCGCTGAGACTTTCTACGCCGTATACTTTCAACGTATCGACCACAGCGGCTTCGCGTGCGTTTTCCTTTGGAAGGATAAAACCTTCGAAGCCTTCTTCGCGTGCTTTGATGGCAATGGGCAAAGCGCCTTTCACCGGTTGCAGGTTTCCATCGAGCGACAATTCGCCCATCATGATGAAATTCGATACTTTATCGGGTTTGATTTGCTCTGAAGCAGCCAGAATGCCAATAGCCAGAGGCAAATCGTAAGCCGAACCTTCTTTGCGAATATCAGCAGGAGCCATGTTGATGACTACTTTTTTGTGCGGCCATTTGAAGTTATTGAGCCGCATGGCCGACTCGATGCGTTGCTGGCTTTCTTTAACGGCACTGTCGGGCAGGCCTACCATAAAAAATTTGATTCCCTGTGAGATTTCAGTTTCGATGGTAATGGTGGTTGCATCGATGCCGTGAACGGCGCTGGCGAAGGTTTTGATCAGCATGAAGTGGAAATTAGAGAATTAGTTATCCCTAATTTACAAAGACCGATGCAGACAACCAAAATTATGATGAATTTTTTACTGTCTCATCACCGGATCGATTGATAACCTCCCGATACTCCATTTTTTGAAAGGACGACCTGCCATACCTGGTTACGTCTTGCCCGGAATGATGCTGAAACTGAAAGCAAATAGAATTTCCACATCCTGAAAAAGCGTTCTGAATACTGGTCTTTTATTTTGTCCCAATTGGCAATAAAGTTGTTATACCATTCCATGAGCGTTTTATCGTAATCTGGTCCGAAGTTATGCCAGTCCTCCATCACGAAAAGATTTTCAATGGCATGATCAATCTGCGCTACTGATGGAAGCATGGCATTTGGAAAAATGTATTTTTGTGTCCATGGATCGATTGTTTTTAAAGATTTAATACGACCAATGGTATGAAGGAGAAATAAACCGTCATCTTCCAGACATTTATTTGTAACCTCAAAAAATGTCCGGTAATTCTTATTCCCCACGTGTTCAAACATTCCAACGCTGACGATCCGGTCAAATTTTCCGTTCAAATCGCGGTAATCCATCAACCGGAACTCAACGGGAAGTCCCTCACATAACTTTCTGCCAAGTTCAACTTGTTCTTTAGAAACTGTAATTCCGACAACTTTTACTTTGTATTTCTCAGCAGCATATCTTCCGAAAGCGCCCCACCCACAACCAATATCTAGTACACGCATTCCGGGCTGAAGTGAAAGTTTGCGGCAGATTAATTCCAGCTTGTTTTCCTGAGCTTCATCCAGGGTCAGGGCATCTTTCCAGTAGGCACAACTGTAGTTCATACGCTTATCGAGCATATTCCGAAAAAGATCATTCCCCAGATCATAATGCTTTTCTCCAACGATGAATGCCCTTCGTCTTGATTGCAGATTGAAAAGTTTAATTGTAAAAAGCTGGATAAGAATCGAAAATTTTCGTCGAATCTTTTCATCCAGTTGAGACCTGAAAATCTTAGATATAAATTCATCCAATTTTTCAACATCCCACCAGCCGTCCATATACGATTCACCAATGCTTAATTCACCTTCCGTAATTGCTCTTTTATAAAATCCCTCATTGTGAATCTGAATATCCCACGGATTACTGCCGTTGATCTGAATTCCGGCTAATTCTAAAATTTCTTTTGCTACTTTTTGATACTTATTTTCCATAACGCAGCTTTAGTTGTTTGGTAAAGTACTTATAGAATTTCAGTCTTTGCGAAGATCTACTACAACGGATGGATAATACAATTGTTCAACATGTAACATGGAATAGTCCAATTACAGCTTCAGTGGCACTATTCCATTTTTCGATTGCTTTTGGAGTGGGATTCAGATCTATCTTACATTTCATCTTTTTGAAATAATCAGTTGCTTCCTCCGAAAGGCTCACCATTCCTTGCTGTCCGGCTCCGATTATCAGCCGTTCAGCCCGATCCTGATAAATATATTCTGCTTCTTCCAGCGAAATAATATGTGATGTGCCGTAAACCGCTTTTGAAAGTTCTTTTTTCCGTTTTTTTATTTCTCCGGATAGCCGAATAATGATATCGTGGTCGATCTTTAGACTTTCAACAGTGATATGGCCAAACCCGGAATCACGCAGAACAGGTTTCATTTATTGGAGTTTTTATATTTTGTACAACTCTTATTCCTTCTCTTTTTTTTGACTTTCCGGAGTCACCCCCATGGTTAATGCGGTTATTCCTGCAAGTCCTCCCAATTGCATGCTTTCCAGTGCGGTGCTGGGGACAATTACAATTGTGGAGTTCGACTTCAATCCTTCATAAAGCATGTTCATCGCCCTCAAATGAAGAGCTGTAGGATTGCTGGAATAGCTCTTGGCAGCTTCCTCAAACTTCTCGGCCACCTGTCGCTCAGAATCACCCAGGATTACCCTGGCCTGACGTTCCCGTTCTGCCTGTGCCTGCATCGACATCGCATCTTCCAGGGCCGATGGAATAAGGACATCCTTAACCTCAACCGAAATCACATTAATGCCCCACGGTTCGGTGCGCTCATCAATTATTTTCTGAAGCTCGTTACTTATTTTGTCCCTGCCTTCCAGCATGTCCGAAAGCATGGTCTTTCCGATGACATCACGCAGAGCAGTCTGGGAGGCCCAACTTATAGCGCCCCGATAATCCGCTACATCAAGAGCAGCCTTCTTTGGATCCAAAACTTTCCAAAATAGGACGGCATCCACATCTACAGGTACAGTGTCTTTTGTAAGGGTTTTTTCTGCCGTAAAAGAAGTTGTAATAACGCGGAGGTCAATCCAGTAAGGAATAATGTCAATGACTGGTATGATAAAAAACAGTCCCGGCCCCCTGAGAGATTGGAAACGTCCAAGCCGCAATACTACCGCCTTTTCCCACTGATATGCAATCTTAATTGCAGATGAAATAATAAGGGCAATAAAGAAGGAAATCGCTATAATCAAGGTGCCTTCCATATTAGCCTGAGCTCCAAAGCTGGCATAGGCAAATGCTACTCCAATGCCAAGAATGACAAAAAAGATCAATACGGCAAAATAATTTGGTGTTCTCATGATACTTTCCTCCATTATTTAAGTTCTTAGCAGGAACGTATTTCTGTCACCCGGGTACTGAATTAACTCGGAGCCGGGTTTCCTGCTCAAATATCTATTAAATTTAGGAAATATTCTGTTGAAATACAACAACAATGAGAGTAGATGTGCTTCTTTCTTAAGGATTTAAACAGTTTTCTAATAGCTCTTAAAATCCAGATTTGCACTATCAATCATGGTGACCCACCTGCCCATTTTTTTCTGAATGATTTTGAAGTGGTGCTGATCTTCAGGAGTCACAAATGAAATGGCTTCGCCGGTAGATTCGGCACGCCCTGTTCGTCCGATACGGTGAATGTAATCTTTGGGTGAACGTGGCAATTCGTAATTGATCACATGGGGCAGAAATTCAATATCGATTCCACGAGCCAACAGATCCGTTGTAACCAACACCCGAAGCTCTCCTGATTTGAATTCCCGTAAAGCTTGAGTTCGTGCTCCCTGGCTCTTTTTGCTGTGAATAGAAACAGCATCGATTCCATTTTTGCAGAGTTTATCGGCCACATTATCAGCCTGAAAAGTGGACGAAGTGAAAACCAAAACCTGTTTCAAATCGTTGTGTTTGATGATGTACCGAAGCAGCGGACCTTTCTTTTCCAGCGGAACAAAATAGCCGGTCTGTTCTATCAGATTGATGTGTTCCTGTTCTGGTTCAATTTTTATTACCACCGGATTGTGCAGCAAAATCTGGTTTATGTCGGCAAGATTGTCACTTAGAGTAGCCGAAAACAACAAGTTCTGACGTTTTTGCGGGAGAAGCGCAAAAATGCGTTTCATTTCTTCCTGAAAACCAAGATTGAGCATTTTATCGGCCTCGTCTAGTACCAACGTATCAATATCCGATAAATGAACAGCATTCGACTCAACCAGCTCCAGCAACCTGCCCGGAGTTGCGATTAAAATCTGGACACCTTGCATGCCAATCATCTGAGGATTGATGGATACTCCCCCAAAAACAGCCAGTGTTTTGATACGCTCCGGAAGAGCTGAACCAAATAGTCGGAAAACCTTCTCAACCTGTGCCGCTAGCTCACGGGTTGGAACCAATACCAAAACTTTGACGTGCCTGTTTTTAAAATCCGAATTCCCTTGCAAATTCGTTAATATCGGTAACACATAACTTGCCGTTTTACCCGAACCGGTTTGTGCAATGCCTAAAACATCTTTCCGTTTCAGAATAGCCGGAATGGCCTCTTTCTGAATAGGATACGGTTGTGTGTAATTCTGATCAGCCAGAGTTTTTAATAAAGCGGATGATAAACCAAAAGACGAAAAAGGCATAGGGTTGAGGATATGTTTCAGTGGGTAAAGGTAATGGAATAAATTTTTTAATGCGAATGGATGATTTTCTGATGCAGAGACAGGAATATCTCATCTTCTTTCTGATTCTCTTTTCACCGACGATTCTCTATTATGCGAAAAAACTTTTATGTGTGTTTCATCGTATCCAAACCGGGGCAGAATTTCCGGAAACTGGCATTGAGTTGGCAACGGGGCACCCTATCATTCACCGACTTGACCGTTATATAAGGGTAGAAGGAGAAATAAGAAAAGTTAAACTGATTCATTTCTCTTTAAAAAGATAAGTTCTGATTTCGCTCCAAAAGTCCTAAAAAAAGAATGCCACTAAAACTCTTTTCGGAATGGTTTCATACTTCAAAGAAGAAAAATTTGAAGTATTTCATAAACTGCCGTTTTTTCTTTATCTTTAATATATAAGTGCCCTTCGAATTTTGTTTTGCTTCAAACCTAACAAAATAGAGAAAGATAGTTTTCATTTTTCAATCATTAGTGGACCATTCTAAAGCGTTGCTTCTTGCCGAATGACGAAACAATATTTTAGTTTTCACTTTAAATATGCAAACTATGATTAATAAAATAAGGAAGGCATACAATCAGGCAATTTTCGATACCGACAAGATTGCCGCGCTGAAAGTTGTCCAGGAGGCTCTTTCAGAAGGAATTTCTCCCGAGGACATTGTG
>Ga0079306_1001995_pt1 | contig 12162 bp, 9 predicted proteins | sample Methanotroph_Enr_FD_79181 | JGI IMG/M metagenome (GOLD analysis project Ga0079306, IMG submission 79181) | Enriched soil microbial communities from Old Woman Creek wetland in Ohio, USA - Methanotroph_Enrichment_5 | ecosystem: Environmental > Terrestrial > Soil > Wetlands | place: USA: Ohio...
CCATGAATCGTGGCTTGCAGGATCTCCTCATCGGCTGCCGACTTCACAAAATGCTCACGCTTAAACTCGATCACATTCGTAAGAAACCCACCCGTACCGCAGGCAGGATCGAGAACACTCTCTTCGAGTTGCGGTTTTACGCGATCGACAATAAAGGTTGTAACGGCGCGTGGCGTATAAAATTCACCCGCATTACCTGCACTTTGCAGGTCCTTGAGGATTTGTTCGTAAATATTACCAAAAGTATGGCGGTCGTTTTTGGTATTGAAGTCAATCTCACTGATTTTGTTGATCACCTGGCGCATCAGCGTGCCAGATTTCATGTAGTTATAGGCATCCTCAAAAACATTGTGCACCACCTGTGCCCTGGTTCCTTGCGGACCTTTCAGGTTCAGCTTATCTTTCAAAGTCGGAAAAAGCTGTAGATTCACAAAATCGGATAGCTCATCACCCGTTATCCCTTCGGCATCCTGCGCCCAATGGCGCCATCGGACATGTTCGGGTAACGGGGAGTGATAATTGTCTTCGACCAATTCGAGTTCCGTTTCGCGGTCATCAAAAATCTTTAAGAAAAACATCCACACCAACTGGCTGATCCGCTGTGCGTCGCCATCGACGCCCACATCTTTGCGCATAATATCCTGGATGGATTTTATCACGCCTGAAACATTACTCATGCTAATTTTTCCTGTTTAAATAATTCATTTTCCAATTCCTGGACGGCCTTTTCGTACCGGTCCTTTCCCCCAAAGACCTCTTTGATGATTTCCGTGGGAGTTCCAATCTGATTAAACGGAGGCAAATTTAGCACTTTTGCGTTCTCAATGGAAGTAATTCCTTTATCGGCGTATTTGTCGAGCAGCGCATTTAAAACCGCCCTGGCCTGTTCGCCATACTTCGTGAAATAGTTACGTTTCTTCACGTTATTGGCCCGTTCCTGCCGCGTCATTGGTGGCTGATCGTAAGCGATATGGCAGATCAGGTCGAAGTCGCCATAATCGTTCCCGATTTCCTGCGCGAGATTTTCGAGAAAGATGCCGTTCTCTTCGAGCAATGCAATAATTGTTTGTTTCTTCGCGGTGGTATTCCATTTCTTAAGGAAATCATCCAGCGATTGAAATTCCTCATGAATCTGGTCGCGCGAAAAATCGCGGTACGACTCCGTGATCAGCTTCCCGTCGGGTCCGTAATACTCGATGCGTTCTGCCACAATCCGCGCCGGTACGCCGCTTACGTAAACTTTTTTGGAACCTGGGACCCCTTCATCATCGTCGTTTTGATCTTCACCGGAATCTTCGGGATCGGGTGGAACAGGATCGTCGTCCTCGTCGGGTTCGTATATTACAACAGGGTCACCGTCAAATTCCTTGTCCTGGAACAGGATGGTCGCCCTTTTAAAATCCATGATCGTGAAGTAGAATTTATTAAACTCCTCGTCAATGCGCGTTCCGCGCCCGATGATCTGTTTAAAATTGGTCATCGATTTGATGGTCTTGTCGAGCACAATCAGTTTGCAGGTTTTGGCATCCACACCCGTTGTCATAAGTTCTGATGTGGTCGCGATAACGGGGAACCTGCTTTCGGGCGTTACAAAATTTTCGAGTTCTGCTTTCCCTTCAACGCTGTCGCCTGTGATGCGCATTACATATTTGGGGTTCTCTGTGGCAATTTTCCCTGCTGCATTCACTATCGCGACACGCATCCGCTCGGCATGATCGATATCATCGCAGAAAATAATCGTTTTAGCGTAAGGGTCCATCGCATTCAGGAGCTTCATCACGCGGTTCGCGACGAGTTTTGTGCGCTGGTTCAGCACAAGAATGCGGTCCATATCCGCCTGGTTATAGGTGCGTTCTTCTATTTCGTTACCGAGGTCATCAACCATTCCGGCAGGAGGAGTCCAGCCATAGAGGTCTTTATCTATATCGATGCGCACCACTTTATAGGGAGCAAGAAATCCGTCGGCAATGCCCTGTTTCAGCGTGTAGGTGTAGACCGGTTCACCAAAATAGGTGATATTCGAAACGTATTTGGTCTCTTTTGGTGTGGCCGTCATACCGATCTGGATCGCATTCGAAAAATAGAGCAGGATCTCTTTCCACGAAGCATCGTCGGCCGCACTTCCGCGGTGACACTCGTCGATGATGATCAGGTCGAAAAAATCGGGCGATACATTTTTGAATATTTTATCTTCTTCCTCGGGTCCTGTGATCGCCTGGTAAAGTCCCAACTGAATCTCATAAGCCGGATCGATCCTGCGGTTCTTTATTTTCGTCATCACCGATCCAAAAGGCTTAAAATCGTTGATAAGCGTTTGATCGGCAAGAATATTCCGGTCCACTAAAAATAAAACCCGTTTAACAACCCTGGCCTTCCAAAGACGCCAGATAATCTGAAACGTGGTGTAAGTTTTTCCGGTGCCTGTCGCCATCACGAGCAAAATGCGTTTCTGCCCTCTTGCTACCGCTTCAACCGAACGGTTAATCGCATCGACCTGGTAATAGCGCGGATCTTTGGTCGAACTATCTTCATAGTAAGGCTGCAAAACAAGCTTTTCATCTTCTTCCTTGATGCCGTGATATTTTTTATAGCGATTCCATAGTTCTTCCGGTGAGGGGAAATTTTCGAGCGGAAATTGGGTTTCGATATCTTCACCATCGACCGGCAACTTATTATGCGAAGCAAAGGCGTCACCGTTTGAGCTGAATGCACCTGGCACCTGCATGATTTCGGCATAACCAAGCGCCTGCTGCATTCCGGAACTTACGGTATGATTGTTGTCTTTTGCTTCCACAACTGAGACCGGAACGCCGGGTTCAAAGGAGAGCACATAGTCGGCAAATTTCTTCTTTTTCTTATTCCGAAACGACATATCGCCCCGTACAATAACAGGTCCGGGCGTTAAGGTAACCTCCCGTCTGATCTGTCGCAGATGATCCCACCCAGCCTCTTTTATTGCCGGTGTAATATAAAGATCGCAGATATCAATTTCGCTTAGCTCTTTTTTATTGATTTCCTTCAAAGCCGGTTGCTGTAAATAAATAAATCAGGTTAGATAATGGTCGATTTAACGATCACCAAACTTAACAATTTTAAAAAGATTATTAAATAAAAATGCGCGTATTGTTACCTTTAACTCCAAAAAAATGCACCATTTCAAGTCATGAAGGAAATGAACTGAAAGAAGCAGTCTGGGAATGGGATAACAAGAGTAAAACATGTTTATTAACTTTTGAAAATAATCCGGATGGAATAAAGGTCGAATTTATATGGTAGTTTTCAATAGCTTAATCTACAAAGATATAGCAACTACTTTGCTGAAAGAAATGCTGCGTAGCTCCCGCATGTGGGAGCTACGCCACAGGCAGAAATCATAAACAGGTATGAAGTTTAACCGCTACGCGGTAAAGGTTCAGAGGTATAATATTATTCTACAATACTTTAAGCCCTACGGGCTAATTGGAGAAATATATTTTTATAATAATTTATCAGTTGTTCAGACTTAAATTTGAACGGGAATAAACATATCGCTTTGCAGTTATAGTATGGTAGCAAATAATCAAGCACCAATTCGTTACCGCGTAGCGGTTGTAGTATTGTAGAAACTTTAATTTGGTATTAATGCTTCTTTTTACGTGATTTATGTTCCAGGCAGCGTGCCAACAAAAGATTCCTGTGTGCACAATATTATTTTGAAACTTATTGACTTTTAACTATCAAAAAATATCATCATGAGGACACTATTCTTATTATTCCTAATTATTAACCTAAACCCCCTTTGGGCCTCGAACCCGTTGGATCTCGTGAAGTATGTCAATACATTACAGGGTACCAACTCAAGTTTTGAGCTAACCCGTGGCAATACCTACCCAACAATTGCGTTGCCGTTTGCCATGCACACCTGGGCACCACAAACCGGCAGGAACGGTGATGGCTGGAAATACCAGTTTACAGCCGATTCGATCAGGGGCTTTCAACAAGCACACCAATGCAGCTCCTGGACAAATGATTACGCAGTTTTTTCACTGATGCCGGTAACAGGGAAACTTGCATTAGACCAGTTTAAGAGGGCTGCCAGGTTCAGCCATAATAATGAAATCGCGAAACCGAACTATTATAGGGTTAAACTTGACAATCAAATAACTGCAGAGATCTCACCAACCGAAAGAGGCGCTCATCTTCGTTTTTCGTTCCCCAAGAAGGCTGGATCATATGTCACCCTTGATGGATACACAGGGATGAGTATGGTAAAAATCCTCCCCAAAGAAAACAAGATCATCGGGTATGTCCATAATGGCCGTGGGCTGAAAGAAAATTTCAAAAACTACTTCGTTATTCAGTTTGACAAACCGATCCGCGAATTCGGAACCTGGGAAAACAGGAATGGAGGAAAGTGGTCAGGAGAGCTGGAGCGCGAAGGACGTGGTGTAGGTGCCTGGATTCGTTTTGATGACGGGGTTATTGTCCAGGCAAAAGTAGCTTCTTCATATATTAGTCCGGAGCAGGCAGCGCTCAACCTAAAAACTGAACTTGGTCAGTTTAAATCGTTTGAAGATACCAAAACCGCAGCATGGGAAATTTGGAATAAGCACCTTAACCAAATATTGGTTGAAGGGGGAACAGAGGAAGAAAAAGCGACTTTTTATTCCTGCTATTTTCGGGCAAGCCTGTTTTCGCGTCAATTTTTTGAACTGGACACCAATGGCAAACCTTATTATTTCAGTCCTTATGATGGACAAATTCATAACGGTTACTTATATACCGATACCGGGTTTTGGGATACTTTCCGTGCCCAGTTCCCCCTGAATGCCTTGATGCATCCTACCATGCATGGCAGGTATGTTGCCGGATTGCTGGACGCATACGATCAATGCGGATGGTTACCTTCGTGGTCATTTCCCGGAGAAGCAGGAAGTATGATCGGAAACCACGCAATCTCTTTATTTGCAGACGCATGGGCGAAGGGGATTCGCACTTTTGATCCGCAAAAGGCATTGAATGCTTACTATCACGAAGCCACGAACAAAGGTCCGTGGGGACCGGCAAATGGCAGGGATGGATGGAAAGAATATTATACCCTGGGGTATGTTCCTTATCCAAATTATCGTGAGGCAACGGCTAAAACACTCGAATATGCTTATGATGATTTTTGTGGTTACAAATTAGCCGATATGACTGGCAATCAACTCTACCGTGAAGTATTCTCACGGCAGATGTTTAATTACAAAAATCTTTTCGATCCCAAAATTGGTTTTATGAGGGGCCGGGATGAAAAGGGAAACTGGACACCAAAATTTGATCCCAATGAATGGGGAGGACCTTTTACGGAAGGAAACGCCTGGCATTACCTGTGGTCAGTCTTTCATGATGTAAATGGATTGATTGACCTGCTTGGCGGAAATGAAAAGTTCGTTTCTAAGTTAGACTCTGTTTTTTCGGTACCAAATACGGTGCTTGTTGGTACCTATAAACGAAAAATCCATGAAATGACCGAAATGGAGATGGCCAACATGGGCCAATATGCTCATGGTAATCAGCCCATTCAGCATATGATCTACTTATACAATTATGCAGGCGCACCCTGGAAGGCGCAGAAGTGGGCGCGTACAGTTATGGATAAATTATATAATTCGTCAGAAAATGGTTATCCTGGCGACGAAGACCAGGGACAGACTTCGTCGTGGTACGTGCTAAGCGCGATGGGATTGTATGCTGTTTGTCCTGGTACTGACCAGTATGTGATTGGCAGCCCCGTGTTCCCCAAAATGACCATTCATTTTGAAAATGGAAAAACCCTGGTCATTGAAGCAACAAACAACAGCAAAAAAAATGTCTACATCCAATCTGCAAAATTAAATGGCAAGGTGTTTTCGCGCAATTATCTGACGTACGATGAACTGACGGGTGGAGGTAATATCCGATACGAGATGGGGGATCAACCAGCTACAAGCAGGGGAATCCTGAAAAGCGACCTGCCTTATTCCGTATCAAAACAATAAACTTTTAATAACCCTTATTTATTTTAGATTCTGTTCATAAGAAAGGGATATGGTCATCATGGTAGAGACGCACGGCGGTGCGTCTCTACTACGATGACCTGCATCTCTGCAAAAACATGCCTGCCTAATGGAATATATTTCCCATTGTTTATCCGGGCATTGCTCATCAATCAGCCATAAATCCTTAGCGATGTTCCGGTTAGCGAGGTGTTGTATTTCGCGAGTGCTGTGGCTGCAGGACCATTAAGAACTGAACCAGTAGTCGCAAAATTTGAACCATGATTATTACAATGGAACCGGTTATTTGCACTTTCAAACTGAACTATACCCCCCTGGTGTGTGCAGACCGAAGAAACAGCAATAAATTCACCCGTTGATGTTCGGGCAATAATAACGCCGTTTTTCAGTAACGATCCGCCATTACTGTTCAGATCCGCGTTTGCAGTCTGCGTCAGATCCAGCGTAAAATCGACGGGTAAACCTCCCCCGTCACCTGGAGTCGTAGTGGTATCCAAACTACTTTTGCTGCATGAAGTCAAAAAAGGGATAAACAAAACCGTCCCGGCCGATACGCCAAGAGCAGAGAGAAATTCGTATCTTTTCATATTCTCTAATTTTAAATTTCACAATTAATTCAACTACTTTCGCTTCATTATCTGGAACGTTTATAAATATGAAAAGGTTCTCAAAGCTTACATAAAATAATGTTAATGATGTCTAAATTATTTTCGGCGGCATGGGGGTTTCATCAATATAATTGGTTATAACTTTATGGTATTTTGTAAATTAGTCGCATCAATTTCATGAACTCATAAAATGGACGGGCAAAAAATCAAAAAAATTAAAGAGGTTGAGGAGATGTTGCTCGATGTAGGAACACTTCTCATGAGCAACGGAGCCAGTACAGGAAGAGTACGAACAACCGTAAACCGGATAGCCGAGGCTTTGGGCTACGAGGTTGAATTATTAATAACCAGCCGGTCATTAATGCTCACTGTTACAGAAGAGAATGGTACTGATTATACAAGTAGTGTCAGACGAACACCACCCCACGGGGTAAACTTCAAACTTGTATCGGGAATTAGCAGGATGAGCTGGCGTATTATTGAAGATAAACTTACCGTGGAGCAGATCAACCAGGATATAAACAGGTTAACCACCCTGCCTCATTATCCGCGTTTGGTTGTTCTTTTGCTCGTTGCATTGGCCGGTGCTTCATTTTGCAGGTTATTCGGAGGCGAAGGATTAGAGTTGGTCGTCACTTTTATCGCAACTTTTTTCGGACTTTTTGTTCGCCAGGAAGCCATGAAAAAGCGATTCAATCCCTACCTTGCGATTGTATTTGCCTCATTTGCAGCATCTATGATTGCAGGTCTATCGGTAAAGCTGGGGATTGGGGATTCTCCTGAACATGCCCTTGCCACCTCTGTACTCTTTCTGATTCCAGGAGTCCCATTGATTAATTCGTTTACCGACTTGATTGACGGGAACACGCTCAACGGGATTGTAAGAGGAGTAAATGGACTCACCATCGCATTTGCAATTGCGCTTGGCCTGTTGTGCGCCATGTCAATCTACAGCATTTAGTTGCGGTGAAAAATGGAAGATTCAATTAAAAGACACTTAAAAAGGTTTAAGATATGCTGATAGAGATTTTAATGATTTTAGAAAAAGGGATCTGGTTTGGATTTGCCGCGCTCGGTTTTGCAATACTATTTAATGTTCCCCAACGCACTTTATTAATTATTTGGATATTGGGAGCTCTTGGCGGATTAACTAAACTTTTATTGATGCAAAGCAATGTCCCGATCGTCATTGCAACCTTTGCAGGAGCATCTTTAATCGGAATTCTGAGTGTTTCGGCTGCTCATAATAAACATGCCCCGCCCCTCGTATTTTCGACTCCTGCTGTTATACCTATGATACCTGGCGCATTTGCCTACAGGATGATGCTCGGTTTAATCAAATTGTCCGGTACTGCCATATCAACCGATACCTATTACCAGACGTTGGCTGAAACTACAAGTAACGGGCTGAAGGCCTTCTTTATATTAATGGCTTTAGCCACCGGGGTTGCCATTCCAATGCTTATTTCACGAAAAGAGACAATAAAAAAGATCAGGCGTTTACCCGACCCTGACCAGGTATAAAAACGTGATGCAATTGAATATTTAACAAGAGAAAAAATTATTTTTATCTTTGTAAACAGTTTGCAGATGAGGTCATATTACAACCTGATTCTCCTTATAATTTACTTTGAAACTGCGAACCACAGTAAAATATTTCTGCTTTCCGGTTTTGTTAAAGCCGAACTAAATGCGTGATTAACCATTAAATAGTAAAGATGAAGAAATTGCCTTTTTTATTTATATTGCTAATATTCAACAATATAGCTTTCTCACTGACACCATACAATGATCAGCCGGGAAGAAAAACTACGGTCGCTGTTTCGGACGAAAAGTTTCTGATCAATGGTGTTCGCACGTTTCAGGGTAAGTCGTGGAAAGGATATAGCCTTGAGGGACTTTTGCCCAATGCACGTATGATCCAGGGAATCTTTGATGATTTAAATGATTCGACCCGGCAGCTTTGGGTCTACCCCGACACTAAAACCTGGGATGCAAACAGGAATACCAACGATTTTATAAAGAAGATGTCAACCTGGCGAAAAAAAGGACTCCTGGCATTTACAATCAACTTACAAGGCGGTAGTCCCCAGGGTTATTCCAAAGATCAGCCATGGGATAATTCAGCGATCGATGCGTCAGGTAATCTTCGGAAAGATTATATGAGTCGTCTCGAAAAAATTCTGGATCGTAGTGATGAATTGGGTATGGTTACGATACTTGGATTATTTTATTTCGGTCAGGATCAAAGATTAAAAGATGAATCTGCCGTAAAACTTGCCGTAAAAAACACCTTAAAATGGCTGTCAGAACGAAAGTACACCAATGTTTTGATTGAAATCAACAACGAGTGCAATGTAAGATACGATCATGCCATCCTGCAACCTGAACGGATTCACGAATTGATTGAGCTGGCTAAAGGATTTTCGGTCAATGGAAAACGATTTTTGGTAAGTACCAGTTACGGTGGCGGAACCATCCCCTCTCCTGCTGTAATCAAATCAGCAGATTTTATCCTGCTTCATGGTAATGGTGTCGGAAATCCCGCCGGTATTGTCGATATGGTCAATAAAACCAGGGAAGTAAAAGGTTATTCCCCAAAACCCATCGTGTTCAATGAAGATGATCATTTCGATTTCGACAAACCCATGAATAACTTTATTGCCGCCACGAGTGCATTTGCATCGTGGGGTTATTTCGATTACCGGATGAAGGATGAAGGATACAACGAAGGTTACCAAAGCGTTCCTGTCGACTGGGGAATAAGTTCAGACCGTAAAAAAGGGTTTTTCAATCTGCTTGAAACCATTTTTGTTAAATCAAAAAAAATTAATTGATCCAATACGATACTTTACATTAGGATTGAAAAACAATTAAACAATGAATAAATTACTCCTGGTATTGATGTTGCTCATTAGCACTCAACTCCTTGCACAAAAAGGCGAAGAATTTTTCCCTTCGAAGGATCTGACAACTGTCGGGGTTTATTATTATCCGGAGCACTGGGATTCGACACAATGGGACCGCGACTTTAAAAATATGGCAAAAATGGGGTTTGAATTTACCCACTTTGCCGAGTTTGCCTGGGCCCAACTGGAACCTGAAGAGGGGAAATACGATTTCAAATGGCTTGATCGTGCTGTTGAACTGGCGGCAAAATACAACCTGAAAGTGGTGATGTGCACCTCTACGGCGACACCGCCTGTGTGGCTTGTGCGAAAGCATCCCGAAGTTCTCGTAAAAAATGAAAATGGTTCTGTCGGCGATCATGGATCACGCCAAAACGCATCTTTTTCAAACACTTTTTATCGTCAGTATTCGTTAAAAATGGTCGAGGAGCTTGCGAAAAAATATGGTAACAACAAACAGATCATCGGTTGGCAGGTCGATAATGAACCAAGGAAATTTTTAGACTACAACAATGATGCTCAAATCCGTTTCCGCGAATGGCTGAAACAGAAATACAAAAATATTGAAGCTTTAAATAAGGCCTGGGGCACCAACTTCTGGAGCGGAACATATACTGATTTTCAGCAGATTAATATTCCATTAAATGCACAATGGGGGATGAATTATCATCAGAGACTCGATCATAGTCGCTTTGCAGATCATGAAACGGCTTCTTTTCTCGATGAACAAGCCACGGTAATCCGCAAATATTCATCGCCCTTACAGTGGATTACGTCAAACTATATTCCAATGTATGACGTCGGGTATGTTGGGATGAGCCGGGAACTTGACTTTGTATCCTACACGCGCTATATGGTTTATGGTGCCGACAAGGGAATTGGTCGTAAAGGTTTTCGTGTTGGCGAGTATTCACGTATTGCAATGGCCAACGATTTTATCAGGCCTATGTCTGGTTACTATGGTGTAATGGAGTTACAACCGGGACAGGTCAATTGGGGCAGTATCAACCCGCAACCGTTACCTGGTGCCGTGAGATTATGGCTATGGCATGTTTTCGCCGGAGGCAGTAAGTTTACATGCACTTACCGTTACAGGGCTCCGCTTTATGGTTATGAGCAATTTCACTATGGAATCGTTGGCACCGACGGCATAACTCCGACTCCGGGAGGAAAGGAATTTGGTCAGTTTATTCATGAAACTAAAATCTTACGCGAAAAATACAATCCCAAAAATGCGCTTCCTAAGGTGTATACCAACCGGAAAACAGGGATTCTTTTCAATGCTGATAACGTGATGGCTATTAACCAGAACAGGCAGACCACAGAATGGAACACGGAAGGTCATTTTCTGAAATACTACAAATCACTTAAATCGTTTGGAGCTCCTGTTGATTTTATAAGAGACACGACAAATTTCCCAGAATACCCTTTTATCGTAGTCCCGGCCTATCAACAAATTGACAAACAATTAATTACCAAACTTACAACCTATGCCGAAAATGGTGGTCATCTTGTGATGACCTGTCGAACAGGTCTACAGGACCGTGATGGTCATCTTTGGGAAGCACCTTTTTCCCAGCCTATTTATGACCTTATCGGATCAGAAATCGATTCGTATGATCTGCTGATGCCTCACTCACCCGATTCCGTCCGGTTCGAAGGAAAGCCCTATGCCTGGACAAGCTGGGGTGAAATCTTAAATCCCCGTAAAGGGACGGAAAGCTGGGCGAAATATGAAGGAGATTTCTATACGGGTCGTCCTGCTGTTATTTCAAGGAAACTGGGTCGCGGAACAGTTACGTACATAGGTGTTGACAGCCAGTCGGGCGATCTTGAAAGGAAAATTTTGAGCAGGGTTTTTAAAGAATCGGGAGTACCTGTTGAAACATATCCTGCCGGAGTAATTGTTGAATACCGCGACGGCTTTGGCATTGGGATGAATTATTCGGACAAAAACTACGATATGAAACTCCCGTCAACCGCCGAGATCATTTTTGGTGTTGCATCAATTCCTCAGGGTGGTGTGCTTGTCTGGAAATATTAAGATCATTAACAAAAAATATTAGTGCAAAATAAATTAAAGGGAACGGTATTTTTAGCCATTATCGCCTGCCTGCTATGGGCTTCAGCTTTTGCCGTTATAAAAATCGGTTTAAAATATACCACGCCATTACAATTTGCAGGGATTCGCTTTACACTGGCCGGGCTGATTGTTTTTCCTTTAATCGGATCTTATCGTAAAGCTTTTCAATATATTACCAATAATTTCCGGTTAATTCTACTTATCTCTTTTCTGCAGACATTTGTGCAATATACGCTGTTTTACAGTGGATTAAACATGGTTCCCGGTGCACTTGGAGCTATCATTATAGGCTCGGGCCCCCTGTTTATTGCATTAACAGCACATTTCTTTATGCCAGGTGATCGCCTGACTTTGCCAAAACTGGGGATCATCTTTATGGGAATAGTCGGAATTGGAATGGTAAGCCTGAGCAAAGCCACGGGAGGCACTACAAGTAACCTGATACTTATCGGAATCCTCCTGCTTTTTTTGACCAATATAAATGCCGGATTCACCAATGTTGTTATTGCCCGTGACGCAAACCATATACCACCTTTTATTTTAAG
>Ga0079306_1001996_pt1 | contig 12161 bp, 7 predicted proteins | sample Methanotroph_Enr_FD_79181 | JGI IMG/M metagenome (GOLD analysis project Ga0079306, IMG submission 79181) | Enriched soil microbial communities from Old Woman Creek wetland in Ohio, USA - Methanotroph_Enrichment_5 | ecosystem: Environmental > Terrestrial > Soil > Wetlands | place: USA: Ohio...
CGGACCGGCTTTTTGGGCCAGCCGCGGAAGGTGAACGGCAGGTTTACATCTCGCCTTCCTAGCAGGGGATGGGTGGAGCGGCTGGACCGGAAAGCCGGTTCGGGCGGCAGGACCCCGAACCCCCGACTTCGCATCTCGCGGTCTTCTACGTAGGCCTAAATCCTGCCCGGCTGTCTTCGTTACGAACACTCGGAGTAGCCGCAGTCGTGGCAGGTGGGGCCGGAGCAGCCGGACTCGTAGCTGACGTTGGACGAGTAGCACTTCGGGCAGTACTGGGTGCGGGAGGCTTCCCACAGCTCCAGCTTTTCCTGGCCGTTTATCTCGGCGTCGGTGGCTATGATGCCGGTGCGCTTGAGGTGGCTGCGCAGCGCCACGGCGATGGCGTGCGCGACGGAATTTATGCGGTTCTCGCCCAGGCCCATGGGCCTGTCGCCTTTGACCGAGTTGAGGTGCTTTATTATCTTCACCGGGTCGCCGCCTTCTTCCAGGTATTTGGAAAGCAGGATGCCGATGAGCGAGGTGAGGCCGCTGATCTCGGTGCCCAGCGGGGGCATGTTGGTGAACACCTGGTAGGGACCGTGCTCGTTGTAGTTGATGTGCACGTGCAGCGGGCCGTAGCCGGTCTTCAGCTGGAAATATTCCGACGAGACGCCGAAGGACTGGTAGGCGACTTTCTTTTTCTTGGTCTTGGCCTGCGGCTGCGTGCCCGGCGTTAGGTTCAGCACCTGCTGCGCTTTGCAGCCGTCGCGGTAGACGGTCAGCCCTTTGCAGCCCAGCTTGTGGGCCAGCAGGTAGCAGTGTTTTACGTCCTCGACCTTGGCCGAAGTGGGGATGTTGATGGTCTTCGAGACCGCGTTGTCGGTGTATTTCTGGAAGGCGGCCTGTATCTTTACGTGGTTCTCTATGGAGACGTCGTGGGCGGTGGGGAACAGGTCCTGTATCTCTTTAGGGATCTCGGGTATGCCGCGCACGGCTTTATGGTTGGCCTCTATCTTCTTCCACAGGGTTTTCTCGTCCAGCCCGAAGTATTTGTGCTCTTTGGCCAGCTGCCTGAAAAGCGTGTTGGCCTCGTAGAAGGTGTCTTTTATTTCGGGGTCGATATTGTTCTTTATCGCGTCCAGCGCCTTGGCGTTATAGCGGGTATAGGCGATGGCGAAGAACGGTTCTATGCCGGAGCCCTGGAGGCCGGCCGCGATAGCGATGGTCCCGGTGGGGGCGATGGTCGTGCGGCAGGCGTTGCGCGGCTTCGCCGCTTTGCCCCTGAAATGCCGGCTTTCGGTGTCGTAGATGGACCCTTTCCAGTACTGGAACACGCCGCGCTCCCTGGCGAGCTCTTCCGACGCCTCCAGCGCTTTGTCGTTTATGAACTCCATCACTTCTTCCGCTTTGTTCAGGCCCTCGGGGCTGTCGTAAGGGACGCCCAGCTTTACGGTCGCCTCCGCCCAGCCCATAACGCCCAGCCCTATCTTGCGGTTGCCCTTGGCTATCTTCTCTATCTCGGGCAGCGGGTAATTGTTTATCTCGATCACGTCGTCGAGGAAGCGCACGGCTTTGGCGACGACGGACCCCAGCCGGTCCCAGTCCAGGGTCCCGCGGGTCAGCTCCCCCGTGACGAAGTTGGCGAGGTTGATCGAGCCGAGATTGCAGGATTCCCACGGCAGCAGGGGCTGCTCGCCGCAGGGGTTAGTGCTTTCTATCTGGCCCAGCTCCGGCGTCGGGTTGGAATTCGTGTCGTTTATCCGGTCCATGAAAACGACGCCGGGGTCGCCGGTGGCCCAGGCTGATTCCACCATGCTGTTGAAGGTCTCCCTTGCCTTGAGCGTGCCCGAAACCTCCATGGTGCGGGGGTTTATCAGGTCGTAGCTGGCCCCGGTCTCGACGGCCTTCATGAATTTATCGTCGAGCGCGATCGAGATGTTGAAATTCTCCAGGACGCCGGGCTGGGACTTGATAGCTATGAATTCTTTTATCTCCGGGTGCCAGTACGGGAGGATGCCCATATTGGCCCCGCGGCGCGTGCCGCCCTGCTTCACCACGTCGGTAAGCTTGTCGAAGAGCTTCATGAATGAGATGGCGCCGGAGGCCACGCCGTTGGTCTTCTTCACGGTGTCGCCTTTGGGGCGGACGCGGCAGAAAGAGAAACCCGTGCCGCCGCCGGACTTCTGGATGAGGCTCTGCGCGGTGAGGGCTTTGGCTATGCCTTCCATGGAATCCGGCACGGGGAGCACGTAGCAGGCCGAGAGCTGCTGCAGCTCCCGCCCGGCGTTCATCAGCGTGGGGGAATTGGGCAGGAAGCTGAACCCGGCCATCAGGTTGTAGAACTCGTTCTCCCAGCGGTCGGCGGCTTCGCGCGCGGCGGGTACGCTTTTGTAGGCCTTCTCGAGGTTGGCCGTGAATTTGGCGAAATTGGCTTCCCGCTCTGAAGACTCCGCGAGGCCCTCGTGGAAAAAGAGCGTGCGGTCTCCCGCCGGGCCCGCCGCGGCGCGGAAATTGACGCCTTCGAAGACGCCCCACTTTTCCGCGTCGGGGTGGAGGATGATCTCCGAAAGGGAGATGTTATGCGCTACGCGCTCGAAAAGTTCTTCGGGCGTGTCTTCGTCGCGGAGGTACTTGTCCTTTATGACCTTGGCCTGGTTCTCGCTAAGGGTGACGGTTTTTCTTCCCGTCGAGATAGTTTTCATTATTGTGGCGTCCTTGAAACCCCGGAATAGGGTTAATCTATCAATGCCGGATAGGTTTGTCAACTTTGCCGACGGCGGGGGCGGGAACGCGCCGGAAAGGAGTAAAATTGTTATAATTCGGACAGGGCATTTCTCCTATGGAAAAACGGAAAAAACAGGGGCTGCATCTCTCCCAGGACCAGGTCCTGCGCCAGGACCTGCGGCTCTTTTCCGTGCTGGCTTCGCCCGAGGAGGAGTTTCTGCGCCAGGCCGCCGAGCTTGAGGCCGACCCGCTTTTCGCCCGGCTCTGTTCGCCCGGTCCCGACGGCAGCGTTCCCGTGGTCAGGAAGCGCTTCTCCGGCGCTTCCTACGCTTTCGGCATGGCCTGCGGCGACGACGCCCTGGCCGCCGTGGCGGGGTCCGGCGGCAGCGCCGGGGAGTGGCTCGCTGAAAGACCCGCCATGCTGAAGCTGGCACAGCGCGCCGGCCTTGAGAATTTCGAGAAATATTTCCTTTCCGGAGTGGTTTTCAGTCCCGCCGCCGCCGCGCGCGCCTGCGGCCTTACGCCGGCCGAAGCTTCCGCCCTTAAAAACTTCGCCGACGCCTTTACCCTGGCGCATGAAAGGATCCTGCCCGCGGCCCTGCCCGAACTGTACCTGCGCTGCGCCGCCAAAATAAGCGCCGAGGGGGGGACTCTCTCGGTCGCCTATACGAACCCGGCCTATTTCCGCGGGGCCTACAGCGTAGATAATGCGGCGCTTTTACGCCTGATAAAAAGCGGCGGGCTCAGCCGGGAGGAAGCGGCCAGGACGCGCACTCTTACCGCGCGCGCCCAGCGCATCGCGTGGCGGAAATCGGGGTTCCACAGGACCCTTACCGCCATAGTGGAGGAGCAGTCGGCCTTCCTGCTGCAAAATTCCGGGCTCAAGCCCCTCACCCAGCGCGCGCTGGCGGCGCGGGTAGGCCTGAACCCCGCCACCGTCTCCCGGCTCATAGCTTCCAAAACCATAATGACGCCCTGGGGCGAGGAGCTGAAAATCAAAAATCTCTTCATGCAGAAAAACGCGTTTATAATTGATAGAATAAAAGAAATTACGGGGGCGGGCGCCAAAAGAATGACGGACCGGGAAGTGGCGGCGTCCCTGAAAGACGTTTTCGGCATACGTATTTCACGACGCAGCGTTAATCTTTACAGGACACCATGCCCAACAAAAAAGAGATCGCCTCACTGAGCCCCATTCAGCGCAGCCTTTTCAACGCGGTGTTTTTCAACTCCCAGGACCCCATGCTGGTGCTGGACCGGAAGCTCACGGTCCTGCTCGTCAACAACAGCGCCCTCAAGCTCCTCGGCTGGACCAGCCAGGACCTGGTGGGGAAAACGGCCTCGGCGCTGGTCCTGCAGAAAGACATGGACGAATTTTCGGAGATGACGGAGCTGGCCGCCCGCAACGGCGTGGTGCGCAACTCCCGGTTCTATATGCTTACCGCCGACAAAAGCATAGTAAGGCTTTTCCTCACCACGCAGACGCTCCAGGACGAGGCCGGCGCGCCGACCGGCTTCTGCCTTTACCTCTCGCCCGTCTCTCCCGACGAGTGGGCCGCCCTGAAGGACCCGCACGTTTTTAAGAACGCCGCCCGCAAGCTGGGCCGCCTCACCTCCATCGGCCAGCTTACTTCGATGTTCGCGCACGATATCAAGAACCCGCTGCACGTGATCCTCTCGACGTCGGAACTGCTGCGCGCGCAGGAGGGCCAGCCCGAGAATGTCAGGACCGGCGCCGAGCTGATAGAGCGCAACGCCCGGCGCGCCTCGAAGATAGTGAAGACCCTGCTGGATTTCTCCCGCAGCGGGATGTGCCGCCTGGAACCCTACGCCGTGGAGGAAGCCGCCGAATACGCCCTCGAGCTCATCGACAGCTCGCTTAAAGCGGCCAAGGTGCGCGTGGAAAAGGATTTCGGTAAAACTCCGAAGGTCTTCCTGGACCCGCATTATATGCACAGCGTGATCTACAACCTGGTCAACAACGCCGCCCAGGCGCTCGAAGGCGCGGCCGAAGGCTGCGTAAAGATCAGCTCCGGCTGGCTGGAGACGGAGAAAGAGGTTTTTTTAACGGTCTCCGACAACGGGCCCGGCCTGGAGCCCGCCATGCTTGAAAATCTCTTCCAGCCTTTTTTCACCACCAAGGATAACGGCACCGGCCTGGGCCTGTACCTGGCCCGCCAGATCATGGACGAACACGGCGGGCGCATAATAGTGGCCTCCTCTCCCGACGGCGGGGCGATGGTGAGCCTGCGGTTCAAAAAAACAGTCTGATAAATGGGAAATATTTTAATCGTCGAGGATGACGCGGATACGCGCTGGGTGCTGAAGGCCGCGCTTGAAAGCGGCCGGCACGCCTGCGCCGCCGCCGCTTCAGGCGCCGAGGCCCTGGGCCTGGCCGAAGCCCTCACCTTCGACGCGGTGGTCCTCGATATGGTGCTGGGCGACTCCGACGGGCTGACCGTCCTGGAAAAGCTCAAGCGCGAGGATCCCGGCCTGCCCGTGGTGATCCTTACGGGCCACGCCAATATCCAGACGGCGGTAAAGGCCATGAAACTGGGCGCGCTGGATTACCTGATAAAGCCTTTCAGCAACGAGGAGCTGCTGCTGATCATCGAGAAAGCTGTGAAAGAGCGCCGCCTCAAGCGCGAGTTCGACGCCCTGCGCAGCCACGTAAAGCGGGCGAACGGCGCGGAGCCCGTGTTCGGCTCCAGCCGGGAGATAAATACTACAGCGGCCCTGGCCAGGCAGGTCGCGGGCACGGACCTGACCGTTATACTTTCCGGCCCTTCCGGTTCCGGCAAGGAGATCTGGGCGCGGGAGATCCACCGCCTCAGCTCCCGCGGCGGCAGCCCGTTCGTGGCGCTGGACTGCGGCGCCCTCCCCGAAAACCTCGTCGAGAGCGAGCTGTTCGGCTACGAGCGCGGCGCTTTCACCGGCGCGGACAGGCGCAAGCCCGGCCTTTTCGAGGTGGCTTTCGGCGGCACCCTTTTCCTCGACGAGATAGCCAACCTGACCATGGCCACCCAGGCCAAGCTCCTGCGCGTCCTGGAGGAGCGCAAGATCCGCCATCTCGGCGGCAAAAAAGATATCCCCACCGACGCGCGCGTGATCGTCGCTTCCAACAGCGACCTGCCCGCCCGCATAAAAGAGGGGGCTTTCCGCGAAGACCTTTACCACCGGCTCAACCAGTTCACGCTGCGCGTCCCGTCCCTCGCCGAGAGGAAAGAGGATATTCCCGCGCTGGCCGCTTTCTTCCTGCGCGAAGCGGAAAAGCTGGTGAACAAGAAGATAGAGACCATTTCCGATTCCGCCCTGGCGGCGCTGACCAGCTATTCCTGGCCGGGCAATGTCCGCGAACTTAAGAACGTAATCATCCGCGCCGCCCTTTTGTGCGAGGGGGAAATACTCCCTTCCCATCTCGGGCTGAATTCTGAGCCAGGCGCTGTCTCCGCCACTTCAGTACCTGGCGGCGACCTTCCGCAGGACCTGGACATGAAAAAATCCGTAAAGCGGCATGTCGCCAGCCTGGAAAAGAAATATATACAGGAAGCCTTGCACAAAACCGGGGGCAACAAACTTCAGGCCGCCAAACTTCTGGGCATTGACCGTAAAGCCTTGTACAATAAACTGAAAGAATACGGCATCCCTCAGATATAGCGTTCCCGCGTTGTATCTGCCGCCTGTTTTTTGATCTTACGGCGCTGATCTACCATGACGAGCCTTCCCAAAATATTCCGTTCGCATGCTTTTATCCTTTCAGGGATCCTCGTCCTGACTTTTATCGTTTTCTCCAACACGCTCGGCAACGATTTTATCAGGACCGGCGACGAAGGTCCCTATGTTTTGGAAAACAGGGATATCAGAGCCATAATCCCGCAGAACATACTTAATATTTTCTCCGCTACGCCGGCGGGGATGTATAGCCCCTTAACTATCCTCAGCTATGCGCTTGATTATAAGATAGGCGCCTATGATCCGAAAATCTACCACCTGTCCAGCGTCGTGTATCATTTGTTTAACGTGGCGCTTGTATACCTGCTGATATTCCTGATCTCAAAAAATAGGCTGACTGCCGGCGTAACCTCGGTGCTGTTTGCGGTTCATCCGATGCATGCCCAGTCGGTTGACTGGATAGCGCAGCGAAAAGACCTGGTGTATTCTATTTTTTACCTCTCGGCCCTCATCTCTTACGTCTTATACCTGCAGAAAGGCCTCCTTAAAAAATATATTTTCCTGGCGCTGGCGTTCTATCTCCTGTCGTTGTTCTCAAAACCGGCCGCCGTTACACTGCCGCTCCTGCTGCTGGTCTTCGACTATTATTTCTCACGAAAGCCGGATAAGCGGGCTGTCCTGGAAAAAATACCCTTTTTTATCCTGTCGCTCATCTTCGGCGGTCTGCTGCTGATGCCTTTTGCGACCGCTAACGCAAATCTGGATTATGTCCCGAGTTATAATCTCGCCGAGAGATTCCTCGTCTTTTCCTATTCTCTGGTCTTTTACGTTTACAAGCTTTTCGTTCCTTTAAATCTTTATGTTTTTCACGGATGGCCGGTAAAAACCGGCGGTTACTTCCCGGTGATCTACTATCTGATGCCCGTGCTGCTTATTGTGTGCGCCGGTCTTGTCGCATTGGCTGTTAGCGCACTTAAAGACCAGAGAAAAAACATCATCTTCGGGGTTTCCTTCTTTTTGACGACCATCTCGATAGTCCTGCAGCTCAGGCCCTTTGGCCCGGTTATAGTGGGTGAACATTATTCCTATATCCCGTATATCGGGCTTTTCTTTATCGCAGCGGTCGTATTCGCCGATTTTACGGCGAGAAGGCCGGGGAGCGGTTCCGGCGTAAACGTCTGGGCGCAGCGGTCCGTGATAGCCGGTTTCATCTTGCTGCTCAGCCTTTTTTCCGGCCTGACATATCAAAGGAATCCCGTCTGGAAAAACGACCTTACGCTTTTGACGGACAGCATCTCGAAAGATCCCGCAGTAAGTTTTGTATATAACAATCTCGGCAAAGCGGAACAGGAGAACAATGATCTCGGGTCGGCCCTTATTCATTACAACAAAGCCATAGAGCTGAATCCCGGGATGTGTGAGGCATACAGCAATCGCGGCGCGCTGCGGTACGCTGTAAAGGATTTCAAAGGCGCGCTCTCGGACTATGACAGATCTATCGAGCTGCGGCCGGGATATTATTTGCCTTACAATAACCGCGGGGTCCTGAAATTAGAGCTGTCGGATATTAACGGTGCGGCGCGGGATTATGAGAGAGCTGTCCAGCTGAATCCTTTTTATCCCATCGTGTATTACAACCTGGGTAATCTGAAATACGCTGCCGGCGAAAAAGCGGCAGCGGCCGGATTTTATTCAAAAGCGATCGACCTGGACCCTTTTTACGCGAGCGCCTATCATAACCGGGGAGTTGTGAAGATGGACCTGCTGGATTATAGCGGAGCTTTGGACGATTTTAATGCGGCGCTAAAAATTAAACCCGACTACGCTCAGGCAATCAATAATCGCCAGGTTTTGCTGAAACGAATAGCCTCTCTTAAGCCTGATTAACCGGCAAGACCAGCAGTAATACGCGGGTCACGCAGGGCGGGGTTTCTACTGCTCTCGGGGGGGCGGCGCGGTTAACTTGGGGTTGAGCCTCAATGCCTCGCGATACTGCTTTAAAGCTTCTTGCATCTTGCCCTGGGCGGCCAGAACCAGGCTGAGGTTGTAATGGGCTTCCACGGAATCGGGCTCTATCCTCAGCGCTTCGCGGTAATGTCCCCCAGCTTCGTCCAGTTTTCCCCGGGCGGCCAGAATAAGGCCGAGGTTGTTGTGTGCTTGCGCGTAATCGGGATTGATCGTCAGCGCTTCGAGGTAATTTGCCGCGGCTTCGTCCAGTTTCCCCTGCGAGGCCAGGATAAGGCCGAGGTTGTTGCGTGCCTGCGCGTAATCGGGATTTACCCGTATCGCTTCGCGGTAATGTTTTACGGCTTCCTCGGTCTTTCCTTGCGAGGCCAGGACAATGCCGAGCCTGGTGTGTGCTTGCGCGTAATCGGGTTTGAGCCTTATAGCTTCGCGGTAATGTTCTATGGCTTCGTCGGTCTTTCCCTGCCCGGCCAGAACAATGCCGAGGTTATAGTGGGCCGTTTCATAATCGGGTTTGACCCTTAACGCTTCACGGTAATGGCTTACGGCCTCGTCGGTCTTTCCCTGTTCCGCCAGCAGAAAGGCAAAATTAAAATGGGCGAATTCAAGTTCCGGGTTCAAAGCAAGCACACGTCTATATAAAGCTTCGGAATCGCGCCACACGGCTTCCTGACGCCAGGTCAGCGCGGCCAGGACAATGAGGAGCGAACACGCGAGGACGGCGTAGATATTCCGGAGCCGCTTTTCCGCTGTCTGCCGGCCGGCCCGTAGCCCGGCCCCGGCCAGCACGGCAAACCCGAGACAGGGGAGATAGGTGTAACGGTCCGCCGCTGATTGGACATTTATTTTTACGAACCCCGCTACCGGGCTGAGCGTCGCCAGGTAATAAGCCCACACCGCCAATCCTGCCGGCCAGCGCCGGCGCAGCGCGATCGCGGCGGCGGTGATTGCCGCGATAGCGGAACCTGAGAGGAAAGACTGCCAGTTCAGCAGGCCGAAATCAGGGGGAAGCCTGTAGAACGGGGATAGTCCCGACGGGAGAAAAGTGTTCCGCAGGTAAAGTGAAACCGCATATAAGACCTGAGCCGCGCGGGCGCCGAAACTGGATTTTTGATAAGCGCTCAGGGATCCGATCTTTCCCAGGCTTAGCAGCCCAATGGCCCCGAAAGCCGCGGAGAGTAGGAAAAAAGGGATCTTTTCCAGCCAGATCCGGCTTGTTTCCCGCGAGAACCACTTCTTCGGATCTCCGGGGATCCGTCTTAGTGGGTAAATGTCCAAAAGGATCAACACCAAAGGAAAGCTGATCGCCATACCTTTGGACATCAGGGCGAAAAAGAAAACCATGAGCGGCAAAACATAACGGCGCCAGAACGGCGTTCTTTCGCCGCCGGCCGATCGCGGCGTGATGTAGCAAAGGATCGCGAGCATGTAGAACAAGCATGAAAGCATGTCATGCCGGTCCGACAGCCAGGACACTGATTCCACCCGTAAGGGATGTATAGAGAAAAAAAGCGCCGCAAAGCCGGCGGAAATATAAAGCTCCTCTTTCTTTTCCTGAACGGAAGGGGGGATGGCCAATGCCAGCAGCTTTAGGCACAGAAAGTAGAAAGTCAGCGCGTTAATAGTGTGCAAAACCACGTTCGTCAGGTGGTATCCAAAAGGGTTCATTCCCCAAACGACGTAATCCAGGGCATAAGTGAGCCAGGTCAGGGGCGCATAGGGCCCCATGAAGGACGACTGGAACGAAAAGATCCACTTCAGTTGTTCCCACCCAAGTCCCCGGTATTTTTTGTTATCTACAAGATTGCTAGCGTCGTCCCAGCTCAGTATCCCGTCTTTGAGAGCAGGTAAAAAAATGGTGAGGGTAAACAATGCGACTAACAATGGAATCAGCCAGGCGGTTATTTTTTTTTCTAACGTGATGTCATTCATTTTGTTTTAAAGACGATCCCGATAATTTCTATAACTTATTGTACATTTTGTTTTATTTTTATTTCTACTGCTTGATTGGTTTCATCTGGAATTATCTTTCTGGTTTTGTGCTGGTGGGTAGATGTGTACTTATATCCACATATACATGTGTATTAATATCTACAGTGTGTATTGTATTCCACACTCAACTGTAATAATAATTTAATTTTTCCGCTTCATTTCCTTATTTATACATCATGTATAATATTTTCATGGTTCAGACCGGAATTTTCAGTTCAGGCAACGCTATCCTGCTCAAATGCCGGGATCTCATTGAGAGCTTTTCCACAATATCGCTTAATTCGGGGTACGCCGATTATATTAACCGCGATGTCTCTATTTCAAATTCCTTTGATCGAAATTCTATTTGCCGCAGCTCCGCACCATTCTCGGGTCTGGAAGTGCGTTTGGCAAAGTCGTTGCTATACAAGAGGTTAGGGTTCTCTACTAACAATTTCGCTGGTCATTCTCGGAGGCACTATGAAAACGCTTAAAGCCTTGGTTCTGGAAATCTTCTCGGTCCTGCTGCTTTTGCCGGCTCTAGCCGGCGCGGCACCGGCCCTTCTGAACTACCAGGGCCGCCTGGTAGACGCCAACGGCAACCCGCTGAGCGGAACCTATTCGCTCACCTTCCGCATCTACGATGCGGCCTCCGCCGGAACCCTGATCTGGAACGAAACCCAGAGCCTGGCCCTGGATAACGGGATCTTCAGCGCAAGCCTCGGCGCTTCGACCGCCCTGGCTCCCTCGGTCTTCTCCTCCGACACCCGCTATCTCGAAGTCCAGGTCGGCGCCGACTCGCCCATGACGCCCCGCACCCGCCTGCTCTCCGTGCCTTACGCCGTCTACTCCGCCAGCGCCGCTTACGCCGTGGGTTCCGATATCGCCGACGGCCAGGTCACCAACGCCAAGATCGTCTCCATGGCCGCCTCCAAACTGACCGGCGCCCTGCCCGCCATCGACGGTTCCGCCCTTTTAAATATAAGTGGTGCTACCCTTAACGATGGCGATGTTACGTCCGCCAAAATTTTAGACGGTACCATTGCCACCATAGATCTGGGTAATTTACAGGTTACCGATGCTAAGATCAGCGGCATGGCCGCTTCCAAGCTGACCGGGGCCCTGCCGGCTATCGACGGTTCTGCCCTGACCGGGGTCGGCCTTACCGACAATGCCGTGACTACGGCCAAGATACTTGACTCTAACGTTACCAGCGCCAAGCTTGCCTCTGGTATAGACGCCGCCAAAATTGGCGGCGGCTTGGTTACTACGGCTAAATTCGATTTCCTGTCAAACATCACCAGCGATGTGCAGGCACAGCTAACCGCCAAGCAGGCCGCCGGTAATTATGTTACTTCCTTAACGGGCGATGTTGTCGCCAGCGGCCCCGGCGCCGCCGCCTCCACCATTTCGCCCGGCGTTGTTACCTTGGCCAAGATGGCCAACATGGCCACCGCGTCGCTCCTCGGACGCAATGCCGCCGGTGTCGGCGCCCCTGAAGTCCTGGACGCCGCTACCGTAAAGAGCCTGCTTTCGCTGAATAACGTCGACAATACTACAGATCTGAATAAGCCGGTGTCTACCGCCCAGCAGACGGCGCTTAACCTCAAGGCCCCGCTGGCGTCGCCGACTTTCACCGGAACGGTTGCCGGTATCGATAAAACGATGGTGGGCTTAGCCAATGTCAGCAACACTGCCGACGCCGACAAGCCCGTATCCGCGCTGCAGCAGGCGGCACTTGACCTCAAGGCCCCGCTGGCGTCGCCGACTTTCACCGGAACGGTTGCCGGTATCGATAAAACGATGGTGGGCTTAGCCAATGTCAGCAACACTGCCGACGCCGACAAGCC
>Ga0079306_1001997_pt1 | contig 12156 bp, 16 predicted proteins | sample Methanotroph_Enr_FD_79181 | JGI IMG/M metagenome (GOLD analysis project Ga0079306, IMG submission 79181) | Enriched soil microbial communities from Old Woman Creek wetland in Ohio, USA - Methanotroph_Enrichment_5 | ecosystem: Environmental > Terrestrial > Soil > Wetlands | place: USA: Ohio...
CTGCCTCTTACTTCTTACTTCCTGCCTCTTACTTCTTACTTCCTGCCTCTTACTTCTTACTTCTTACTTCCTACCTCTTCCTTCCTTCTACCTGCCAATAGTCTCCTGTCTCCCGCTGCCAAAATATATCTGATAAAATTCCGGAAGTGTTGTAACATTTTAGGTTATCAGTACGTTTTATTCTGAATCTTTTCACAGCTCCCTCATTAGTTGCTTTTCTTTATGAAATTCCACAGATACCTTACAAATATCCTGTTCCTCCTGCTGTTTTTACCTGCCGCTTCATTTGCACAACGAACTTACCAGACCAAACGGCTGGAAGGGAAAGCCCCAGAGATAGACGGGCTGGTTGAGGATGCCTGCTGGGAAAAGGTAGATTGGGCCGGAGATTTTATACAGCGGGAGCCGTTTGATGCAAAACCTCCTTCACAGAATACGCGATTCAGGATACTATATGATGATAATAACCTGTATGTTGCTGTCAGGGCATACGATTCCCTGCCTTCGGAAATTGTAACCCGACTTTCACGACGTGATAATACGGATGGTGATTGGGTGGGAGTGGTATTCGACAGTTATGATGATAACCTAACGGGTTTTGGGTTTGCTGTTACGGCATCCGGTGTTAAATTAGACCTTATGATGACCAACGACGGGCAGGATGATGCCTCCTGGGATGCCCTGTGGTTAGCCAAAACACATGTAGATGGAGAAGGCTGGACTGCTGAGTTCCGGATTCCGCTCTCTCAGGTTCGGTTTGCCAATAAAAGTGAAATGACCTGGGGACTGGAGGTGTTCAGGTATATATATCGCAAACAGGAAATGTCGCTTTGGCAACCCATTGCCAGGAATGCCCCGGGCTTTGTTAGCCTGTTCGGTGAACTGAAAGGATTGCAGGGGATCACTCCCAAAAAGGACATTGAAATTCTGCCTTACATAGTGAGCAAGGCCGAATACAGCGAAAAAGAAGAAGGCAACCCGTTTGCCAAAGGTCACAAATACAAAACCACGGGTGGCGTAGACGGAAAGATAGCCATAACCAATGATTTCACCCTTAATTTCACGGTTAATCCTGATTTCGGCCAGGTGGAAGCGGATCCATCCGTCGTTAACCTTAGCGCATTTGAATCATTTTTTGCTGAAAAAAGGCCTTTCTTTATTGAAGGCAAAAACATTTTTGATTTTCGTCTTACCGGGGGAGATGGGGATGATACGCGTAACATGCTGTTCTATTCCCGGCGGATAGGGCGCAATCCTCATTACTATCCCGACCTTGCTGACAATGAATATGCTGATGTTCCGTCAACAACCCACATCCTGGGTTCGTTTAAATTTTCAGGAAAAACAAAAAACGGCTTGTCCATTGGAGTGATGGAATCACTTACGAATACGGAAAAAGCAAGTATAGACCAGGGCGGGACAAGGAAGAAACTGGATATAGAACCCCTGACCAATTATACGGTTGCCAGGATACAAAAAGACTTTAACAAGGGAGCATCCTCCCTGGGTGGAATGTTTACATCAACCAACCGTTCAATAAATGAAAGCCAGCTTAGATACCTTCCGGCTTCTGCATATGCCGGGGGAGTTGATTATTCCCATACCTGGAAGAACAAGATGTATTATTACAATATTAAAGGAATAGTTACACGTCTTTCAGGGGATAAGGAAGCAATTACTGACCTGCAGGAATCATCAGCACATTATTATCAAAGCCCGGATAAAAGTTATGTCAGGCTCGATACAAACAGGACATCACTGTCAGGCTATGCAGGAACATTTGAAATCGGTAAACAGGGGAACGGGCATTTCAATTATATGGCCTGGCTGACAATGCGTTCTCCGGGTGTTGACTTCAATGATGTTGGTTATATGCGGCAGGCAGACGAGATTCAGCAGGTATTCTGGGTAGGTTATCGTCAATATGAACCGAAAAGACTTTTCCGGAACTATGGATTGAATTTCAACCAGTATATTGGGTGGAACTTTGGAGGGATCACAATATATAAAGGTATGAATGTAAACGGCTTCAGCCAGTTCAAGAATTACTGGTACCTGAATGGTGGATTCAACCTGGATGGGGAATCACTGGACCGTTCACAGCTTAGGGGAGGTCCCGCATTAAAAGTCCCGGGAGGATATAATTTCTGGTTTGATGTTTCCACTGACAGCCGTAAAAAACTGTCCCTGGAATTGAATGCCTGGACTTACCAGGGATTCAAGCAGTATGCTGTAATGCAGGGCATATCAATCGGTGGAACCTACAAGCCCCTGAATTCACTTTCGATTTCTATGTATCCCAACTACAGTTATGGATATAGTGAGTTCCAGTATGTAACGGACCTGGCTTATAACGGGCAGATAAGATATATCCTGGCCCGCCTTGACCAGGCATCCCTGGGAGTATCCCTGAGGTTTGATTACACATTAACTCCCGACCTGACCATTCAGTATTACGGGCAACCCTTCCTGTTTGCCGGAAAGTATTCAAAATATAAGAGGGTAACAGATGCCAGGGCATCAGATTATAACAGCCGTTTTGTTGATTATATTGAAGGTTCCGAACTGACTCTCAACCCTGAATCTGACGAATGGAACGTGGATGAGAACCATGATGGCATTGCTGACTATTCATTTTCGAATGATAATTTCAATTTCCTTGAATTCAGGTCCAACCTTGTATTACGATGGGAATACAAGCCGGGTTCCTCTTTATTTCTTGTATGGTCACAGGGGCGCACGGAGGGTACTGAGCATGGGGATTTTGCATTTCACCGGGATGTGAATAATCTTTTTGCAAAGCATCCACAGGATATATTCCTTGTTAAGGTATCCTACATGCTTGTATTCTGATCGTTACGGAAATGACAAAAAAAAGATGATTTTTTTTAACAACCCCTTGTTAATTAAAAATAATTATGTAGTTTTGCACCCTCAAAAAATGGTAGTTGACTCGTTCATCAATCATTTATAAGCGAGGGACTAAGGCTGGTACTGGTCCGGGAAACCTGAAAAAGTAAGACACCTATAGGTTTCAAAATTCAACGCGGTTCGCCTCATGCGGACATTTCACCCACGGGTTGTGTTTGATCGTCTTACTTCTACAAGTATATCCCCTTCACATACTGGCATTTTTCCTTCCACGATAAGCGTCGCGGCAAGATTGTTTTGTGTGTTGGCGCGCCCTTCAGGAGATGAAGGGAATATTTTTAATAGCAGGTTAATTAATAAGAAATAAATTATACCTTTGCAGCCCTTTTTGAAAAAACTGAGCTGAAACCCAGAAAAATCAATAGTAACAATATGCCTACAATATCACAACTGGTTCGTAAAGGTCGTCAGAAACTGACGGATAAGAGCAAGTCGCCGGCACTGGATTCATGTCCGCAACGTCGTGGCGTTTGCACCAGGGTATACACTACCACTCCTAAAAAACCTAATTCGGCTATGCGTAAAGTAGCCAGGGTCCGCCTTACCAATGGCAAGGAAGTGAATGCATATATCCCCGGTGAAGGCCATAACCTGCAGGAACACTCCATCGTGATGATCCGCGGCGGCCGTGTTAAGGATTTACCTGGTGTACGTTATCACATCATCCGTGGCGCCCTCGATACTTCGGGCGTTGACGGCCGTAACCAGCGCAGGTCGAAATATGGTACCAAGCGTCCAAAGAAACAGGCAGCAAAGAAATAAATAACTGATTCGTCCTAACAATCAAGGATATATCACCATGAGGAAATCGAAGCCAAAAAAACGCATTATTCTGCCCGATCCAAGGTTCAACGAAACCGTTGTGACCAAGTTTGTGAATAACATGATGGAACGTGGCAAGAAAAATCACGCTTACGAGATTTTTTACGATGCAGTGGATATCGTAACTGAAAAAATCAAGGAAGACGGCCTGGAAGTATGGAAAAAAGCATTGGCAAATGTTACCCCCAATGTTGAAGTTCGCAGCCGCCGTATCGGTGGTGCAACTTTCCAGATTCCTTCGGAAATCCGCCCTTCGCGCAAGCAATCCATCGGCATGAAGAACCTGATTCTTTTTGCTCGCAGACGCCACGAAAAATCAATGGCTAACAAACTGGCTAGTGAAATCATGGCAGCTTACAAGGAAGAAGGCTCAGCATTCAAGAAAAAAGAAGATACTCACCGCATGGCCGAAGCCAACAAGGCTTTCTCCCATTTCAGGTTCTAATAACCACCATACTACACCGGACGATACAATGTCAGATCAACTGAAATATACGCGTAACATCGGAATCATGGCCCACATTGATGCTGGGAAAACCACGACCACCGAGCGTATATTGTATTATACGGGTCGTAACTATAAACTAGGTGAAGTACATGATGGTACCGCCACCATGGACTGGATGATCCAGGAACAGGAACGCGGAATTACCATTACATCAGCAGCCACCACGGTAGCCTGGGAGTTTAAGAACCAGGAGTACCGACTGAATATTATTGACACACCAGGTCACGTAGATTTTACAGTTGAAGTTGAGCGCTCATTACGTGTACTCGACGGAGCTGTTGCAGTTTTCTGTGCTGTCGGTGGTGTTGAACCCCAGAGTGAAACAGTTTGGAAACAAGCTGATAAATATATGGTCCCCCGTATCTGTTTCATCAATAAGATGGATCGTTCAGGGGCCGATTTTTTTAATGTAATTCACGAGATCAAGGATAAACTGGGCGCCAACCCCATTCCCCTTCAGATTCCAATAGGTGCTGAAGATTCATTCCAGGGCGTGGTCGACCTCATTTCGAATAAAGCAATCGTTTGGGACGATGAATCCAAGGGTATGCAATATTTTGAAGGTCCTGTTCCAGAGGATATGCTTGAGATTGTTGACGAATACCGTACCATGCTTGTAGAAGGCTGCGCTGAAGAAGACGAAGCCCTCATGGAAAAGTATTTTGCTGATCATAATTCTATCACCGAAGGGGAAATGCATGCAATTATCCGCAAGGCAACCCTCGAAATGCGGATTACGCCTGTAGTATGTGGTTCAGCTTTTAAGAATAAAGGTGTTCAGAACCTCCTGGATGCGATTGTTTCTTTCCTCCCTAACCCATACGAACTACCTGCTGTAAAAGGCATTAATCCTGAAACTGAAAAGGAAGAATCACGCAAGCCTGATGCAAACGAGCCCTTTGCTGCTCTTGCGTTCAAAATTGCTACGGATCCTTTTGTTGGCCGTATTGCTTTCTTCAGGGTTTATTCAGGTACGCTGGAATCAGGAAGCTATGTTCTGAATGCAGGTACCGGAAAGAAAGAGCGTATTTCCCGGATTTTCCAGATGCATGCCAATAAACAGACACCCATCGACATGATCGAAGCTGGTGATATTGGAGCAGCTGTTGGATTTAAGCAGATCCGTACCGGTGATACCCTTTGCGACGAAAAACATCCGATCGTTCTTGAATCCATGAGTTTCCCCGAGCCTGTCATCAGTATAGCTATTGAACCCAGGACGCAGGATGACGTTGATAAGCTTGATGTTGCACTTGGTAAACTTGTTGAAGAAGATCCTACACTTACTGTTCGCACAGATACTGAAACTGGACAAACCATTCTTTCAGGAATGGGAGAACTTCACCTGGATATTATTACAGACCGCCTGCGCAGGGAATTCAAGATTGAGATCAATCAAGGCGCTCCTCAGGTAGCTTATCGTGAAGCTATTGTTTCAACGGTGAAACATCGTGAAGTATATAAAAAACAAAGTGGTGGCAGGGGCAAATTTGCAGATATTGAATTTGAGCTTGGCCCGGCTGACGAAGGATTTAAAGGATTGCAATTTATCAATAATGTCAGGGGTGGTAATGTTCCCAAGGAATTTGTCCCTGCTATTGAAAAAGGGTTCAAATCCGCTATGGTTAATGGAGTTCTTGCCGGTTTTGAAGTTGAAAACCTAAAGGTCACCCTGCTGGATGGATCTTACCATACTGTTGACAGTGATTCATTATCATTTGAGATTTGTGCGAAGATCGCTTTCAAGGAGGCTGCCCGCAAGGCAAAGAGTATCCTGCTTGAACCGGTTATGAAACTTGAAGTTACCTGTCCCGATGATTATGTTGGAGATGTAACAGGTGACATGAGCAAACGCCGTGCGGTTTTAGAGCATATAGACGCCAAGATTCGTTACCAGATCATTAAAGCCCATGTTCCCCTCTCAGAAATGTTCGGTTATGTTACTTCATTGAGGAGTATAACATCCGGAAGGGGAACATCAAGCCTGGAGTTTTCACATTACCAAGAGACTCCAAAAGAGATAGCCGAAGCGGTTATCTTTAAAGTAAGAGGATATTAATTCAGTCATAAATAAACGTTTAAAAGTTTACCAACGTGAATCAGAGGATTAGAATAAAGCTGAAATCATACGATCACAACCTGGTGGATAAATCAGCCGAAAAGATCGTGAAGACGGTGAAAATGACCGGAGCTATTGTTAATGGCCCGATTCCTCTCCCCACCGACAAAAAGATCTACACGGTACTGCGTTCGACCTTCGTGAATAAGAAATCACGCGAACAATTCCAGCTCTGCACATACAAGAGATTACTGGATATTTACAGCTCTACCGCAAAAACCATAGACGCGCTGATGAAACTTGAATTACCCAGCGGTGTTGAAGTGGAGATCAAAATCTGATGCGGAGTAAAAGAATAATTGAATTAAGTAGCATAGAGTAAGTAACATTAATACCTCGATATAATGTCAGGAATTATCGGTAAGAAAATAGGGATGACCAGCATTTACGATGCAAACGGCAAGAATCTGGCCTGCACGGTAATTGAAGCCGGTCCCTGTGTTGTAACCCAGGTCAGGACGAAAGAAATTGACGGTTACGATGCCATCCAGCTGGCTTTCGATGACAAGAAAGAAAAACATTCGACAAAAGCTGAGATCGGCCATTTCAAAAAAGCCGGAGTTACCCCGAAACGTGTTGTGATTGAATTCACCCGTTTTGAAGAAGGTCACTCGAAAACTTTTGGCGATGTGCTGGGAGTTGACATCTTTGAAGAAGGAGAATTTATTGACGTAGTGGGTGTTTCCAAGGGAAAAGGATTTCAGGGTGTTATCAAACGTCATGGATTCAGTGGAGTAGGCGGAGCAACCCATGGTCAGCATAACCGGCTCAGGGCTCCCGGATCAGTAGGTGCATCATCCTATCCAAGCAAGGTTTTCAAAGGAATGCGCAGGGCAGGCCGTATGGGAAATGACAGGGTAAAGATAATCAACCTCCAGATCCTGAAGATTGTGCCTGAAAAAAACCTGATCGTAGTTAAAGGTTCCGTTCCTGGAGCAAGTGGTTCATATGTAATAGTTGAAAGATGGAGCTAACAGTATATAACATTAAAGGCGAGAAGACTGCCAGGACTGTTACCTTGAATGATGAAATATTCAACGTAACCCCCAATGACCATGCTATTTACCTCGATGCAAAGCAATATCTTGCCAACCGTCGTCAGGGAACCCATGATTCATTGGAGAAATCAACTATCAGCGGCAGTACTAAGAAATTGAAGAAACAAAAGGGAACTGGTGGCGCCCGTGCAGGGAGCATCAAGTCACCTTTGTTCAGAGGCGGAGCCAGGGTTTTCGGACCGCATCCCAGGGATTACAGTTTCAAATTGAATAAGAAACTGAAAAAACTGGCCAGGGTTTCTGCTCTTGCATACAAGGCCCAGGAAAACAATATAGTTGTTCTCGAGGATTTCACTTTTGAAGCGCCCAAAACCAAGCAATTCGCAGAAGTACTGGCAGCTTTGAAAATCAATGGAACCAAGACCCTGATGGTTTGCCCTGAAACAAATACCAATGTAGTTCTTTCTGCTCGTAACCTTTCCAGGACCAGGGTAACCCGCGTAAGCGACCTGAATACCTATGATATCTTGTATGCCAAAAACCTGGTGATTCTCGAAAGTTCCCTGGGTGAGATTGAAAAATCCTTAGGTAACTAATCAAACAGTAAGCATTAACTGATAAATAATTAAAGCGATGGGTATCATCATCAAGCCGATCATTACCGAGAAAATGACAGCCCAGGGCGAAAAGTTGAACCGTTTCGGTTTCATCGTTGACAAACGCGCCAACAAGCTGCAGATAAAGAAAGCTGTCAAGGAATTGTACGGCGTTGAACCGGACGAGGTAAACACCATGAATTATTCCGGTAAAAACAAATCACGCTTTACCAAAAGCGGGGTAATTTCCGGGAAATCCAATGCATTCAAGAAGGCTATCATTACATTAGCCAAAGGTGAAACAATTGATTTTTACAGCAATATCTAACAAATAATGGCTCTAAAGAAATTTAAACCAACCACACCGGGTCAGCGCTTTAAATTGGCAAGCGCGTTCGACGATATCACCACATCGGTGCCAGAGAAGAGTTTACTCGAATCTCAGCACAAATCAGGTGGCAGGAACAACGAAGGTAAGATGACCATGAGGTACATGGGTGGTGGTCACAAGCAACAATACCGCATCATCGACTTCAAACGTGATAAGGAGAATATTCCTGCAACGGTGCAGACTATTGAGTACGATCCAAATCGTACCGCACGTATAGCGCTGCTTCATTATGCTGATGGCGAGAAGCGTTATATTGTAGCTCCCCACGGACTGAAAGTTGGACAGGAAATTCATGCTGGCAAAGGTGTTTCACCAGAGATTGGCAATACTCTTTACCTGAGTGAAATTCCATTCGGAACGATGATCCATAATATTGAACTTCGCCCGGGACAGGGAGCCAAGATGGCACGAAGCGCCGGTTCTGGAGCACAATTAATGTCGCGCGACGGTAAATTTGCCATCGTAAGGATGCCATCAGGCGAAACCCGGATGATCCTTCAATCATGCAAAGCTACCATAGGAATTGTTTCCAATGGAGACCATAGCCTGGAATCATCAGGAAAAGCCGGCCGTTCACGCTGGTTAGGTCGCAGACCGAGAGTCCGTGGTGTAGTTATGAACCCGGTGGATCACCCGATGGGTGGTGGCGAAGGCCGTGCCTCCGGTGGTCACCCACGTACCCGCAAGGGAATGCCGGCCAAGGGCTACAAGACACGTTCGAAGACCAAAGCCTCGAACAAGTACATTATTGAGAAAAGGAAGAAATAACCTAATAAATAGATTACCATGAGCCGTTCACTCAAAAAAGGGCCCTTCGTGGATTATAAACTGGAGAAGAAAATTCTCGATCTGGTTGATAACAAGAAGAAAGTCGTGATTAAGACCTGGTCGAGGGCATCAACAATAACACCCGACTTCGTTGGCCAAACCGTTGCCGTTCACAATGGCAACAAATTCATCCCGGTATATGTAACCGAGAACATGGTAGGCCATAAACTCGGCGAATTTTCCCCCACCCGTATTTTCAGGGGACATGCCGGTAGTAATAAAGGTAAGAAGTAAATAAGAGCAAGCAACAATGGGAGCACGTAAACACAATACAGCTGAACAGAACAAAGAAGCGAAAAAGAAGCTCTATTTCGCAAAGCTGAACGATTGCCCGTCATCACCAAGGAAAATGAGGCTTGTAGCCGAACTGATCCGTGGAAAGAAAGTGGAATTGGCACTCAATATTCTTCAGCATACACCTAATTATGCGGCTGAAAAGCTTTTCAAGCTGTTGAAATCAGCAATCGCTAACTGGCAGCAGAAAAACGAAGGAGTTCGCATGGAAGACAGCAATCTGTTCGTGAAAGAAGTCATGGTTGATGAAGGCCGAATGCTGAAAAGGGTGCAACCCGCTCCGCAAGGACGTGCACACCGAGTCCGCAAACGTTCAAACCATGTTACGATCATCATCGACGGCAGGGTGAAAGAGGAAGAAAAAAAAGTAGTAACCAAATAATCAAGCAGCCTAATGGGAAATAAGACTAATCCGATCGGCAATAGGTTGGGCATCATCAAGGGATGGGACTCCAACTGGTATGGTGGCAAGAGTTTTGAAAGCAAGCTAGTTGAAGACGATAAGATTCGTAAGTATCTGAATGCCCGTCTGGCAAAAGCCGGTATCTCGCGCATCATCATTGAACGCACGTTGAAACTGGTTACTGTCACCATCAACACTGCCCGCCCGGGTATCATTATTGGAAAAGCCGGACAGGAAGTTGACAAACTGAAGGAAGAGCTCAAAAAACTTACCGGTAAGGAAGTTCAGATCAATATTTCCGAAATCAAACGCCCGGAATTGGATGCTATCATCGTTGGTAATGCTATTGCCAAGCAGATTGAGGGTCGTATATCCTATCGCAGGGCTATCAAAACCGCTATGGCTTCTGCAATCCGTATAGGTGCCGAAGGTATTAAGGTTCAGATTTCAGGACGCCTGGGAGGTGCAGAAATGGCACGCCGCGAGCAGTTCAAGGAAGGCCGTATTCCTTTGCATACCCTCAGGGCTGATATTGATTACGCAATTTCTGAGGCGCACACAACCTATGGCAGAATTGGTGTAAAAACCTTCATTTGCAAAGGAGAGATATATGGTAAGGTTGACTTGGTCCCAGGTACTGAAAATGTGATCAAGGATAAGGCTCCAGCCAGCCAGGGAGGCAGGCCAAACAAGCCAAACCGTCAGGATGGCAACAGGGGTGACAGAAACCGTCCCCGTGGTGGCAGGAAATAAGAAAAAAAAAGTTTAATCATCATATTCCGTAATAGCGATGTTACAGCCTAAAAGAACAAAATACAGGAAGCAGCAGAAGGGCAAAATGAAAGGCAATGCCAAACGTGGTTCACAATTGGCCTTTGGTTCCTTTGGAATTAAGACCCTTGAAGAAACCTGGCTTACCGGAAGACAGATTGAAGCAGCCCGTCAGGCAATCACCCGTTTCATGAAACGTGAAGGTCAGCTGTGGATCAGGGTTTTCCCCGATAAGCCGGTAACCAAGAAACCTGCCGAAGTGCGTATGGGTAAAGGAAAAGGAGCTCCTGAATATTTCGTAGCCCGTATTACCCCTGGTCGCCTGCTGTTTGAAATAGAAGGTGTAAGCCATGAGGTTGCAAAGGAAGCAATGCGCCTGGGTGCTCAGAAACTGCCGGTAATGACCAAGTTCGTGGTTCGCAGGGACTATGTTGAAGAACTTGCATAAGGGTAAATACACACAAATTAGAAAGTTGCATAACGCATAATAGAAGCAAAATGAAACAGGAAGTTATCCGTGAACTGTCGACTCCCGAGCTTATTGAAAGACTCGAAGAAGAGCGCATTCAGCTTAGCAAGCTTAAGATGAACCATGCCATTTCTCCTCTCGAGAACCCCAACAAGATTAAAGTCTACCGCAGGACTGTTGCCCGTCTCACAACCGAGGTGGTAAAACGGAAAAAGGAAGCTGCCGGCGTAAAAAAGGACAGTAACAAGTAATCTGCTCAGCAATGGAAGAAAGAAACCTAAGAAAAGAAAAAACTGGTGTTGTCATCAGCAACAAGATGGAGAAATCCATTGTTGTCCAGGTTGAAAGGCGAGTAAAACACCCGAAATATGGAAAATTCGTAAAGAAGACTTCCACCTTCGCCGCTCATGATGAAAAGAATGAATGCGGCATTGGAGATACAGTGCGCATAGCCGAGACAAGGCCTCTGAGCAAGACAAAATGTTGGAGATTAGTTGAAATCATTGAAAGAGCTAAATAATTATGATACAGCAGGAATCAAGACTTACGGTTGCCGATAACAGTGGTGCTAAAGAGGTACTGTGCATCAGGGTGCTTGGTGGTACTCGCAAGCAATATGCCTCCTTGGGCGACAAAATCATCTGTTCGGTGAAGAATGCCATTCCCTCGGGCAATATCAAAAAGGGTACAGTTGCAAAAGCAGTTGTAGTCCGCACTAAAAAAGAGATCCGCCGTGCCGATGGTTCATACATCCGATTCGACGACAATGCTGTGGTTCTTTTGAATAATGCAGGAGAAATGATCGGAACCCGTATTTTCGGACCGGTAGCCAGGGAACTGAGAGAAAAACAGTACATGAAGATTGTTTCACTTGCACCCGAAGTGCTTTAATCAATAAGGAATCAAGATATGAAACTCCATATTAGAAAAGGGGATAACGTAATGGTAGTGGCTGGCGACTCCAAGGGCCGTACAGGTAAGGTATTGGAAGTAGAAGTTGAAAAATACAGGGCTATTGTAGAAAAC
>Ga0079306_1001999_pt1 | contig 12145 bp, 6 predicted proteins | sample Methanotroph_Enr_FD_79181 | JGI IMG/M metagenome (GOLD analysis project Ga0079306, IMG submission 79181) | Enriched soil microbial communities from Old Woman Creek wetland in Ohio, USA - Methanotroph_Enrichment_5 | ecosystem: Environmental > Terrestrial > Soil > Wetlands | place: USA: Ohio...
CGCTCGTCGACCGCTCGCGCAACGCGCTCTACCCGCCGGGCTCGACCTTCAAGGTCGTGACGCTCACTGGCGGACTCGGTTCTGGCATGGTCACGCCCTCGACCAAGTTCATCGGGCCGGGCACGCTCAGGATCGGCGGCGCACCCGTCACCAACTTCGAGGGCGGCAGCTACGGCGCGATCACGCTGACCAAGGCCACCATGAGCTCCGTGAACACAGTCTTCGCGCAGCTCGCCGTCGCGATAGGCGCGCCGACCCTCGTCAAACAGGCCGACGCGTTCGGCTTCGACCACGAGCTCGGCTACGAGATCGGCGCGAAGACATCACTCATGCCCAAGCCCGCCGAGATGACAACGTGGGAGACAGCGTGGGCGGGAGTGGGCCAGCCGGTTGGCGAGCACGCAAGTCCCCCCGGACCTCAGGCGACCGTCATGCAGATGGCGCTCGTCTCGGCGGGTATCGCGAATGGCGGCGTGGTCATGCGGCCGTTCGTGGTCGGATCCGTGCGAGACCCACTCGGCCAGACGGCGGGATCCACGCAGCCTCAGATATTCAGTCGCGCAACGGACTCCGCAACGGCAGCGACGGTCAACAGCATCATGCGTAAGGTCGTGACGGGTGGCTCTGGGGCGCGCGCGCAGATCAGCGGCGTGAAGGTCGCGGGGAAGACCGGAACAGCCGAGGTCGGGAAGGGCGAACCCACGAACGCGTGGTTCATCGCGTTCGCCCCGGCCGACAATCCCACCGTCGCACTCGCGCTCATGATCGAGGGCGGCGGCGTCGGCGGAAGGGTCGCAGCACCCGCTGCGAAGCCGGTGCTCGAGGCCGGCTTGGCGGCGCAGAAGCAGTACTGAGGCCCGACTGGGCTAGAATGACGGCAGCGAGATGATTCTCGCAGGTGATGAGCACGGGAGTGTGACGTGGAAGAACGGGTGTTTGGCCGCAGGTACCGGGTGACCGAGAAGATCGGCACCGGGGGTATGGCCGACGTCTACAAAGCGGTTGACGAGACCCTTGGCCGGACCGTCGCGGTCAAGGTCATGCACCCGCGCTATGCCTCCGATCCCACGTTCGCGGCGCGCTTCCGCCAGGAGGCGCAGGCCGCGGCGAACCTCGTCTCGCCCAACATCGTCAACATGTACGACTGGGGTCTGGACGGCGAGACGTACTACATGGTCATGGAGTACGTGCGCGGCAACGACCTCAAGACGATCATCGAGCAGAAGGGCGCGCTCTCGTCGCGCCAAGTCGCCGAGATCGGCGCGCAGGTCTGCTCGGCGCTCGCTGCGGCCCACGGGTACGACATCATCCACCGCGATATCAAGCCGCACAACATCATGGTGCAGCCCGACGGCACCGTGAAGGTCATGGACTTCGGCATCGCACGCGCCGGCAATTCGACGATGACGCAGACCGGCTCGGTGCTCGGCACCGCGCATTACGTCTCGCCCGAGCAGGCGCAGGGCCGACCGCTCAGCGCCGCGAGCGACCTGTACTCGCTCGGCGTCGTGCTCTACGAGGCGGCGACCGGCAACCTGCCGTTCGAGGCCGACACCCCAGTCGCCGTCGCGCTCAAGCAGGTCAACGAGATCGCCCCGCGACCCACCGCGATGAACCCCGACCTCGACCCCAATCTCGAGAAGGTCATCATGCGCGCGATGGCCAAGCGCGCCGAGGATCGCTACTCCACCGCCGACGAGATGCGCCGAGATCTGCTCCACGTGATGCAGGGCCAAGCGGTCACGGCTCCCGGCTTCGTCGCCGGTTCTGCTGCCGATGAGACCGCCGTGCTCACGCCGGTCGGCGGCCACCAGCAGGCGCCCGTGCGTGGCGCCGGCTCTCGCACCAACGCCAGCCGCAAGTCAGCCGTATGGCCGTGGATTCTCGTCACGGTGCTGCTCATCCTCGCTGGTCTCGGCGTGGCGTGGGGCCTCGGCATGCTCGGCACGGGCAAGCTCCCGACGGTCCCCGACCTCAAGGGGCTTGACCGGGCAGCCGCGACCGTCGCCCTCGAGCAGCAGGGACTCAAGCTCGGCAACGCCACCCAGGAGTTCAGCAGCGACCTCGCCGTCGGCAAGATCATCAGCCAGACGCCGGCTGCGGGTACCCAGGTCAAGAAGGGCTCGGCAATCGACATCGTCGTGAGCAAGGGGCCCGACCTCGTACTCGTGCCCGATATCGTCGGGATGACGCAGGCCCAAGCTGACGCGGCGCTCAAAGACCTGAACCTTGTCGGCAGCGCGACCTCCTCGGCATACGACCCGGAGGTTCCCGCTGGCAGCGTCGTAAGCCAGTCACCCAAGAAGGACGAGAAGATCGCGCGCGGCTCGACCGTCACGTACGTAATCTCGCTGGGTCAGGAGCAGGCAACCGTACCGGCGGTCGAGGGACTCGCGCAGGCGGCCGCAACGTCGAAGCTCAAGACCGCAGGGTTCAAGGTGAAGGCCGTCAAGGCGACGAGCGACACCGTTGCCACCGGCAAGGTCATCTCACAAGACAAGTCCGCCGGCGGCGCGTACCCGAAGGGCTCGACGGTCACGATCACCGTTTCGTCCGGCAAGCCGCAGGTCGAGATCCCGCCGGTCGTAGGGCAGGCGCCGGAAGCCGCGCGCGACACGCTCGTTGCGCTGGGGCTGAAGGTGGCGTTCACCTACAACAACGTCGCAGGCACCGGAGTGGTCACCGACCAGACGCCGAAGGCCAACGCGACGGTCGACCCGGGCTCGACGGTCACGCTCGAAGTCGACGGGGACGACCCGGCCGCACCATAGCGCCGAGCGGTCACCGCGCGACTCGGGCCCACTCGCTTGCTACTCGCGCCGCTTCCCGCGCGTCATCGACCGCGCGGCCTTCACGGTGCGCACGATTGGTTTGCGCACGACGTCTGGTGCAGCCAGAAGCGCATCGAGCGAGACGTCCGCGAGCTGCTGCGCCATTGCGGCGAGCCGCCCGTTCACGGAGCCGCTGAAGACGCGCAGGTCCGAGAAGCATTCGAGTTCGTAGGCGCCCCATTCATGCTTGTAGCGCTGGTCGCCGAGCCCGAAGCACAGCTTGGTGCAGCCCTCCCGGATCGCGTCCTCGATTGCGAAGCCGAGCAAGACCTTCGGCGCCGAGAGAGCCGCGTACTTCTCGGCAAATCCGGTTTGGATCGCGTGGAGGGCGTCGCCGTGTCGCACGAACGCCCAGAAGGCGGCACGTTCGCCGTCGACCGCGAGGAACCACAGGCGCAGCCGGTCGCGCTCGAGCAGCCACGCCGCCACATGCCGAGCAAACCGGCGGTACTCGGGTGTCGTGGCGAAGAACGGCCCCACGACCGTGCGCATGCGCTCCTCGTAGAGCGCGTTCGCGTCCGAGAGCGCCTGCGGCAGATCGGCCGGGTCGGTGATGCGCTCCCAGCGTGCGCCCGCCTCGGCGGCGCGGCGGCGGGTACGTCCGATCCCGCGCCGGTCGTGGCCGTCCAGTGAGGTGCTCAGGTAGGTGTCCCAGTCAGCCGGCAGCGCGATGACCGGTGACGTGCCCGTGTCGCCCCTCACCGAGACGCTGCAGCCCGGCGGAGGCACCTGCATCCGCTCGAAGAAAGCCGAGTCGCACCTCATGAAGCGCAGGTCGAGGGCATCCCAGTCGGCCACGCGGGCGCAGAGGTGGTCGCCGAACGCCAAGCAGACCGCGACCTCGCGCCCCGCGCGCGCAAACGCGCCGAGCCCAATCGCACCCACACCCTCGTCGCACAGCAGGCGCAACACGCGCGGCGAGCCGGCCCCGCCCATGCGGCACCCGTAGAGCGGGAGCACGCCGAGAAGCTCGCGGCTGTCATCTCGGCAGGTCAGGACCGAGAGATCGCGACCCTCGCCGTACTGCCGCCACCACTCGGATACGCATTCGTGCGTGAGGAACGGGCCGTCCGCCACCGAGTCGCCGAGAACCGCATCCCACTCGGACGCGAGCCCCGCGAGTCCCCCAACGTCGCGGATCGTATCGATGTGAACTCCTTCCATAACCCGTTTGTACCAGCGTCGGAGCGAGCGAACAAGCGGCCCGCGCCGTCGACGGCGAGGAGCGGCGCATTCGCGACTCGGTGATAGAGTGATACTCGTTCACGCCGGCTTGCACGCGAGCCGGGCTCCTCGACCGGATGGATGTGGAGTGGCAGCGGCCAAGGCGCCATCGCTCACACGAGGCAGTGTGCTGATGACTGTCGCCCGTGTCTTTGCGGTCGCGGTTGGCTATGCGCTCAATGTCTATCTCGCCCGCAGTCTCGGCCCCGAGTCCTTCGGCCTGTTCGCGACGGTGCTCACCGTGCTCACCTGGCTCGAACTCGCCGTCGCCGAGGGGTTGCCGCCGTGGGTGATCCGGATCGTCGACCGCGAGGAGACCGGGCCGCTCGTGCCCCCCGCCTACGTGTGGGGCCAGCTCGCGCTGTCCGTCGTGCTCATGGCCGGGTTGTTCCTCGCCGCGCCGCTGCTCGCAAGCGCGTTCGGGCAGCCCGCCGCAGCGCTGTTCTTCCGCGTCGCTGCAATCGACATCCCGATCTTCGCGCTCTACAACCTGTTCATCGGCGTGCTCATCGGCACGCGGCAATACGGCTTGCAGACCCTCTCCACGAGCGGGTACTCGCTGGTCAAGCTGCTCGCCACTGTCGTGTTCGTCGGTGCCGGGCTTTCGGTGCTCGGCGCGGTTCTCGGCGGCGTAGTCGCGTCCGTGGGCGGGCTCGTGCTGACAATCGGGGCCGCGATGCTCTTCCTGCGCGGCCGCCCGCTCGTTGGCGAGGTGCAGCTTGCCGACGTCGAGGACAGCGGACTGGCCGAGGCGACCAAGGGTGGCGTACTCGCCGGCTCGGTGATACCGGCCGTGCTGCTCGCGGCACAGCAGCTCTCGCTCTCAGCGGACCTGTGGCTGGTCAAGGCGATGCTGCCGCCGGACCGGGCGGGCTTCTACCGCGCCGCGAGCCTCGTCGCGCAGGTGCCGCTGACCCTCTCGGCAGGCATCGTGTGGAGTCTCTACGCCGAGTACAGCGATGCTCAGCGCCGAGGAGACACGGCGCGCCAGAGCCGCTATCTCACGCAGATCGCGCGGCTCGTCGTTGCGGCTGCCGGCCTGTGCATCGCGGTCGTCGTCCCGACTGCGGGCGCGCTGCTGAATACGATCTTCTCGAGGGCGTACGAGGGCGGTTCGATGGTGCTGGTCGTGCTCATCACCGGCATCTCGCTGGGCGGGCTCGCCATCGCATTCGCCCCAATCGCGATTCTCGAGGGCCACGGCTGGACCGTGCTGCCCGTAGCCGTCGGGCTTGTCGGCACCGAGATCGCTGCGTCGGTCTTCCTGATCGGCCGTCTGGGTCTGGTCGGCGCCGCGATACCGGTGGCCGTCGCGTTCACGCTGGGTAGCGTCGCGGTGGGGCTCGCCTTCCGCCACCGGTTCAAGCTCACGTTGGGCCAGCTGGCGCAGTTGATCGTGCCGGCCGTCGTCGTCGGCGGTGTCGGCATCTTCGTGCACCCAGCGCCCGGGCTGCAGCTCGTCGTCTACTACGTGCTCGCGGTTGCCGTCTTCGGCGGCCTGCTCTTCGCCACCGGCGGGCTGACCCTGCGCGACATCGCCGAGTTCCGCGAGGAGATGCGCTAGCGCGCTACAGCATCGGCACGAAGTACTTGCCGTTCGACATGACGCCGTTTTGGCACACGCCAACATAGCCGCTCGGCGCACCTGCCGGCACGAGCGCCGTCACCGAGGTGTCCGACCACGACACCACCGTCGCGCTCACGCCGCCGAAGGTCACCCAACCGCTGCCCTGCGCCGCGCCAAAACCCGAGCCGGTGATCGTCACGGGCGTCCCCGCACTTGCCGAGAACGTCGAGAGCGTATCGACATGGGGCGAGGCAAACGGCACGAACCACAGGCCGTTGGACATGAGACCGTTCTGGCAGACGCCCGCATAGCCGGCACTCGCTCCCGCCGGCACCAGCGCCGTCACAGCCGTATCGGACCACGACGTTACGATCGCCTGCACGCCGCCGAAGGTCACGTACCCGCTGCCCTGCACCGCGCCGAAATCGGCGCCGGTGAACGTGACTGCCGTGCCTGCTGCAGCGTTCCTGGTGCTCAGCGAGGCGAGCGTCGGCACTGAATACGGTCGGAACCACTTGCCGTTGGACATCACGCCGTTCTGGAAGACACCCGCGTAGCCTGAGACCGCGCCCTCGGGGACGAGCACCGTCACGAGCGTGTCGGACCACGACACGACGGTCGCGGTGGTCCCGCCGAAGGTCACGAAGCCCGCGTTCTGCGAGATGCCGAAGCCAACGCCGGTGATGGTCACGAGCGTGCCGGGACCGCCGTTGGCGACCGACAGAGAATCGAGCCGCGGCGTCGGCTTGAACCACAGGCCGTTGGAGACGCGGCCGTCCTGGATGACGCCCGCGTAGCCCGGGGCCGATCCCGGCGGCACGAGTGCGACGACCTGCGTGTCCGACCAGCTCACGACCGCGCCCTTCACGCCGGCGAACGTCACGTACCCGCTGCCCTGCTCGGCGCCAAAACCGGTGCCCGTAAAGGTCACGGCGGTACCCGGAGGGGCCGCGCTCGCGGACAGCGCGTCGAGGCGGTAGCGGCGCACGTCGATGCTGACGGTCGCCTGCTGCGAGTGGACGCCGTCGCTCACGGAGTAGCCGAAGCTGTCGGGCCCGTAGTAGCCGGCTGCGGGGCGGTACGCGAACGAGCCATCGGCCGCGAGTGTCACGGTGCCATGCTCGGGCCCTGCGACAAGCACGGTGTCGCCGCCGGTATACGGGTCGTTCGCGCGCACGCCCGGCGGGTCGACGGTGAGCGTGGCGTTCCACCGCACGGTGTAAGCGTCGTCGACAGCGAGCAGCGGCGCAGGTGTCGCGGTCGCGGTCGCCGCGTCCGTCCAGGAGCCGGTGAGGTTCTTCGAGTAGGCGGCGTACGTGACCGGGACGCCTGCGGCGAGGCCCGACTGCTCGGCGAACGTGCCGGTGCCCTCGTAGACCACCGTCGCCGATGCGTCATCGGGCCCGGTCGGCTCGGCGTCGGTGCGCGCGAGCACGCGCGTGAGTACGAAGTCGTCGTCGGCCGGGTTCGTCCAGGAGAGGGTGACGCTCTCGATCCCACCGCTCGCCGAGAAGCCCGCGGGCGGCGCGAGCTGTCCGACGGCAGCGGCCGCATCGAGCGCACCGCCCGTCACGGTGATGCCGGAGAGCGCTGCGACCGGCCGCGTCGTCGACAGGAGTCGCGCCTTCAGGTCCGTGGCACTCATCCGCGGGAATCGTGCCCGCATGAGTGCGATCACGCCGGCTACGTGAGGCGACGCCATCGACGTGCCCGAGATGTTCGCGTAGTCGTCCCAGTTGGCGACGATGGTCGCGTAGGCGTCATAGGGAGCGACGTCGTCGTAGCCGATGGTTCCGCGAAGCGGATCGTCGACGTCGAAGTCGGCGAAGTCGAACGGCGCCGTGGTACCGTGCACGGTCCCGGTCCACGGGTCATCGTCGACGTACGTCGCGTGCAGGTAGGTCCGATACCACGTGAGCATCGCCGTGCCGAACCACCGGGCGTCGTAGCCGAAGTCGCCGCTCGAGAGCAGAAGCCGGCCGCCGCCATCCAGGTAGGTGCCGAGCACGGTGCGCTCCGCCAGCGAGAGCGTGCCGTAGGTCTGGTAGAGCTTCACCCCGTAGCTCGAGGCTCCGGTGAACCAGATGACGGTCTTGCCCGCGAGCGTTGCGGTCGTGGGCGTGCCGCTCAGGTCGGTCCGCCAGGTGGAGACCGCCGAGTAGCCCGCGTTCGACAGGGCTGTCGTGTACGCCGAGAGCCGCGCGCCGGCTGCCTCGCCGCCAACTGCCGGCCAGCTGTCGTCCACGACGAGTACCGGGTTCGAGGTCGACGTCGTGAGCAGTGACATCGAGCGCGCGACGAGATCGTCTCGGGCCGTCGCGCTCGTGATGCATTCGACCGGGAACGCGTCGTAGATGACCTTGTAGGCTGCGGTGCTCGCGAACAGCGACGCGCCAAGCTTCGGCTGCGACGAGACGACCCACTCGCCCGGAGCTCCGAGGTCCACAGTGGTGGCACCGCGGTTGGAGAAGTCTGCGATCGTATCGGCGTTGTTGAGCGCGGCCACGGAGACCACGTTGGTCGCCGGGTACGACGCCGGGTAGCTCGGCGTGACGTCCGTGTTGGCTGCCGAGTTGCCCGCAGCGCACACCACGAGGACGCCGTGGCTCGCAGCGTACGCGAGCGCGTCCGAGAGGATCTGCGAGGAGGTGCTGCCGCCCCACGAGCAGTTGATGACGCTGGCGCCGTTGTCGACCGCGTAGATGATGCCGGCGGCACCGTTCGTGTCGCTGCCACCGGTCGGCCCGAGGAACTTCACGGGCATGATCCGTGCGCCCGGTGCGGTGCCGGCGCCGCCGATACCGTTGTCGGTCGATGCGGCGATCGTGCCTGCCACGTGCGTGCCGTGCTTGTCGCCATCGACTGTGTCGAAGACGGTCGCCTCGGCTCGGAAGAAGTCCCAGCCGTAGACGTCGTCGATCTTGCCGTTGTGGTCGTCGTCGACGCCGTTGCCAGGGACCTCGTCGGTGTTGATCCAGCGCTTGCCGGTGAGCTCGGGATGCGACTCGTCGACGCCGGTGTCGACGACAGCTACGACGACACCCGAGCCGCGCGACCAGTCCCATGCCGAGACGAGCTTCGCGTCGGCGCCAGCGGTACCGCCCCAGATGCCGGTGTTCTCGAAGCCCCACTGGTAGCGGTAGAGCGGGTCGCTCGGCTGGTAGTCGGCATGGACCGTGATTTCGGGGTCGGCGCGCAACGCGATGCCTGCCCGACGCACCTTGTCGCGCAGCGAAGCGGCCGACGTGCGGCGATCGATGGGCTCGACGACGGTCCAACCGATCTGCGAGAGCGACTCCACCACGCGGTAGCCGAGCCTCTTGCCGTCCTTGCGAGCGCGGCTCTGCGAGACGCCGCGGCGCAGCTTGAGGAGCGTGCGACCGGAGCCCTTCTCGGCGGGCACGAGCGGCGCGACCGTGTGGCCCATCGTCGCAGGTGACGCGGCTGGGGGGCTGAATGCGGGCTCGGTCTTGGGCGTGGGCGCGGCGGCCTGTGCCGAGACGATCGCGAGCAGCATGAGCAGCCCGACAGTCAGCGTGATGACAGATGATCTGCGCACAGTCCAACCTCCGACTAGGTCCTTGTAGGACCTATCGGCACGAACTCGCGCAGGCATTCGCAAAATGTGACTCAGGTCACCGCGCTGGCGGACGACCCGGCCGCAGCCCGCTTGCGAGCCAAGCGTGGTAAGCTCCGTCGGTCAGCGCCCCTCGCCGGGTGTTGGCCACGGCCCCGGAGGATTCACCGCCTCGCGGGGCCAACCTGTGCCCCGATGGGTCTGGCGGGGAGGTGGCACAGACCGGCGCACGCCACTACAATGACGCACGCGCCTCTGTAGCTCAGGGGATAGAGCACAGGTTTCCTAAACCTGGTGTCGCAGGTTCGAATCCTGCCAGGGGCACCACAGACGATGTGACGGGTCGGGGCGGCGAAAGCCGGACCGACCCGTTCTGCGTCTGTGACGAAAGATCGGCACGAATTGTCGATGTTCAGAAAACCGCTCGCCACGAAGCGGAAACAACCGCGTGGTGGACTGTTTCCATGCCTGGAAACGAGTACAATCTCCCCGCCAATGACCGTCGCACCAACGAACTCACCGCGCTTCTTCAGGTGAGTCAGACAATGGTGTCGAGCTTCGACATCGACAGGAACATGCGCAAGGCGATGCGGATCCTGTCGGAGGGCCTCGGGCTGAACCGGTCCTTTGTTGCGCTGGTGCACCCGGAGACGCGAGAGTTGCGAATCGCGGCGGCGCATGGGCTCACCCGCGCGGAGGTCGCGCGGGGCATCTATCGGATAGGCGAGGGCGTCCTCGGGCGAGTCGTGTCGAGTGGTCGACCGATGATCGTGCCCAATGTGGGCGAGGAACCGCTCTTCCTGAACCGCACCGGCTCGAGACCCGCCAAGGCGGACATCAGCTTCATCGCCGTGCCCATCGTGCTTCGCGGCGAGGTCCTTGGCGTGCTTTCGGCCGACCGGGTCTTTGGCGACGAGGCGGTCGCGCTCGACGAGGACGTTCGCGTCCTCGAGATCGTCGCTTCAATCATCGCCCACGCGGTGCGGCTCTACTGGACGTATCGAAGCGAACTGGATACTCAGGAGCGACTTCGCCGAGAACTCCGCAAGCGCTACTCGTTGCCCAACATCATCGGTGACTCGGACGCAATGCAGGAGGTCTTCCGCATCGTGACCAAGGTCGCGGCGTCACAAGCGACAGTCCTCCTGCGCGGCGAGTCGGGAACCGGAAAGGAACTCATAGCCCACGCGCTCCACTACCAGGGAAACCGGCCCAAGGGCCCGTTCGTGGCGGTCAACTGCGCCGCGTTGCCCGAGAACCTGCTCGAAGCCGAGCTCTTCGGATACGACAAGGGTGCGTTCACCGGCGCCGTGGGAAGCAAGCAGGGGAGGTTTGAGCTGGCGCGCGGCGGCACGATCTTCCTCGACGAGATAGGCGACGTGTCCGCAGGGCTGCAGGCGAAGCTGCTCCGAGTGCTCCAGGAGCGCACCTTCGAACGGCTCGGCGGCACGAAGACGCTTACCACCGATGCGCGCATCGTCAGCGCGACCAACCGCGATCTCGAGGCGATGGTCCAGGCCAACGAGTTCCGCGAGGATCTCTACTGGCGACTCAACGTGGTGCCGGTCTTCCTCCCCGCGCTTCGGCAGCGCCGCGAGGATCTCCCACTGCTCATCGAGCACTTCTTTGAACGATTCTGTCAGCTCGCCGGGCGGGACGTACGCCTCTCGCCCGAGGCTATGCGCCTGCTGATGCGCTACCAGTGGCCGGGCAACATCCGAGAGCTCGAGAACACCGTGCAGCGGCTTGTCGTGCTTGCCGACGACCGCGAGATCGGCCCCGGTGAACTGCCGATGCACATCCTGATGCACGACCTGCCTGATGAGCCCTCGGGCGGCGGCGTTTCCCTGACTGATGAGGTTGAAGCGCTCGAACGACGGCGACTTGTGACGGCACTTCGCAAACACGCGCATGTCCAAGCGAAGGCCGCGCGGGAGCTTGGCCTGACCGCCCGCCAGCTGGGCTACAAGATGCACAAGTACGGTCTCGAGACGGGTCTGTAGTGCAGACCTCGCGCGACACCAAAGGCGGCGTCGAGTACTGGGCAGGCGTCGTCGTCTCCGCGGATCGGCCTGAAGTCAGGCGCGTTGTCGAGGAGCGGTCGGTCGAGTTCGACGCAATCGTCGAACTCCTACTGCGCTGCGGGACGGCTGGCGCCGATTCGGCGCGCCTCGATGGGCTCGCCCGCGCGATCGCGGCGGGGTGTCTCGGCGAGCAGCACCTGTGGCGCGATCTCGAACTGCCGAATCGCGCCATGCTCCGAGCACTGCTCGAGTCGTACTTCGCTCCCTTCGCGGCCGAGAACGTCATGGACATGCGGTGGAAGAAGTTCATCTACAGGAAGCTCTGCCGCTGGGGTGGATTCAACACCTGCAAGGCACCGAGCTGTGCAGCTTGCCCCGACTACGCCGCCTGTTTCGGCGAGTCCGACTTGGACGAATGATCCGCCATTGTGCGGTTGGCGGGCAGAGCACCTAGCTGCCGGCCGCAGCCGCCTGGTGCTCCGCATGAAGAGCTAGCAGCTCGTCGCCATGGAGCGGCCGGTGCCGCCGGACTGCCTCGCGCCGGACGGCAGGCAGCATCGTCCCCGCATATTCCCGGCTGACCTCGATGCCCTGCTCGGCGAGCTTCGCCTCGACCGTACGCGAACCGGAGTGCTTTCCGAGAACGATGCGCCGCACGAGCCCGACCTCCTCGGGAGTGAACACCTCGTACGTGCGGGGGTCCTTGAGAACCCCATCGACGTGGATACCGCTCTCGTGTGCGAACACCTGAGACCCGACAACTGGCTTCCACGACGGCATCGCTCGGCCGGCCGCCGACATCACGTATCCCACGATCTCCGCGAACCGCTCGGTCGCGATGCCGATGTCGCAGCCTTCGATGTACTTGAGTGCCATGACGAGCTCCTCGAGCGGCGCGTTGCCTGCGCGCTCCCCAAGGCCG
>Ga0079306_1002000_pt1 | contig 12134 bp, 10 predicted proteins | sample Methanotroph_Enr_FD_79181 | JGI IMG/M metagenome (GOLD analysis project Ga0079306, IMG submission 79181) | Enriched soil microbial communities from Old Woman Creek wetland in Ohio, USA - Methanotroph_Enrichment_5 | ecosystem: Environmental > Terrestrial > Soil > Wetlands | place: USA: Ohio...
CCGGTTGCTTCTGCGGCAGCTGGGTCCCGATGCCGCCGCACTCGTGCGCGACTATGGTCTCAGGAGCCGTGAGTATCAGCGCCAGTGGGATCCCATCAGGCCTGCCGACTACTGGGAACTCCCCGTGGTCGCGCAGCGGCTGCACACCCAGCTCCTCGAAGCCGAGCAGGATCGCTCGCTGTGCACGTACCTGTCCGAGAGAACAGCGCCCGACATCGTGATCGGCGTCCTCAACTTGCGCAACATCACCCGCGGCGCACTGATGAGCTGTGTGATCGGTTACGGTCTGGCGCCGGAGGCGGTGGGGCGCGGTCTGATGAGCGAGGCGATTCTGCGCATCGTGTCGGTGGCCTTCGACGATCTGGGACTGCACCGGCTCGAGATCAACATCGTGCCGCGCAACGCGCGATCGATCGCCGTGGCCGAGCGTTGCGGATTCCGGCGCGAGGGGTTGTCGCCACGGTATCTCAAGATCGCCGGACGGTGGGAGGACCACGTGCGTTACGCGAGGCTCAACGAGGCCCAGTGGTGAGCGCCAGCCCCCTGCTGGAGCTTCGCGATGCGACCGTCGTGCGCAACGGCCGCACGATCCTGTCCGTGGACGAGTTCCGCATAGCCGAGGGCGAGCGCATCGCCGTTCTGGGGCCTAACGGCGCCGGTAAGTCGACGCTGATCAAGCTCCTGACACGCGACGTGCTCCCGCTCTGGACCGACCCGCCACCGGTGCTCTTTCGCGGGCAGGCGCGTATCGCGCTGCAGGACGCGCGGGGTCTCCTCGGCGTGGTGTCCGCGGATGCTCAGGAGCAGGCCGACGTCGTCTTGCCCGCTCGCGACATCGTGCTCGGAGGGTTGTTCGCATCGCTGGGCGTGCCGATTCGCGTGACGCCGACGCCGGAACAGCAACAGCGTGCGCTGGCTGCGCTCAACGAGCTCGAGGTCGCGCACCTCGCCGACAGGACCATGAACACGCTCTCGACGGGGGAGGCGCGCAGAGTGCTCATCGCCCGTGCGCTCGTCCACGATCCGGCGGTACTGGTGCTCGACGAACCGTTCGCGGGCCTCGACCCGCACTCCGCGTACCACGTCCGGACTGCGGTCAGCGTGCTGGCGCGCGGGGGCAGGTCCATCGTGCTGGTGACTCACCATGTTGATGACATCGTGCCGGAGATCGAGCGCCTCGTTCTGCTGCGGGACGCGCGGATCGTCGCCGACGGGCCCAAGCAAGAGCTGCTCACGAGCGAGCGGCTCGGCGAGTTGTTCGAGATCCCGGTGCTTCTCGAGGAGCGTGATGGGCAGTATCGGATGTGGTGAAGTCGTGCGCGCTGAGTGGCCGCGGGCCGCGGCAAGCGATTGCACACGCCGCAGGTGACGGGGATGCCTGCGGCTCTTGACTCGGCGGCAGTCGGGCATACGCTGGATGGTGAACAGCCACAACGGGAGGCGCTCAGTGTCGATAGTCGAGGTATGTGGGCTGACCAAGATCTACGGGCAGGGCGACACCGCTGTCACGGCGTTGGATCACGTCAGCCTCGCCGTCGAGCAGGGCGAGTTCGTGGCCGTGATGGGACCGAGCGGATGTGGGAAGTCGACGCTCCTCAACCTCGTGGGCGGCCTTGACCAGCCCTCCGAGGGCCAGGTGCTTGTCGACGGTATCGACATAGCGACCATGAGCGACCAGCGCGTCACACAGCTGCGCCGCCGCCGGCTCGGGTTCGTCTTCCAGTTCTTCAATCTCATCCCCGTGTTGACCACCGTCGAGAACGCCGCCCTGCCGCTGACGCTTGATGGCGTGACTGCGGTCGAGGCTCGCCAGCGCGCGCGCGACTGGCTGACCAAGGTCGGCTTGGGCGACAAGCTCGAGAGCCGCCCCGACCAGCTCTCGGGGGGCCAGCAGCAGCGCGTCGCGGTTGCGCGCGCCCTGGTGGCCGATCCCGCGCTGGTACTCGCGGACGAGCCGACCGGAAATCTGGACAGCAAGTCAGCCGACGAGATCGCCGATCTGCTCAAGCATGCAGCGGACGAATGGAACCGCGCGGTCGTCATGGTGACTCACGACCCGCGCATCGCGGCACACGCGCGCAGAATCGTCTTCATGCGCGACGGGAAGATCGTCGATGACGTGGCGGTCGGGGGGAGCGACCCCACTGCCGAGGCGCGCACGGCGATGGAGCGGGCCGGCCTGCTGTGAACGTATCGATGACACTCGCCTGGCGCTACCTGCGCGGCCGCCCGGGCCGCACGGTCTTGACCACGCTTGCGATCACGCTGGGTGTCGCGCTCATCTTCGGCCTGAACGGCATCATGCCGGGGTTGTCCGACATGTTCACCAAGACCCTGTTCGCCGCGGCGGGACAGGTCGACCTGACGGTATCGAGCCAGAGCGGTGGAAACTTCGATCCGAGCGTGGCCGATCAAGTGGCGAGTGTACCGGGCGTTGCGGTGGCATCGCCATCGTTGCGCCGGTCGGTCGGCATGCCCAACACCAGCGCCGTGAGCGTACTCACACTGGTGGGCATCGACCCACGCACGGCGCCTAGGGTGCACACGTTCAACGTCTCGGCCGGTCGCCTGCTCAACGATGGGGACGCGGGGCAGGTCGTCATCGGCTCCGACACGGCTACCACACTGGGGCTCCATGTTGGGTCGAGCTTGAAGATTCCGACCGTCGCGGGCACCGAGGCCTTCACCGTCGTCGGGCTTCTCGCGAACGGCTCGTTGCCGTCGGCGCCGGAGGCGTACGTGACGATTGGCGACGCGCAACGGATGACCGGCGCCGGCAACACGATCAGCACCGTCGAGGCGCACTTCGAGCCCGGTGCTGATCGAGCCACCGTCGAAGCTGCCGTGAGGCGCAAGCTCGGCTCGGACTACATCGTGGGAGGCCTGTCGAACGAGAGCTCATTGCTCGCGGCGGCGCAAACCGCGAACTACATGTTCACGTTCTTTGGGGTGTTCGCGCTCATCATGGGCGGCTTCATCATCCTGAACACGTTTCGGACGCTCGTCGCCGAACGCCGACACGACATTGGCATGCTACGAGCGATCGGGGCCGACCGGGGCACGATCCTCGGGATCTTCCTCTTCCAGAGTGTATTGCAGGGGATTCTCGGCACGGCGGCGGGAATCGCCGCCGGCTACCTGCTCACCATCGGGGCGCTCGGCTTTTACAACCCTATGCTGAAGAGCCTCCTTCACATCAACGCGACCATCAGTCCCAGCTACTCGCCGGGCACGTGGGCGTCCGCAGTCATTCTGGGAATCGGCGTCACCGTTGCGAGTGCCGTGATCCCCGCACGCCAGGCGGCCCGCATCACGCCGCTCGAAGCGCTGCGGCCTCAGGCTGCGTCGGTCGAGGAGCGCCACCGCAGCAAGTGGGTCTTGGTGGGCTGGGCGACGCTGGCCCTCTGCGTCCCGATGCTCGCCTCAAGACAGGTGTCGATCGTGATGTTCGGAGCCGCCGCTGCGCTCGGAGGTCTCGTCCTCGTGGCCCCCGCCCTGATCCAACCGCTTTCGTGGGCACTCTCGCTGCTGATTCGTCCGTTCGCGGCGGCGACTGCCGACCTTTCGAGTTCCAACGTCACCCGGCAACCGGGTCGAGCCGCGGCAACCGCCTCTGCGATCCTGGTTTCACTCGCCGTCGTCGTCGCGGTTCTCGGCGTGGTCACCTCTATCTACGCTGGCTTCTTCGACTACATCAACAAGTCGCTCGGCTCGGACTTCGTGTTCATCCCCAACGGCCTCATCATCGGTGGGGCCCATGTAGGGGCCGACGAGGCCTTCGTCCAGCGTATTGCCGATACGCCCGGGGTGGGAACAGTCGCCACGATGCGTCTTGGGCAGGCGCAGATCAACAAGAGCCAGGTGCAGGTGGTAGGGATCGATCCCGTTGCCTACCCCAAGGTCGCATCGTTCACCTTCTCGAAGGGCACGACCCCTTCCGATGTCGCGAAACTGGCGGACGGGCGCACGATGCTCGCCAACAGCATCACCTCGGGCCAGCAGGGTCTGACTGTTGGGAAGAGGGTGCCTCTGGAGACGCCGAACGGTCTCGAGTACTACACGGTCGTCGGGGTTGCGACGGACTACCTCAACGCCAAGGTGTCGACCGTCTACATCTCGCAGGAGAACCTCAAGGACGACTTCAACGTGACGAGCAACGTGCTCGTACTTGCGGACACAAAGCCCGGCGCCGCGAAGCCGGCGGTGAAGGCCGCGCTGGGGCGGTTCGTTGCGAACTACCCGCAGTTCGTGCTCTATGACTCTGCCGGATTCAAGGCCACCCAGGCGCAGATATTCTCACAGTCCTTCGTCGTCTTCGACGTCCTGATCGCGATGTTTGCGCTGCCCACGCTGCTCGCTTTGATCAACACGCTGGCGATCAGCGTGCTTGCCCGCACCCGCGAGATCGGTATGCTGCGCGCAGTCGGGACCACGCGGGGTCAGGTGCGCGGGATGGTAGTCGCCGAGGCGCTGCTACTGGCGGCGGTCGGCGTCGCGTTTGGCATAGCGGGCGGTATCGCGCTCGGCTACGCTCTGGTCTATGCGGTGAGCTCCACGATGTTCGTGATGCCGTACTACTTCCCGTGGGGCGGTATCGCGGTCGCGGTCGTGTCCGGGTTTGGCTTCGCACTGCTCGCGTCGATCATCCCGGCACGCACCGCTGCGAAGCTCGACATCGTTACGGCCCTGCACTACGAGTGATGCGGGCCACGCCCGCGGGCCGCATCCTCGCCGACGCCGCGCATGCCCGGCACCGTCGCCTCGTCCACGGCGTCGGTTCGTCAGGTGGGCTCGACAGCCATCAGCAGCGCGGCCACCATTGCTGGATCGAGGCGCGTTCCCGACAGGCCGTGCAACTCTCGAATCGCTGCGGCGCTCCCGAGTTCGGGGCCGTACGGCTTGGGCGCGATTCGAGACTCGTACTCGTCGGCCGCGGCGAGTACGCGCGCTTGGAGGGGAATCGCCTCGCCTGCCAGGCCACGGGGTCCGCTGCCGTCGTACGATTCGCCGAAGGTCTCGACGATGCGCACGACGTTTCGCAGTAGACCCGTGTTCGCGGCGTGCGTTCGGCTCCGCGACTCATCTTCTGCAGCAGCAGCCTCGCGCAGCGCGCGGAGGCTCTCCTCGATCTTGCCGACGTCGTGCAGCAACGCGCTGGCGTAGATGTCGTCTATCTGGGTAGTTGGCAGGTCGAGAACGATGGCGATGCGACCGGCAAGTGTGGCGACGCGCGTCGAATGGTCCTCGGCGTGCTTGCTCACGGCGTCGATGAGCGTCGCTGTCATGCCGAGGATGCCGCCGTACGCTTGCTCGAGGTCGGAGATGGCGTGCGTCTTGACCTGATAGAGGCTGCCGACGACGTACGTGACGAGGATGAGAAAGGTGCCCCAAAGCACGAGTGAGAGTCCGGGCACATGCCCACTGGGGACCTCGAACGCGGTCAGGTCGATGATGGCGTAGATGGCCACCATGAGCACCGCCGCAACCGCCACCATCATGCCTTGGCGGACGCCGAGAAAGTACGCGGCGAACACGGCCGGGACGTAGAAGAAGTTCAGGAACGCAATCCGGTCCGGCGCCACGAGCACCGCGAACGCGGTCCCTGCGACGAGCGCCAGCAAGACAATGAGCTCGAAGTGCCGGATAACGAACGTTTTGGCGTGCTGCATCTGCTCCCCCATGCGGCTTGGATGCCGCGTTGCCGAGTCGTACCGCCGGTCTTGCCGGGGTTACCTCCATCGTATCGGCTGAAAGTAAAGCGCTCCTTAGCGAGTGCCGTCTCCGCGTTCCGACGGAGCCGACCCGGGCGTGCTGTGGCGCCCCGTCGCGTTCGTTCGCCAGCGCGCGATCCGAGCGGGGTCGACACTGACCCGGTACGCCGCCACCGCCGCCAGATTGACCAGAGTGGCGCGCACCAGCCCGTTGCACTCCCACGCGCGTGCCGAGGTGATGGCCCTCTGATGGAGCACAGCGACACGTCCCAGCCGTCTGAGGCGGGCGACGAATTCCCAGTCCTCCATCGCAGGCATCTCCGGAAAACCACCCAGTTCGCGGAACGTGCGTGCCGAGACGAACAGGCCCTGATCGCCGTAGGGGTGTCCGGTCAGGACGGCGCGCCAACGTCCCAGCGCCGAGATGAGCCCGCCGAATCGAGCGGTGTCCGGCAACGCGAAAGCGAAGGCCCCGGCCACGGTCCCGGGAACCAGGAGCGACGCACGAGCGAGCTCGGCCGCATCCCGAGGCAGTAGCGTGTCGGCGTGCAGAAAGAGCAGGATCTCGCCAGCGGCCTGCGCGGCGCCGGCGTTCATCTGCACAGCCCGTCCGGGACTGGAACTCAACATGCGTGCGCCGGCCGCCTCGGCTGCTTCACGCGTGCGATCGCGCGATCCGCCATCGACGACCAGCACTTCGCAGGCTCCCGCACTCCACGCGCTCGCGACCGCCGCCCCCACGAGCTCGGCGTCGTCGAGGGCCGGGATGATCACCGAGACACGCGCATCGGGCGGCAGGATTGCGTTCGCGAGCACTCTCTCGGCATCGGCGATGTCTTCGGGCCGGTCGACGTCGGGCAGGCGTTCGAGAAGCACCCAGCGCAGGCCGTGTTCACGACAGATCGCGGTCGTGCGGTCCAGCACTGAGGGGGTGCCCCATGCGACACCCGAGAAGAGCACCGGGACAGAGCGCTTCGAGGCCTCGCGACCCAACGCGATCAGGTAGTAGCCGCCATCCTCGGCAGGACCGAGTACCACGTCGGCGCTCTCGAGGCAGGCGAGTGCTTCGCGCAGATGCGCGGCGGTCAGTCGAGGACAGTCGCTCCCGACCACCACCACACCCTCGGCCCCGCGGGCGAACCATTCGCCGAACGCAAGTCGAAGCCTATCGCCCAGATCGCCTTCGCCCTGGTAGCTCGCCGAGAAACCCCGTCCGAGCCAGTCATAGGCGACGCGCGCGAAGGCCGCGTCGGTGCGCACCTCGGCACGAGCGTCGCCGCCTGCCTGCAGTGCGAGAAGCGACTGCAGGGTGTGGCGGGCCAGCCGGCTATGGAGAGCAAGCGCTTCTTCGGCCGACAGCGGGGGAACCAGCCGGGTCTTGACCTCGCCGAGGCGGGGATAGCGCGCGAGCATCACAGCGCGGTTCTTGCGACCCGACCGGGTCACGACAGCGAGCCGCCTCAACCAGAGCCGGCCCCCACCGTGCATGCGTAGCAGTGTGGACCGAAACCTATACGACGGACGCCGAGGGCATCCGGGTTCTTGAGCGCCTCGGCCACCGTGAACGGTCCGGCGGCGGGTCGGACGCCCGCTGCGAGGTTGAAGTCACAGTCCCAGAACGTGCCGTCCCACGCGATCTCCAGCCCATGTCGGCACTGAAGCGCTCCGAGGACTTTGGGATTGAACGCGGCAGCGAGCTCAGCCAGATGGTCGGCATAGGCTCCTCGAGACTCCAGTTGCCGCCGGTATCGGCCAATCGGCATGTTGGCGATGGCGAGGAGCGAGTCGAAACGGACGCCATGGGGCGCCAGCGCCGTGCGGAACTCGGTCTCAAGCTCCTTCTGGGGTCGGGGCATCTGGCCGAGGGGCGGGTTGTACGCGAGGTCGAGCCGCCGGCTTGAAGCGCCCTCCCGTTCTCCGTAGCCCAGCGTGGCCAGGATCTTGAGCACGGGCAGCGTCGCGCCCCAACCATTCGCGATGTCCCTCCCGGAGGCGTTGGAAGCGACCGTGTCGGGTATCGACGCGAGAACCTGGATACGGTGACGAGCGAGCAGTGGAACGAGGTCCGGGTTCGTGGTTCGCCCGAGGGCGAAGAGGTTAGTGCGGACGCGGACCGTCAAGCCAGCCTCGGAAAGCCGCGTCAGGAGTTCGGGCAGCTGTTCGAACAGCTCTGGTTCGCCGCCGGTGATGTCGACGAGACTCGGGCGGACCTGCTGGGCGAACTGGATTGCCTGGAACATCGTTTCGCGCGACATGACCTCAGTGCGTTGTGGCGTGCACGAATGGTGGCAGTGCGGGCACGCCGAGTTGCATCGCAGGCCTACGTTGAGCATGAGGGTATCGATGCGTTCGGGTCTGGCCGCATCCGGCGCGTGTCGCAGCGCACTGCGCTCGAAGCTGGGCACGGCCGCCAGGCCGGTAGTCGTTTGTTGGGGCATCATGACTCCAGTCTACCTGTGCGCGGCCCGCGGGTTCCGGCGCATTCATGGGATACTGCCCACACACTCAGCCGAGAGGAATCGATGATGCGCAACCGCTCCATGCTTATCGCGCTCGCTCTGTCGTCAGTGCTCGTGATCGCCGGGCTTCTCGGCGGGTGCGCGAGCAGCAGCCCGAGCAGCGCGCCGAGCAGCAGCTCGAGTGGTGCCGCAGAACAGACGTCCCCTGCGCCGCTTTCGCTCATGTCGGCTGACGAGAAGTACGCCCGGATTGCGCAGACCTTCCCACCGCAGGTGCCCGTACCCGCCGGAACGATCGAAAGCGGTCGCGCCCAGGGTGACAGCGCGTGGGACTACACGATCGTCGTTGCAGGGGGCGCTGCGTCGGTTCGGGAGTGGTACCGGATGGCGTACGTCCGTGCGGACTGGAGCGTGGTCGGCGAGACGAGCGATTCGCTGAGCTTCCAGAAGAGCGCGGCCCAGTCCATGGCGACTTTTGGACCGGCTGATTCCGGTGCGACCACCCGCGTCGTCGTGACCGTGGGGGTCGGGACTCCCGTACTCGATCTGCAATAGGCGAGGGCGGGATACTGTCCGGTCGCCTCTGGCTAGAGCCGCCGGCTCCCGCGTCTGCTGCCGGAGACTTTGCCGCCGAAGACCGAGCGCTTCTTCTTGGTGACCGGGCGTCCCTCGAACGGGATGATCCGGCCCGGGCGGTATTCGAAGTCCTCGAGGTCCTCCATCGGCAGCAACTTGCCGAGCATGTACTCGATCTCGCGCATCTGCACGATCTCGTCGGGGCCGACGAACGTCAGTGCGTAGCCGCTCGCCCCGGCGCGGCCGGTGCGGCCGATGCGGTGAACGTAGTCTTCGGGATTCTCGGGCACGTCGTAGTTGATGACGTGGCTGATGTCGGAGATGTCGATGCCGCGCGCGACGATATCGGTGGCGATCAGCACGTCCATCTTGCCCGCACGGAAGTCCTCGAGAGCCGCCTGCCGTGCGTTCTGCGCCCGGTCAGCGTGCATGACCCCCACCTTGATGCCCATCCGCGTGAGGATGGTTTCGAGCATGTCCGCACGCATCTTGGTGCGGGTGAAGACGAGCACGCGGTCGGCGCCGCGCCGAGCGAGGACGCCTGCGAGAAGATCGGGTTTCTGTGACTGCTCGACGGGCATGATCGCCTGATCGATTCCCTCGGCGGTGGTGCCTTTGATCGCAATTTCGACGTAGGCGGGATCGTGCAGCATGCGTCCGACGATGTTGGTGATGTCCTCCGACAGCGTCGCCGAGAACAACAGGTTCTGCCGCTCTTTGGGCAGGTGCGCAAGAATCCTGCGGACGCTGGGCCAGAAACCCATGTCGAGCATGCGGTCGGCTTCGTCCAGGACGAGAACCTGAACCTGAGAGAGGTCGATGTCCTTGCGCTCGTGAAGGTCGAGGAGACGGCCCGGTGTGGCCACCAGTATCTCGACGCCGTCCTTGAGGCGCTTGACCTGCGGCTCGTACTTCACGCCGCCGACGACGATGCACGTCCTCTGCCCCGTGTGCTTGCCGACGACCGCCGCGACGCGCTCGATCTGCTGGGCGAGTTCGCGGGTGGGGGAAACCACGAGCGCGAGTGGACGCCCGTCACCCATGCCGATGCGCTGCATCAGGGGCAGCGCGAAAGCAGCCGTCTTACCCGTGCCGGTCTGCGCGGCCGCGACCACGTCGCGTCCCGCGAGCACGAGCGGAATCGCCTCCCGCTGGACGGGGGTCGGCTCCGTGTAGCCCATCTCTTCGATGGCCGAACTGATGTCGTCGTTCAGGCCTAGCTCTCTGAATGTCATGGCTGCAGTATGCGTCACCCCGGGCGCTGAGTCACCCCGGCGCGGCTGTGGACCGCTCTCGAGCTGCCTTCCAAGGGGCGGAAGGCCCCGTCCGGCGTTCATGATGGAGCGAGTGCCGGGTGATTGGCGGGAATCGAGTCGGGTATAGGGGGGGAGTGTGAGCGGGCCGGCCGGCGCATGGAGGTACGCATGGATCGCTCGAAATGCAAAGTCGTCGTGACCGGGGCAACCGGCCATCAAGGTGGCGCGGTCGCGCGCAAGCTCGTCTCCGATGGATGGGCGGTTAGCGCTTTGGTGCGCAACGCCGACAAGCCAGAGGCACGCGCGCTGGCCGAGTTGGGAGTGGCCATGGTGACCGGCGACCTGAACGACGAGGACTCCCTGGCGCGAGCGGTAGCGGGCGCATACGGCGTCTTCAGCGTGCAGAGTTGGGCCGACGGCGTCGACGTCGAGGAACGCCAGGGAAAGTCGTTCGCCGATGCGGCCGCCAAAGCGCGTGTCGAACATTTCGTCTATTCGTCGGTGGGCGGCGCGGATCGGCATACGGGCGTTCCGCACTTCGAGAGCAAGGGTCACATCGAGCAGCATATCCACGAGATCAGCCTGCCGTACACGATCGTTAGGCCCGTGTACTTCATGGAGAACCTGCTCGGGCAGCGCGACGCTATATGCGCAGGGCACCTCACCCCGCTGATCAACCCAGATGTCCCCCTACAATTCGTCGCTGTCGAAGATATCGGCGCATTCGTGGCGCTGGTATTCCGTTCGCCCGGCGGGTGGCTGGGGCACACGATCGAGCTTGCGGGCGACGAGTGCACCTTTCTGGAAATCGCGGAGACTCTCTCGGATGTTCTCGGCCGAGAGGTCGATGTTGAGCCGGTCACCCCTCCCGCGCGGGAGGAGCGTCGCATCATGTCGCGCTGGCTCGAGGAGTACGGCTACGACGCAGACATCGAGCGCTTGCGGGTCATCCTGCCGACTCTGCACAGGTTGCGCGCGTGGGCGAGCCAGAGACTCGTCTGCCCTCCGGCAACCGCCTAACAGTCCAGCCCTGACGGCGAGGTCACGAGGCAGCTTCGGCGTCGAAGCGGGCCACATCAGAGCCGGTCAGATCGGTCCAGCTTCCGCGGAAACCTGACGCCGAGGCTCCCAGTTGGGCGTGCAGCATGGCGATGCCGCAGTCCAGCCGCTTGGCATTGCGGGGGCTCTCCGACGCACTGTCGGTGAAGATCGCGAGCCCCTGCCCAGCAAGGCGAAAGCGCCACGGCTGGTGGTTCAGGGCGGAGGGCGCCAAGCGAGCGGTCTCGACCGCGGCTATGGCCCACGTCGGCCACGAGTCCGAGATACCCGGAGCGAGCTCGGCGACGCACTTGCGCTTCTTGGAGCCGGCGAGTCGGCTCATCGTCTTCTCTGTGAAGCTCTTGGACGGGTTGGCAGAGCCGAGCGGGGACACGGCATAAACGCGCTCACCGTCGTCGAGGCTCACGAGGCGCCGAGCCTTGTCGGCGCTGAAGAAGCCGCCGACCCAACACGTGTCGAGGTCCAGACGCGTCGCTTCGAGGACTGCGGCCTCACCGGTGAGTCCCACATGCTGGGCGGCGAAGGGCTCGCGCTCGTCGGCGATGAAGAGAAGGACGTGTGGAGAGCCGGTGACCTTGCCGTATGCACCCGCCACGCCCTTGAAGATGTCGGTCGAGGGTTCCCGGACGAGTTCGGCCCGAACGCGTGCGTACGGCCGGAACGTCCGGCAGCACTCTTCCATGGCATCCAGCAAAGCGGGCTCGACGGGGCGGCAGTCAAAGGCTCTGCGCGAGTGTCGCCGGCCCACTGCGGCAAGCCACTCAGGCGCCCTCTCTCGAAAGAAGGCGGTCGCAGCCGCGTCATCGTCAGTGCTGTTGGGCATGGCGGTCCTCTCGGTGAGCGGTTTGTGGGATTCTACCCGTGGTCGTGCAGGGCACCAAGAGCGGACGGCCATGCAGTATGCTCTCCCCGGCGCCGAATCCCATCGCCGCCATACGCACAAGGAGATACATGGGAGCCCTCAAGTTCTTCATCGATCTGTTCCTCAACCTCGACACCGTCCTCGCCGCTTGGGTGAGCACGTATGGCGCGTGGGTCTATCTCATGATGTTCCTCATCATCTTCTGCGAGAC
>Ga0079306_1002002_pt1 | contig 12128 bp, 11 predicted proteins | sample Methanotroph_Enr_FD_79181 | JGI IMG/M metagenome (GOLD analysis project Ga0079306, IMG submission 79181) | Enriched soil microbial communities from Old Woman Creek wetland in Ohio, USA - Methanotroph_Enrichment_5 | ecosystem: Environmental > Terrestrial > Soil > Wetlands | place: USA: Ohio...
TTGGTTACTTGGTCGCGCATGTGGATTCGTTGTTGCAACATGATATTTCTCCTAATGATTTTTAGTATAACTACGCATTTGGCCCACTAATACGCCTTGGATTTCAACTTGCTCTGGGGTGTAACGCATCGCTTCCATGGTTGAATTAGCGGGGATCAGTAATGTTTCGTGCGGGTATTGCTCAATAAATTTCAAGGTGGCTTCGGCTTTATTGACCAAGGCCACTACAATTTCGCCATTACGGGCATGGCAGCGTTGCTCGATAATCACCCAGTCGCCGTCATAGATGCCTTGTTCCAGCATCGAGTCGCCTTTGACTTTAAGGACGTAGCAGGGCTTTTGAGTTTTCAGCTGCTCAGGGATGGCCATGTAAGTGATGTTTTCGACGGCTTCGATGGGTTTTCCCGCAGCTATGAAGCCGACAAAAGGCAGCGCGCTTTGATCGTCGGAATGATCGATCATTTGTTTGGCGTATTCGGTCAGGCGGATGCCGCGCTGCTTGCGCTCAGGGGCTTCGATCAGGTTTTCGTTAATCAAGGCTTTGATGTGATTATGCAAAGAGCCGCGGGATTTTAAGCCCATTCCGGCGCAAAGCTCTTCCAGTGTGGGTGGATGAGAAAAACTGTCCTGATTTTGCAATAAGAAATCGAAAATTTCCTGCTGCTTTCTGGTAAGTGATTTAATCATAATCCGTTCTCTGTTTGTTTTTTAAAAATATAGCAGCAGAACAAATAAAGAACAAGTAAAAAATTAAAGTTATTTTTTAGCCTAACTGATGGCGTGTTGCTTGGAGTATGATTTGCCGCAAGGGCGGGACACGGTTCACCCTAATGACTATTTGAATTGGAGGATGCCATGCAACTTGTACCAGCATTATTACCCAGCCTGATTCAGGCGATAGAGAACGTAATTGAAACAAATGCCGAGGAAGTGACGGCCCTGGATCAGGCTATCGGCGACGGCGACCATGTGACCAATCTGCAACGCGGCATCAAGGCGCTGGCGGCTCAAGGCGATGAATTGGCCCAACTTGATTGGGTTGCGGCCTGGCAGAAAATCGGTATGACCATGATGACGGCTGTGGGTGGGGCGTCAGGTTCTTTGTACGGTACCTTGTTTGTGGCGATGAGCAAGGCGGCTCGCGACCGGTCTTTGGATTTGCAGGCTTTTGCCGAGATATTCACCAGCGGCGTGGATGCGGTAAAGCAGCGGGGGAAGGCTGATGCCGGCGAGAAAACGATGCTGGATGTGCTGATTCCGGTTGCGGCAAGCTTGCGGCAGTCGGCTGCGGATTCGCTTGCGTTACCTGTAGCATTGGAAAATGTCGCGCAGGCAGCAATCGCGGGTATGGAGTCTACCCGTGACATGCTGGCGACCAAGGGCCGCGCTTCTTTTCTGGAAGAGCGTAGCCGGGGGCATATCGATGCGGGGGCTAAAACCAGTCAGCTAATGATTTGCGCGCTGGTCGATGTGCTGGCGAAGCATTTAACAGCCCCAGCGTAAGGCCGCGGTATGAACGGGCGCATCCCACAGACGGAGCAGTTCTTCGTCAAGCAGGCTCAATGTGATCGAGCAGCCCGCCATGTCGAGCGAGGTCGTGTAATTGCCGACCAGTGAGCGGCAGATGTTGATGCCGCGTTTTTCCCAATATCGGGAGGCCAGCTCATAAACCAGATGCAGCTCCAATAAAGGTGTCGCACCGAAGCCGTTGATATGCAGTAACGCCGATTGGCCTTTTTGCGGCTTTAGGTCTTCATCAATAATGCCTGCCAAGTAGTCGACAATTTCTGTGGCGCTGCTCATGGCTAAGCGCTCGCGCCCTCTCTCGCCATGAATGCCCACGCCCATTTCGATTTCGTTGTCGCCAATGTCGAACGTGGGTTTGCCTAAGGCGGGTACTGTGCAACTACTCAAGGCCACGCCCATGGATGCTGTGACTTGGTTGACCCGATCACCCAGTGCCTTGCAGGTTGCCAAATCAGCGCCCGCTTCTGCCGCAGCGCCGATGATTTTTTCTACAATCAGGGTGCCTGCAACACCGCGTCGCCCTGTGCTATGGGTTTTGGGAAAGGATACGTCATCGCTGACCAGGACGGTTTCATGCGGGCAATCGAGCATTTCGGCGGCGATCTCGAAATTCATCACGTCGCCCGCATAGTTCTTGACGATAAATAAAACCCCACCTCCATTTTCCACGGCTTGCGCCGCAGCCAGCATCTGGTCGGGGGTAGGGGAAGTGAATACTTGGCCCGGACAAGCCGCATCCAACATTCCCAAGCCGACAAAGCCGCTATGTAAAGGCTCATGCCCTGAGCCACCGCCGGAAATCAGTGCAACTTTGCCCGGTGTGGTGGGCTTTATGCGCTTGATGAAGTGCGGTTGGGCATTGAATTGGACTATATCGGCATGGGCTTTGGCAAAACCCGACAGGCTTTCGTCAAGCAGAGTGTCAATGTTATTGATGAGTTTTTTCATTGCGCGGCTCCGGTGGATTCAGGTTTTTTTGATGATAGCGTCTATCACCAAATTCGATCTATCAGCTTTAATACGTAACTGTCAGTTTTTCAGCGCTTGGGTCACGGCACGGATATCCGGCATAACCCAAGTGGGGCGGTAATCCGTTGATTCGAAATCTTCTTCCGTGGACACTCCCGATAAAACCATCAGACTGCGTATGCCGGTGCGGACGGCGCCAAGAATGTCAGTCTCCAGCCGATCGCCGATAGCTACGGTTTGGGCGGGATCAACGCCCAGCAATGCAAGGGCTTGCTGGTAAATAATGGGCTCAGGCTTGCCGATGATGGTCGGTACAACGCCGGTGGCAGCCGATAATGCCGCCAGAATTGCGCCGTTACCGTGAGTAAGGCCTCGCTCTGTCGGTAGCGTGGTGTCGGCATTGGTCCCGATGAATTTGGCGCCGGCGCGAATGTTCAGGGTGGCGGTTGCCAGTTTGTCCCATGACAAGTTTCTGTCCATGCCGCAGACAACGATGTCAGCACCCATGTTGGGATTATCGTTGTCATCATTCAATTCATACAGCTCGGTCAAGGTAAAGCCGCATTCAGTCAGTGGCTGTTTGGCACCGTCTTCGCCGATCACATAGACGCGGTTCTCCGCCGGATTGGTATGTTCACTTAGGTACAATGCGGTTGCCATGCTGGAGGTCAGGATTTCATCACGACTTACCTCTACGCCCATTTGTGCCAGCTTGATGACATATTGCTCCTGAGTCAGCCTGGCGTTGTTGGTCGCCAGAATAAAGCGGATCTGTTGTTCTCGTAAGGTTTGGAAAAAATCGGTCAATCCAGGCATCGGCTGGTCACCGTGCCATAGCACACCATCCATATCGATAATGAGTGCACGTATATTGGTAAAAGGTTCCATCGGGTTGGTTCTCTCTTAATTTGGGGCTTGTTATTGTCATTTGCGTCGAATGCAACGCGTACATTCTAACGGGATAGCCTTCGAAGCTTGACATAAAAAGCTTAATTTTGTCCAGACTCGTATCATGGTGTTGACGAGACGAGTAGTCGGGAGGTTGTCCAAATGCGGTATTGTAAAAGCTGAAAATGGGCTGCTACAGAGTTGAAGATGATAATGCAGGCGGATTTGTACTCAAGATGGGCGGAAAGGGGTAATATAATTAAGGTTATGCGGGAAGTTGGAAGAGGTTTGGAGGTATAAAATACACCTATATTATTTTGCCGGCATATTTCTTCGTCTAGTCGTTATCCTTGCGCCAACACAGAACATTGAGCATTTGGCATTGACATATGTCCCCTTTCTACTTTAAAGTTGCATTCGCATAAACAGTAAGTAACTAAAATTATAACTATTACTCATCGGAGCACGCATCATGGCAAAACCATTAATACAAATGGCATTAGATTCATTGGATTTCGACCAAACAGTAGGCCTTGCTACCTTAGTAGCTCCTTACGTTGATATTTTTGAAATCGGAACCCCATGCATCAAATATAATGGACTTAACCTGGTTAAAGAATTAAGAGCAAGATTTCCAGAAAAACTGCTTTTAGTTGACCTTAAAACTATGGACGCAGGCGAGTACGAAGCAACACCTTTCTATGCGGCAGGTGCTGATATTTGTACAGTTCTGGGCGTATCTGGCCTTGCAACTTGCGCAGGCGTTATCAAAGCAGCCAATGCATACGGTGCAGAAGCTCAAATCGATTTAATTAATGTTGAAGACAAAGTGGCGTGCGCACGTGCGACTGCTGACATGGGTGCTCATATCATGGGTATTCATACAGGTCTTGACGCTCAAGCTGCCGGTCACACTCCTTTCGCTGATTTGAACGACATCGCAAGATTGGGCTTAAATGTCAGAATTTCTGTTGCCGGTGGCATTAAACCGTCAACTGTTCAAGATGTAGTTCGCGCAGGCGCAAACATCATCGTAGTTGGCGCTGCAATCTATGGCGCGGCTTCACCTGCTGATGCAGCACGTGAAATTCGCGAATTGGTTGACGCGGTATAATTATGCATCAGCAACTTATCATAGAAAAGATTTCAGGTGTTCTTGAAGCTACAGATGATTCGTATGATGTAAGGTTGACCCAATTGCTTGATAACGCCAAGCGCATATTTATTGCAGGTGCTGGGCGTTCCAAGCTTGTTGGCAATTTTTTTGCCATGAGGCTGGTTCACGGCGGTTACGATGTCAGCGTCGTAGGCGAAATCGTGACACCAAGCATTAAAAACGGTGATTTATTGATCATTATTTCCGGTTCCGGAGAGACTGAGCAATTAATAGCATTCACTAAAAGCGCAAAAAAAATCGGTGCTAACATCGTTTTGATCTCTGCGAAAAGCAGCTCAACCATTGGCGACTTGGCAGATGCGGTATTTCAAATCGGTAACCCGGAACAATATGGTAAGGTTTTAGGGATGCCCATGGGGACTGTGTTTGAACTGTCTACCTTGTTATTTTTGGAAGCAACCATTTCTCATATCATCCATGATAAGGGAATTGCTGAAGAAGTAATGAGAGAAAGACACGCTAATTTAGAATAGCGGCACAGGAACGAGTGGCTACGACCACTCGTTCTGATCCTTGCGCAGGGTAAGGGTAAGCGCCGAAAGATCATGTTGTGACAGAGTCGATCAGGCTGAAAATTCACCATTTAGTAATCTAATAATAGTAAGGAGAAGAATATGACTTCGCGTCGAGAATTAGCGAACGCCATACGCGCTTTGAGCATGGATGCCGTGCAGAAAGCAAACTCTGGGCATCCAGGCGCACCTATGGGCATGGCGGACATTGCCGAGGTGTTGTGGAATGATCACCTGCGCCACAATCCATCCAATCCGAAATGGTCAGATCGTGACCGTTTTGTTCTTTCCAACGGTCACGGTTCAATGTTGATTTATTCACTATTGCACTTGAGTGGCTATGATTTGCCCATGAGTGAGTTGGCCTCATTCCGTCAATTACATTCAAAATGTGCGGGACATCCTGAATACGGTTATGCGCCAGGCGTGGAAACAACGACCGGACCGTTAGGTCAAGGTATTGCCAATGGTGTTGGTTTTGCGATGGCAGAAAAACTGCTTGCAGACCAATTCAACCGTCCTGGACATAAAATCGTTGATCATCATACCTATGTCTTCATGGGCGATGGCTGTTTGATGGAAGGTATTTCCCATGAAGCCTGCGCATTAGCGGGTACTTGGGGTTTAGGCAACTTAATCGCTTTCTGGGATGATAACGGTATTTCTATTGATGGCCATATTGAAGGCTGGTACACGGATGATACAGCAAAGCGTTTCGAAGCTTACGGTTGGCATGTACTGTCAGTAGACGGACATAACCCTGAAGAGATTAATAAAGCAATTGGCATGGCTAAAGCAATGACTGATATGCCTTCGTTAATCTGCTGTAAAACAACTATCGGCTTTGGCTCGCCAAACAAGGCAGGCACTCATGAATGTCATGGTGCGGCTTTGGGTCAGCCTGAAATTAATTTGACTAAGGCGGCTTTAGGTTGGGATCACGAAGCATTCATCATCCCAGATGACGTTTATGCGGGCTGGGACGCTAAAGCAAAAGGCGCGAGAGCCGAAGCGGCATGGGATGCTAAATTCGCAGCCTACGAGGCAGCGCATCCAGAATTGGCAGCAGAATTTAAACGCCGCATGGCTGGTGAACTACCAGCTAATTGGCAAGCAGCGACTGAGGCATTGATCGCTGAAACCAACGCAAAAGCAGAAAATCTTGCCACACGTCAATCTTCACAAAAAGTAATTGGCGGATTAGCTCCTACATTGCCTGAATTTTTAGGCGGATCTGCGGACTTAACAGGTTCTAACTTAACCAGTTGCAGTAGCTTTAAACATGTCAGCGGCAAAGAGCCTGGGAATTACATTTCTTACGGTGTGCGTGAATTTGGCATGTACACTATTATGAACGGTATGGCGTTACATGGCGGCTTACTGCCTTTCGGCGGAACATTCCACATGTTCTCTGATTATGCGAAAAGTGCTTTGCGCATGTCAGCGTTAATGAAAATTCGTACCATTGCTGTTTTGACTCATGACTCTATTGGTCAAGGAGAAGACGGTCCAACGCATCAGCCGATTGAGAATACTTCTGCTATGCGCTACATTCCAAATATGGATGTTTGGCGGCCAGCAGATACCACTGAAACAGCGGTTTCCTGGATTATGGCAATTGAGCGAATGACAGGGCCTTCAAGCTTGGTGTTAAGTCGTCAAGGCTTGCCTTTCATAGCGCGTACTGATGCACAAATCGCAGCTATCCGCAAAGGGGCATATGTTATTTCTGATGCGACAGGTAACGCCCAAGTTATCCTGATTGCAACCGGTTCAGAAGTTGATTTAGCAATAAAATCACAAGCAGCCCTAGCAGAAAAAGGTATTCAAGCGCGTGTTGTTTCAATGCCATCAACAAATGTATTTGACCGTCAAGACCAAGCGTATAAAGACAGCGTATTAACACCAGGTGTAAAACGTGTTGCGATTGAAGCAGGTATTACTGATTTTTGGCGTAAATATGTTGGTTTAGAGGGCGCGGTTGTCGGTATCGATACTTTCGGCGAGTCTGCACCTGGCGGCGAGTTGATGAAACACTTCGGCTTTACTGTTGAAAACGTTGTCAAAAACGTAGAAGCGGTACTTTAATTTTAAAGGCCATGTTTGCGTTAGTTGTTGCTTATTGAGAAGACTTAAAAAACTGACCGTATTGATTGAGTGGCTGTTTAACTCATTGTTCAGTGTCTATAGATCAAAGCGCAACAAAACGCAGATATGGCTACTCTAAAAACAACGCATAGAGGGGGATTCACACGTGAAAATGAATAATTTAACGAATGGTTTAGTTGCTACGCTGTTATTAGCCAGTCCCATAGTAGGGGCAGAAACAGAATATCCGGCAGCAGATTTCAAGCCAAAAGTAATTTATCAAGATGTTGACAGCAGCAAGTCTGCATCGGCACCGACCAAACAGGCCAAGTCTGTTGAGTCGACTGAGGCGGATTCAAAATATCCGGCGGCAAATTTTGAACCAAAGGTTCTATACAAGGATGCTGACTATAAGCCTAGCAAGTCTACTCCAACATCGTCGACGTCCGAACGGGCTACGGCAGATGAAGTGGCGGTAAGCGAAGCGGTAAAAGGCAAAGAAGAGTCAATGATGACTTACTTGCTGGGGTTGGTTGCGTTTGCCGTGGCCGGATATCTGTTCTTTACCAAGCGCGAAACAAAACCGAAAGCTAGCGGTTCAAGAGCGTATGCCAGTCATGCCAGCGGGCTTTCCGGTGTTGCCCGATACTTGAGAAAACATAATATGGGTGCGGCAACCGGCGTTGCCAGATATTTGGAAAGCCAGGTCGTATCTAAAAAAAGCTCAGCAGTAACTAGCAGCGTTGAAAAGTACCTTGAAAAACAAGCTAAATCTGCAAAAGAAAAATCAGCACAAGCGGGAACCGGAGTTGAAAAATACATGCGCGACCGGGGGTGATAAGTGGATCAAAACTATTTGATCAATTTAGTATCCGGACTGTTTGGTTCCAAAAAGGAAGTTGAAACTCGAATCAGTCGTCCTCGCGCATATATGACTGAGTCCGGCGGACTTACCGGAGTGGCTAGGTATTTGAAAAGCCAAGAAGTTGTGCCGGTGCTAAGTGGCGTTGCCAGGTACCTGGAAAGCTTGGAAGAGTTGTCGGCAGCTAAAGAAGTATCAACAGTCCCAGAGGTTGTTGACCACTTTGAAAATCATGAAAAAGCGTTAACAGCAGATGTTGGTCAGGCGCAAGAGACAGTATCCAGTGTTGCCAGGTATTTGGAAAAGCTGGATCAGTTTCCTGTGAGTAGCGTTGCCAAATACATGGCAAGACAGGCTATATTTGCAAAAAAAGCGCCGAAAATAAGCGGTGTTGCGAAGTATGTGGCAAAGCAAGCTTCTGGTACAAAAAGAGCGCCTGTAAGCAGCGTTGCGAAATATGTGGAAAAACAAGCGAAGTCGCCTGTTATCAGCAGCGTTTCTAAGTATTTAATAAAACAGTCTATATCTGCCAGAAATACAGCCGCAGTAACGAAGGTCGGCAAATATCTTGAAGACGAGTCCATCGCCGCGAGAAAGGCCGCCGCCGCCGCTATAGTTGCCAGGTATTTGGAAGAACAGCGCCTACTTGCTAAAGAGCAAGAAAAAGAAAAAGAAAGAGAACAGCAGTTGGCGAGAGAAAAAGAAATGCAAAAGGCACAGGAAAGAGCTGTAGCAGCGACTGCAGCAACCGGAGTGGCTAGGTATTTGGAAGAGCAAGCAATTTTGGCTAAAGAAAAACCGCCAGTAAGCGGTGTTGCCAAGTATGTGGCAAAACAAATTGTATCCAGGAACGAAGCGCCTATCTTAAGTGGTGTTGCAAAGTACGTAGCAAGGCAGGCAATTCATGCAAAAAAAGCTCCGATTTTAAGCGGAGTCGCAAAGTATGTGGAAAGAGAGTCGATGATAGCAAAGAAAATGCCTAAAGCGACTGGAGTTGCCAAGTATATGGAAAAGAAGGCGGTATTTCCGGTGACAAGTAGCGTCTCTAGATACATGGCTAGACAAAATATTGCTGCAAAAGCAAACCGAGAAAAAGTGTGATTTGTTTGTAAGCAAATAAGTTTCTGTACGCCTCAACGCTGGTTCTAATGCTAGTAGTTTCACTGATACTGATGTGGTGTATGATGAAGCATAGGCGCTATTTGTGCATAGCTTCCCAAATTTATATGGATGCCTTTTGGGCTCATGCGACACGGCTCATTAAAAGCAATCGTTTTCTACCTAGATTTAGGTGGAGCGATTGCTTTTTTGATGATTAATCACAGCTACTCACTGTATAATCCTACCCCTGCGACTATATTGGATGTCATACGCGTATATTCTGAATAAATTTGGAATATGACGAGTGTATGTCTTGAATTTTTTAAATCTTAAAATAAAGGAGCCTCTAATGGCAAAGACCTTACTTGAACAACTGAGAGAAATGACTGTGGTGGTTGCTGATACTGGTGATATCCAGGCGATTGAAACCTTCAAGCCTCGCGATGCCACGACTAATCCTTCATTGATTACCGCGGCTGCTCAAATGCCGCAATATCAAGGAATCGTTGATGATACCCTGAAAAGTGCCAGAAGTACTTTAGGCAAAGATGCATCTGCAGCACAAGTAGCTACCCTTGCTTTCGAGCGGCTAGCCGTTTCTTTCGGGCACAAGATACTTGAAGTTATCCCAGGGCGGGTTTCCACTGAAGTAGATGCTCGCCTTTCATTTGACACTGATGCCAGCGTCCGCGTGGGCCGTGAACTAATTGCCATGTACGAAGCGCAAGGCGTTTCACGCGAGCGGGTTCTTATCAAAATCGCTGCGACTTGGGAAGGTATCCAAGCTGCCGCTATTCTTGAAAAAGAAGGTATTCACACCAACCTGACTTTGTTATTTGGTCTGCATCAAGCAATCGCCTGCGCCGAGAACGGAATCACTCTGATTTCACCTTTCGTTGGGCGTATTCTGGATTGGTACAAAAAAGATACTGGTCGTGATTCTTACGCTCCAACTGAAGATCCAGGCGTACTGTCGGTTACAGAAATCTATAACTACTATAAAAAATTCGGCTATAAAACCGAAGTCATGGGTGCCAGCTTCCGTAACGTAGGTGAGATAGTTGAATTGGCGGGTTGTGATTTGTTGACTATTGCGCCATCCCTGTTAGCTGAGCTTCAGTCTACCGAAGGCGAGTTGGCCCGCAAACTGGATCCTGCAAAATCAGCCAACGCTGCAATCGAAAAAATAACCATTGATAAAGCGACTTTTGATCGCATGCATGCTGAAAACCGCATGGCTTCTGAAAAACTTGCAGAAGGTATCGAGGGCTTCACCAAAGCGTTAGAGTCGTTAGAAGAAATTCTCGCGGCAAGATTGGCGACTCTGGAAGGATAATTAAGTTAAAACCATCCGGCCTAGATTCCTGTCTATAAGCCGGGTGGCGAAGCTTTCTTCCACAATGTAACACGCAGGGCGTTGTGTCCCTGCGGCGTTACAAAACAAAGGTATACAAAGAATACAGGTGAGCGTTTGTTGATGTCGCATTGGGCTTAAACAAATTTAGTCATCGGGCGGCGATTCTTTTTTGCACGTCAAGTTTGCCATCAATATTAAATCTCGACAGATTTTAAAGTTCAAGCCGTCCGGCGGCGAGTAAATCTCCCAATATCTAAAATTCAATGAAGCCGATTGGGAATGGAGAGTTGAAGTCCTCATTGCCGACGTTCTAGATGTTACATCAAACGTATTATGTTTCGTGAGATGGCGAGTTTTGAATGTTGCGGTTTATTGTGAAAATAATATCTGCTAATATTCGGGTTGAACAAATTTAGTCTGGTTGCTTGGTCAACCCAAGTGTTAAGTTTCGTAGAACCACCTCAATGCGGAATCTAACTAACCAATAAGTGAGGTGAATTTTGGAAATATATTATGAATAATCTTACAGCGCTTTCATTAAGTATTGCCGGTCTGGCTGGATTAGCTACATTTTTGGCAGTGGGGCCTCTTAGCGGACTCTTCCTTATTTGGGCAGCAACCATTGCATGGGCGGCTTACTTTTTCCTGGGCGCCAATCAGGAAGCCTTAAAAAACACCATCGTGTGTGGAATTTTCGGCGTTTTTCTGGCTTGGTTAGCGGCTATTGAACTTACTAATATTCCATCCACAGCGATACTTGGCTTCCCGGTTTGGGCTGCTGTTACTGTAACTTGCTCAGTATTGGTTCTGTGTCTTGCTGCAAATATTCCAGCACTTGCAACAATACCGGCCAGCGTACTGGGTTACTCGTCTACGTTTGCATATCTGCTGCAAACACCAGACAAATTGACTCAAGACGTTTTGTTGAGCGCTTCTTTGAATAATCCCCTGATATTGATATCTATCTCTATTGTGGTGGGTACGTACTTCGGTCAGTTTTCTGCACAGCTGTGTGCAAAACTGCAGGAAAAATAATCAATCTGCGACTTGTAAGTCTAGGTCGAGTGTAATATTTCCAATAGTATTGTGCTTTTCTGGCCGCTTCTCATTTATCGTATTTGGTTCTCTGGGCCATTTTTGCGAGATGAGGGCGGTCGGCGCTTTTTATAAGTTATCGCCTCCTTCGCACGAAGCTGAATATATAGCTTCGATTATGCCATTCAACTAGTCAGCAAATAGTTGCTCCGACGCTCGGCAACATTCATCGTGAAAACCATCGCACCCGCAATAAACATAGCGGTGACCAGCCCCCATTCAGGCATTAGATGCGATGTATTTACCCCAGTTGTCTAACTGTTTTGCAGCCCGGATAACCGGTACATCCCCAAAACTGCTTGCCTTGATTGTCGCCAATCCGCGCGGTTCGCAATATCATAGGCTTGCCGCATTTTGGGCATGAATTATCATCTTGCCGCTGTTTTTCCTCAATCAGCGTTTTGACGTGTCTAACATGATCAATGTGGGTTCTGATCGATGGCTTTAACCGGCCGGACTGAATTTTGGTGCAAATGGATAGAACATCACTATCGCTTAGAATGACCTGCATCTTGGTTTTTATAAAGCGGATATAGTCCATCCCATAAACAA